>OJRX01000028.1_pt1 | contig 162785 bp, 144 predicted proteins | sample 1599301 | NCBI WGS metagenome assembly OJRX01 (sample SAMN04168656, study PRJEB22393) | human gut metagenome | biome: human gut microbiome; feature: stool | host: Homo sapiens | collected 2014-03-17 | reverse complement strand
AACCTCGCACGTTGGCGTTCATTCAGTTCATTGTTCAGTTTTCAAAGGTCATCGTGTCATCGCCTCATCGCGACGACTTGTATATCTTACCAGACCTTTTCCATCTTGTCAACACATTTTCCAAAAAAACTTGAAATAATTCCCATTCGTCCCTGTATATCGATGTTAGTAACAAAAAATCCGTAGTTAGTCCCCTAAGTAGTTAGTCCCCTAATACGAGAAAATTCCTATACATGGTATTATATAATATAAGCAGGCCAGTAGAACCACCTCACAACTACAACCTAAACCCTTTCACAATCATCACGGAAACAGCCCTGCCAGGTCCTCCTTCACTAGCAGGGCTGTTTTCGCACGCCACAATGCCTCTTCAAAAAAAATCAGAAAAGTTTAAAAAAAGTGTTGACAACTATAGGTCTCGTGAATATAATATAAGAGTACTTGCCACTATAGCTCAGCTGGCAGAGCATCTCATTCGTAATGAGAGGGTCGTAGGTTCGAATCCTATTAGTGGCTCCAAAAAATCAAGAGGCTGTCGCATATGCGACAGCCTCTTTTTGCGTTTGAAGTTGAAAGCTATCGCTTCAAACATCATACATCCAACTGCTCCTAAATCAATTTATTCTGTTTAGCCAGTTTTTCAATCATGGCCAATGATAATTTGCTATACTTTGCCACTTTTTCCAAGGACATTCCATCTTTCAACAATTCGAGAGCGAATTCCAATTTACCTTCTTTTCTGCCTTTTTCCCATCCTTCTCATAAGTTGCACATGACTGCTAAATCCCCCTCTCCCTACAAACTATAAAGCAAAAAGGGTCTCATTTTTTTGCCGGAAATCGGGGATGAATGGTATGGGGGCCGATCATTTTTTCCATCCAGACGACGTCATACCAATGGTCGAATTTGTAGCCGCTGTTGTGGAAACGGCCGACCAGGGTGTAGCCAAGGCGTTGATGGAAGTTCAAGCTGCCGTTGGTGACATACGGGTCCTGATTATCACGGGGTACGGCAATGCAGGCGTTGATGTTGAGTATTCCCATGGATTTCAAGGCTTTTTCCAGGGCTTCGTACAGCTTGCGGCCAATGCCGTGTTTACGGGCGTTTACATCGACGTAGATGCTCGATTCGACGGACCAGGCATAGGCTTCACGGCCATAGAATGCATGGGCATAAGCATAGCCGACGACGTTGTCGTCTGATTCGGCCACTAAATAGGGATAGCGCTGCGAAATTTCTTGGCGGCGCCGTTCCATTTCCGTCGTATCCGGCGCGGTGTATTCAAACGTAATGGCTGTCTTTTCTACATAGTAGGCGTAAATCCGGGCTAAAGCAGCCGCATCCTTTTCACAGGTTGGTCGAATCATAAGATGACCATTCATGGCCGCATCCCTCCTTTCGTTTACACCTATTATATCACATTACGCGCTGACTAACTTTTGGTAAAGATCGTAAAGGATATCGTCTGTGACAGGATAGGGATTATTACTCATATTGGGATGATGGCTGGCCGTTACCAGGGATGCCATCTCGTTTTCACTCAATTCAAGGTCTTTCAGGCTGCAGCGCAGTCCTGTTTCTTCTTTCAACTTGGCAATTGCATCAGCCAAAGCTTCGCTGCCAGAAAAGCCCAAATCATGGGCCAAGGCCTGGACGCGCGAATCGTATTTCCCATTCAAGCGGGTAAAGTAATCCAAGGTCAGGCCGCAGGCTTCACCATGAGGGATGCCATAGCGATTGGTCAAGGGAAAGCTGCAGGCATGCGGCGCTGTCGTCTTGGGCAGGGTAAAGGACAACCCGGCGATGACCGAAGCTTCGCAGAGTTTTTCCCGTGCTTCCCGATCATCTGGTTGACGGCAGGCCTTCGGCAAGTACTGGAATACCAGGGACGCCGCGTGGACAGCGCAAGCATCACAGACTGGCTGATGATGGATACTCCAATACCCTTCCAGCGCATGGGACAAGACGTCGATGCCACAGCATGCCGTCAAGTAAGGTGGCATCTCATAGGTCAGTTCCGGATCGACGACAGCGTAGTCAGGAAAGAAATTCTGAGACACGATAGGTCCTTTTTTATGACGGTCCTTGTCAGACAGGACGGCAACAGAAGTCACTTCACTGCCAGTCCCGGCGGTAGTCGGCACGGCAATGAGCGGCAGATGAGCCGCGGGCAGGGTTTTCCCCGTCCCGTGATAGTCCCTGATGGAATCGTTTGTCTGGCACACAGAAGCCGCTGCTTTGGCCAAATCCATGGCGCTGCCACCGCCAATGGCGATGACAAAATCATTCTTCCAGTTCCGCATCACGGCGGCGCAGTCGTCAACGTCGTTTACTTCCGGATTGGGTGTGATATTGGAAAAGACGTCGGTAATCAAGCCGGCTCCTTGCTGTAATAACCGGTCTACAAAGCCATTTTTGACAAAGTGCGGCGTCGACACGATGATACCTCGTTTCCATCCTTGTTTACGTGCCAAGGGTACGATTTCTTTAACGGTTCCCGCCCCAAAAGTGATGGTCACGGGCTGTTCATAGGTCCACATATAAATGCCCCCTTAATGACTGCCATGATTGCGACATTCTACTAAATGACCGACGACACGGTCTTCCTGTTTGCGATTCTTGCGAAGGCCCATGCGGACCTGGACATTCCCTAAGATGAGGTAATCCATTTCCCGTTTAGAAACGTTCTTGAAATTCCTGCGGGAATAGGCAAAGAAGGAAAAGCCGAGGAAAACCCAGATTCCCAAGGCAATGAAACTCTGGACTGACATGAATGCCGGCGATCCCGGTATGATGAGCAGCCCCAGGATGGCTATAGAAATCAGGCAGCCTGCCATGGCCGTCGTCTTGGAAATGCGATTGACATCATCGGGCACATCATACTGTTTAATGAGAATATAGGCACCGGCACAGGTAAAGAAATAGCCGAAAGCCGTGCCGACAGAACACATATCGACGACCCAGTTCAGGACTTCCCGGCCAAAGAAGGGGCAGATTACGCAGACGAGCGTCGTGAAAATGATGCAGGTGCCTGGCGTATTATATTTCGGGTGAATCTTGGCAAAGACCTTCGGCAGCATCTTGGCCCGGGCCATGCAGAAGATGAGGCGGCTCGATGTCATGAAGAAGCCATTTAGGCCGGTAAATATCCCCATGCAGACGGCGACGACGACAAAGGCGACACCTGCCGTGCCCATGGCCATATCCAGCATCGCCCCGGTATGCCATTTAATGGGAGCACCTGTCGGCGTCGTCAGCTGAATCATGTCGGTCCAGGGCATGACGACATCGGTTACCAGGGCCATGATCGCATAGGTTACAGCGCCGGCGAACAAAGCCGAGGAAATGAGGATCTTTGCCTTTTGTGGCGGGAAATTATATTCTTCTGCTGCCTGTGGGATACAGTCGAACCCGACATACAGGAAAGGGGCCAAAGCCAGGATGGATACGAAGCCGGCCAGGAAAGATTTCCCTTCCCCATAAGCAGGCAGTAGATTTTCTACATGAAAATGACCGGTCCCGACGACGCCAATCAGGGAAATGGCGACAGCAGCGCACATGATGAGGACCATGGTCAGCTGCATATTGCCTACTGATTTAGCCCCAAAATAGTTCAGTGCCCCAAAAAGGATGATGAAAAAGACGGACAAAGCGACTTCCCCGGCATAGATATCGTATCCGGCGATAGTATATAAGAAGCCTTGATTAAAAACGCCCGGGAAGAGATAGCCCGCCAGGACGGGCAAGGCCGTCGCGTTGAGAGCCACGATGGACAGGTAGCCTAAAGACAGCATCCAGCCGCAGATGAAAGAGGCCGTCCGGCCATAGCCCTGATAGGCATAGGCAAATTCGCCGCCGGCAACGGGAAATTTAGCTATCATATAGGAATAACTCTTGCCGACGATACTCATCAAAATCCCGCCGACGACAAAACCGATCATCAATGGCAGGGGACCACCAGCCCGGGCCGTCCAGTTTGCGCCCTGGATAAAACAGCCCCAGCCGATGATCGAACCCAGGGCGACGGCCCAGATGGCCGCCGGACTAAGGGATTTCTTCAATTCCGTTCGTTCTGACCTCTTCATAATACTCGCTCCTTTCGCAGCTCTTACCGGTTAAATATCATCACTGATTGTATAGGATTCGGTAATGGGCTGGACGAAAATCTTGCCGTCGCCAGAGCATCCGCTTTCACCGGTACGGGCACTGTGCAGGATGATATCGACGACTTCGTCCTTTTCTTCGTCGCGGACGACGATGTACAACATCCGTTTCGGCATTTCTTCATAGAAAACAGGACCGACCTGGATACCGCGCTGCCGGCCCCGGCCGGTAATACCCCATTCACTGAAAGCATTATAACCGCCGTTTTCCAAGGCTTTTACAATGCCATGCGCCCGTTCGGGACGGACGATTGCACAAATAAGCTGCATAAGACCGCTTCCTTTCCTGCAAATAAAAGGGCGCTGCTCCCGGGGGAATGGGAAGCAACGCCATTGTCACCTCAATGATTCTGTCATCTTCTTTTAGCAATACGTTTCATCGACCCAGGTCAGGACGTCGTCCAGAATGGGCAGATACTGTTTCAATTCTTCTTCTGTAATAATCAAGGGCGGGCAGATATTGATGTTGTTTTCCCGGCCGAATGTCGAGAAGCCCCGTTTCTTCAATTCAGCCATAATCGTATGCATGATGGGGCTCTTTTCACCATAAGCAACCATGGGAATGCGTTTTTCTTTATCTTTGACGATTTCCAGTGCCGAGAACAACCCGATGCAGCGGGCTTCGCCGACACAGGCATGTTTTTCGACCATTTTGTCCAGGAAATCGCCGAGGAGCTTCCCCATCTTCTGGACGTGGTCACAAATATGGTGGTCCTGATAATACTGGACAGCGGCGACACCGGCAGCGCAGGCCAGGGTATGACCGCTATAGGTCAGACCGCACTGGAGGACATGATGTTCAAAATACTGGGAAATCTTTTCATTGACGATAACCCCGCCTAAGGGGACGTAGCCGCAGGTAACGCCTTTGGCAAAGGTAATCATATCCGGCTTCATGTCGAAATTCTGCCAGGCGAACATCTTGCCGGTCCGGCAGAAGCCGGCCATGACTTCATCGCAGATGAGGAGGATACCATATTTATCACAAAGCTTGCGGACACCTTCCATATAGCCTTTCGGCGGCAGGATGACACCATTGGCACCGACGATGCTTTCCATGATGACTGCGGCAATGTTATCGGTCCCTTCAAAATGCATCTGCTTTTCCAAGGCCTTCAAAAAGACTTCCGTACATTTGGCATCGTCTACACCACGGGTATATCCATCCTGATACATATGGGGATTCATGAAGTGGATGAAGCCATTGGCTCCGCCCAGTTCGGCAGCAAACCGGCGCCAGTCACCAGACGCATTACCAGCCCCCAAGGTCGAGCCGTGATAGCTCAGATAAGCACTAAAAATCTTGGTACGCCCTGTAACCATGCGGGCCATCTTGATGGCGTTTTCATTGGAGTCAGCCCCGCCATTGCAGAAGAAGACCCGGCGGTACGTATCGGCACCAGCCGCTTCAACGAGCATCTTAGCCAGCTTTGATTTCGCTTCAGTAGCATAAGCCGGTGCCATGAAGCACATGGATTTCATCTGTTCCATCATGGCGTCCTTAATGGCTTGATTGCTATGACCCAAGTTAGAGCAAACTAATAAGGATGACATATCGGCGTATTTGTTGCCGTCATAATCCCAGAAGTAAATGCCTTCAGCCCGCTGAACGGGAATCGTAGGCTGTCCCTGGACTGCCCAGGACTGCATTACGTATGTTTCATGCATTGCCTCAATTTCTGTACCTGTCATCGTCATAGTAACTCCTCCTTTGTAAAAAAACGCCACCATAGGGAACGGATGAAGTTTCCCATTGGCGGCGCTGCCTGTTGATTTCTGTTTACAAGGATAGTATACTTTTTACATTTAACTTTTTCTACGTGTTAAGATATAATTATTTATGTGCTTCAGCACATATCACCGTGTTTCTTTAATCATCAAGGCTAATTGCAAAGTAAACCGGACGGAAAAATCAGACAAGTCACAATTCAGTAGATCTGCCAGTTTATGGAGCTTGTAGTTGACCGTATTGCGATGGATATGGAGGGCATCAGCCGTCTTTTGCACGCTGCCATTCATTTGCAGATACATCGTCAGGACTTCCAAGAGCGCGCTGTCGTGGAGGCGGTCATATTCTTCCGCTTTATGTAAAACGCGCCGGCTGAAGCGCTCCATGACAGCAGGATCCTTCTGATTGAACAAGAGCGTATACGCACCCAGTTCATCATAGAAGAGCAAGGCCTTCCCCTGGCGTCGCTGTAACCGCAAAGTCAGGGAAGCCTGTTCATAGGCAGTCGATAAAGAGGCCAGCTCATCGATGCTGTCACTGACGCCGACCATGCCGGCCAATCCGTCTGACAGCCACTGTTCTGCCCGCTGCTGTATCGTACCGGTATCACAGCATGTCGTCAACAGCCACAGGCAGGATTCGCCGGGAAACAAGCCGTGTTTCATCCGATTATCCAAGGAAAAACGGACCTTTTCCAGCCAATCGGTCTGGGTCTTCGCCGCTTCCCGCCCCGGACACAGTACCAGCAGGCGGTAAGGCAGTTCCGGCCGGAAACCGTATTTCGAAAAAACGGATAAATACGGTTCTGCCGGGACCGGTTTCATGACAGCCGTTTCAAAAGCCTGCTGCATATCCCGTTCCAGCCGTTCGCGTTCTGTAATTTCCGTACTGAAAACATGCATCAACTCGGCCATGTGGACGTCCCAAGGCACTTGAAATAGCGGCAGGGCCACATCATCACAAAAGGACCGGACCGATTCGGGAATCGCCGGGATATAAGGGCCCACGTTGAGCACGATGGCTGAGGCGCCGTGGTCATAAATAGCCCGGACTAATTCAAGCACGGCCTTGACACCAGGCTGTTTGAGCCCGATGCCCGTGACAAAGGCAATTTCATCGCCTTCCAAAAAAGAAGCAATATCTACACTTTCGACCATATGCAGCCAGCGGACAGGACGGTTCAGTCCTTTTTCCCCAGCTACGAGAGCCATCTGTTTATGGCTGACGAGGCCATATAAATCTTGCAAAATAACAGCCATGTCCTTCCCCTCTTTTTAGAATAATAGCAGCATCCCCGACAACAGTAACAATACATACGATAATCTCATAAATATTCTCTGGTTTATTTTATCATGGATGCGGGTACCTGCATAGGTTGCCAATACGAGGGGAAGCAGGCTGAGCCCCGTCAATAAGAGCGTCTGGTTATCATAAAATCCCTGCTGGTAATCATGGAACATGAGGGGGACATTCAGTACGACCCATACCGAAGCGACGGTAGCACGGAAAACGTGTTTGTCCTTGAAAGCCGCGACGGCATAGATGACCAGGAGCGCCCCGCCCGATACGAATAATCCATGCATAATGCCGGCTCCCAGCAGGATAAGGCGAGACAGTCCTGGAGAAAGGGTTATTTCTTTATTCGTACATAGCCCCTTCAAAGCAACGGCCAAGACAAAGAAACCGTAGAAGGGCAGCAAGAAGGACAACGGCAGGCGCTGATAAAGATAGATACCGGCAATCATACCAGCGGCCATATAAAGGACGATGCGGAGGAGCTGCCGCCAGGCGACATAGGACAGGGACGAGCTGACGATGAACAAGCTGGAAAGGAAGGCCATGATATTCAAGATGACTTTAGCCTGATCCGGTCCTAACAGTAACATCGAAGGAGCCATGGCCAGCAGCGTCCCGGCGAATCCGGTCACAGCCTGGATGGTATTGGCCAGGAATAATACCAGCAGAAATAATCCTTCATCCCAAAAATCCATGACAGCCGCCCCTTTCAGAGAAAAAGCCGACAGCGAACGAGGCGTCCCTGCCGGCTTACAATATTCTATGCTTAGTATAACAAATCAGGCCGCGCCTGAATAAAGGCTGAGAAATAAAAATCTATGTGCTCGCGCACAGGCGTCTTATTTCCAGAATTCCCACCAATGGTGGTTGTCTTTTTCGGCCAGCTGCTGACGCAGGCTGTCTCGTTCGGCCTGGACGGTGGCCAGTGTTTCCTGGAGTTGTTTGTGTTCGTCTTCGATGATACTGCCTTCTTTTTTCAGACGGTCCAGTTCGCTCTGCAGGGCATCGGCCTGGTCCTTGTTCTGCTGAGCTTCCAGGGCTTTGACTTTGACTTCAGACAGTTCGTTCTGTTTGGCGATCAGGTTCTGCTGCAACGTGATGACCTGCTGCTGGGCCGTGTTGAGGTCCTGCTGGGCTTTGAGCAGCAAAATGCGCAGGTTGTGCGATTCTTGCTGGGCATTGGATACTTTTTCACTTTCCAGTTCGGTAATGGTCGCCTGGTCGTGGAGGCCGCGCAGCTGGTCGAGGATGCGGACAGCTTCCGTATCGAAGGCCCATTCGCCTTTCTGCATGGTGGCGTGTTCTTCTCCGTCATGATTGATTTCGTCCAGATGTTTTTTGACGAACTGGATGATGCCCTGACGGGTCTTGATATTATAGCGGTCCATTAAATCTCTTGTCGTAATCACGTGTTTTCTCTCCTCATGTTTACTATCTCTGTTTTTGCATTTACCTGGCTCATTTTTCCAATAAAAAAAGGCTTAACCATGCCAGCCAGCGCAACAGCAATTCATATAAATCAATTACCTTTAGTTTACCGTATTTCAAAGAATAATGCAACGAAAAGGGGGCTGTCACATGAAGATTCCCGTCATGTGAGGCCCCATTTCAGTCGATGTGCAATTAGTATCTATCCGATTAGATGGAAAGCTGGACGAAATTCTGGCCAAAGCGCAGGTATTCGCCTTGGGGCAGTTTATAGGCTTTGGAAATGGCGTTGGCTTCTGTCGGGACTTCCGGCGTCGTTTCCAATTCGTAAGATTTGGCATAGGCACCTGCTGTATCAGAAGCGGTCAGGCCAGATTTATCGAACTTCAAATCGCTGCCGTCATAAATGCGGATACCGATGACAATGCCGCCCTGGAGATAAGCATCCATGTGATGGTTATCATAAATCCAGCGGTCTGTTCCCTGATCTTCGGCAGTACTGCTCGGCTGGCCATAGGCAGCCGTCAGGTCTTCCTGGGTCATGCCGAGGTAGACGCCGCCAATGGATTCGTAACGGTCGGCGTTGAGGGAACGGCGTAAGGGCATCTTATTGTCTACGATGAGGTACTGATGGGATTTATGGCCCATGAGGTCCATCTTGATCGTCCGGTCGCCAGTCTGTTCATGGATGGTGAAGGTCCCGGTCCGCGGATAGTCATAGGTGCAGTCTTTCGGGTCCGTTACCGTACAGCCGTTGATGGTGTTGCCTTCGATGGTCATGACCAGGTTGCCCTTGGTGCTGTACCATTCACCGGCAGCCGGGTCGAGCCAGTCGACGACATTCTGGTCCGGAGCGGCCTGAGTCGTTGTCGTCACCGTAGCTGTTGCCTGCGGTTCTGTTGCCGTCGTTTCCGTCGTAGTCGTATCTTCTGCAAAGCAGACGGCTGATAAACTCATCGTCACGAGCGCACAAAGGATCATATTTTTTGCTAATTTTTTCATTCTCATTCGCTCCTCTTCTGTTTACTTTCTGTAACTGTTAATTATACACATCTTCCAGAAAGAAAACAACCGTCTTTACTTCTGTTTATGTTTGTTTACACTTTTCTTAGCATGTTGCTTAGCACTCTGCTTATCTTTCTTGGTCTTCGTTTCCGGCGCCTTTACGGTGTTGTCTGCGTTTTTGGAAACTTCCGCTTCCTGGTGCTTGGCCGGGATGGAAACGGTATCGATCAGGGTGCCGTCATTTTTCATGGCGCTGACGCGGAATTCATCCGGTTCGACCTGGAGCGTCAGGTACATGGGCATATCCGTTGGATTATAGTAAATGACATCAGTCGGCTTCTTGACCGAGCCATCCCAGGCTTCTGTCCCGGAGCGGCCCGTGGCAATGTAGACGGTCCCTTCCGTAGCGGCCTGGTCGTTCTTGATGGGAACGGTCCGTTCATAGCAGTGTTCATGAGCCGTAAATACCAGGGGGACGTCGTATTTATCGAAGAGCGGCATGAAGTATTTGCCGTTTACATCGAGGGTGCCGTTATACGGGCTGTCCCAAGGCGGACGGTGCATGAGGACGACCAGCCGTTTCCCGGCCTTCTTGGCCGCAGCCAAATCCTTGTCGAGCCAGGCTGCTTCATCTTCCATCATCGTCGGACGCCAGCCGTTCAATTCTTCATAATCCGTATTGAGGGACACGTAGTGGACGTCGCCATAATCGAAGGAGTAAGCCAGGCGGTTCTGGTCCTTCGGTCCACCATAGGGCACGGCGAACAGGGCCTTATACGTATACGGTTCGGCAAATTTCCAATCCATGCTATAGGCTTCGTGGTTGCCCAGGACCGGGGCAAAAGGGATGTGGCTGGTCAGGACATCGGCATTTTCAAACCAGTCCCGCCATTGGAAGTAGGCCTGTCCGTTGTCGGTAATGTCGCCCATGTTGATGAAGAAAGCCGCATCATCGTTCTGCTGCCAGGCGATCTGCGCCGTCTGCCCCCAGACGCTGTAATCGGTGGACTGAGAGTCGCCGAAGACGAGGACTTTGTATTTGTTTAAATCTTCTTTTGTCGTCGAAAAAGTAATCCAATCGGTCGCACCGTCAGCATTGACGATGCGGTATTCATATTCCGTCGCCGGTGTCAGTTTCTGCATGTAAGCCCCATACGTATAGGGTGCCGGATTGTCGGCGTCGTAAATGGGAGGCCGTTTCCCTTCGGTCACATAAGCCAACTGGACATCACCCTGGTCCTTGTGACGGTATTCTACACTGTAATCGCTACGGTCGCTGTCATACTGCCAGGAAATGGTCTTGCCTATCGCACTGTCCTTGGCGACGACCTGCATCAGGTTATCCACGGACATGGCCATGGCCTGACCGGAAAATAAAGTAAACGCACTGAGGAGCGCCGCCAGGAGATGGCGCTTTCTATATTTCATGTGTTTTCACGTCCTTTCTTGTCACAAAATGTATTGTAGCACAATTCGTTGATTTGGCAATCTTTTTCGTTGACATCGATTTCCCTATCTCCTATAATAATTGAATTGTATATTGCTGCATTGATGAGGAGAGAAGAGAATGAATACACTTGATTTACTCTTGCTGGCCGTCAGCCTATCCATGGATGCCTTTGCCGTTTCCATCTGTAAAGGCCTGTCGCTGGGAAAAATCAACTGGCGCCACATGGTCCTGGCCGGCCTGTGGTTTGGCGGCTTCCAGGCTCTGATGCCCACTATCGGCTATGGTCTGGGCAGCTTTTTCGCCGACATGATCGATGCCTATGATCACTGGGTCACGTTCATCCTGCTCAGCGCCATCGGCCTCAATATGATTAAGGAGTCCTTTGAGGACGAAGAGCACTGTGATGCGTCCATGAGTCCCTATACGATGCTCATGCTGGCTATCGCAACCAGTATCGACGCCCTGGCCGTCGGGGTCACCTTCGCCTTTATGGACATCGCCCTCGTGTCGTCTGTGACGCTCATCGGCGTGACGACGTTCCTGTTCTCGGCAGCCGGGATAAAAGTCGGCAGCCTCTTCGGGATGCGCTATAAAAATAAGGCCGAACGCATCGGCGGGGCCGTCCTCATCTTGATTGGTTTAAAAATATTTCTGGAAGGCTTGGGCGTGTTGTAAAAAAAAGGCTTGTCGCACATGCGACAAGCCTTTTTTCTGTAGGGGCGCCACGTGGGGCGCCCGTTCGCGCAAATCGGTTCACGGGCATCTTACATATACCCGCGGGCTCGCCACGTGCGAGCCCCTACGAAATATAAATTATTTAACTTCGTGGATCCAGCCTTCCGGTCCTTCGATTTCGCCCATCTGGATGCCCCGCAAGGTCTTGTACAGTTTCGTCAGGACAGGACCCATTTCGTCCATGCCGCTGGGGAGGCAGATTTCTTTGCCGTGGTCAACGACTTTGCCTACCGGGCAGATGACGGCAGCCGTACCGCAGAGGCCGGCTTCAGCGAATTCGCTGACTTCTGCGAACTTAACCGGACGGTGTTCGACTTTCATGCCAAGCATGTCCATTGCGATCGTGATCAGGGAACGGCGGGTAATGGACGGCAGGATGGAGTCCGATTTCGGCGTAACCAAAGTGCCATCTTTCTTGACGAAGAGGAAGTTAGCGCCGCCCGTTTCTTCTACGTACGTGCGCGTAGCCGGGTCGAGGAACATGTTTTCATCGAAGCCGTTCTGATGAGCCAAAATGTAAGGATACATGCTCATGGCATAGTTCAAGCCGGCTTTGATATGGCCTGTGCCGCGCGGTGCTGCACGGTCGAAGTCAGAAATGCAGATCGTAATCGGTTTGACGCCGTTCTTGAAGTAAGAGCCGACAGGCGTGCCGAAGAGGCGGAACTGATATTCGTCAGCCGGTTTGACGCCGATGACCGGGTTAGTCCCAAAGAGATACGGACGCAGGTAGAGAGCGCCGCCGCTTTCAAAGGGAGGAATATAATCCTTATTGGCCCGGACGACTTCGTCGACAGCTTCCATGAACATATCTTCCGGAACCGGCGGCATTTCCAAACGTTTTGCCGAGTCCATCAAACGTTTTGCGTTCTGGTCCGGACGGAAGGTGACCGTACGGCCGTCTTTGGTTTTATAGGCTTTCAAGCCTTCAAAGACTTGCTGGCAGTATTGCAGGATGCCGGCACATTCATTGAGGACGACATTCGGGTTATCTGTCAATTCCCCTTTGCCCCATTTGCCATCTTTATAGTTGGCAACATAACGTTTTGCAATCGGCTGATATTCAAAACCCAAGGCCGACCAGTCAATATTAACATTTGACATCGCAATTCCTCCATTTCTTTTTTAAACAAAATAATTTATATCTATTTTGTAATTATAGATTAATCACTTCTTTCACTTTTGTCAATGGGAGAAATTCTCACCGGATTATTGTTAACTAATTTGTGACATTTAAAAATTGACAATAAGTCGATTATTGGCTATAATCCAGATTATCGTAAACTTTTTTAATCGTTTGTGTGGTTTACATTTATTAAAAGGAGTGATTCCATGGTTTCTTCTGTCCTCTCAGCCCACCGCTGGGATACGCGGGATATGGTCTTATTCGCCCTGTTCACGGCACTCATCGCCATCGGGGCCTTTATCCGCATTCCCGTCCCGTTCTGTCCTTTTACACTGCAATTATTGTTCACCACCCTGGCCGGACTAATCCTGGGCAGCCGCCGCGGCGCCGCCTCGGTCGCCGTCTACGTCCTCTTAGGGCTGGTCGGCCTGCCGGTCTTCACGTCCGGTGGCGGTCCATCCTATATTTTCCAACCGACCTTCGGCTACCTCATCGGCTTCATCGGCGGTGCCTGGCTGACCGGATACGTCGCTCATCAAAGCACCACGCCATCGCTGCGGCGCCTGCTAGCTGCTGATTTTGCCGGCCTCATCATCGTCTACGCCTGCGGCATGGTCTATTTAGCTTTAATCAATAACGTATACCTGGGCACACCGATCAGTCTGTGGACACTCTTCGTCTACTGCTTCGTCCTGCCCATTCCCGGCGACATCTTCCTCTGCATCGTCGCCGCCTTCCTGGCCCGCCGGATACGTCGGACCACTGCCCTCTAGAAAGGAGTTCGTTTACTATGAGTAAAGGTTTATTCATCACCGGGACGGGGACGGACATCGGCAAGACCTATGTCACAGCCCTGCTCATCAAGACACTGCGCCAGCACGGTTATGACGTCGGTTATTATAAGGCTGCCATCAGCGGCGCCCCGACCGTCGCGGCCAGTGATGCCGGTTATGTAAATGAGATAGCCGGGATTGGCGAATCGCCGGACCTGCTCTTGTCTTATCTTTACGACCACGCCGTGTCGCCTCACCTAGCAGCCCGCTGGGAAGAGAAGCCCATCGAAAAAAGCGTCATCCTCCGCGACTGGCAGTGCGTCACGGCAGCCTATCCCTACGTTACGGTCGAAGGCAGCGGCGGCATCATCTGTCCCCTCCACGAAGATGATGCCATCAGCTTCCAGCTGGAAGATCTCATCGGCTGGCTGCACATCCCATCGCTCATCGTCTGCCCGGCTGGCCTGGGGACCATCAACGGCGCCGTCCTGACCGCCTTTTATATGAAAGAAAAGGGCCTGCCTGTCCAAGGTTTCATCGTCAACCATTATACGGGAAGCCCCATGGAAAAAGACAACATCCGCATGATTGAAAAGCTCAGCGGCAAGCCCGTCCTGGCCGTCGTCGGCGATAACGCCGAACTTTTACAGGCCGATGCCCAGGCTTTGATTCAACTATATCAGTAAGGAGTGATTTACATGAGTTTACTTAAAGCTGACTTGAAATACATCTGGCATCCGGCCCAACAGATGAAAGACGCCGAAGTCTTCCCACCCGTCGTCATCGACCACGGCAAGGGCTGCTATCTCTATGACACAGAAGGCAAAGAGTACATCGACATCATCAGTTCCTGGTGGTGCAATCTTCTCGGCCACTGCAACGACGAAATCAACGACGCCATCAAAGACCAGCTCGGCCAGCTGGAACACGTCATCTTTGCCAATTTCTCCCATCGTCCGGCCATCGAGCTCTGTCAGGCGTTGCTGCCGCTGCTGCCAAAAGGGCTGACGCATTTCAATTTCACCGATAATGGCTCATCGTCTGTCGAATGTGCCCTGAAGATGGCCTTTCAATATCAGTATCAGTCGGGCCACCCTGAACGGCAGCGTTTCATGTGCCTGTCTGAATCGTATCACGGCGAGACCATCGGCGCCCTGTCCGTCGGCAGTATGGACCTCTATGCCCGCATTTACAAGCCCATGATGATGAATAACATCCATTTCGACGGCCTCGACTGCTACCGCTGTCCCTATGGCCAAACGCGGGATACGTGTGACTGCGAATGTTTCGTCGGCGCTGAAAAGGCCTTCGCCGCTTACGGCAAAGAAACGGCAGCCCTCATCGTCGAACCGATCCTGCAAGGCGCGGCGGGTATGCGCATCTACCCGCCAGAATACCTGCGCCGCCTGCGCCAGCTCTGTGACCAGTACGGCGTCCTGCTCATCGACGATGAAGTCGCTGCCGGCTTCGGCCGGACGGGCAAGATGTTCGCCATTGAACACGCCGGCGTCAGCCCGGATATCCTCTGCACGTCGAAAGGCCTGACCGGCGGCTACCTGCCCATGTCCCTGACGATTACGACCGATGCCATTTACCAGGCCTTCTACGACGATTTCAAGACCCATAAGGCTTTCGTCCACAGCCACACCTATGCCGGCAATCCCCTGGCCTGCCGGGCGGCCCTGGCTGTGCTACACATCATGGAACGCGACGATATATTAAAAAAAGCTGCCGAAAAGAGCATCTACCTTCACGAAAAGTTAGACGCTGCTCTCGGCAGCCACAGCCATGTCGGCGAAATCCGCCACATCGGCCTGATCAATGCGATTGAATTAGTTGAAGATAAACGGAGTAAACGCGCCTTTGACCCGGAAAAGCGGGTCGGCTGGCACATCTTCCGCAAAGCCATGGACCTGGGACTGGTCCTGCGCCCCATTGGCGACGTCATTTACTTCAATCCGCCCCTCACCATTGATGAGCAGACCATGGATGAAGCCGTCCGCCGCTGCCGGGATGCCGTCCATGCCGTCTTAGGTGGCGATTAAGCCTTCAGCGCCGCATCCAGGGCCGCTTTGACATGGGCCTTGATGTCGTCATAAGACTGGCCTGGCTGGGCTTCGTAGAGTTTTTCCGTGCCGATGAACATAGACGGCACATAGTAGTAAGAATGGCCCTGTACGACTTCGGGGTGTTCCGATTCTTCGTACCAGTCGACGGCTACCTGGCGGTAAGCCGGATTTTCTTCGATCAGTTCAGCCAAGGCTTCTTTGGCGCCCTTGCAATAGGGGCAGCCGTTCATATAAAAAGCGGTGATATTCTTCAAGGGAATCGTCTCCTTTCCAGGGAACAGACAGGTTACTGATGACCTCCGCAGCCGTGGGAACCGCAGTGATGTTCACCATGGCCATGCTGCTGGTCGTGATGGCTGCAAGCTACGTCGGGATTGAATTTCAGCGTACCATTGAGCAAATCCTTGACGGCTTCATCGGCACTGCCCGTAACGCCGCCATAGAGGTCAATCGAAGCGGCCGCCAGGGCCTGCTGGGCTCCGCCACCGATGCCGCCGGCAATGACGGCATTGATTTCCTGGGCCTGCAGGAAACCGACCAGGGCACCGTGGCCCTGACCATTGGTGTCGATGACGTCAGCCTTGACGATATGCCCATCTTCGACATCATAAATCTTGAATTTTTCCGAATGGCCGAAATGCTGGAATACATTCCCATTTTCATACGTAACTGCTACTCTCATCATAACAATTTCTCCTCCAATCTGCAATAACCAGACGGGTCCTCGCGGCCCGTCTTTTTTTGACATATGTCGATTAATTTGATTTTAGTATATGACATATGTCAGTATTTGTCAATGAAAAAGAGGCTGTCTCATTAAGACAGCCTCTTTTTGAGTTCATCGTAGGTCGTTTATCGTTCGTCGTAGGGGCGCCCACGTGGGGCGCCCGTTCACGCCAATCGGTGCATGGCCATCTTGCATATACCTGACGGGCTAAAAAAGTACGTGTAAGCCCCTACAAAAAAGCCATCGCATCAAACGTCAATCATTCCCGCTTCCCGGCGAGATGACGACGGTCGGTGTACTGTTGCCTTTGACGGAGTACATATTATAGACATAGTCCGGCGTCAGTTCACCTTTGAGATGGAACAGGGAGTAGGCGTCGACGGCGTTCATGTAAACGACGTCGCTCTTGACGTATCCCGGGGCGATGCCATAAGGACTGGTCAGGATGCCCTGCTGGGAATTCCACTGTAAATCCAGATTCAGCGCCGTCGCCACGGCTACGGACGGCAGGTAAATCTGGCCATTCTTGCCCAGTGCCCGCTTGGCCAGTTTATGGCCGTTTACAACTAAATCGTAAGCCTTGGCGATGTACGTGACGTTGCCATCGGAGGCGTTGATCTTATCGGAGATTTCCTGGAAATCAGCAAAATCTTCTACGCCATAGCCGGCCAGGGCCTTCTTGACCTGAGCGATGCTCAGGGACTGCCAGCCGTAGCCGTCAGGATAGATATAATAAGAAACCGTATGGTCCGGGTCGACGTCGATGACCAGGCGGTCATAGTAGACCGTAACCGGCGTCCCGACGGATACATACTGGTAGAGGTCTTCTACATCGGCTTCTTTCATGCGCACGCAGCCATTGGATACATAGCCGCCGATGGATTCAGGATGATTGGTCCCATGGATCCCATAGTTACCGTAAAAGCCGATCCAGCGGTAGCCAATAGGGTTGTCCGGACCTGAACCGATCTGGATGCTCGTGTCATCCGGGTCGACCCAGGTCGGGTTGACTTCCTTATATTGGACGGCATAGTAACCGGTCGGCGTCGGCGTCGACGTCTTGCCGACCCCGACGTGATACATCCTGACCTTCGTATCGCCTTCATAGAGCGTTAAGATACGGCTGGCCAGGTTGATACCTATTTTCTTTTCCGATTCGACCGCCTTGGCCTGCTGGCCTTCCTTGGCGGCCGTCTGGCTTTTCGTGTCCTTCTTCGCCGTTACGGCTGGCTGGGCCGGTTTCGTTTCTTCCTGCGGCGCCGCCGTCGGCTTGATTTCCACTTTGACTGCAAAAGGAGCCGGTCCAGTCTTCAGTTCCGGCGTATCGGCCCAGGCAGCTCCAGCGGTCAAGGCCAGGACGCAGGTCAGAGCCATCATTCGTTTCAGCAAAAAAATCCCTCACTTTCATCGCGCTGATGCGCCTTTATTTTGATTTACATTTATTTAATCTTCGTTTACATCATCTTCCCGGCCGCTGCCATTCAGAATCAGGTTGAGGACGACAGCCGTAATACTGCCCAGGGTAATGCCACTGTGCAGGACGATGTTCGCCCACGACGGGAAGCTGTGGAAAAAGTTCGGCGCCGTCAGGGTGATCATGCTGACGCCGATACTGACGGCGACAATCATCAGATTGTACGTCCCGTCGAATTTAACTTTACTCAAGGCCCGGATACCGCTGGCAATGACCATGCCGAACATGGCTACGCCTGCACCGCCTAAGACGGAATTCGGGATAGAGGCGACGACAGCCGCCATCTTCGGGAACAGGCCCAAAGCGATGAGGATGATGCCAGACGCGGCGACGACGAAACGGCTCTTGACGCGGGTGACGGCGATGAGGCCGACGTTCTGGGCAAAGGCCGTATAAGGGAAGCTGTTGAGGATACCGCCGATAAAGGTCGATAAGCCATCAGCCCGGAGGCAGCGTGCCAGGCGGCTGCGGCCAATGGGGCGGCCGACGATGGACCCGATAGCGATGCAGTCCCCCGTCGTTTCTACCATCGTGACGATCATGACGACGATCATCGACAGGATCGAGCCGATATCAAAAGTCGGGAAGCCGAAGGAAAAAGGCGTGACTAACCCAATCCAGGCCGCGTTGCCGACTTCGGCGAAGTTCGTCTGCCCTAAAATCATGGCAATGATCGTCCCGCCGATGAGTCCCAGCAGGACAGAAACATTGCTCAAGAAGCCCTTGCCGCAGCGGTAAATGGCGATGATGATGACCAGGGTGATGAAGGCCAGGAACAAATTCATCGGTGAGGCGAAGTCCGGCGACTTCGGATTGCCGCCGCCCATCCAGTTGACGGCTACCGGCAGCAGGGTGATACCGATGATGGTGATGATCGTCCCCGTGACGACAGGCGGGAAAAAGCGGATGAACCGGCTAAAGAAAGGAGCAATGAAGAAAGTGAACAGCCCGGCAATGAGAATCGATCCGTAAATGGCCGTAATTCCGTGTTCCGCCCCGATGAGGATCATCGGCGTGACCGACGCAAAAGTGACCCCCTGGATCATCGGGATGCGGGCGCCGATTTTCCAGAAGCCTAAAGTCTGTATCAGCGTGGCGATGCCGCAGGAAAATAAGTCGGCATTGATCAGGTGGACCAGTTCAGCCGGCGACAAGTGCAGGGTCTGGGCAATGATGATCGGTACGGCTACAGCCCCGGCGTACATGGCCAGGACGTGTTGCAGACCGTAGGCAAAGAGCCGGCCAGCCGGCAGCATTTCGTCAACGGGATGGATCCGTTTAGTCAGGTTTTCGTTCATTTCGTAAAAGTCACCTCATGTTCAAAAAAAGCCTGCACCATGGCAAGCGATTTTTTCTTAACAATATACATACCTATAAAAAATAACAATACCGTTTTTATTATACCATTGACTCAAAAAAAATAAAACATGTAGCTAAAATTTACTCAATCTTTACATATTCTTTTCAAAACAATGATATGTCTCTCATATACTGATTTTAAGTACACAGAGGAGGAAATAACATGTTCAGTATCAGCAACAAGCACGAAGAATTCTTCGATTATCTCATGACCAACGCCGAAAATTTCCATCGCGGCGCCCTCATCGCCCATGAAGTCATGGAGGACGTTTCAACCATTTCCATGCATCTCAAGGAAATCGTCAAACTGGAACACACGTCGGACAAAACCAACCAGGAAGTCATCTTCAAATTGTCCCGTGTCTTCATCACGCCTATCGACCGGGAAGATTTTTACAAACTGACGTGTCAGCTCGAAGACTGCATCGATTCCCTGCAAGGCGCTCTCATGCGCACCAGCATGTATCACGTCACGGAAGCGCCGAAAGCGGCCATCGCCATGACCGAACAGATTGTCACTATGGGCGAAGAATTGAAGAAGATTTTCTCTTTCTTGAAGGATATCGACCACAACGAAGCCAAACTCATGCGTCATGCTGAACGACTGAACCGCCTCGAATCGGAAGTAGACCATATCTATCGCCAGGAAATTTCCAGGCTCTTCAGCGGCGATGAAACGGACCTGCTCAACGTCATCCGCTGGAAAGATATCTTAGGGACCCTGGAAGAAGCGGCCGACCACGTCGAAACCCTGGGAAATACCATTAAAGAGGTGACCATGAAATATGCTTGATATGTCGCTCATCATCATGGTCGTCGTCCTGGCTCTGGTCTTTGACTTCATCAACGGCTTCCACGATACGGCCAATGCCATCGCAACCTGCGTATCGACACGTGCCATCCGCCCTGGCGTCGCCATCGTCGGTACGGCTATCCTCAACTTCCTCGGCGCCATGATTTCGACAGGTGTCGCCAAGACGATTGGCGGCGACATCGTCGTCTCGCCGACGTTAGTCAACGAAATGATCATCATCGCCGGCCTGGTCGGCGCTATCATCTGGAACCTCCTGACCTGGTGGGTCGGCATGCCTTCCAGTTCGTCTCACGCCCTCATCGGCGGCATGATCGGTGCCATCATCGTATCGGCCGGCGTAGCCGCCCTCAACGGCTGGGGTATCCTGAAAATCGTCCTGTCCCTCATCATTTCACCGGTTTCGGCCATCATTACGGGCTTCATCATCATGAAGATCATCTTTGCCGTCTGCCATTCATTCAAACCGGCCAAGGTAAACCTGGCGGCCAACAGGCTGCAAGTCGTGTCGGCGGCCCTCATGGCTTTTTCCCACGGCTCCAATGATGCCCAGAAATCCATGGGTATCATCACCCTGGCATTGGTATCGGGCGGCTTCATCACCAGCCTGGAAGTACCGGACCTGGTCAAATTCCTCTGCGCCCTGTCCATGGCCCTGGGGACCAGCGTCGGCGGCTGGAAGATCATCCGTACCGTCGGCGGCAAGATATTCAAGATGCATCTCGTCCACGGCTTTGCAGCCGACTTGAACTCAGCGGTCGTCATCTTCTCGGCCACCTTGCTGCACCTGCCCGTCTCGACGACACACGTCGTTTCCGGGTCGATTATGGGTGTCGGTTCGGCACAACGCGTCAAAGCTGTCCACTGGAGCGTCGCCCGGCAGATGGTCACGGCCTGGGTCATGACCATTCCCTGCACGGCTGTCATGGGCGCCTTGTCGTACGTCATATTGACAAAAGTGTTCTTTTAAAAGACATAGTAAAAGGGGCTGTCGCATGTGCGACAGCCCCTTTTTGAGTTTTAGGTTTGTAGTTTGTAGTGAAGGTTTTTAAATTTAAAGCCCTCTTCTACAAACTCCGTACTACAAACTATAGAGAGAAAGGGACCACGAATGCGGGACGCCCATCGCTGCTGTCCGTTTTGGCAACCGTCCTATGCCTTCCGTTGGTCGGCACTTGACGGGCCAAAAAGGCTTTGGGCGTCCCCTACGAGCCACTAGCCACGAGCCACTAACTGCTAACGGCTGACTGCTAACCCCTTACTTCACAATCTCGATCTGGTTTTTGAGTTCGTTTTCAAATTTGATGCGATGGGCTTTGGTGTAGAGGCCAGGCATGCCGCCGGTATGCACGAGGATGACCTGCCGGCCCAGTTTGATTTTCTTTTCTTTGATCATCGACAGGACGCCGGCAAACATCTTGCCCGTGTAGCACGGGTCGAGGAGGATGCCTTCGTGACGGGCCATGGTGTAGATGGCTTCGCGGACCCGCGGTTCCGGTTCGTTGTAGCCCTTGCCGATATAGCCCGTTTCGACGTGGAAGTCGCTGTCGAAATCAAAGCCATATTCTTCCTTGGCCTGGTTAAAGTAGGCCTTTAATTTTTCCATGTCGAAGGGCATGACGGCAATGCCTACCAGTTTCAAATTCGACTGAATGGCTTTCAAGCCGCAATACAAGCCGAGATATGTACCCATACTGCCGACGGCGACATAGACCGTCGCCCCGTCGATCTGCTGTTCCTTGGCCTGGGCGTCGAGTTCGCGGGCGCAGTCCATGTAGCCCAGCATACCCGTCGTATCGCTGCCGCCCATGGGGATGAAGTAAACTTGTTCACCCTTCTTTAATTCGGCGGCCATGACTTTCTTGACTGTTTCTTCGAGCTGGACGTCGTGGTCGCGGCCATCGTCATGCTTGAGGACGACGCGGGCGCCAAAAATACCGTCGAGGAGTAAATTGCCGCTCAGTTCGCCATCAGTATCACCGACAGCGACGATAATGCATTTCAGGCCGAATTTCGCGGCAACAGCCGCCGTCAGGCGGCCATGGTTGGTCTGCGGCGCTCCGACGGTCACAATGGTCGTCGCCTGAGAGTTGAGGGCTTCGATCATCAGATACTCTAATTTACGCAGTTTATTGCCACCGCCGCCGAAAGGCGTCAGGTCATCGCGCTTGATATAGATTTCACGGAATAATTCCTGCGACAGGCCGGACAGGTATTGGAGCGGCGTCGGATTAGGGTCTAAAATAGAAAGTTTCGGTTTCATGGGGACAGTCCTCCTTTAGTTTTCTCCATCCTATCATATTTTCCGGAAGAAGAAAAGTAAACGACCTTTACCAGGCGGCGACACAGCCATCGGCCCGGGGTTCGGTCCCACCCATGAGCGTCCCCTGGTCATCGCGCCAGATGATCTGTCCCCGGCCATAGGTCTGGATATCGTCTTTGACGACGACGTCATGGCCGCGGCGGCGCAGTTCTTCAATGACAGCGGTTGGAAAGGCCCGTTCCATTTCAATGGTCTTGCCGCCGACCCACTGCCAGCGCGGAGCATCCAGGGCTGCCTGAGTGTTGAGATGATAGTCGATGGTATTCAGCAGGACCTGGAACTGCCCCTGGGGCTGCATGAAAGCGCCCATGACGCCGAAGGGGCCGACAGGACGGCCGTCTTTCGTCAAAAAGCCGGGAATGATCGTATGATAGGACTTCTTCCGCGGCCCGACGCAGTTATCGCTGGCTGGGTCCATAGAGAAGTTATGACCCCTGTCGCTGAGAGAAATGCCGTATCCCGGAACGGCGATGCCCGAACCGAAACCGCTGTAGTTGCTCTGGATGAAAGAAACCATATTGCCTTCGCCGTCGGCACTGCACAAGTAAACGGTACCGCCACAGTTTACATCGACCGGCTGCGGCAGCAGGGCCTCGTGACCGATAAGGGCCCGCCGCCGGTCGGCATAGGCTGGAGAGAGCCAATCGTCAACAGCCGTCTTCATGAAACGCGGGTCGGCAATATATTTCTTGCCATCGCAGAAGGCCAGTTTCATGGCTTCGATCTGGCGGTGAATCGATTCGGCATCATCCCGTTTACTAAAAGTAAACCCGCTGGCAATATCCAGGGCCATGAGGACGACCAGGCCATGGCCGTTGGGCGGCATTTCCCAGACATCGTAACCACGGTACGCCGTATGGATCGGGTCGGCCCACTGCGGCCGATACGCTGCTAAATCGGCCTTGCGGATGAGGCCGCCCGTTTTCCGGGACCAGGCATCAATGGCATCGGCCAGCTCACCGTCGTACAGGGCCCGGCAATGGCTGTCCCGCAGGATTTCCAGAGACTTGGCCAGTTCCGGCAATTTGAGGATATCACCGGCTTTGGGCGCCTGGCCATGAGGGAAAAAAGTATCGAATAAGTGCTGAAAGATTTTCTTCCCCCGATAAGGTGCAAAGGATGCCATACTGTCGGCCAGCATAGCTGCCAGGTTCGGCATGACCGCATAACCATCCCGGGCATAGGCAATGGCCGGTTCAAAGAGTTCTTCAAAGGCCAGTCGGCCAAAACGGCGATGGACTTCGGCCCACGCCGCCGGCGCCCCTGGGACCATGACCGGCTCCCAGCCCCGGAGCGGGACCTGGTCATAGCCCCGCTTCAGCAATTCATCCCGCGTCAGTCCTGCCGGGGACCAGCCGCTGCCGTTGATGCCATAGAGTTTCCCCTTCGTCCATATCAGGGCGAAGACGTCGCTGCCCAGGCCGTTGCTGGTCGGCTCCAGGGCAGTCAGGCACATGGCCGCAGCCAGGGCAGCGTCGATGGCGTTGCCGCCTTTTTTCAGCATATCCAGCCCGGCCTGGGCAGCCAGGGTCTGAGACGTGCAGACCATGCCCCGGCGGCCATAGACCACTTCCCGGTGGGAGCCATAGGGATACACAGATGCATCAAAATTCATTCCAATCTCCCCTTTTCAAAAAATTACAAGTGAACATTACTTAAAGAGTTCGACGAAAATCAGAGAAATCCTTTGTTTACACCTTCACGAACGACTTTTTTACCGCTATAATAGTAATCATCAGTCACGTTAAGGACTTATCACAATTTACAAGTAAGGAGTAGAGCAAGTTGAAACGGTGTATGTTAATCGTCAACCCTACAGCAGGGCGTGAACGGGCAAAATATCACAAGGATAATTTAAGACAACAACTGGAAACGATGTTCGACGACGTCGAATTGCGGGAAACGCAGAAAGCCGGCGACGCGACGGAATGGGCCAAGGAAGCAGCCCTGACCGGCTTCGATTCGGTATTTTCCATGGGCGGCGACGGGACGCTGAATGAAACCATCAACGGCCTGGCACAGGCCAACAGTGCCATCCACTTCGGCTTCATCCCCCTGGGAACCATCAACGATCTGGCACGGGCCCTGAACATCCCCCTCCATCCGGAAGCTGCCATCGCCATGCTGCAGCACTGCAAGACGGTCAAAGTCGACATCGCCAAGGCCAACGACCGCTACTTCGTCAATACCATTGCCGCCGGCATCATGCCCGAAGCCGTCGGCCACGTATCCATCGAGCAGAAGACGCGCCTCGGCCCGCTGGCCTATTTCCTGACCGGTATCAAGGCCATGCAGGCCCATAAGACGTCGCTGTTCAAGATCACGACGGCCCAGGGCTCGACAGTCCACCGCTCGCCCCTCATCGTCGTCATGCTGACCAATTCCGTCGGCAGTTTCCGCAACCTGGCGCCCCAGGCCCGCGTCGACGACGGAAAAATCTGGCTGGGCATCTTCAAGGACTTCAATTATCTGGACCTCATCAAGGTCATCCCGGAATTCCTGGCCGGCCAGCCGCTGACGTCGGAACTGATGACCTTGAAGACCATGGACCGCGTCCGCATCGAACTGCTGGATGGCAGCCATCTCTCGACCAACATGGACGGCGACGAAGGGCCGGCTTTCCCCTTGGACATCGAAGTCCTGCCATCATTCTTATCCGTTTACGTACCTGCGTAAGCGATAGACAAGGAGCGTTTACATGTTCATTAAAGGAAATTTTCTCTTCACGCCGTCACGCCATGAACTGACGATCCGTGAAAATCAATATGCCCATATCGAAAACGGCGTCGTAACGGGCTTCATGACGGACCTGCCGGAAACGACAGGCCCGGAAACAGTCGTCGATTACAACCAGGATATCATCATTCCGGCCTTCGTCGACCTGCATATCCACGCCCCGCAATACATAAACCGCGGCCTCGGCTTTGACGAAGAACTCCTTCCCTGGCTGGAACATTACACCTTTCCGGCCGAAGGGAAATTCGCCGCCCCCGTCTTTGCCCGTCGCGTCTATACGGCCTTCCTGAAACGCCTCCAGGCCGAAGGGACCCTATGTTTTTCCGCCTTTGCGACGATTCATAAAGAATCGACGTGGCAGCTCATGGAACTGGCCGAAACCATGGGTTTCAAAGCCTATATCGGCAAAGTAAACATGGACCGCAACGCCCCGGACTACCTCCTGGAAGATACGGACCGCTCCCTGGCCGATACGGAAGAGCTGGCCGTCCGCTGCCGCGAAGCATTGCACAAGGTCCGCTTCATCGCGACGCCGCGCTTCGTCCCGTCGACGACAGAAAAACTGATGACCGGCCTGGGTCGCCTCTGTGAAACCTACGACTTGCCCGTCCAATCCCATCTGTCGGAAAACCGGAATGAAGTCGCCTGGGTCAAAGAGCTCCATCCCGACTTGCCGTCTTATACGGCCGTCTATGATACCTTTGGCCTCTTGCGGCCCGAAAAGACTATCATGGCCCATGCCATCTATTTATCAGACGAAGAAAAACGTTTACTTCGCGATAAAGGCGTTTACTTAGCACACTGCGCCCAGTCCAATGCCAACCTGACCAGTGGCATCATGCCCTTGCGGCGCAACCTGGAAAACGGCCTGACCTGCACGATTGCCAGCGACGTCGCTGCCGGCCATACACCGGCCATGAACAAGCAGATTGCCTTGACCATTGAAATATCGAAACTCTATTCCCTGAAGCACGATAGAGAAAAAGCCCTCACCATCGGTGAAGGCTTGTATTTGGCCACCAAAGGACCGGGCCGCTTCTACGGCCAGACCGGCAGCTTTGAAAAAGGCTACGCCTTTGACGCCCTGGTCATCCACATGGACGACATCGAAGGCCTGGAACGGACGCCTTTTGAAAAACTCCAGCAGTTCATCTACGACGGCGACGACCGCAACATCATCGCCCGCTATGTAGACGGAGTTAGCCGTTAGCCGTAGTAGGGGCCGTCCCAAAGGGCGGCCCGTTGCATTTGTATGATTCGCCTAGCACCCTGACAGGAAAATCGTACATATTCCGATGCGGGCGCCCCACGTGTCGCCCCTACAAAAAAAAGACTTGCCGCAAAGCGACAAGTCTTTTTTATTATTCAGCCGTATACGGCAAGAGTGCGATTGCACGTGCGCGTTTGATGGCAACAGTCAGTTTACGCTGATGTTTAGCGCAAACGCCGGAAATGCGGCGCGGCAAGATTTTACCGCGTTCTGTTGTGAAACGGCGAAGTTTTGCAACGTCTTTGTAATCGATCTGTTCAGCATGATCTACGCAGAAGCTGCATACTTTTCTTCTCGGTTTTCTCGAGCGATCTCTTCTCATGTATAGTTTCCTCCTTCAAGAATTAGAAGGGGTGTGTCTGACCTTTTAGAATGGGATTTCTTCGTCTGTGTTGGAACCCATGCTGTCAAAGCCGGTCCCCGGTGCAGCCGGTTTGGGCTGCGGTGCACTAGCATGCGGTGCCGGAGCAGCCTGCTGGTGTTCTGATCCCATTGTCTGGGCAACGAAGTCGCATACAACTTCCGTGCGATAGCGTTTCTGACCATCCTGCGTTTCGTAAGAACGAACGGAGATACGGCCCTGGACGAATACACGGCTGCCTTTGGACAAGTTATTGCCACAGTTTTCCGCCAAATTACCCCAAGCAACACAAGGAATAAAATCAGTTAATTCCCGCGGTTCTGAACTGCCGGCCGGAATATACGACCGCGTACAGGCAACGGTAAACATAGCGACTGCCCGGCCGGTCTTCGTAAAACGGATTTCCGGGTCACGAGCTAAATTCCCTAATAACTGGACTGAGTTCATACCTTTGCGCCTCCGGTTATTCGTCGATCTTGACGATCAAGTGTTTCAGAATAGTATCGTGGATCTTGATGACACGGTCGATTTCTTTGATGACGTCAGGTTCGCCTTCAAAGTTGATCAAAACGTAGTAGCCATCAGCCTGTTTTTTAACAGGGTATGCGAGATGACGTTTACCCCAGCGATCTACTTTTTCGATAGTGCAGCCGTTCTTGGTGAGAAGATTGGATACCAATTCAACGATCGGATCTACTTCTGCTTCTTCGAGCGGTTTTGCAATAAACATGACTTCGTACTTGTTCACGAAATCACCTCCTCTTTTGGACATATGACCCTTCCCGCAGAAGGGTTAGGAGCTTGACACAGTTCAAGCTTGTTAATTATATCATAGGTGATGGGGAAATGCAAGAAAAAGCTGCCATTCGGCAGCTTTTTCTTGCAAGCTATTAGCAGCTAGTAGTTAGCGACTCGTAGGGGCCGTCCCAAAGGGCGGCCCGCACTAGTGCTCCTCTTTTATTTAAAGTATTCGACGCCCGATTTGAAGATCGGCTGGAGTTTGTTGCCAGCGATGTTCTGGAAGACGTCTTCGGCGCTGAAGCGTTCGGTGTGCGCCATCTTGCCCAGGACACGGCCATCGGGGCTGGTAATGCCTTCGACTGCCAGGACCGACTGGTTCGGGTTGTATTCGCTGTCATAAGTCGCTTTGCCGGAAAGGTCGACGTACTGTGTGGCAATCTGGCCTTTGGCAGCCAGTTCGCGAATCTGTTCTGGTGTGGCGACAAAACGGCCTTCGCCATGGGAGATGGCGACGGTGTGGACGTCACCGGCTTTGCAGCTGCTGAACCACGGGCTCATGACGGAAACGACCTTGGTTTCGACCATGCGCGACAGATGGCGGCCAATGGTATTGTATGTCAGCGTCGGGCTGTCAGCTTTCAACGGCTGGACATGACCGTAAGGCAGAAGACCGAGTTTAATCAGGGCCTGGAAGCCGTTGCAGATGCCGAGAGCCAGGCCATCGCGCTGATAGAGCAGGTTTTCCAGAGCTTCCGACAGGACCGGGTTGCGGAACAAGGTGGCAATAAACTTGCCTGAACCTTCCGGTTCGTCACCGGCACTGAAGCCGCCAGGAAACATGATGATCTGGGCTTTGGCAATGCGTTTGGCCATTTCATCGATAGATTCTGCCAGATCCTGCGGCGTGTTGTTGCGCAGTACCATGACATCCGTCGTAGCGCCAGCCCGTTCAAAGGCAGCGGCCGAGTCGTATTCGCAGTTCGTGCCCGGGCAGACGGGAATGAAGACCCGCGGCGTACCAAAGGCTTCGCTGCGGCGCGGACCATACGTCGTGAACAGCGGCAGTTCGGCATCACCTGTACCGCTTTCGCTCTTGATGGGGAAGACGTGGCTCAGCGGTTTTTCCCAGGCATCCTGGAGGTCTTTCAGAGAAATCGTCACGCCATCGACGGTCACATCAGCAGCAGCCGTCGTCTTGCCGACGAGGGAAACGTGAGCCCGTTTGACCCATTCAGCAGCCGTAGCAGCGTCGGTTTCGACGAGGATCGAGCCATAGCTGAGGTTGAACAGTTCCTGCGTAGCAAAGGATGCATCAACGGCGAAGCCAATGCCATTGCCAAAGGCCATCTGGGCGACGGCAGCGGCGATACCGCCCTGACCGACGGCATGCATGGCTTTGATTTTACCATCGAGGACAGACTGATGGAGGAAATCGCAGTGGGCTTTGAAAGTATCGAAGTCCGGCATTTCTTCAGCGTCGCGGGGCAGGTCGAAGAGGAGGACTGCGTCGTCAGCGGCTTTGAATTCCGGCGAGATGATATGGTTCGTGTGTTCCGGTGCAATGGCAAAGGAAACGAGCGTCGGCGGAACGGTGAGGTTTTCAAAGGTACCGCTCATGCTGTCTTTCCCACCGATAGCGGCCACTTCCATGACCTGCTGGGCTACGAAAGCACCGAGGAGGGCGCTGACCGGCTGGCCCCAGGCCTTTTCATTGGTTCCCAGGCTCTGGAAGAATTCCTGCATGGTCAGATAGACTTTTTTGCGGTCGCCACCGAGGGCTACCAGTTTGGCAATGGACTGGATGACGGCGTAGAGGGCACCGTGGAAGGGGCTCCAGATAGCCAGGTCCGGGTCATAGCCGTGGGTGAAGATGCTGGCCGTCGTCGTATTGCCGTGTTCGACCGGAATCTTGGCAACCATGCCTTCGACCGGCGTCTTCTGGTATTTGCCGCCAAAGGGCATGAGGACCGTGCGGGCGCCGATGGTGCTGTCGAAGCGTTCGGCCAGGCCCTGTTCCGAGGCGATATTCAGGGTTCCCATGGTATCGAGCCAGGTCTTGGCGACGTCTTTGACTTCCGGAGCCTTGAAGAAATCTTTGTCTTCCGGAGCGACGACGACGGCTTTGCGATGCTGGGTGACGCCGTTGGTATCGAGGAAAGCGCGGGTAATATTGACGACGTTCTGGTCGCGCCAGTGCATGACCAGGCGTTTTGTATCCGTAGCGACAGCGACGATCGTCGCTTCCAGGTTTTCTTCGGCGGCATATTTCATGAATTCATCGACGTGTTCCGGAGCGACGACGACAGCCATACGTTCCTGCGATTCGGAAATAGCCAGTTCCGTACCGTCCAGCCCTTCGTATTTCTTCGGGACTTTGTCGAGGTTGATGTCCAGGCCGTCTGTCAATTCGCCGATAGCGACGGAGACACCGCCGGCACCGAAGTCGTTGCAGCGTTTGATGAGTACCGTGACTTCATGGCGGCGGAAGAGGCGCTGGATCTTGCGTTCCGTCAGGGCATTGCCCTTCTGGACTTCGGCGCCGCACGTTTCCAGGGATTCGACGGTATGTTTCTTGGACGAGCCCGTAGCACCGCCGCAGCCGTCGCGGCCGGTCTTGCCGCCGAGGAGAATGATGATGTCGCCAGGGAGCGGTTCTTCGCGGACGACGTTATTGCGCGGAGCTGCGCCGAGGACGGCACCGATTTCCATGCGCTTGGCAATGAAGCCGGGGTTGTAATATTCTTTGACTTCGCCCGTAGCCAGGCCGATCTGGTTGCCATAAGAGCTGTAGCCCTTGGCAGCGCCTGTCGTCAGCTTACGCTGGGGCAGTTTGCCGACGAGCGTATCTTTGACCGACTGGCGCGGGTCGCCGGCACCGGTGACGCGCATGGCCTGATAGACATAGGAACGGCCGCTCAAGGGATCGCGGATACAGCCGCCCAGGCAGGTAGCTGCGCCGCCGAACGGTTCGATTTCCGTCGGGTGATTATGGGTTTCATTCTTGAAGAGGAGGAGCCATTCTTCTTCGACGCCATCGACATCGACAGGGATGATGATCGTGCAGGCGTTGATTTCTTCCGATTCGTCAAGGTTATCGAGTTTACCGGCAGCTTTCAATTCTTTGACGGCAATAGTCGCCATATCCATGAGGGTCTGTGGTTTCTTACGGTTCAAGTTTTCCCGCGTCGTCTTATATGATTCATAAGCGCGCTGGATAGGCGCCGTAAACGTCCCGTTTTCAAAAGAAACATCCGTGAGTTCGGTCATGAACGTCGTATGACGGCAGTGGTCCGACCAATAGGTGTCGATGACGCGGATTTCCGTCACCGTCGGATTCCGTTTTTCTTCATCCCGGAAGTAGGTCTGGACGAACTTCAAATCATCGAAGCTCATGGCCAGGCCCATGTGTGCCGACAGTTCTTTCAAAGCGGCGTCATCCATGGCATCGAAGCCGTCGATGACGGGAACGTCAGCCGGTTTTTCCCAGGGCATTTCCAGCGTCGAAATGGGGTCCAGCGAGGCTTCGCGGGCTTCGACGGGGTTGATGCAATAGTGTTTGATGGCAGCGACGTCATCAGCGGATAAGCTGCCGGACAAAACGAGGACCTGTGCCGTGCGGACGAGGCTGTCGTTCTTCATGGTCAGCATCTGCAGGCACTGCATGGCCGAATCGGCGCGCTGATCGTACTGGCCCGGCAGATATTCGACGGCCAGGACCGTGTCGTCCTTGCCAGCCGGCAATTCGTCATAGACGGCATCGACAGGCGGTTCGGAGAAAATCATATTTTTAGCCGCTTCAAAAGCCGCATCATCGAGCCCGGATACGTCATAGCGGTGGTAAATGTGAATATCGGTCAACCCTTTAATCAACAGGTTTTCCTGTAAATCAGTGAGCAATCGTTTTGCTTCGTCAGCAAAAACACCGTTCTTGGCAACATACAAACGTCGGATAGACTGCATGTCATGACCTCCCTCAAAGATAGATAACTTATCATTAGACAACCTTAGTATACCTGTTTCACAGCCATAAGTAAACTTAGAATTTTATTGACTTGCCTATAAAATCGTATTAGACTAGTACTATTATAGTAGACAATGTTTACCATTTTTCATCACAGGGAGGACATGGAAGTAATGGAAGAATTGAAACAGCGAATTTTACAAGATGGCCTGGTCATCGACAACCGGATTTTGAAGATTGATAACTTTTTGAACCAGCAAATCGATACGACCCTCATCAATCACGTCGGTCAGGAGTTCGCCCGCCGTTTCAAAGACGTACATATCGACCGCATCGTCACCATCGAGGCTTCGGGTATCGCCGTAGCCTATGCGGCTTCCCTGGCCATGGACAACCTGCCCATCGTCTTTGCCCGCAAGAAAAAATCTCTGCTCACCAAAGGCGAACAGTATACGGCCAAGATTTACTCGTATACAAAAGAAGAAGAATATACGGCAACGATCAGCAAGGCCTATCTCCACGCCGGCGAATCGGTTCTCATCATCGATGACTTCCTGGCCAGTGGAGCTGCTGCCGTCGGCCTGACGGACATCGTCGCCCAGGCAGGCTGTACTGTCGCCGGTATCGGCATCGTCGTCGAAAAGACTTTCCAGAGCGGCCGCAGGACGTTGGAAGATAAAGGCTTCCGCGTCGAATCCCTGGCCCGCATCGCCCGTTTTGAAAATAGCAAGCCTGTCTTCGTCGAATAAGGAGAATCATCATGCGCGCCCAATTTTTTGACGGTTTCGATTTTGCCACGTATAAATTCAGTATCGTCGCCATCGAAGAGGTGGACGACTTCTTTAACATCGAGGAATTCGGCCTCCATCCCATCATGTACAATGAAGCCTGCCTGCGCGGATATACGGCGATCTTCGGCTTCAACGATGAAAAGATGCTGACCCTCCATAAATTGCTGACCAATAACAACGGCATGGAACCGCCTGCCATCGACGGCATCCATCCCGTTTCCTTCCATTCGCCGGCAGGGGACTTGAAATATGAACTCAACCACGTCATGGATTACAGCGGGTCCATCCTCATCGCCAACAGCTTCATCGACAAATACTTCGTTCCCTTCGGTTTCCAGCTTCCCCATGCTTTCCGAAAAGTCTACGAGCTGACTTTCGACAAGGGCCTGTTCGTCAAGGTCCAGGACCACTCCCAGGAAGCACAAGAACTGCGCATCGAATACGAAGAACCCTTGAATTCCAAGAAGAAGCTCCAGATCAAATGGGGTAATTTGACCCATAAGTCAGAAGAATACGGATTCGACGACGAAACGATTGCGCAGTACATGGACCTCAGTTACGATACGAAATATTTATTTGATCACGTGTGATACATAGAAATCCCGGACAGCCGGCCATTGGCTCTGCAAGATGAGGCCATGGCCGGTTGCTGCTGTCTGGATAGGCATGGCGGCGATATCGGCGATGATGGCTTTATCGCTTTCAGAGGCCGGGGCAAAGACCCGTTCAAAATAGGGTTCGGCGCCTTTGAGGATGGCTTCCTTGGAATAACCGGCATCGACTGGCGGTTCTTCGGCTAAATACTGGCCAAAGAGGTCATTGGAGAAGAGGATTTTTTCCGAAGCCAGCCAGGTGACCATATTATCCGGCCAGTGGAGCCCCGGCGTATGGATGAACTGGAAGGTATAATCGCCTAACGTCAGGCTTTCGCCATGCTGGACGACGCGGAAATCAGCTTCCGGATACGTCGGCTGGAGCCGTTCCTTCGTGGCCGGCGTGCAGTAGATGGGCAGCTGGGGATGACGGTCCAGGACGGCCTGCAGGGCTCCGCTATGGTCTTCTTCGGAATGGTTGAGAATCAGGGCATCGATCTGGCTGACAGGCAGGACACTTTCGATGTCCTGGATATAGGCATCGGCTGCTTTATCGGGAACCGTGTCGATGAGGATATTCTGTTTCCCCCGAAGCAGGTAAGATAAAAAAGAAATGGAAATCTTCGGCTTCTTGATGGTCTTGCCAAAGACAAAGATGTGTGGATTCAGCGAGTATTTCATAGTGCAGCCCTCCTGGCAGTTTCATATTGTTTTTGAGGAATATAGTAACACTTGTAAATTTCACAAGCATCCATACAGCGGTTGCAGCGCAGACATTTAGTCATATCGACGCGGGGCCGCCGGATGCCGTCGGCGCAGGTCTGCATCGACAAAGCTTCATACGGGCAGATACTGATGCAACAGCCGCAGCCTTCACATTCCTTGCGGTTAAAATAATCGGGTGTAACCAGTCGGTCAATATGCGTTTTTTCCATCATACTCCCCCCTTTTCGTACACTTATACTATAGCAAAAATATCCAAATAAAACCGTTGCAAATACAACAAAAGAGGCTGTCGCATGAAGACAGCCTCTTTTTGTTAAGTTTTACTGTAGGGGTCGCCACGTGGGCGACCCGCTGGGTATTTATATGACGCCCATGACACCTGACTGGGAAATCACATATATCCAGGAACGGGCTTGCCACATGCAAGCCCCTACGAGCCACGAATCACTATCCACTAGCCACTAATTATTTAATTTTCCCAATGTCTTGGCGACGATGCGGGTCAGGAGGGCTACCGTATCGAGTTCGACCGATTCATCGGCGCTGTGGATGTCATGCGTCGTCGGGCCGACGGAGATGATGTCCAGTTTCGGGTTCATGGAGAAGAAGTACCCTGTTTCCAGGCCGCCGTGCATGGCTTCGATGCGGGCTTCTTTGCCGGCTTCTTCCTTGTAAACGTCAGCGACGAGGGGAACGAGTTTACTGTGCGGATTTTCCGTCCAGGCCGGTTCCGGCGAAGCCAGTTCGATGTCACAGCCTGTCAACTCTGCGTAAACGGGGAGGATAGCCATCAATTCGCGCAGGCGGGCATCGGCCGAAGCGCGGGGGAAATACTGGATGGCGACATGGTCGCCTTCAGTCCGGATCGTACCGATGTTGGCCGACAGGTCCGGCAGCTTCGGCAGCAGCTGGTTCATGGCGAAGACGCCGCAGTGAAGGATGTTCAGCAGGCTGACCAGATTCTTCGTATCGTCAGCCGAGAAGGTCTGGGCCGGTACGTCGGCACTTTCGACGAGGAAGTGGGCGTTCTTTTCGACTTCACCATACACTTCCGCGATTTCGGCCTGTTCTTCGCCGACGGCTTTCTTCACCGTTTCACCTGCGTTTACATCGTCGACAACGATGACAGCCGAGGCTTCCGACGGGATAGCATTGGCAGCTACGCCACCCGTGATAGATGCCAGGACATAGGATACGCCGGCCTGGGCAATGCGGCGGAGGGCCAGGCTCAGGGCCTTGATGGCGTTGCTCTTGCCGTCGTTGATGGTTTCACCGGAATGGCCGCCTGCAAAATCTTTGGCTGTGATAGTAAACGCCTGTTTACCTTCAGCAGCCTGCCAGTGGATGGGCCGGCTGAAATGCGTATGGACGCTGCCGGCCGAGCCGACACAGAGGACATCCATGTATTCAGAGTCACAGTTGATGATGTACTGCACATCCTGGACGTATTTCGGATCCAGATGGGTAGCCCCGGTCATGCCCGTTTCTTCATCGACCGTAAAGATGAGGCGCAGCGGGCCGTGCTGGATATCCTGCTGGATGAGATACAGCGCCAAGGCGACGGCAATGCCGTCATCGGCACCGAGGCTGGTCCCATCGGCGTGGAGGATGTTGCCTTCGCGGACCAGTTTGATTTCACTGGTCAAGGGGTCGAAATCGACGCCGGGCTTGGCGACGCAGACCATATCCATATGGCCCTGGAGGACCGTAAGCGGCCAATCTTCGCAGCCCTTGCTGGCCGGAACATTGGCGATGACATTATATACTTCGTCCTGTGTTACATCGGCAACGCCCAGTTCATGGAGACGGCTGACGATATAATCGCTGACGCCTTTTTCATGGTGGGACGGACGCGGATGCTTGGCCAGTCCTGCAAATTCGTGGATGACACCTTCAATGATTTCATGATCGTTCATATGACAAACGCTCCCTTCAAAAAGTCTCTGCGATTGACTTGCTTAATCGTTTATTTATTATACCACGGACGAGGCGCATCGGGCTACTATCCGCATGTGTATATTTTTGCTTGCGAAAAAGTAATTATACAGCTGTTTTTCCGCGTACAGTGTACAAATTGATATATGACGAATGCAAAAAAATTGAGTATAATATAAGCGTCAGTGAAGTTGTACGTTTTAGTACTGCTTAATTTTTATTTGGGAGGTTTTTCTATGAAACCACAATCAAATCTGACTGTGAACTACCCAAGTATGCCGGAATTGACGGCCCGCGGTATGATCCTCGGCGCCCTGATCACCGTTATCTTTACGGCTTCCAACGTATACCTGGGCTTAAAAGTCGGCCTGACGTTCTCGTCGTCCATCCCGGCTGCAGTCATCTCCATGGCAATCCTGCGCATGTTCAAACATTCCAACATCCTGGAAAATAACATGGTACAGACGCAGGCATCTGCTGCCGGCACCTTATCTGCAATCATCTTCATCCTGCCGGGCCTGCTCATGCTGGGGTACTGGCAGGGCTTCCCGTTCTGGCAGACCCTGCTGCTCTGCGCCTGCGGCGGCTCTCTCGGGGTCTTGTTCACTATCCCCCTGCGCCGGGCTATGGTCGTCAACAGCGACCTGCCGTATCCGGAAGGCCGGGCTGCTGCTGAAATCCTGAAAGTCGGCAGTGAAATCCGCAAGGAAGAAGCCAACGGCGAAGACACAAGCAAAAAAGAAACAGGCATGAAAGATATCGTCGGCGGCACGGCCCTGGCTGGTCTCTTCAGTCTCTGTTCCAACGGCTTCCACGTCGTTTCTTCCGAATTCAGCTACTGGCTCTCGTTCGGCAAAGCCGTCACCCAGATTCCCCTGGGCTTTTCGACAGCCCTCCTCGGCGCGGGTTACCTCATCGGCATCGCCAGCGGCATGGCTATCTTAGTCGGCACGCTCCTGGCCTGGTACGTCTTCGTTCCCTATCTGACGTCGGTCATCACGCCGGCTGAAGGCCAGAGTGCCGCCGCTTTCGCTAAGGCCATCTGGGCTCAGAAAGTCCGCTTCATCGGTGCCGGCTGCATCGGTATCGCCGCTGTCTGGACCTTGATCCGCCTGGCCAAACCGGTCGTCGACGGCATCAAGATGTCCATCAACGCATTGCGCGCCAACGATACGGAAGAAAAGAAGATGCTCCATCATACGGACATCGACATGTCGCCGAAATCGGTCGGCCTGGTCTTCCTGGCCATCCTTATCGGCTTGTTCATCACTTTCTACACCTTCGTCAGCAACGCCGGCCTTTCCATGTCGGTAACGCTCATGTTCATCGTCGTCGGCATCCTGGTCGCCATCCTCATGGGCTTCTTCGTCGCTGCTGCCTGCGGTTACATGGCAGGCCTCATCGGCACGTCGGCCAGCCCGATTTCCGGTATCGGCATCCTGGGCATCATCGTATCGTCCCTGGTCGTCCTCGGTATCGGCTCTTCGGCCGGTGTCTTTGAAACCATGCAGGGCACGCAGTTCGCTACGGCCTTTGCTATCTTCATCACCAGCGTCATCGTCAGCATCGCTTCTATTTCCAACGATAACCTGCAGGACCTCAAGACAGGCTACCTCGTCGGCGCTACGCCGTGGAAACAGCAGGTCGCCCTCATCTTGGGCTCGATCATCGGCTCCTTCGCCATCGCTCCGGTCCTGAACCTGCTCTATCAGGCCTATGGCTTTACCGGTGCCCTTCCCCGTGCCGGCATGGATCCGACCCAGGCCCTGGCAGCTCCGCAGGCAACCTTGATGACGACCATCGCCCAAGGTATCTTCAGTGCCAGCCTCGACTGGAACTACATCCTCTTCGGTGTCGGTGTCGGTATCGCCGCCATCATCATCGACCTCATTTTGACGAAAAACACGAAATCCCTGGCATTGCCGCCGCTGGCTGTCGGCATGGGCATTTACCTGCCGCCGACACTGGAAATCCCTCTGGTCATCGGTTCGGTCATGGGTTATCTCATTCATAAGTCCCTGAAAGCCCGCGCTGCCCGCCGCAGCCCTGGCCACGAAGAAGAAGACGTAGAAGCCTGCAATCATCGCGGTGTCCTCTTTGCATCGGGCCTCATCGTCGGCGAAAGCCTCATGGGCGTCATCATCGCCTTGCTCATCGTCGTTTCCGTTACTTCCGGCGGCAGCGAAAACCCGCTGGCCCTGGTCGGCAAAGACTTCCAGTCTACAGCTGATATCCTCGGCCTGCTCTGCTTCATCGCCATGATCGCCATCTTCGTCCGCCACATCTTGATTACCAAGTTCAATCCGGAAGATGCCGAAAGCAAGTAAGGAATATGCCGCTTACATTAGAATTTCATTAAAATTTCGACAAAATCCTCAAAAAAAGTCCTCGTACACAATACATTTTTTGGTACGAGGGCTTTTTTTGCATATTTCTTCTTTTCCCCTAACGGCGTATAATAAGGGTATCCCGCAGACTATCCTGCGAGTCCACTTTAAAGGAGGTCCTTTCTTTGTTCTTTCCCAAACTCGACAAGCAATCCCTGACCGACGGTATCGTCATCCCGCAGATGGTCAAAGTCCACCAGGCTTTCCCCCATAAAGATTTAGCCGATCCTGTGGGCACATTGAAACAACAGCTCCTAGCTCTCGAGGAAAAGACGACGGCCAGCCTGCCTGGTAAACGCATCGGCATCACAGCCGGCAGCCGCGGGCTCCCGCACTACAAGGAAATCATGAAAGCCCTTTGCGACCAGCTCAAGGCCTGGGGCGCCAAACCCTTCGTCTTCCCGGCCATGGGCAGCCATGCCGGAGCCACCGCTGAAGGCCAAAAGGCCCATTTAGCTCAGTTCGGCATCAATGAAGACTACTTAGGCGTCCCCGTCCTTTCCACCATGGACGTCGTCGAAGTCGCTACCTTAGACGATGGCTTCCCGGTCTACTGCGATAAAAACGCCTACGAAGCCGACGGCATCATCTTATTCAACAAAATTAAACCGCATACACACTTCAAATATAAACACGAATCAGGTCTGCTGAAGATGATCTGCATCGGCTGCGGCAAGCACAAAGGCGCTTCGACCTTCCACGGCCGGGGTTATGACGCTTTCGGGCCCAACCTGGAACGCGTATCGAAAGCCTTCTTGCAGCATGTAAACGTCGTTTTCTCCGTCGGCATGGTCCAGAGCCCCAGCGATGACATCGCCGCCCTGGAAGTCATCCCGAGAGATAAATTCTTTGAACGCGATGCTGCCTTGCAGACCATGGCCAAAGCCGAAATGCCCCGGCTGAAACTGCCCCACATCGACGTCCTCATCGTCGACGAAATCGGCAAGGAAATCAGCGGTACCGGCATGGACCCGAACATCACGGGACGGACGGAACGCTTCAGTCAGGAACCGGCCTTCCGCGCCTTAGCGCCGGACATCGAACGCATCGTCATCCTGGATATAACCGAGGCTTCCCATGGCAATGGTGCCGGCTGCGGTATGGCCGACATCGTCAGTTACCGCTTCGTAAACAAGATGGATTTCGCTTCCGTTTATACCAACTGCATTACGGCCAAGTCCTTCCGCATGGCCCTCCTGCCCCTGTATGGCAACAGCGATAAAGACGCCATCGAAATGGCCATGGCCCACGCCTTCCTGACCGACCCGAACCAGGCTAAAATCGTCCGCATAAAGAACACACTGAAACTGGAAGACATCGAATGTTCCGTCTCGTGCTTAGAAGACATAAAAAACGATCCGGACATGACAATCACATCCGAACCGTTTACATGGAAGTTTAACGAAGAAGATAATCTCTGGTAAACTAGTTTTTATGACCGATGGCATCCATCCAGGCGAAGAGCTCGTCTAAATCGTAATCGCCGGCATGGCCGCGGGCCCAGGGAGAGGCAAAATCGACATCATAACCGGCCTGCTGCAGACGCAGGGCGACGACTGCCGGTACGGCAATGGTCGTATCGCGGTCGGCTTCGCCGTGGCGGATACGCCAGTAATGCGCCGTCTTGACGCCGGATTTGCCGATGTAGTTCAGGGGATTCATCGTCTTGACGATGTCCTTATCGGCCAGAGCCGATCCGGCTATGGTCGAATGGTCTTTGCCGTATGTATACTGTAAAATGCTGTTTATCGACAGTTGCCGTGCCGAACTCTTCCGTTTCAGCACTGCTCATATCGAGCGCATCAAAGGCCGGGGCTGCCTTCAGCCGGGTTACATCGACAGCATAGCCGGCTAAATCCATGTCGGTCACTTTGCCGTCGTTGATGGTCAGCCATGTCTTGGAAGACAAATCGGTGCCGTTGTCGAGGGCTTTCTGTGCCGAAGCCATGTAAATCGATTTAATGTAATCGGCAAAGGAGCCTCGTCCATTTTCATCGAGGGTCAAGGCTTTCCCATTCTTGTCAACGAGATGTAAACTATTGATATAAGCCGGGTACATGGCTTTCAAATCCTTCGATGCCTGTTGCTGGACAGCGGTCATTTCCGTCCCGGCTGCGGCTTCGACCGGTGCATTGTCAGGCCGGTTGGTAACGACGCCTGCCGGTTTAGCCTGGCTATTACCTGCCGGCGGTTTCATAGCACCCATATTTCCCTGATGATACGTGTTTACACCATTAAACATCCATTCATAAGCCATGTCAGCATGGTCCAGGTCGGTAATCGGGCAGTATACGCTGGAAGCATAAATATCATCCCGTTCATCAGCCGCGCCAAGGGCTTTCAAATACGGTTCATAGTCCTTACTGTCGCCTGTCGCCCCGATGAGCGTCGATAAAGCACCGCCGGCACTGGTTCCATTAGAAATGATTTTTTCCGTATCACCAGGCAGTTTCCCTGCATTATGGCGCAAATAACGGACAGCGGCCTTCATATCGACGATAAGTGCCGGAGCCTTGCCGGTATACGTGCCGTCAGCAGCCTGAGTTGTCCGTCCACGGGCTCCCGGAGCTGCGACGACATAGCCTTTGGAGAGGGCGACGAGCATGGCATTGGCACCGCCAGTCATCCGATCATTTTCAGACGGCTGCCCCGGTGCCCCCGGCATATAACCGCCGACTGTATTGGGCAGGAAAATCGGAGCTGTCTTCGCCGTATAGCCGTTGATCGTCTTGCCATTAAAGTATCCTTCGGGAACGTATATATTCATGGACTGGTATGTCGTATCGACAGGATGGGCCACATACACCCGGTTTTCATAGGCCCGGAAAGCCACTTTCTTACCGTCGACTGTCATCGTTTTCTTTTCATACTTCGTCGTATCCAAATCGAGGCTATACGTCTGCTGCACCGGAGCAGCCTGGGCCGTTTTAGCCTTAGTCTGCGTAGCCGCCGCTACGGCTTGTACCGGTTCTGCTTCCGTCGTATCCGCCGCCAACACCAGGCCGCTAGTCATCATGAAAAACAGCGCTGCTGCGCACATCTTATTTCTACCTCGCATATCACAACTCACCTTTCCTTAAAAATAGTTTTAATTAAAACCATTTCTTTCTGCTTTAGTATACCATAGAAATGTGGCGATGCTATGACAGTTTGGAATAAAAAAAGAGCTGTCCTATGAAGACAGCTCTTTTTTTAGCAGTCAGCAGATAGCCGTTAGCAGTTAGCGGATGGTTTTAAATTTAAAGTCTCCGTGCACCTATCAGCCCATCAGCACTTGCGCCACCAAGTCTGTACGACCGTGGCCCCGACGTGCCAATAGTAAAGGATGTGATCAGCCAGTTGTGAACAACGTTTACTATGGTAAACGACATGGCTGGCCGCAGCTCCGATGAAGAAGCCGCCGACGACGTCGCTGACGTAATGGAGACCGCTGAGTATCCGCGACGACGCCAGGACGCCTGTCCAGGCCAGGGCCGGCAGTCCCCAGGGGTTGTGCCGGGCCAGTAGCATCAGGGAAATGGCCAGACTGTTCATGGAATGATTGCTGGGAAAGGACGCATTGGCCTTATGCGCTACCAGCGGCGCCGCGTCACCACAGGCAAAAGGCCGGGGGCGATGCCAGATTTTACCGATGACCCAGGAAACCGAAGAGCCCACGATGACGGAAAAGAGACAGTAAACTAATGTCTTCCGACGTTTAATCTGCTCTGAAACCGGCCGCGGCCGGAACCATTCGATAAGGCCATAAAGGATGAACAGCCAGTAGCCGAACCGGGTAATCCAGGTAAGGATCCGAAGCCAGGTTCTGCGCCGGGCAATGAACCATTGAGCGAATAAAAAGATAGACCTTGCCATGATAGCCTCTCTTTCAGCCGGACTCAGCCCTGTTTTGCAAAGACGTCCCGCATCGTTCCCGCTACATCGGCCAAGGAGATGCTGCGCATCTTATCCTCCATGGCATCCTGCACCTGATGCAGCCTGTCGTCCAGGCCAGCATGAATCGTCTTGCCCACCGGACACTGCGGGCAGGGATGTTCGTGGAAATGGAAGAGCGAGTCGCCGCCAACGCAATCTACGGCATGGTAAACGTCATATAAACTAATGTCAGCAATCGGTTTTTCCAACGCTGTACCACCGGTCCCGCGCTTGACCTGGATCAACCCGGCCGCTTTGAGCTGGATAAGCAGTTTGCGGATGATGACGGGATTCGTCCCTACGCTGGCAGCAATGAAATCACTCGTCACTTTTTCCGTTTTGCCGAAGAAATCGATGCACAGCAGGGTATGGACGGCCATGGTAAATCGACTGGAAATCTGCATATGAAAGACTCCTTAAATGGCTTTTAATTCACGAAGGATAGCCAGGTCAGCCGTACAAGCCGGGCAGTCACAGAATTTAGCCCCTTTGGCCTGAATATCTTTGGCGTGAGCCAAGAGCTGTTTCGCTGCATCGGCCCCCATAATCTGGACAGCATGTTCCGAAGCTGCAAAGGCCAAGAGTTCATCGATGGTCGAAACGCCCTGCTTCAAGGCTTCGATATAAGCCGGCGCAGCTGCGTCTTTATCGGCAGCATCGAGCCAAGCCTGAGCGGCCGTTTTCAGCGTCGGATTGCAGCTGGGAGCTGCCATCAAATCATGTGTCTTAGCCGTAACGAATTCTACTGTTTTTGCATCCATTTTAAAAAACCTCCTATAAATGACGAATCAAAACATCCAGGATAGAATTATCCTGATTACATCCCTATCATACGACATTTTTATTGTAAAGTCAATGGTTACATATTATATGTTTTATTGAACTATTTTAAACTTATTTATTTTGATTTAAATATTTGTCGCCCGCTTGGTTATCACGTTTTTAAAACGAGTGTATTCTCTATTTAAACGTTTTCCTTTGCGTGTAAACAATTGTAAAAAAAGAGGCTGCGCACGCGCGACAGCCTCTTTTTGAGTTTTAAGTTTGCAGTTTTTAGTTTGTAGTGGATGGGTAAAAATTTAAAACCAAAAAACTACAAACTACAAACTTTATACTATAAACTTTTAAATTCGAGCAGCCTGGACGGCGGCGATGAATTTCTTGGCCGTAGCCGTGATTTCATCGGCCGTCTTGCCGCCGCCAGTGAGGGCACCGCCGGCACCGACGGCGACGCAGCCGGCTTTGATCCAGTCACCGGCGTTTTCGACATTGACGCCGCCTGTCGGCATGAGCGGAGCCTGCGGCAGGGGACCATGGATGGCCTTAATGGCTTTCATGCCCAGGATTTCCCCAGGGAAAATCTTGATGACGTCAGCACCGTATTCCAGGGCTGTAATGACGCCGTTGAGGGTCGTCGTCCCCGGCATGACGGCCACGCGGTAGCGGTTACAGAGCTTAATCGTTTCTACATCCAGGGCCGGCGATACGATGAACCGAGCGCCGTCGAGGATGGCGATGCGGGCCGTAATGGCATCGAGGACCGTACCGGCGCCGATGAGGACGTCGGGATTATCGGCATACTTCTTGGAAAGGGCTTCGATGACTTCATGAGCCCGCGGCGTCGTGAAAGCCAGTTCAATGGCCGTGACGCCACCTTTGATGCAGGCTTCGGACATCATCATCGCTTCTTCCGGTGTCTTGCCTCGAACGACAGCGACGACGCCGATTTCCTGAATTTTCTTAACAACATCTAATTTATCCATGATTTTCTCTCCTTTTCACGACGGATGAACGTTTTACCCCCATCATTCCGGGCGGGCTCGCCACGTGCGAGCCCCTACATGTTTTTATACCCATTTTCGTAGGGGCGTCCACGTGGGGCGTCCGTTCCACACCGATCGGCCATGTCCTATTCACGGTTAATGGGGCCGTTTTGCACCAATCATGCGGATTGATGCAGGTGGCATCAACGCAGGCCGCAGCGTAGGGGCGCCCACGTGGGGCGCCCGTTCCACATTTATCGGCCATGTCCTATTCACGATTAATGGGGTTGTTTTGCACCAATCATACGGATTGATGCAGGGGTCATTAACGCAGGTCGCAGGCCACAGCGTTCCCATAGGACCGCACGTAAGGGCCGTCCCAAAGGGCGGCCCGCTTGTGGGAATCCCACAACCAACATCATGCGTTCTGTTGGAATACCGCCAGTTGTTCCCGCGTCGGCAATCCTTCGTTATCACCGGCGACCTGGATGGCCATGGCCCCAATGGCAGCACCCCGGCGGGCAGCATCTTCCAGGCTCAGTCCATCGAGGATGGCACTGGTGAAACCGACGGCAAAGCCGTCACCGGCGCCGACAGTATCGACGGCGTGGTCGACGTGATAGCTCGGCACGCGGTATTCCTGGTCATCGGCCGTGCGGATATAGGTCCCATGGCTGCCGCCCATCTTGATGACGACGGTCTGAACGCCGCGCTGTAAGTAGTAGCCGGCGATATCTCTTTCATTGTCCATTCCCGTCAGGATCCGGCCTTCATTGAGGCCAGGCATGACGATATCGGCATACTGGGCGGCGTCGTTGATGACACGGGCCATGATTTCCTGGGATTTCCAGAGCATGGGCCGCAGGTTGGGGTCAAAGGAAATGCGCACGCCCTTACCGTGAGCCCGCATCATCAGCGTATAAATCGTTTCCCGGCACGATTCCGACAGGGCCAGAGGAATCCCCGTGACGTGCAGGTGGTCGACGCCGGTCCAGTCGATACCGGAGAGGTCCGCCGGCCGGAAGTGGGAAAAGGCCGTGTGTTTGCGGATATTGGCTACCGTCGGGTCCCCTTCCAGGACCTTTTCTTTCATCTGGAACCCCGTCATATGGTCATCATCGGTCCAGACATAGTCGTCGTGGATGCCATTGGCCTTGAGAAAGTTGCAGATGCACTTCCCGAAGGGGTCGACGCCGACCTTGGAAATATACGACACATCATTGCCCAGCCGGGCCATGCCGACGGCGTAATTCAGTTCCGCCCCGCAGACATGGCGGGAAAAATGTTCCACTTCTTCCAGCGGCCCCATTTCTTCAGCAATCAGCAAGCCCATGGCTTCACCGATAGTAAGCACTTTACTCATGGTTTTCCTCCAATTGTGCCTTTATTTTGTCAATCATGTCTTCATAGGCGGCATCCGTCAAATAGACGCGGTCCGGATTCATGGCAAAGGTACTGTTCCATTCAAAATCATCTTTGTATTTCGGCACTAAGTGAACGTGGAGATGATGCCCCGTATCGGCATAGGAACCATAGTTTACCTTATCCGGATGGAATGCCTGATGGATGGCTTTCGCCGCCTTGGCAACGTCGGCAAAAAAGGCATTGCGTTCTTCGTCGCTCAAGTCCGTCATTTCACTGACATGGTCTTTATAGGCGACGATACAGCGGCCGGGATGACTCTGTTCTTTGAACAGGACCAGCATACTGACCGATAAGTCGCAGATGTAAATGCCGAATTTAGCAAGCAGTTCGCCTTTTACGCAGTAACCGCAGTTCTTATCTTTCATGACAAAGCCTCCTTATTCAATCGTGCCGTGTTCCCATTTACCATGGTTCAGATCATCGGCAATCTTCTTGAATTTGTCGTCTGTCAAGCCATAGAAGAAGTAGAGGATGATAGCGGCAATGCCGAGGGCAACGCCCGGATACAAGGTCATAGCTGCTTTAATCCCCATCAATGTCATTTCACTCTGAACGGCATTGGCGACGTAACCTGTCAGTACCAGGATGCCCGAACTTACGACAGCAGCCAGGGCCTGGGCGATTTTACGGGAGAAGTTGAAAGCCGCATAGGTAATCCCTTCTTTGCGAATGCCGTTGTGCCATTCGCTGTAGTCGATGACGTCGGAAACGAAAGCCCAGGTAACGCCGTTCGGAATAGCCAGGGCTACGTAGCCGATGGTGACCAATACGATAAAGGTATAAATATTAGTCGGGATGACGAAGTTCAAGAGGTCAGCTGCACAGCCGATGAGCAAGCCGCCGATGGCCGTCTTTTTCTTGCCGAACATCTTGACCAGTTTCGGGATGAGCAGGATACCTACGACGGAGCAGCCCATCATGATGCCGTTTACAATCGGCTGCAAGCCCATATGGCCTAAGTTATACTGGCAGAAGAAAATCATCATCTGGTTATTCGTATTCATAGCCGAGATGGTAAACAAAGTCATCAAAATAATGCATAAAAGCGGTTTGTTAGTAAACACGAGTTTAATATAATCCGAGAATTTTGCTTTCTGTTCATTCTGGGTATTGCGCTTGACCGGAACGTGTTCATGGCAGTTGAAATAGCAGATGGCAAAGCCGATGACGCCGATGATAGACATGACGATAGACGCAGCAAAGAAGCCTTCATGGGGCGAAGCGAACATGAGGACGACCGGTACGAAGGCCATGCCGGTAATGAGCTGGGCCCCGATAGAACCGGCCTGTCGGGTCGTCGCCATCTGACTTCGTTCTTCGACATCGCGGGTCATGACACTGGCCAGGGAAGAATAAGGGATGTTAGTAAACGAGTAAACAAGGCCCCAGGCCATATAGGCACCATAAGCAAAGAGAATCTTACCGGTCGGCGACAAGTCCGGCATGGTAAAGGTAATGACTGTCAAAATAGCCAGGATAACAGCCGAAGCCATCATAACCGGGCGGAACTTGCCGCGCGGACCGATATTCTTACGGCCGTCGATGACGGAACCGGCGATAGGATCCATGAAAGCATCGAAAATTTTCGTAAAGGCGAAGATACCTGCAACAGCAGCGGCCGGAATGGTGCAGACGTCGATCCAGTATTTCGTCAAATAGGCCTGGCCTAAGTCGAACATGAAACCGTTCCCAAAGTCACCAAAACCGTAACAGATTTTTTCACGCCACGATAATTTAACATGGCCTTCCTTAGAAGCTGCCGGCGTAACGGTCTCCGTCTTGTTCGGCAACGTCCCTGCTTGTGTGCTCATAGCACTCCCTCCTTATAAAGTAACTCCGTTTTTGAATATAGCCAGTTCGTGCTTGTCCAAGGCTTCCGATTTCGCATGGACACGACCTGACGCTACGTCAAGAATATACTGGAAAAGGCGGTCTGCTGCGGCTTCCCGCGATTCCCCTTCGGCAATGGTCCCGGCATTGAAATCGATCCAGTTCCGTTTGAAACCGGCCAGGTGACTATTGCTGGAAATCTTAATCGTCGGTACGGGGCAGGCAAAAGGCGTACCCCGGCCCGTTGTAAACAGTACCATATGGGCTCCGGCAGCGGCCAGCGCATTGGAGGCCACTAAATCATTGCCTGGAGCCTGCAACAAGTTTAGGCCTTTTTTCGTCGCCCTGTCTCCATAGGCCAGGACATCTTCGACGAGAGCCCGGCCGCCCTTCTGGACACAGCCCAGGGACTTATCTTCCAGCGTCGTGATGCCGCCGGCCTTGTTGCCTGGCGATGGATTTTCATTGATCTTTTCGCCATAACTCATAAAATACTCTTTGAAATGGTTGATGAGGTCGACGGTCTTGTCGAAGACTTCCCGATTGCGAGCCCGGTTCATGAGCAGCGTTTCAGCGCCGAACATTTCCGGCACTTCCGTCAGAATCGACGTACCGCCGGCTGCGATGAGGCGGTTGGAAATCTCCCCGACCAGGGGATTGGCCGTAATGCCCGAAAAACCATCGGAGCCGCCGCATTTCAAGCCAATCGTCAACAGCGATGCATCACAGGGCTGGCGATGGAACTGAGCCGCGTAATGGCAGAGGTCTTTGACGATGGCCGTGCCGGCTTCAATTTCATCTTCCACATCCTGGCAGACCAGGAATTTGACGCGGTCCGGATCATAGTCGCCGATGACGTCTTTCATCAGGCTGACCTGATTGTTTTCACAGCCCAGGCTCAGGACCAGGACGGCACCGGCGTTGGGATTGTGAATCAGCCCACTTAGTATCTTTTGTGTATGGACCTGGTCATCGCCTAACTGCGAGCAGCCGTGGGGATGGCTATAGGCATAGATACCGTCGATGTTCTCCGTTTTATAAGCCTGGGACGCCGTTTCAATGGCTCTGGCAATATTGTTGACACAGCCGACGGTCGGGATGATCCAGACTTCATTGCGGATGCCGGCACTGCCATCGCTCCGTTTATAGCCCTGAAATTCGTATTTTTTTTCACTTTTCCAGGGAGAACGATCGGCTTTTTCCGGTTCATAGGTATAGTGAAGTAAATCACCGAGTTTACTTTGGACATTCTGCGTATGGACCCAGGCACCGACGGGGATATCCGTTTTAGCCGTCCCGATGGGAAAGCCGTATTTGATGACGTCTTCGCCTTTGGCAATCGGCTGCAGGGCCACTTTATGCCCTGCCGGGATGTCCTGGCAGACCGTAAAAGTCTTGCCGCCAGCCGTGACGACGCTGCCTTTGGCAACGGCGTCGACAGCTACGGCGACATTATCATGAGGGTGTATTTGGAATACGTTCATCGTTTACTCCTTCGTCAATTCGGCAATGTGGGCTTTGACACCGATTTCAGCCATGCGGTCCAGATGAGCCGTAACGGCATCGGCAAAGCCGTCGATAGCCGACAGGTCTTCGCCCCACCAATCACTGCGTGCCATGATGGCCCTGACGTAATCGGCCGTCGTTTTGCCGGCCTGTTCTTTGACAAAGGCCAGTTTATCTTCATCATCGTGGATTTCATAAGTATTGCCCGGCCGCGAGCCAATGAGACAATGTTCACCAGCCTGGGTCGTCCGATAGAAAGCCAGGAAAGCGGCAAAGGAATAGGTCAGCCATTTCGGAAGTTTCCCCGTCGCTGCCAGACTGTCTTTAAAGGTCGGCAGGATGCGGGCTTTCCACTTGGAAATGGAATTCAGGGAAATCGAGAGCAATGCGTGTTTGACAAAAGGATTTTCAAAGCGTTCATAAACAGCCTTGGCAAAGGCAACGGCCTTTTCTTCCGGCAAATGGACGGTCGGAACGATTTCATCGAAGACGGTCTGGTCCAGGGACTTGCGGATGACTGGGTCTTCCATGCACTGGCCGACATAATCGAGACCGGCCAGATAAGCACCGAGGACCATAGACGTATGAGCCCCGTTGAGGATGCGCACTTTTTGTTCTTTAAAGGCCTGGATATGGTCCGTGAATTCAACATGGAATTTACTTGAGTTTAACGGCAGCCGCGAAGCCAGCGCCGGGTCGCCGATAACCCATAAGGAGAAAGGTTCGGCCTGGTCGAGCAGGCTGTCTTCATAGCCCAGTTCGTCCTGCAGAGCCGCGATGGAATCAGCCGGATAGCCGACGACGATGCGGTCGACCAAGGTATCCGTGAACTGGCAGTGCTGGTCGAGCCAGGAATGGAAAGACGCTTCCAGTTTCCACAGGGATACATATTTGTTTACGCAGTCCCGAAGGAGTTTACCGTTGTTGTCATTCAATTCCGTCGGCAGCATGGTCAGGCCTTTATCGGCAGCGCCTTTATAAAAGGTATAGCGTTCATAGAGGAACTTGGTCAATTTTGCCGGGAAAGTCGACGGCGGGCAATCTGTAAAAGCATCCTTTTCATCAAAGGTGATACCGGCTTCCGTCGTATTCGATACGACGAATTCCAGCGAATCTTCATGAGCCAGGGCCATGAACGCATCATATTCATCGCGGGCGCTGAGCACGGTCTGGACGGAAGTAATGACCCGGTTTTCTTTATAGACTTTGCCATCCTGCTGGCCGCGCAGGCAGACCGTGTAAACATCATCCTGTTTAGCAAAGCGGTCCGTCTTGCCCGACCGGGGCATGATGACAGCGACGCTGCCATCAAAACCATTTTCTTCATTAGCTACATCGACGGCGTAATCGACGAAGGCCCGCAGGAAATTGCCTTCTCCGAACTGTAAGATACGGACGGGATGTTTGGCTTTTGTATAAAGTTCACTGACGTTTTTCATCGTTTACCCTCCGTTTACATTTGGAACTGGAAGTAGTTGGCTACGTTGTTATAGCAGATATCTTCAACGAGCTGACGGAGTGCGTCTTCATCGTTCGGATATTCGCCGTTTTCGACGAGATTGCCGATCCAGTTGCAGAGGATTCGGCGATAATATTCATGACGGGCATAGGATAAGAAGGACCGGGAGTCGGTCAGCATCCCCAGGATGTTGCCAAAGACGGACAAGTTAGCAATACTCGTCATCTGGTCGATCATGCCCTGTTTCGTATCATTGAACCACCAGGCAGCGCCCTGCTGAATCTTGCCGCGGGCTTCAGGACCCTGGAAAGCGCCGATAATGGTGCCGATCATGGCGTTATCATTCGGCGTCCCGGAATAGAGAATCATCTTCGGCAGAATATGACGTTCATTGAGATGATCCAGGAAGGCGATGAGGCCTTTGCAGCAATTCCCTTCGGCAACACTGTCAAAGCCCGTATCCGGTCCTAACTTTCGGTACATTTCCGAATTGAGATCGCGCAGGGTAGCGAAGTGGAGCTGCATGACCCAGCCGCGTTTGTAATATTCACCAGCCAGGTAGGTGAGGACAGCCGTCTTATAGGCTTCCGTTTCTTCTTTACTGATGCTTTCGCCTTTCAAGGCTTTGGCAATGATAGCATCGACAGTCGCTTCATCGGCTTCGCGGCAGAAAACATATTCCAGTGCATGGTCTGTAGCGCGGCAGCCCATTTCTTCAAAGAAGGCGATGCGCTTGTTCATGGCTTTGCGGATATCGGCAAAAGTCTTGATTTCAACGCCGGCAGCCTGACCGAGGCGGGCCATGTAATCGGCATAACCGGCTTTGTCGACGTTCATCAGCTTGTCCGGACGCATAGCCGGATATACCTTGGCACTGCATGTCTTTTCTTCTTTCAGCTTCTGATGCCATTTCAAATCATCGGCCGGGTCATCAGTCGTGCAGATGACTTTAACATTTGACTGTTCGATCAAGCCCTGGACGCCCATGCCTTTTTCCTGCAACTTGGCATTGCAGCGATTAAAGATGTCTTCGGCATTCTTTTCCGTCAGCGGTTCGGTAATGCCAAAATAGCGCTGCAGTTCCAAATGACTCCAATGATACAGCGGATTGCCAATAGCTCGTGAAAGAGCTTTCGCATATTCGACGAATTTTTCCAAATCTGTCGATTCTGTCCCGGTAACCTTTTCTTCCGGTGTCCCATTGGAACGAATGAGGCGCCATTTATAGTGGTCACCACCGAGCCATACTTCGGTAATGCTGCGGAAATGGTGATCTTCTGCGATTTCCTGCGGAGAAATATGGCAGTGGTAATCAATGATCGGCATATGTTCTGCATAATCGTGGAATAAATGCTTGGCCGTAGCCGTATCCAATAAAAAGTCTTTGTCCATGAATTGTTTCATTATGTCCGTCTCCTCCCAATATAAGGCCGCTAATTTTATCGGTCATGTTGTAATTTTAATTGTAAGCTCTTACATTTATCTTCACCGAAAGAATACCATGTCATTACCTAAGTGTCAACGCAATATGATTTTTCCGTATTGATTTTGAAAAATTAATCATTTTCCATGCTTTTAACTCATAAATATGAAATGAAATCTCGTTTTATTATTCCTTTTGTGACTAGATTTTCCCGTTTTCCTATTCTGTATGGTTAAGCGCTTACATTTCAAATTTCTGAAAACTCGTCTTTTCCCCCAAAAAAGTATGCTATAATGTAAGCAATTCAGATTTTTTACACAAAGAGGAACGATTGCCATGAACATCACCATTTACGACATCGCCCAGAAATGCAATGTATCGATTGCCACCGTCTCCCGCGTCCTCAACGGCAGCACACGGGTCAGTGAAAAGACACGGGCGAAAGTCCTTCAAGTTATGAAAGAAATGGGCTATAAACCCAATCCCTTTGCCCGGGGCTTAGGCCTCGATTCCATGAAAATCGTCGGCGTCATCTGTACGGATGTGGCCGATATATTCTATGCCCATGCCGTATCCCTGCTGGAAGATGGCCTGCGGAAGCACCATTTCGACGTCATGCTCTCCAATACAGGCAGCGATACAGGCCATAACGGCAAATATATTTCTGCCATGGCCGATAAACACGTCGACGCCATCATCACCATCGGCACACCTTTTTCCTCTGAATCCGATGTCCGCCAGCTCTGTGAAACAGCTCGGCAAATCCCGGTCATCACCATCAACAGCGATTACCATCAGCCTAATATGTACAGCGTCGTCTGCAATGAAAAGGAAGGCATGAAAATGGTCGTCGCCGCCTTGGCTGCCAAGAACTGTCAGGATATCCTCTACATTTACGATTCCCTCACCTACAGCGGCCGCCATAAGCTCGACGGTTTCCGCCAGGGAATCCGGGAATGGAGATTAACGGAAAAGCCAGAACTCATCCAGCAAATTCCCCGGACCCTGGAAGATACAGAAGCGCTCATTGACCGCTTGGCCAAAGCGGCTATTCCCTTTGACGCCATCGTCACATCAGAAGACATCTTCGCCGTCGCTGCCCAGCGTGCCGCCTTACGCCATGGAAAAAACATCCCCGTCATCGGCTGCAATAACTCCATCCTGGCCCAATGTGCCACGCCGACCATTACCAGCCTGGACAATAAACTGACCAGCCTGTGCAATGCCGCCGTCCACATCGTCACCGAGCTGACCGGAAAAGAAGCTGATTCCGTCCCAGTCCGCACCGAATTCAGCGCCGACCTCGTAGAACGGGAAAGTTTCAGGAGGTGAAAAAAGAGGCTGTCGCATGTGCGACAGCCTCTTTTCGAGTTTTAAGTTTGTAGTTTTTAGTTTGCAACAAATGGTAAAAAATTTAAAGTCATCTTCTGCAAACTACAAACTCTGAACTACAAACTATCTTTACCTTTACCGGAAATACTCTGGATATTCTTTTTTCAGCACTTCTACATCCCCCATGACCTTGTCAATGTGTTCGGTCATGATGCGTTTTGCCAGTTCTGTATTACCGGCAAAGATAGCGCCGACTATGCTTTTATGCTGTTCGTAGAGAAGATGCATCTGCTCTGCGGCATCGCTGACGTTGAGGACGCGGGCCCGGGCATAATCCAGGTTCGATTCTTGGACAATCTGCCAGATATGCGGTTTCCCACAGCCTTCATAAAGTAGAGAGTGCAGGGTATTATCACTCTTGAAAAATTTTTCTGCATCTTTTGAGATGATGAATTTGCCCTGCTCGAAAATACAGAATTCTAATTTCGTCCGCCACGGATCCGGAAAATCCTGGCAAGCCAATTCTACGATAGCCCGTTCCAAGGTGACCCGGAAAAAGCGGAACTCTGCCAGCTGTTCCGTGTGAATCTTAGATACGAAGGTCCCGCGCTGCGGTAAAATTTCGAGCAGCCCCTTTTGCGACAGGCGGATGAAGGCTTCCCGCACCGGTGTCCGGCTGACGTTCAAGATTCCCGACAGTTCCTGTTCAGACATGGCCGTACCTGGCGGCAGCTTCAAAGACATAATGTTTTCATACAACACGCGATAGGCGTATTCCCGCACCGTTTCATTCGGCGCTTTTTCAAATAATTCCAAATTTTCCATAACAACTCCATCATTCTGAAAGTGAACCCTCACCCGACTAAAGTCGGATGCTTCCAACGACACGATTAAGTTCGTGTCATGCTGTCTTTAGGACAGCGGACTGTCTTTCTACGATAAGGCACTGAACTCAGATAACTTGATGGCATTACGCCACAAGCTCCGCATTCAGACTAAGTAACGTAGACAAGGTGCAGGTGGTTCTCTTGGTACATTGAGGAACTTTTGCCTCAATGCCCAACCTTGCCTTCGCAGGCAAGGATTTTAGGATTTCTCGAATAAAATACCGAGCACCAATGTTATAACTGGCAGACAGGTCACAATGATACCTTTTGCCAGTTTTGAAAGTACACATCGAATAATTGTGTTCGTCTCGCTCGACCTCACCAGAACCGTCGAAAGCGAGTTTTGATGTGTTCCATGCACAAACACGACGGACGCGAACTCCATCACGGTGGGTTTTGTCGGCAACGATACGCTGCACAGCTTGTGCCCGCCAATGATGGAGTTTCTGCTTCTTTGAGCCTCGCTTCTTACCCTGAGTGTCGAGATGTTCAAATACAATTACGTCAGCGGAATAGAGCATAGCTACATCAGCGATGAACTGAGCCGTCTTATGGGCAATGTCAAGGTTTACGCCTTTTGCCTTTGCCCATAACCTCGGCATTTTCCTCGCACCATGCTGATGTGCCTTCTTGATTTTGTTCAGCTTATGCCCCAGAGAGTCTTTTTCTCTCGGCAGGGAAAGAATCTTCCTGCCGATGACAGTGCCATCTGATAACATAGCGGAACAAGTACAAGCATTGTTAATGCCAAGGTCTACTCCGATGATAATTTGACGGTCAATGGGTTTGTCTTCGAGTTTGACATTTTCCTCGAAGGTAAAATCCAAATACCAGTTCTTCCCCCGTCTACGAAGAGTCGGTACGCACTCCTTGCGGGTTGCACAATGACGTTGGATATAGTCAACGTCAGATTTACGAAGCTGCACATCCAGCCAATCCCAAGTATTTCGAATCCAGACTTTTAGTCTTGCTGTATATGTGCCAATACGAACAAAGCAGTTGTCTCGATACATAGCGGGGTAGATATACCCTGCAACTGGAATCCCAGGTTCTTTACCTTGCGGATTTTCTTCCCAGTTAGCATAGTTGCTTTTGTAGGAGGACACCTTGCCGACAGCCTCGGTGATAGCCGCACGGCGAAGATAACTTGGGAATTTGCCAAATCTGGAATCGAAATCGTATTTTGGGCAAGGATTAGATTTAGTATGATGAATTACGCACTCAATCGCCCTCTGTTTTTCGAGAGAGCGTTCGATTTCTTTGAGGGCATTCCATTCTTCTAAAGCCACACCAATAAGAAAGTCTACAGCTTGACGATAGATTCCCACGGTGTTAGCTAATGCACTATGCGAATCTCTGATTTTGGTTTTGTAAGTAGTCATTATCTTCATCGCCAAGCCCTCATTTCTTAATCCTTTTTTCCTTGAGATTTGATGTATTCCCTAACTTGTGCTTCTGTGTTCTCAGAAACAGTCGTTATAAAATAAGACGGGTTCCACAAATGCCCTCCCCAGAGCTTCTTTCTGAGCGTATCACCGTACTTTTTCATAAGCAGTCGAGCAGACACGCCTTTAATAGCTTTCATTATGTCTGGGATGAAGTGCTGCGGGGAACAGTCTATGAGAATATGTACATGGTCTGTGTCTGTGTTGAGTTCCAAAATTTCGAAGTCATTGTCATTGGCTATTTTTTCTAGTATCTGAACAAGGTCTCCGACAATTTCTGGTGTCAGTACCTTATGTCTGTACTTCACACACCAAACGATATGGTAGTGTAAACAATAGACATATCCTCGACCATGATGGGTTTCTATTGTCATATTCTCACCTCCTGCATATATAATAACATATGCAGTTGGAAAGCTCAATGATTTCAAGGTTTTATTTGCGATTTTAAAATGACATATGTTATGTGTCGCCTAACTCATGACTAAAGTCACGAGTGTGCGGCGACACTTCATCAATACCTGCTTTTCTCAATTTCATCTTATCACAAAACGGGCACAAATTATATATTTCCAGAAGAAAAAAAGTACTGTTTCCAGCATCAGTAAATTAATTTATTTTGATTTACACGACTGTGAGCGGCTTAATTATCGAGTTTTTCTTTTATGTCATCACACCATTTAAACGAATTATGTGAACGCGTAAATTCATCGAGAGGTACAAACTTAAAGAAAAAAGACTGGCGCATGATGACATAGGCATTCATGCGCCAGTCCCGTTTTTAAAGCAACCTCTCAGACCGCCTTCGGCGGCCAGCTCTCCTATGAGGAGAGCCTTTCATCAAATACATTACATCAAATTTTTACTTCCGGGCAGCCTGGACGGCGGCGATGAATTTCTTGGCCGTAGCCGTGATTTCATCGGCCGTCTTGCCGCCGCCAGTGAGGGCACCGCCGGCACCGACGGCGACGCAGCCGGCTTTGATCCAGTCACCGGCGTTTTCGACATTGACGCCGCCTGTCGGCATGAGCGGAGCCTGCGGCAGGGGACCATGGATGGCCTTAATGGCTTTCATGCCCAGGATTTCCCCAGGGAAAATCTTGATGACGTCAGCACCGTATTCCAGGGCTGTAATGACGCCGTTGAGGGTCGTCGTCCCCGGCATGACGGCCACGCGGTAGCGGTTACAGAGCTTAATCGTTTCTACATCCAGGGCCGGCGATACGATGAACCGAGCGCCGTCGAGGATGGCGATGCGGGCCGTAATGGCATCGAGGACCGTACCGGCGCCGATGAGGACGTCGGGATTATCGGCATACTTCTTGGAAAGGGCTTCGATGACTTCATGAGCCCGCGGCGTCGTGAAAGCCAGTTCAATGGCCGTGACGCCACCTTTGATGCAGGCTTCGGACATCATCATCGCTTCTTCCGGTGTCTTGCCTCGAACGACAGCGACGACGCCGATTTCCTGAATTTTCTTAACAACATCTAATTTATCCATGATTTTCTCTCCTTTTCACGACGGATGAACGTTTTACCCCCATCATTCCGGGCGGGCTCGCCACGTGCGAGCCCCTACATGTTTTTATACCCATTTTCGTAGGGGCGTCCACGTGGGGCGTCCGTTCCACACCGATCGGCCATGTCCTATTCACGGTTAATGGGGCCGTTTTGCACCAATCATGCGGATTGATGCAGGTGGCATCAACGCAGGCCGCAGCGTAGGGGCGCCCACGTGGGGCGCCCGTTCCACATTTATCGGCCATGTCCTATTCACGATTAATGGGGTTGTTTTGCACCAATCATACGGATTGATGCAGGGGTCATTAACGCAGGTCGCAGGCCACAGCGTTCCCATAGGACCGCACGTAAGGGCCGTCCCAAAGGGCGGCCCGCTTGTGGGAATCCCACAACCAACATCATGCGTTCTGTTGGAATACCGCCAGTTGTTCCCGCGTCGGCAATCCTTCGTTATCACCGGCGACCTGGATGGCCATGGCCCCAATGGCAGCACCCCGGCGGGCAGCATCTTCCAGGCTCAGTCCATCGAGGATGGCACTGGTGAAACCGACGGCAAAGCCGTCACCGGCGCCGACAGTATCGACGGCGTGGTCGACGTGATAGCTCGGCACGCGGTATTCCTGGTCATCGGCCGTGCGGATATAGGTCCCATGGCTGCCGCCCATCTTGATGACGACGGTCTGAACGCCGCGCTGTAAGTAGTAGCCGGCGATATCTCTTTCATTGTCCATTCCCGTCAGGATCCGGCCTTCATTGAGGCCAGGCATGACGATATCGGCATACTGGGCGGCGTCGTTGATGACACGGGCCATGATTTCCTGGGATTTCCAGAGCATGGGCCGCAGGTTGGGGTCAAAGGAAATGCGCACGCCCTTACCGTGAGCCCGCATCATCAGCGTATAAATCGTTTCCCGGCACGATTCCGACAGGGCCAGAGGAATCCCCGTGACGTGCAGGTGGTCGACGCCGGTCCAGTCGATACCGGAGAGGTCCGCCGGCCGGAAGTGGGAAAAGGCCGTGTGTTTGCGGATATTGGCTACCGTCGGGTCCCCTTCCAGGACCTTTTCTTTCATCTGGAACCCCGTCATATGGTCATCATCGGTCCAGACATAGTCGTCGTGGATGCCATTGGCCTTGAGAAAGTTGCAGATGCACTTCCCGAAGGGGTCGACGCCGACCTTGGAAATATACGACACATCATTGCCCAGCCGGGCCATGCCGACGGCGTAATTCAGTTCCGCCCCGCAGACATGGCGGGAAAAATGTTCCACTTCTTCCAGCGGCCCCATTTCTTCAGCAATCAGCAAGCCCATGGCTTCGCCGATAGTAAGCACTTTACTCATATTTTTCCTCCCATAGTGGCTAGTCAGCTATTATAACATGGTACGATACTAGTATGTTAGATGAACTAAAATTAAAGAATTCTCTTCTCTGGCCACAGGGTTTCATAGGGATGCCCCGTCAATTCTTCTGTAACTAAACGGGCTTCTGGCGAAACGTCTTTCTTAGAACCGCCCTGTTCCAAGCGGGAAATTTCATTCTTCAAAATTTCGTGAGTCTGCCGATTCAATTTGAAACTCCGGGATAAAATCAAGGCCAGTGCAATCAAGACAACCGGTCCGATAAAGAAAATAATCGCTATGCCAGTCTGAATCGTCGAAGGCGTCGTAACGGCGTCAAGCATCGTCTTGGAATTAAACCCGATTTCGGCCAATAAAATCCCTGCAATCCAGGAAGCAACGGCTCCTGTAGATTTACGGAAAAACGTCATAACAGCAGCATAGATACCGGCACGGTCGCCGCGCGTCATCATATGGTCGATATCAGGAACAAAGGGGAATACATTCCACGGCGTAAATTCCAAAATCCCTCGAGCCAGCTGATAAAAAACGGAAATAATCGCCAAAACAAGGAAAGGATTGGAAATATGCAATGCCCAGACCAGGACATACCCCACCACTGTGATAAGAATCGTCGTATAGCTGAGGGCATATAAGAACTTCGGCCCATGTGAAATCATTAACTTAGCGGCCGCCAAGGTGGAAAGGATACCAAAAGCCGATAAGGCCTGTAAGGTCCACGGCCAATCCTGCTGTGAACCCTGGATACAGCAGATTATGAAAGTCGGCAGCATGGTGGAATAAAAATCTTTCCCTGTAAACGACAAGAGGTAGATGCACAGATGCTGGCGGAAGGCTTTGTTTTTAAAGGTCGAGCAGTAATCGGAAACCATTTTACGAACCATTTCACTCATAGTCAGCTGAGGACGGCTTTCCAATTCCTTAATGAATTCCGGTGTCAACGGGCGTTCCCAAGTATTTCGATAGGAAACAAAAATTGCGACGACAAAGATAATCGTCCAAATAATCCCGGTAATCAAATAAGCATTGGGGTTCTGCATGTGCTTCAGAATAGCCAATACGGCAAAAACGATAGCTGTCCCTGTAGCTGAAATAAACATGCGGGAGCCAGATAAAACAGTCCGCAGTTTATAGTCATTAGTCATTTCTGTAGGCAATGTTTCCCAAGGAATCAAAATCATAGCTATGACGATTTCAATGGCAATATAAATAATCAAGTAATACCGCCAATCATCAGACTGCACCCAGAATAAGGGGAACAGTACGGCAAAAAGGATGCCGCCTAATAAGATGAAAAAGTGCCGGCGGCCAAATCGTTTCCCCAATCTCGTCCGGTAAAATCCATCGGTGATACTGCCGAAAAACAGTGAAAATAAAGCATCAAAAATTCGGCCGATGCCGGTAATAGCCCCAGCAAAAGCAGGGCTAATACCTTGGCTCAAAACAAAAGCAAAAATAACACCGGAAACAATATTATTCCAGCCACCACCCATAAGGTCCGTGAGGCCATAACAAATACCGCGTTTAATATTAATAGGTTTCGGTTCATAAACCCAGTTCGGCTTCGAGCTCATAATGAATTCACCTCTATTTTACAGCAAACCGGAAATAATCATTGGCATTATGGAAAGAAATATCTTCTACGATCCGTCCCAAATAATCATAGTCTTCAAAAACTTGTCCTCTTTCAACCCATTCACCAATCAGATTACATAAAACACGGCGGAAATATTCATGGCGGGGATAGGAAAGGAAGCTCCGCGAATCCGTAAGCATGCCTACAAAGTTCCCCAACAAGCTCTGCTGAGCCATAGTTGTCAGCTGAAGCAGCATACCTTCCCGAGTATCATTGAACCACCAGGCACATCCAAGCTGCATCCGTTGTACACAACCACCCTGGAAAGACTGCATCCCTGTAGCCAATTCCATCCAGTCGTTGGGGTTAGTTGAATACAAAATCATCTTAGGAATGATGTCAGCTATACTCCCATCATTCAACAAATACAAAATTTCCTTGGCAATTCCCGACTGCGCACCGACAGAATCAAATCCTTTGTCTGCTCCGATTGCTTCATACATAGGCCGGTTCATATTGCGGAGTACATTGACGTGGAGCTGCATGACCCAATCGTATTTTTTATTTAGTTCCATGAACAACATCAATAATCCTGTCTGATAGCCTGCGATTTCATCAGCCGATAAACTATCATGTTTCAATCCCTTTTGGATAAGTCCGTCCATTTCACGGCGGGATACATGACGATAGCTGTAAGTATCCAGTCCAAAGTCGGAAACATGCCCACCAATGTGATCAAAAAAGGCGAAGCGTTTATCCAGGGCCTCTTTTAAAGAATCCGTATCGTGAACATCAACGGATGTCAAGGCACTTAATGTTTCAACATAGGCTGGATAGGATTCTTGATAGATTTTAAATAACCCATCAGGACGCATCGAGGGCAAGACACGGAAATCTTTTTCATCGTCAGCCAGCAGTTTATGATAGGTGAGGTCCGAATTCAAATCATCTGTCGTGCAGATGACTTTAACATTCGCTTTCTTAATCAAATTTCGAGGTTTAAAATCTTCTGTCTGCAACAAGGCATTGGCCTTTTCCCAAATAGCAGGTACATTCTTTTTAAGGAGCGGTTCTTCGATTCCAAAGAACCGCTTCAATTCCAAGTTAGCCCATTCATAAATAGGATTGCCAATCGCTTTTTCCAATGTACCTGCCCAGGCCATCATTTTTTCATATTCATCGCCATCGCCGGTAATCAAATCTTCAGGAACGCCGTTAGCGCGTTCCAACCGCCATTTATAATGATCGCCCAGCATACCATCATTAAGCCATACCCGGGTAAGATTCGGATAATTTTTATTTTCATAAATATCCTTCGGTTCCAAGTGGCAGTGGTAATCAATAATCGGCATTTTTTTAGCATGTTCATGATACAGCTTTTTAGCCGGCTCATTGGTCAATAAAAAATTGTCATCTAAAAAAGACATCGTATGACACCTCCCTTTATTTCACGTACTTAACTAACGTATTCCGAACGGCATGAGGACCGACAATGAGTTCATCAAAGTAGCCTTCAATTTTTTCGCCCAGGCCGACTTCATAGAGGTCGCTGCCAAAGATGTCCTTGTTGGCTAAGATGGATTTCAACTTACCTTTGGCCGAATCAGGATTCCCCAGGGTAATGCCTTCCAAGGCAGCCTGCAAGTCTTTCAGCAAGGGGTCCGGGCTCAGTTCAAAGTGCTTGCCTTCGTCATCGACAGCTAACAAATAACGGCACCAGCCGGCGATGGCTAAGGGGATATATTTCAAGTCCTTGGCTTTGTCGCCATAGGCTTTGATGGTTTCACCAAAACGGATGCCGACTTTTTGCGATGTATCCGAAGCGATGCGCTGGGGCGTATCGGGCAGATTCCCATTGGTCAGGCGCTGTTCGAGGACTTCCTTGATGAAATCTTCCGGATTGAGGACGCCCGGATTCGTTACGACCGGCAGTCCTTCCTGGTAACCAATTTTTTCAATGAGACCTTTAATCTGCGGATCTTTCATTTCATCAGCAATGAGCGTGTAGCCTAACAGGCAGCCATATACAGCCATGGCCGTGTGCAGCGGGTTGAGGCAGGTGCACACTTTCATGCGTTCTACTTTATCGACAGTATTGCGGTCAGTAAAGATGACGCCAGCCTGTTCCAATGCCGGGCGGCCGTTGGGGAAGGTATCTTCAATGACAAGATACTGCGCGTTTTCAGCGTTGACAAAGGCAGCATACGTTCCTTTTTCCGTATGAATCAATTCCGTATCGCCAAAGCCCAGTTCTTTAAGATAGCCCTGTACCTTTGCAGAAGACCGCGGTGTAATTTTATCAATCATGCTCCAAGGGAAGGTAACCTTCTGCGGGTCATTGACATAATCGACGAATCCTTTGTCGGCAACGCCATTGGCTGCCCATTCATCAGCAAATGTCAAAATGGCTTCTTTGATTTTGTCACCATTATGGGAGCAGTTATCGAGGCTCAAAAAAGCGAAAGGATAGGCGCCAGCCTGATAGCGGGCATAGGCCAAGGCAGCGATGCAACCCATGGAACTAGTCGCCTGTTCCGGTCCCTTCTTCATGTCTTCGGCCACAGCCGGAAAGAAATTACCTGCATAATCCTTCAATTTATAGCCTTTTTCGGTAATCGTGAAGCTGGCGACCTGTAAGGAAGGATTGGTAAAGATATCTTTCAGGCGCTGCCAGTCTGCCTTGAAATCAGGACGGCAGACGACAGATTCCATAACCGAACCGATGACTTCTTTTTCAAAACGGCCATCGGCATACATGGTGACGGCCAGGCTCAAGTTATCGAACGGACGATAGACTTTTTCGATGACTTCTTCATCATATGTTTCAGCCGTGATGATGCCGGTCTTAGCCAGCCCTTTATTTAACAGATGCTGTTGAAGGGCTGCAATAAAGGCACGGAAAATATTACCGCCGCCAAAATGGACCCACTGCGGAGCCTGCTGGGTAGCTGCCTGTACCGCTTCATCATCGTAAGAATAAAGAGTGATACCAGCTTTTTCCCATTCAGCACGATTCTCTTTCAAGCTTTGCCGATTCAAATGCAACATCATAAGTTCCTCCTTTTTATAACTGACCGCACGTGCGGTTAATAGCATCCCATAAGCCACAGATATAGTTAGCACCAAGGGCCCGGTCGTAGAGGCCATAGCCCGGACGGCCTTCTTCGCCCCAGATCATGCGGCCGTGGTCCGGACGGATAGGGCCGTCGAACCCGATGTCATAAGCGGCTTTGACGATTTCGTACATATCGAGGTTGCCGATTTGCGATTTATGAGCGACTTCGTTGAAGACCCACGGTTCATGAACCTGGATGTTGCGGATATGCAGGAAGTTCACGCGGCCCATTTTCCCGAACTTGCGGATGATGTGGGGAATGTCGTTCTGACGGTTCGAGCCGAGGGAACCGGTGCAAATGGTGAAGCCGTTGCTCGGACTGTCGACCATGGCTGCGATTTTGTCGAGGTCGTCTTCGTTTTTGACGATGCGCGGCAGGCCAAAGACGGAAATCGGCGGATCATCGGGATGAATGGCCATCTTGATGCCGACTTCTTCAGCGACAGGAACGATGGCTTTGAGGAAATATTCCAGGTTCTTGCGCAGGCCGTCTTCATCCATGCCTTCATACTGTTCAAACAGGTGCGACAATTCTTTCAGCCGTTCCGGTTCCCAGCCGGGAAGGACGAAGCCATTGCTGTTGTCGAGGATTTCCCGGGCCATGTCCTGCGGCGTCTTGCCGGCGATGAGATGGTAGTCATAAGCCAGGACCGTCGAGCCGTCGTAAAGGGGTTTGGCCAGGTCGGTCCGGGTCCAGTCGAAGACGGGCATGAAATTGTAGCAGACCATCTGGATGCCGGCTTTGGCAGCATTGCGCAGGGACGTGATGTAATTTTCAATATACTGGTCACGGCTGGGCAGGCCCAATTTGATGTCTTCATGGACGTTGATGCTTTCCAGATCCTTGAAGACCAGGTTGTTCGCTTCAGCCTGCTTTTTGATGTGAAGCAGCGGTTCTACTGGCCATACTTCGCCGACAGGAATGTCGAATAAAGCGCCGACGATACCGTCCATACCAGGAATCTGGTCGATCTGCTGCAAGGTAATTTTGTCATCATTTTCTCCGTACCAACGGAAGGTCATTCTCATAAGGCAATCCTCCAATTATAAATGAATTATAAAATATTTGTTTTCGTTGATGTTTCTTTTATTTCTTTTCGCAGTTACATACTACCATACTAGTATCCATTAAGCAAGGTAAGACATTATAATTTGAATAAGTAGAATAGAAAAATTGAATCCATGATTTTTGTGCATAAAAAGGCATGAAAATGGCCAAAAAAAGCGGGCCGCCCTTTGGGCGGCCCCTACGATTGCGGTCTGCAAACCGCGGCCTGCAGGCTTGCTACCAGGCAAGCCCTATATCATTATAAAATGACGTTCTTCTGATTTCCGGCTAAGTATGCGTCGATGTTGTCAAAGACGATGACGGCGCGTTTCGCCATGGATTCTGCCGTAGCGAAAGCGACGTGCGGCGTAACGATAGTGTTCTTGGAATGGAGCAGCGGGTGATTGGTGTCGAGAGGCGGTTCGTTTTCAAAAACGTCGATGCCGGCACCGGCGATTTTACCGCTGTTCAATGCATCAGCCAAATCCTGGGATACGACGACAGGACCGCGGGCTTCGTTGATGAGGAAGGCCGTCGGTTTCATGTACGACAAGGTTTCTTTATTGATCAAGCCCTTCGATTTGTCCGTAACCGGGCAATGGAGGCTGACGATATCGGCCTGTTCCATCATTTCTTTCATGGGCAGGTATTTAATCAGTTCCGTATCGGCTTTATGGGAGAAGCCGTTATAGGCGATGACCTTGGCGCCAAAGGCATGGACCAGTTCGGCGACGCGATGGCCGATATGACCGGTACCGACGAGGGCGACGGTCTTGCCTTCCAGTTCGTTGCCGACGAGGCCGGCTTTCGTACCGCCAGCACGGCAGGCTGCATCGACCTGAGGTACGCGGCGGAGCAAATCGAGCATCATGGCGATGGTCAATTCAGCTACGGCAACTGTCGAATAGCCGGACGCATTGCTGACTTTGATGCCTTTGGCTTTGGCCGCATCGAGAGCGACGTGGTCGACACCGGTAAAGGCGACGTCGATGTACTTCAAGTTCGGGCAGGCATTGATGACTTCGGCTTTGAGGGGCATATTGGCGATGATGAGGATATCGGCGTCCTTGGCTTCTTCAATCTGGACGGCCGGGTCATCATTGCGTTCATACGCAGCGAATTCATAGCCTTTTTCTTTCAAGGGTTTCACATACGAATCAAGTAATTCCTGGCTGATACCTAACGATTCCAACAAGACAATTTTCATTTGTAAAATCTCCTTTCAGCATAGGTAATATTTTGATTTAATTATACGCATATATTGGCAATTTGTAAGCTATCTATGGGAAATCAGTATAGGTATACCCTCTATATGATAAAAACATATACTATTTTTCGTCTAAGGCCGCTTGTACTTTAGCACATAGGCTCAATAATAGTTTTCGTTCCTCTGGCGACAGGCCTTGCAGAGCCCGTCGCCGATGAGCTGTCACAAAGGGTTCTGCCTGGGCGAACAAGTCCTGGCCGGATGCTGTCAATTCGATATACTTTCCCCGCCCCTTTTCCATAGGATGGCGGCTAATGAGGCCTTTCTTTTCCAGCCGGCTCAAAGTGCGCGTAATCGCAGCCGCTTCCACCTTGAAATAGCGGATCAACTCAGCCTGGGCAATGCCGTCGTTCAAATGGATGAAGTTCAGGACCATCCATTCCGAGCTGTGAAGTCCCAAAGGCGCTACACAGCCATTTAAAGTCCGGGAAAAGATACGGGTCGTGCAAAATAACTGCCGCACTAGTTCATCATCTTGCCGGTCTTGTATATCCATAATTGTAATACCTCTCAATCTTCATGGATATCGGCGACAGCTCCTTTCCCCGCTTTCTGGCTGGCCATGACATCGCTGCCATAACGATAATGACAGAACATGAACAGGACAGCAAAGCAAATCATGAGAGCTGTAACGCTCCAGTACATGTGGCGGTAGCCTACCATGCCGGCGATGACGCCTAAGACGAGGATACCCGTGCTGGTGCCGATATCAAGCATATTATAGAAGGTCGCGCTGGCAGAACTGCGCCGTTCCGGGCGGACCATATTCAAAATCCACGTCAGCAGGGCCGGAAGCAGCAGGCCTGCACCTAAGCCATAAAAGACGGACGCTGCCAATAAGACCGTGAGCGAATGAGCTGCCATGATGAGCAATAAGCCGATCAAGTACAAGACCGATCCGGGCATGACGACGGCAAAAGCACCTTTAGCATCGAGGAGACGGCCGCCAAAAGGACGGAAAATGAAGACGAACAGCGTCCCGATGATGAAGAACAGGCCGGCATTTTCGATATGCGCTTCAGCAGCCATCAAGGCGATATACGTATTGACACTGCCATAGGCGGCACCGAAGAAAATCGTCAAAACAGCGGGAAGGCCCGTACCGGTTTCACAGATGCGGTCGCGCAGAGAAGCCTTTTCCTTCACTTCTACCCGACGAACTTTCTTGCCGGCATGACAGAAGACACTGGCAAGGACAGCCAGGAAGGAAACGGCGGCCGAGGCAAAGAACAGGGCTGCTGGGCTGATGTCATTGAGTAAAAATAAACCAACAGCCGGAGCCAGGGCCATCATGACCGTACTGCCCAGGCCGAAATAACCAATCCCTTCGCCGCGGCGGCTGGCCGGGATGACATCGGCGACGATAGCTGCCGCAAAGGTCGTACTCAGGCCAAAACCGAAGCCGTGGAGGATGCGGGCAGCTACGATGGCGTGGATACTATCAAACATATAATACGACACGGTAGCCAAAATGGAAAGGGCCAGGCCCAGGTAAAGGCACTTCTTTTTCCCTAAATAGTGGACACCCGTATCAGTGAACAGACGGATACAGATGGCCGAATAACCAAAGATACCGCCGATGAGGCCGATTTCCCCACCCGTAGCCCCTAAACTGGCCGCATAGAGGGTAATCGTCGGCAAGAGGAAATGAAACCCGGCAAACAAAAAACCGTTGGCCAGGACCAGAGCCATGAAATCACGAGTCCATAATCTTTCTTTTATCACTGCAATCGCTCCTTTTATAATTGACTAGTCAAATTTGTTGACGGAATCTATCATAACACTGTTATATTGACTAGTCAATACTATGTGAGGATTTCTGCCATCATGCCGGACGCTTTTATCTCAAAAGTTGTCCGTTCCGGCAGCTGTCTTGAGTTCATTTCCACCGCCTGTATGCGATATCGTAGGGGACGTCCTGCTAAGCCTTTTTGGCCCGTCAGGTGCCGACCAGCAGGAGGCGCAGGACGGCTGCCAAAACGGACAGCTGTGGCTAGGCGTCCCGCTGTGAATTGTAGACATAGCTATTCGGGCAGATGAAGGATGTTTTCACGCATCACCCGTCATGCATTACGTGTACACCACCATGACAGACGGGCCGCCCTTTGGGACGGCCCCTACAAAGTCCATAATACAAACTCTATCACAGTGTCTTCAACTTGAGGTGCGTCGCCTTGAGGAGTTCTTCCATGGACGAAGCGCCGACGATTTCTGCGGCTTTGAGGACGATGTAGGCACAGGCGCGGGCGTCGTCCAAGGCCTGATGGTGATGGAAGGAATAGCCCAGGTGACCGGCAACGGTGTCCAGTTTATGATTGGGCAAGTCCGGCCAGACGCGGCGGGAGATTTCGACAGTGCAGGCATAGGACGCCTGGGGCTTTTCCAGGTGATACGTCTTCAGCAGGCTGCGCAGGACCCGCGTATCGAAGACGGCATAGTGGGCGACCAGGATGCGTCCTTCCAGATGAGGGCGGATGCGGTCCCACAGGGCATCGAACTTTGGTTTATGGGCGACCTGGTCCGGCGTGATGCCATGGATCTGGATATTGCCTGAATCAAAAACCATGAAAGGCGGTCGGATGAGGGTATAGCCTTCTTTGACACAGCGGTCGTCATTCATGGTGACCGCAGCCAGGGAGCAGGCACTGTTGGCGTATTTATTGGCCGTTTCAAAGTCGATAGCCGTAAAATCGAGCATAATCTACCTTCCTTTTTGACAAACGAACGAATTCTATTTACAATAGCTACAAATCTTATTTCTGCGAGGTATTCCCATGACGAGCGAACAACACCAGTTCACGGCCCAGGGCCGGACCTTCCCGGTCATCCTGGTCCGCAAGAAAGTGAAAAACATCAATCTCCACGTCCGCAGCGACGGCACGCTGTACCTGTCGGCACCGGCCCGCGTCCCCTGGGCTTATATCGAGGATTTCCTGGAAAAGAAGACGGACTTCATCATCCGCGAAATGGAAGAACGGAAACAGAAATTCCCCATACTGACCCTCAGCGACGGCGACACGCTCTATCTGGCAGGCCAGCCCTACAGGCTCGACGTCCGCCTGGGTCTGCACAACAGCATCCGCCGCAGCGGCCAGACGGTCTTCATGGAACTGGCCGATGACACGCCGGTCATGCGGCAGAAGCTCTATCATAAGCTGCTGCAAGCCCTGGGGAAGAAACTCTTTCCTGCCAGTTTGTCCCGTATGCAGCCCTTATTCGCCGGCCTCGCCCTGCCCGACCCGGTCCTGAAACAGCGGGTCATGCGGTCGCGCTGGGGGTCCTGCATGCCCCTCAAAGGCATCGTCACCATGAACACCTACCTGGCCATCATGCCTGAAGCCATCATCGACCACGTCATGCTCCATGAGCTCTGCCATTTTCTCCAGCCCAATCATTCCCGCCATTTCTATGACGCCATGACCATCCGCATGCCCGACTGGAAAGCCCGGCGCCAGGCCATGGCGAAGTATCTGCCTTACTGTGTCTGATGGTCAGCGGGAATCGTCGCCGCCAGTTCCGGCCGGCCATCTTGGAAGGTCATGATGAAGACGTCTTTAATGGCATCGTGATTGGCATCGAGGGAAATGGTCCCCGTCGCGCCATCGTAATCGATGGTCTTCACCAGTTCCCGGGCCACATCGGCCGCTTCGGCTGACTGACAGCGTTCAATGGCATCGGCCGTCATCATGAAGGCGTCGTACCCCAGGGCGGCATAACTATCCGGCCATTCCCCATACTTTTCATAATAAGCCTGAGAAAAGCGCTTGGCCGCATCCGTCGCGTCGTGGCCGGCATAATGGTCCGTATAATAGACCTGGGTCAAATAATCCTTGTCGACATCCCGTTCCATCTTGGGGCCATTCCAGCCGTCCGGCCCTAAGAGGGGCAGGGAAACGCCGTGACTGCGCAGCAGCTCGATAGCCGGTATCGTCCAGTCATCATAACCGGGCAGATAGATGACGTCGACCTGTTCCCGCTGCAACAAGGGCAGGTATTTAGTCAGGTCCAGTACATTTTCTACGGGAATATAGACGGGCACGTCACCGCCGCTGGCAGCAAAGGCACTGCGGAAATATTCGGCCAGGCCCTGGGCATACATCTTGTCCGGATAATAAAAGACTGCCGCCCGCTTGACATGGAGCTGTTTCAGCGCATAGTCGGCCATGGCCCGCCCCTGGGAAGCATCGATATAAGCGGCGCGGAAAATATAGCGGTACACCTCATGGGACTGGGCATCGACGGTGATATCCGGCTGTGTGCAGGCCGGACTGATGAGGGGAATCTTCACGGCTTCCACGTTGGGGATGACAGCCCGCGTACAATCGGCCAAGTCCGGGCCGATGATGGCCGACACATGGCGCACCGTGAGCTGCTGGATAGCGGCTACGGCATCTTCCGGTTTACCATGATTATCGACCGATACGAGCTGGACGGGCTTACCTAAGAGGCCGCCCCGGTCATTGACCATATCCTTGGCCAGTTCGATGCCCCGTTCCGTCGATGTCGAATAGGACATACCCTTGCCGCTCAAGGCCAGGTTCGTCCCGATGAGGACCCCTGTATTGGCTGGCATCAAAGAACAGCCACTCAAGAGAAGGATGACAAAAAGCATACAAAAGCCGAGTATCTGCATGTTTCTCTTCATAAACGCGCCTCCTTCCTGGGGGATAGTAGTAAAAAAAGGGACTGCCGCACGTGCGACAGTCCCCTTTTGAGTTTGTAGTTTTTAGTTTACAGCAAATGGTAAAAAATTGAAAACCATCTTCTACAAACTCTAAACTTTGTACTACAAACTTTGAAGACAAAGAGACCGTGCATGATGACAAAGACCGGCATGCGCTAATCTCTACGGCAGGAACAGCAGCGGGTTGGTCGGGGATCCATTGACGCGGACTTCGTAATGGACGTGCGGCCCTGTGCTGCGGCCGGTACTGCCGGCCAGGGAGATGATCGAGCCAGCCCGGACTTCCTGTCCTACTGTGACTAAAAGCATGGAGTTATGGCCATAGCGGGTAACGAAGCCATTGCCATGGTCGATTTCGACGAGGTTGCCATAGCCGTCGACCCAGCCGGCCATGGTGACTTTACCGGCTGCCGTCGCCCGGACAGGCGTCCCGTAGTCGACGCCGATGTCGATGCCTTCATGGAAGCCGGAACCGCCGCCAATAGGATTGCCGCGATAACCGAAGTTAGACGTGACTGTCCCGCTGACGGGCCAGATGGAAGGCGTCGTCGACGTGCTGCTGGCATCGCCATTATTTCCGCCGCCCAGGGCACCACCCTGATATTTATGCGTAATCTGCTGCATTTGCCGAACCTGTTCGCCTGCCGTATCGCTCAAGACCGTCTTCAAGGTGATGAAGCTGATGATGCGGGCGTTACTGCGGGTTTCCAAGCGGGAGGTGGCCAATAACAGGTCATTGTAGCTGGCATGAGAAAGGTCCGGAGATTTCTTTTGTCCCCCTGCTACGCCACCGTCACCTTTTGGGCTGTCACCAGCCCCCGACCCCTTGACCATTTGCCGCAGCTCCTGATCCAGGGAATCCATTTTATCCATCTTTTCCTGGAGCGATGTCGTCTTTTCACGCATCAATTCCAGCTGCTGTTCATGCAGTGCTTCCTGGGCCTTGGCCTGCTGAAGCGAAACGAACTCGTAAATGCCGATGCCTGCAGCGATTACAATGACGACCACTGCGACAGCACAGCCGCGGACGAGTTTCTTATATTGCGCCGGTGTCACGACTAATGGCTCCGTCCGGTCCGTTTTCAGGAATGACGGCCACCATGCCGGTGTTTCCCAGGCCTTCATGCGTTGGCACCATGATTGCAGGTTGCGCATCCATGGATATATCTTGATGTGGATCTTCACGCTTTTCCCCTCTTTGTTATCCTTCCAGATCCTTTTGAACAGCCTGCATGTCACCGCTGTAATTCAATGCGTTGTCCAGGCTTTCCCTTTCTTCTTCACTCATGCCATAGAGACACTTGCCCTCTACGATCGGTTTGGCAAAAATACGCGATTCATTGCGCCCATAGACACTGGAAAGACAGAAGCCATCATTTTTCCCGTCGAGGACGGTAAAGGCAAAACTCAGATTGTTGCCGATATTGTCAAAGGCATTATATTTAACGAACCCGATTTTACGGAAACAGTGATTCTGGACAGCCATGATATCCTTCTGCGTCTGGTGGATCATGTCGAGTGTCCCCTGCAGGTTATGCAGCTTATCGACATCGTCACGCAGCTTCGCTTCGACGCTGGCTCCCGTTTCGTCTTGCATAAAAAAGGTGTAATTCGTTTCTAATTTTCTGATTTTCTTGTGTAAAATGACGATATAGACGAGCAAGAGCAATAAAATCAACCCGCCAATACCGGCAAGCGCCATCGTGGCAGCCTGCATATCGACATTCAGCATTTCTTTCCTCCCATGAACATGAATATGCAAAAATATTATATATGAAACGAAGAAAGAGGTGACCGCGGCGTGTCTTCTTTTTCTTCAGTCAGTATCGACAGCAGCCGTTCAAATTCTGCTTCTGACGAAAAGGAAATCTCGATTTTCCCCTTTTTCCGGCCCTTCCCCAGCTGGATGGCCACATCGGTCCCCAAGGCCATCTTCAGCTTATCCTGCAGCCAGGCCACATGGGCGTCCGGTTCCGGGCGGGGCTTGGCCTGGGTCATCAGATGGCGGACCAGGGCTTCTGCCTTGCGGGCCGACAGCTCATGCTTCATAATGTACAGAGCAGCTTCCCGCTGCAGTTTCGCAGACGGCAGCTGCAACAGAGGCCGGGCCTGTCCCATGGATAGGCGGCCTGCAGCGATCCATTCCTTGATGTCGGCTGGAAGCTGCAGCAGACGGACCATGTTGGCCACATGGGACCGGCTTTTCCCGACTTTCTGCGCCGTCTGTTCCTGTGTCAGGCCAAAGTCCTTCATCAGCCGTTCATAGGCCATGCCTTCTTCAATAGCATCCAGGTCCTGGCGCTGCAGGTTCTCGATGAGAGCAATTTCTGCCGCTTCATCGGGCGTATAGCTTCGTATGATAGCCGGCACTGTTTTCAGGCCACAGCGTTTGGCCGCCCGCAGCCGCCGCTCACCGGCAATGAGCTCATATCGGCCGGGACCGGCCTTCTGGACAACGACAGGCTGGACAAGCCCATGCTGACGGATGGAATCCGCTAAAGCGGCCAGCCCCTGTTCATCAAAGGTCTGCCGCGGCTGCCGGGGATTGGGGACGATACATTCTACGGCGATTTCCGCCGGTGCGCCCCGTTCAGCAGGAGACTCGTCGACTGCCACCATGTCCACCTCATTTCTTCCAAAATTATTTTTGAAGTCTATATTATAGTATATCGTCTATCCACCATTTAATCAAATATTTATTGCCCTGATTTCATTGATTTTTCTAACAATTTCTATGGTATAATAAGAAGCAAATGTACAGATTCAGAAAGGATGTAAAAAATGCCAACATTTACCGACCCCTTGCGGGAAATCGACGCTGCCAGCGTCAAAGAATACGCCTTGCAGCGCGGAGCTGCTGAACTTTCCGATGATTTCGTCCAGGAAGCGTGCCAGCGCGTCATGGAACTGGCCAAACCCCAGGCTACGTGCCAGCAGTGCTTCTATGACAGCACGTCCCATATGGTCCTTTGCGACAGCCCCTTTACCATCAACAGCCCGACTGTCCACCAGCGCATCGAAGATTCGGCCATCGTCCTGATGTATGCCGTTACCCTCGGCGAAGCCCTGGAAAAAGAAGTCGATGCCCTGTTCATGAATAAAGACATCACCCGCGGCCTGGCTCTCGATTCGGCCCTGGCCGTCGCCACAGCAGGCTATACGAAACAGCTCATCGACATGCTCGACGAAGCCGGCGCCGATAAAGACTATAAAGCCGCCTGGATCATGAATCCCGGCACTGGCGACTGGCCGTCCGGCCAGATGGCCAACATCGCCCAGGCCGTCCACGCCGAACAAATCGGCGTCTCCCTCCTGCCCAGCGGCATGCTCATGCCACGCAAAACCGTAACCGGCGTCATCGGCCTGAACTTCATCGGCGGTGGCTGCTCCGGTTCCTGCAGCTCCTGCGCCATGGCCGGCCATTGCGGGGAATAGGGCTAGGGGGTTAGGGGCTAGGGGCTAGGGGCTCGTGGTTCGTGGCTCGTGGTTCGTGGCTCGTAGGGGCCGTCCCAAAGGGCGTCCCGCTACACGCTGAGGGTTTCCCGAAGCGTCGTTGTCAGCTTGAGTCTGTCGCGGCGGAACGCCGCATCTGAATCCGAAAAAAACGCCGGTCGTAAAATCATGCCACATGAACCATATAATGTATTACCGACTGGTCACGGCGGGCCGCCTTTCAGGACGGCCCCTACGGATGCCCCGATTGGGGCGTTTGTTTTTGACGAACCACTAATAACTTGAAAGGGACTGTCGCACAAAGGTTTCTGCCATCATGCGAGATTCCCTTTGCTTCATAGTTTGTAGTATGGAGTTTGTAGTTTGTAGAAGAGGGCTTTAAATTTAAAACCCTTCACTAAAAACTACAAACTGCGAACTTAATACTCAAAAAGGCGCTGTCTTCATAAGACAGCGCCTTTTCACAATTATGGTGTAATTCAGTTGTTTTTAGAAAATCTTTTTGAGGATGATCGTCTGGCTGCGGTTCGGGCCGACGGAGACGATGCCCAGGGGAACGCCTGTGAGTTCGCTGATGCGTTCGACATAGTGGCGGGCAGCTTCAGGCAGTTCATCATAGGATTTGCATTTCGAGATGTCTGCTTTCCAGCCCGGCATTTCTTCATAAATCGGTTCGACGTTTTCCAGGACGTCGAGGCTGGCCGGATATTCTTTCAAGAGCTGGCCTTTATATTTATAGCCCGTGCAGATTTTAATAGTATCCAGGTCATCGAGGATGTCCAGGCGGGTAATAGCCAGGTAATCGAGGCTGTTCAGCATGGCTGCATATTTGACGACAGCCGTGTCGAGCCAGCCGCAGCGGCGGGGACGACCGGTAACCGTGCCGAATTCATGGCCTGTGTTGCGCAGATATTCGCCGACTTCGTTGAGCTGTTCTGCCGGGAACGGGCCAGCGCCGACGCGGGTCGTATAGGCTTTGACGACGCCGACGATATTTTCCATACGGCGAGGACCGACGCCGGAACCAGTGCAGGCACCGCCAGCCGTCGGATTGGAGCTGGTAACGAAGGGATATGTACCATGGTCGAGGTCGAGCATAGCAGCCTGTGCCCCTTCAAAGAGGACTTTATTGCCTTCACTGACATAGAGGTTCGCCGAGTAGTTCGTATCCTTGACATACTGGCGGATCTGGTCGGCATAGCCGAGGTATTCTTTGAGGACTTCATCGTAATCGAAGCCTTCGCAGCCATAATATTTTTCAAAGAGACGGTTTTTAAGGTCAATATTGATGCGCAGTTTCTTGGCAAAGACATCGCGGTCCATGAGGTCGCCGATGCGGATGCCTACGCGGTTGACTTTGTCGGCATAGCACGGTCCGATACCGTTCTTCGTCGTACCGATTTTAGCGTCGCCCTTGAGTTTTTCATCTTCTTCATCAATGCGGATATGATACGGCATGATGACATGCGCACGCGTGGAAATTTCCAATTTGCTGATCTGCACGCCTTTGGAGGTCATGCCTTCGATTTCTTCAAGGAGGACTTTCGGATTGACAACGACGCCGCTGCCGATGATGCAAGTTTTGTCGGAAAAGAGGATACCCGACGGCAAAAGGCGCAGTGCAAAGGACTTATCGTCGACGACGACCGTATGGCCGGCGTTATTCCCACCCTGGGAGCGGATGACGACATCGGCCTTCTGGGCCAAATAATCTACAATCTTACCTTTACCTTCGTCGCCCCATTGGGTTCCGATTACCATTGCTGTAGCCATGTATTCAACATCCCTTCGTGAATTGTAAAATTAACAAACACTTATATTATATCATAGTCGCTTAGTGAAGCCAACTAAAAACATATTTCTTTACAAAAGGAGCAGAAAAGGAGCTGTCGCATGACGACAATCCTTTTTAAGGGGTTAGGGGTTAGGGGCTAGCAGTTAGTGGTTAGCGGATAGTTTTAAACCATAGAGAAAGCCCCTGGAATGGCAGTTCCAGGGGCTTTCGTGTTTCAATTGCAAAAATTCACTACTTCTACTAGAAGTATATCATTTAAGCCCATTTTGTCAATGAACTCAAAAGGTTTTGGGGGTTATAAAGAAATCACGCTAAAGAAAACCCTTGACTTAAAGTTACCTTTAAGGTTTATGCTTAGGCCATGAAATACAAATGAGCTATAAATTTTCTGACAGGAGGCCTATAATTATGAAATTAAGAAAACGCATCATGAAAAATATGGTATTCGCTGCCCTGTGCAGCTCCCTTTTCATCATCGGCGCAGGTGCCGGTAGCAGTTATGCCGCCCAGGCCCCAGCTCCATCGAAAGCACCGGCTGAAACCATTGACGCTGCAACACTTTCCAATAAATGGGACAAGACGTTTCCAGAAAATGCGAAGGTCGCTCACCAAAAAATTACCTTCCATAATCGCTATGGCATTACGTTAGTCGGCGACCTCTATACGCCGAAAAATATGAAACAAGGTGAAAAACTCGCTGCCATTGCCGTAGCCGGTCCTTATGGTGCCGTTAAGGAACAGGTTTCCGGCCGCTATGCCCAGGAATTAGCGGCCCGGGGATTCATCACCCTGGCTTTCGACCCGTCCTTTACCGGGGAAAGCGCCGGCGAACCGCGCAACACGACCTCACCGGATATCAACACGGAAGATTTTTCTGCCGCCGTCGATTACCTGTCCACCCGCAATAACATCGCCCCGGAAAAAATCGGCATCCTCGGCATCTGCGGCTGGGGCGGCTTTGCTCTGAATGATGCTGCCATGGATACGCGCGTCAAAGCTACGGTCATATCTACCATGTACGACATGAGCCGGGTCATCGCCAATGGCTATTTCGACTATGAAAAAGATGAAGCAACCCTAAAAAAAGAACGGATGGAAGCCCGCAAAGCCATCAGCGCACAGCGCACAGAAGATTACCGGAATGGCACCTATAAAATGGCCGGCGGTGTCCCCACAGAAGTAACAGCCGATACGCCACAGTTCGTCAAGGATTATCATGACTACTACCAGGAAAAACGCGGCTACAGCCCCCGGTCCTTCGGCTCCACCACAGGCGCAACTCTCAGTTCCCTGCTCGATTTCATGAACATGCCCCTTCTGTCCCGGGCTGATGAAATCGAAAGCGCCGTACTGATGATCCACGGGGAAAAAGCCCACTCCCGCTACTTCAGCGAAGACGCGTTCAAGAAACTGAAAGGGAACAACAAAGAACTGCTGATCATCCCCGATGCCGTACACACCGACCTGTATTATAAAATGGATGTCATTCCCTTCGACAAAATCGAAGCCTTCTACCGGCAGTATTTAAAATAAGGGAGATAAACTATGTCTTATACGATTTCACAAGCGGCGCAGATGACTGGTATCAGTCCGTCTGCCATCCGCTATTATGACAAAGAAGGGCTGCTGCCCCAGGTAGAACGGAAAAACGGTATCCGTCTCTTCAGCGATATGGATATTCGCTGGCTCCACCTGCTGACCTGCCTGAAAAATACGGGCATGCCCATCAAGCGCATCCGCGAATATGCCGAACTGGCTCAGCGCGGCGATGAAAGCCTGAAAGAACGGCAGGCCCTCATCCGCCAGCAGCGTCAGCCCTCATCCGCCAGCAGCGTCAGTTTGTCCTGGATCAGATTGAACAACTGCAGTACTACATGGAAGAGCTGGATTTTAAAGAATGGTACTATAAAAAAGCATTGGAACTCGGTTCAAAAAGCAAAATTGATTTCGATGAATATGAACGAGAAACAGGTAAAAAATCTCCTGATGATCCCAATAAGTGAATAGCCAAGGGCTTGTCGCACGACGACAAGCCCTTTTTAAAATGAACTCCCAAATGTTCAAAAAACAATGCATTGGCTTATTTCCTCAAATAATGCATTGGCTTATTTCCTCAAATATTGTATAATATTCGGGATAAACTGAAATTCATTTTTTATTACCAAGGAGAGATTTCTACCATGTTATTTGATACATGTCACATCGGCGGTATTGAAGCGAAGTGCCGCCTTGTCCGTTCTGCTACCTTTGAAGGAATGGGGAACTACGGCCTTCCGACAGAAAAGCTGGCCCAAATGTATGAAAATCTGGCCGACGGCGGTGCCGGTATCATTATTACCGGCATGATGGCTACTACCAAAATGGAACCGCGTCAGCACTGCCAGATCCGCATCGACGATGATGAATGTATTGCCCCGCTGTCCCAGGTCGTCCACCGCGTCCACCAGCACGGCGGAAAAATCATCGCCCAGCTCGTCGTCATGGGGTCCGCCATCCTCCTGCCGGAAATCCCGGAAGGGGAAACGCGCATTATCATCAGCCCCAGCGGCGTTACGGAAAAGGTCGGCAAGTGGACCCAGGAATCGCAGGCCCTGACAGTCGACCAGATCCACGAACTGACGGATGCCGTCGCCAAAGCCGCTGCCAGAGCCAAGGCCGCCGGTTTCGACGGCGTCCAGTTCCACGGCGCCCACGGCTACCTGGCCAGCAAGTTCTTGTCGCCCCATTTCAACACCCGCACCGATGCCTACGGCGGCAGCCTGGAAAACCGGGCCCGCTTCCTCCTGGAATGTGTCGCCGCCATGCGCCAGGCCGTCGGCGCCGATTATCCGGTCTGGGTCAAATTGAACTGTGCCGATTTCATGAAAGACGGCAGCATGACCTTTGAAGAAAGCAAGCAGGTCATGACCTGGCTGGCCGACATGGGTGTAAACGCCATCGAAGTCAGCGGCGGCAACACATCGTCCCTGCCGCGCAAGGGCCCGATCCGGGCTATCCGCCGCACAAAGGAACCGATGTATTTCAAAGCCTATGCCTCTGAAGCCGCAGCTATGCTGAAAGACAAAATCGATGTCGGCGTCGTCGGCGGTTTCCGCAAGGTCGAAGATATCGAAGATACACTGGAATCGACAGACCTGGCTTTCGTGTCCATGAGCCGTCCCTACCTGCGCCAGCCGGACCTGCCGAACCGCTGGAAATCGGGCGATACCGAACCGGCCCTGTGCATTTCCTGTTCCCGCTGCTTCGGTGCCGAAGATGTGGACTGCATTTTCAATAAACAAGAAAAAGCGAAACAAGACGCCTAAAAAAGAGGAAATCGCCCCGAGTTCATCGAATAAATAAAAGTAACGGATTATTTTCACAAAAGGGGGCTGCCCTATGGCAATCATCGTCATCCTTGCCATCTTATTCAGCTGCATACTGCTCATCCTCTGCCTGCCCGTCTCCTACGCCCTTACCATCCATATCGGGACGCCTTTCCACATCGAAGGCCAGGGCCGATGGGGCCGGAAATTGGCCGATGCATCCTGGTCCTATACGCTGGGCGAGGAGCCGCATCATGAACTGCATATGTGCTGGAAGCGCAGCCTTGCCGTGAAAGAGTCTGTCGAACCGCCGCTCCCTACAGCGGAAGAGGAAGAAAAGGCCTGGGACGAACTGGAAAAAGAAAGCCAGCGCCTCACGTATGAAGACCTGCTCCGCCAGGAAGGGCCGGATGCCCCAGCACAGAGTGACGCGAAAGAAGCGAAAAAAAAGAAACCGCCCATACGCCGGTTCTTAGCCAGCTTCTTCAATGCCGACTTTTTAGCGGCTTTCTTCACCTGGCTGTCGCGCCTGCTCGGCCACGGCCAAATCCGCCGCTTCACCCTGACCGGCATCGTCGGCCTCCCTGAACCGCATGAAACGGGGATGCTGGCCGGTGCCCTCTATGCCATCTGTCCGGGGAGCGTCACAGACTTACAATTCAATTTCGTAGAGGAACAGTATGACTGTACCGTCCGTGCTTCGGGCCGTCTATATCCGGCAGTGCTGCTTCTGTTTACAGCCGCCTTTGCCGCCTCCCGGCCTGTACGCCGTTTATGGGCTGAGTGGCACGCTGTGAACAAGGAGGAACAACATGGATAACTCGTACATCAAGAACAACTTGGAACAAATTTTTGAAAGTTTCAAAGAAATGATCAAAGTCGAAACCGTCGTCGGCCAGGCCGTCCACATCGGTGACGCCATCCTGGTACCGTTCGTAGACGTCACCTTTGGCTTCGGGTCCGGCGGCGTCAACGGCAAGACCGAAAACGGGCGCAGCAGTGCCGGCAGCGGCGGCGGTGCCAAGATGGAACCAGCTGCCATCCTGGTCATCAAAGGGGACCGGGTAGAAATGTTCTCCATCAAGAAAGATGGCTACCAGGCTTCGGCCTTTGAAAAACTCATCGCCATGGCACCGGAAATCATCGACAAGATGAAAAAAGACAAATACATTTATATTCACGACGATGAAGAAGACAAAGCAGAAGGCGACGACGAAAAAGCCTGATTCTGTGCAGGTTGTACTTTATCGGTAAGTTTGTTATAATATACGAATAGAACCATAGTAAGAAAGAGTAATTCAGCCGCTCTGCGGCACAGGAGGAATACATTATGAAACTGAAAAAACAATTAGCATCCCTTGCCGTTATGGGAATGATGAGCCTCGTCGCTGTTTCGTCGGCCTTTGCTTCCGGCGTCGGTGTCGTCAACTTCGATACATTGGTACAGTCCCATAAGGACTTCCCGAAAGTCAGCGCCCAGATGCAGGCTGCCGTTAAAGACGCTAACGAACAGTTCGCTAAAAAAGCTCCGAAAATGAAGACCGACCAGGAACGCCAGAACCTCGGCCGTGAATTGGCTCAGAACTTGAGCAAATTGGAAAACAAACTGATCGTCCCCATTGAAAAAGACGTCGTTTCCAAAGTCGAACAGGTCCGCAAGGACAAAGGCCTCGACTGCATCGTAGTCCAGGGTGCCATCATCTCCGGTACTGAAAACGCTACGGATGAAACAGAAGCTGTAAAAGCATTGTTGAAATAGGAGTAAAAAAGCTGTCGCTTTGCGGCAGCTTTTTTTAATGGTTAGTGGTTAGTGGTTAGTGTTAGTGGCTCGTGGCGGCCTCATGGCCGCACCGTAGGGGTCGCACGTGGGCGACCCGTTAGGAACTGGGATGATTCCCCTGGCAAACTGATTGGGATATCAGACATATTCCGGAGCGGGCGCCCCACGCGGTCGCCCCTACAGTGAAATCGCATAATCCCGGGGCGGACGCCCCTACAGAAAAAGGACTATCGTATGAGAGCTTATATCATCATACGTAGTCCTTTTTTAACAATCCGCGGTTAGCGTTCGTAGGGGTCCGTGGGCGACCCGTTAGGAATTGGGATGATTCTCCTGGCAAACTGATTAGGAAATCATGCATATTCCGGAGCGGGCGCCTCACGCGGTCGCCCCTACAAATTAAAAACCATCCGCTAGCCCCTAACTACTAACCGCTAAAACCCCCTTGACATATACCCCATATCGGTATATTATATCAATGTACCCCATAGGGGTATTTAAATGAAAGGAGAACTCAATTATGGACGAAAAGAAAGTCTGTCCCTGCTGCGATACGGAGAAACATAAGTATCGCAACAAAGAGGGCAAAGAGTATAAATCGCTCATTTCCCGCCTGAACCGCATCGAGGGCCAGGTACGGGGTGTGCGAAAGATGGTCGAAGACGACCGCTACTGCATTGATATCCTGACTCAGGTCAGTGCCATCCAGTCGGCATTGAATTCTTTCAATAAGGAACTCCTGGGCCAGCATATCAAGTCCTGCGTCGTCCACGACATCCGTGAAGGCAAAGACGAAGTCGTCGATGAACTCGTCTGCGCCCTTCAGAAACTCATGAAATAAAGGAGTGAGTCCGTTGAAGCACGAAAAATTCAACATCACAGGCATGAGCTGTTCCGCCTGCTCGTCCCGCGTGGAAAAAGCCGTCAACAAGCTGGACGGCATCGACAAGGCCAGCGTCAACCTGCTGACCAACAGTATGCAGGCCTCGTACGATGAAAATGTCGTCAGCGAGCAAGACATCATCCAGGCCGTCGTCGACGCCGGCTACGGAGCCAGCCCGGCCGAAGGCGGCAGCCAGAAACAGGCCGGCGCTCCGCAAAAGAGCGCCTCTGACATAGCCAAGGAAGAAATGAAATCCATGAAGCACCGCCTCATCTGGTCCATCGTCTTCCTCATCCCGGTCATGTACATCGCCATGCACCACATGTTCTACGAATGGTTCGGCATCCCCGTACCGGAAGGTTTCCAGTATGTCTTCCACGGCGATGAAAATGCCATTACCTTCGCCTTTACCCAGTTCTTACTGATCCTGCCGATCATGTACTTGAACCGCAAGTATTATGTCAACGGCTTCCGCAACCTCTTCCAGGGCGCCCCGAACATGGACAGCCTGGTCGGCATGGGTTCCATGGCAGCTGCCCTGTACGGCGTCTTCGCCATTTTCCGCATGAGCTGGGGCATGGGCCATGGCGACTGGGCCCTCGTCGCCCAGTACAGCACCAATCTGTACTTTGAATCGGCCGGTATGATCGTCACCCTCATCGACATCGGTAAATACCTCGAAGCCCGCGCCAAAGGCAAGACCAGTACGGCCATCGAAAAATTGATGGACCTGGCGCCGAAACAGGCCACGGTCCTGCGCAACGGCGTCGAAACGGTCATTCCCGTCGAAGACCTCGTCGTCGGCGATGAAATCGTCATCCGTCCGGGTGAAAGCATCCCGGCAGACGGTATCATTTCTGAAGGGACGACCAGCGTCGATGAAGCCGCCATTACTGGCGAAAGCATCCCTGTAGAAAAACAAGTCGGCGATAAAGTCACGTCGGCTACGATAAACAAGACGGGTTTCATCCACATCACAGCCCGCCGCGTCGGCGACGACACGACGATCAGCCAGATCATCAAGCTCGTCGATGAAGCCAGTGCCAGCAAGGCACCTATCGCCAAGATGGCCGATACCATTTCGGGTTACTTCGTCCCGGCCGTCATCACCATCGCCATCATTACAGGCCTCATCTGGTACTTCGTCATGGGCGTCGACGCCGAATTCGCCTTCTCGACGGCCATCTCCGTCCTGGTCATCTCCTGCCCGTGCGCCCTGGGCCTGGCTACGCCAGTCGCCATCATGGTCGGCACTGGCAAAGGGGCTGAAAACGGTATCCTCATCAAATCCGGCGAAGCCCTGGAAACGGCCCATGCCATCGACACGGTCGTCATGGATAAGACCGGTACCATTACCGAAGGCCGTCCGAAAGTCACGGATATCCTTCCCCTGAAAGGCACGAAAGAAGACCTCGTCGCCATCGCTGCAGCCCTGGAAAAAGGCAGCGAACATCCCCTGGCCGAAGCTATTACGACCTATGCCGGCGACCATCAGCTGACCGGCAGGACAGCCAGCGATTTCAAGGCCCTCTTCGGCCGCGGCGTCCAGGCCGTCATCGACGGCAAGACCTATTATGCCGGCAACACGCGCCTCATGGACGAAGCCCATATCGACACCAAAGCCATCACGGCCAGCCTCAATGCCCTGGCTGACGACGGCAAGACGCCGCTCCTCTTTGCTGACGACAAAGAAATCATCGGTATCATCGCCGTAGCCGACGTCGAAAAAGAGACCAGCGCCGAAGCCATTGCCGACTTTGCCAAAATGGGCATCAACGTCGTCATGCTCACAGGCGACAACCAGCGCACAGCCGAAGCCATCCGCCAGCGCCTGCATATTCCCCAGGTCATCGCCGGCGTCCTGCCGCAGGATAAAGAAAAACACATCGCCGCCCTCCAGGCCGAAGGCCATAAAGTCGCCATGATTGGTGACGGCATCAACGATGCGCCGGCCCTGGCCAAAGCCGATCTGGGCATGGCCATCGGTGCCGGGACCGACGTCGCCATCGAAAGCGCCGATGCCGTCCTCATGCGCAGCGACCTCCTCGACGCCGTCAGCGCCATCCGCCTGAGCAAGGCTGTCATCAAGAATATCAAAGAAAACCTGTTCTGGGCCTTCTTCTACAACGTCATCTGCATCCCCCTAGCTGCAGGCGTCCTCTATCCGGCCTTTGGCATCCGCCTCAATCCCATGATCGGCGCCGCTGCCATGAGTCTGTCGAGCTTCACGGTCTGCATGAACGCCCTGCGCCTGCGCTTCTTCAAGACGACGCACAGTACCGATGTTTCACGTGAAACATCGGCGCCGGAAACCAGTAGCCCGAAAGCTGCACAGGCAGCGACGCAAACGCCGGTTCCCGAAGTGGCAGCCGTTCCGGCTCCGTATCACTATACCCTGTCCATCGAAGGCATGATGTGCCAGCACTGCGTGGCTACGGTCACGAAAGTCCTGAAAGCCATGGACGGCGTCACTGATGCCGTCGTCGACCTCGATGGCCAAAAAGCCGATGTCTCGGCTGACAAAGCTATCTCCGCAGAAGACTTCAAAAAAGTCATCACTACTGCTGGATATACATTACAAAATCTCACTACACCAAAGAAAGAAGAGGATGAAACGATGGAAAAAACATTGAAAATCGAAGGCATGATGTGCCAGCACTGCCAGAAACACGTACACGATGCATTGGCAGCCATGGACGGCGTCACGGCTGTCACTGTCGACTTGGAAGGTAAAAAAGCCGACGTCACGGCCAGCAAAGACATCCCGACGGAAGCCTTTGCCAAAGTCATTGCCGACGCTGGCTATGAATTGGTAAAATAAAAGTAAACGTCGTCCCCCTGCCGACTTCGCTGTCCGCCCATATCCTGCCGCCATGACTGCGGACGAACTGCCGGGCCAGAGCCAGGCCGATACCACTGCCGCCGCTCTTGCGGCTCCGCGATTTTTCGCTGCGGTAGAAATACTGGAAGATATGCTGTAAATCCTCTGGGGCAATGCCGCTGCCCGTATCGGCGATCTGGACCTGCACATAAGGCCGGCCCTGTACGGTGACGACCTGCGTCGAAACGGTAATCATACATCCCGCTTCGATATAGCGGATGGCGTTGTTGAGCAGATTATAAATGACCTGATTGATACGGTCTATATCGATGGATACTTTCGGTAAATCCCTGGCCAAGTCCAAATGGACGGTCAGGGATTTTTCGTCGCATAAAGGCTGGAGCATGCTCACGGCCCGTTCCAGGAGGACGTTGATATCATAAGGTTCTTTATGGAGGGTGAGCTCGTTGATTTCGGCCAGCGACAAGTCGCGCAGGTCCTGAATGAGCCGGCCCATGCGCAACGTCTCATCTTCCATGGACAGGAGGACCTTCTTATCCGTCGGGATGACATCGTCGATCATGCCTTCCAGATTGCCCTGCAAGATGGCCAGGGGCGTCCGCAGTTCATGGGCGATGTTGGCAAACAGGCGGCGCCGCATCTTATCGTTTTTCGCCAGTTCCTGGGACATATCGTTGAAAGTCTCCGTCAGGGTCCCGACTTCGTCATGACGCTCGACGGGTACGGTCTGGCCATACGTGCCGGATTTGACCTTCTGGACGGCGTCAGTCAGGGCCGACAAAGGCCGCATGATTTCCCGGACAATGAAGTAGCTGATGGTGACGCTGACGGCCAGCATGACCAGGCCGACCCACAGCAGCGACCGGTGGACAGCCGATATATACGTAATTTCCGCCGGCCCATGCATCATGCCGTGCATCATCCCCATGCCCTGATGGCTGTTTCCCATCATTTGCGACATGTTATTCAAATACTGGGAAAAATGGCTGTCCATCTGATTATTGACCAGGATGAGCAGGATGGCGATAGTCAGGAAAATCAGGATAAAGACCATCCCGGTCAGGCGGATGACGATGCTGTCAGCTTTCTTCATGATTCCCTCCGTCGAATTTATAACCGATTCCGTATACGGTCAGGATATACGTCGGATGGGCCGGGTCGGGCTCCAGTTTCTTGCGCAGATTGCGGATATGCGTGTCGATAGTCCGTTCATAGCCTTCAAAGCCATAGCCGCCCTGTACTTTATCCACGAGCTGCATGCGGCTGAATACCCGATCCGGTGCCGAGGCCAGGACCAGCAGGAGATTGAATTCCGTCGGCGTCAGGGCAATGGGCTGCTGTCCCCGCAGGACGGTAAATTTTTCCTTGTCGATAGTCAGGTCCCGTATGGTATACGACGTCGTCTGCTGCAGTACTTCACCACGGGTCCGCCGCAACAGGCTGTAGACGCGGGCAATGACTTCCTTGACGTGGAAAGGCTTGGTCACATAATCGTCGCCGCCCATGTTGAGGCCGACCAGGCGGTCCGTTTCATCATCCTTGGCAGACAGAAAAATGATGGGTATATCGCTGAACTGGCGGATGCGGCGGCAGACTTCGAAGCCATCCATGCCGGGCATCATCAAATCGAGGAGCATGATCTGCGGCTTCTGGGTGCGCAGTGTATGTAACGCCGTCATGCCATCATAGGCGACATAGACCATGAACCGCTCCTGCTCGAAATAGGACCGCAGCAGGGCACAGAGTTTTTCATCATCATCGACGATCAAAATCGAATTCGTTCGCAAAATTCCACCTCCCGATCATTTTCACAACCAATTTTTTTCTATTTCCCACTGCAACTCTTCAAACATGGCGATGTACTTTTCCTTGCTGTCCTTGATGATATTATTGGCAATTTCTTCATTATAAGAATGGGCTACATTGTTCCGGTCCCGCAACGCCTCCAGCCAGCAATCCTCATCGTCAATCAGATTGGCCTGATAAGCCATTTTGATAATCGCCCGCGGTGACCCTATCTTATGCTGGCTATAGCCATTGTTTTCCAATACTTCTTTCATGGCTTTCCCAGCCTGTTCAAAGCAGATTTCATAAAGGGAAACCATTCCCGTTTGGACGACCGTCGAATAAGGCGGTATTTCTTTGAGGTTATTCAAGGCTTTGCAGAAATTCTCATACTTTTTCATATATAACAACTCCTTCCCGTTGGATAGCGGCTCGTAGTTCGGGCTGGACCGGTTCATCTAAATCGACGACATCGAACATGAGCAGCGTCGGTATGACCTCGTCGACATCGAGAGAAAACCGCGTGACATTTCCACCGCAGACAGCCAGGTCAATATCACTGCGTTCCCAATTATCGCCACGGGCACGGGAGCCAAAAAGAATGACTTTTTGAATATCGTATTGTTTAGCCAGAGCGATGATGCCCTCTAAAATCGGCTGCGCTAAGTCCATCGTGTTCACCCCTTTTTACATCAATTATAGCATGAAAAAAGGGCTTGCCGCACGTGCGACAAGCCCTTTTTAGTGGTTCGTGGCTCGTATAATGGCTCCCCTTATAGGGGAGCTGTCAGCTACAGCTGACTGAGAGGTTAAACCTCTCCGGCCCTTCGGGCCACCTCTCCTAACAGGAGAGGCGGGCCGCCCTCTGGGACGGCCCCTACGAAGCCACGAACCACTAGCCACTAGCCACGAAACTACATCTTGCTGTGGTCCATCTGACTGTGGTCCATAGGCATATTGCCGTTCATCTGCATCTGCATGTTCTGTTTCGGCGGGACGTAGCCTGCGAGCTGCGGGTCGGCCATGCCGAAGACCATGGCTAAATGGGTGAACAAGACGAAGAGAATCATGAGGACGATGTGTTTCTTGATTTTTGCCGTTGTATCGAGGCCCTTAAAGATGATGCCCAATTCCTGCAAGAGGATGAGGACGGCCGGGATGACGCCCAGGACATAGGCCCAGATAGAAATGTAATCAATCGGGCCGCGCCACTGGATAGTCGGCACGTAGGATGTGACGATGTATACTGTAGCTACGATGAAGAAGACACCCAGGATGAGGCCGCAGACGTGGCTCAGGCTGTCCCATTTTTCACTGCGGCTGTCCTTGTAGAGCAAGGAAAAAGCACCGGCAGCCAAAATCGTTTCGGCCAGTACCATCGGTACGAGCATGAAGAGAATCAAAAACCAAGGTTCATAGAGCGATAAGAGTTCCATGTAGTGAGTCATTACCATATTGTTTTCCCCCTTTGATTAGAACGGCTTACTGTTGAGCGCTATAGGCAGGGCAATCCTGACGGCCCTGACAACCACGCTGGCCATCAGCCCGGCAGCCGCGGCGCGGTCCCTGGCAATAGCCATTTCCAGTATAGCAGTTATCCTGGTCATCATAGCAGGCACGCGGTCCCCGGCAATACCCGTTACCGTTGTCATAACACGTATAGCCCGGGCCGTAAGTCCCTGACGATGAACCATCTGAAGCAGCTGGTGTCGCTGCAAAGGCGGAAAAACCGGCAATCACTACGAGTGCAGCCAATCCGGCTAAGATTTTTTTCTTCATCACGAAAACCTCCTTTGTAGTACCCCTCTGTTTATGCTTCTACTATACCAGAGGGGTGCGAAAAAGATGTGGAGGAAATGTGAAGATAATGTGAAGATTTCCTTAGCCCAAGATGACGTTATCGATGAGACGCGTCTTGCCGATGCGGACGGCGATAGCCAACAGGCTTTCCTGGTCGACCGTCGCAATCGGTTTCAAGGCCGGGAAGGAGAAGAGATCGACGTAGTCGATAGAAGCCATCGGTTCCGACTGGATTTCCTTGGTCACGATGGATTTCAGTGTTTCTACATCCTTTTCGCCGCCTTCATAAGCGGCTTTGGCTTTGCGCAGGCTGCGGGACAGAACCAGGGCCGCCTGTTTTTCTTCCGGCGAAAGGTAAGCATTGCGCGAGCTCCGGGCCAGACCGCTTTCTTCGCGGACGATGGGGACCATATTGATGTGGACCGGGATATTGAGGTCGCTGACGAAACGGCGGACGACGACGACCTGCTGGGCGTCTTTCTGACCGAAGAAGGCTTCATCGGCGCGGGTAATGTTCATCAATTTCGTGACGACCGTAGCGACGCCGCGGAAATGGATAGGCCGCTGAGCCCCGCAGAGTTTATGCGTAATGTCGCCGTCGACATTGACATAGGTGCAGTAGCCTTCAGGATACATTTCCGACGGTTCCGGATGGAAAACGGCATCGACGCCGACGCTTTCCAATTTCTGGCAGTCTTCATCGAAGCGACGCGGATAAGCATCATAGTCTTCGTTCGGGCCGAACTGGGTCGGATTGACGAAGACCGAAGCGATGACGACGTCGCATTTGGCCTTGGCAGCCCGCATCAGGGTCAGATGACCTTCGTGGAGCGCACCCATAGTCGGGACCAGGCCGATAACCTTACCAGCTTTTTTCTGTTCACTAGCAAATGCCTGCATTTCGTTGACAGTACGGAAAATTTTCATGATACTAAGACTCCTTTGGAATATGAATTAATGAGTAGGAACACTCGATTTATCGACAGACAGGGCGCGGGCCTTTTCTTCGGCTTTTTCATCGCGGCGCGAGAAGAAATTGGCCACGATGGACCCGGAAATATTGTGCCATACGCTGAAGATAGCGCCGGGGATAGCCGCTGCCGGATTGAAATATAAGACAGCCAGGGAGGCAGCCATACCGGAATTTTGCATCCCCACTTCGATGGCCACGGTCCGGGATTTACGCGAATCGAGGCGGAACAATTTGGCCATACCATAGCCCAGGGCCAGGCCAAAGACGTTGTGCAAGATGACGATGGCTGCCATGAGCAGGCCAACGTCGAACAGGCGCGATGCGCTGAGGGATACGACGCAGCCGACGAGGATGACGATGGTGACGACGGAAATGACGGGCATCGCCGGCAGGACCTTTTCGACGCGGCTGGCAAAGAAATGATGAGCTGCCAGGCCGAGCAGTACCGGTACCAGGACCATTTCCGCAATGGAAATCATCATGGACACGAAGGAAACGTGGATCCAGGCGCCTGCCAGGAACCAGGTCAGGGTCGGCGTCACAATAGGTGCCAGGAGCGTCGTCGACATGGTCATCGATACGGACAGGGCGACATCGCCCTTAGCCAGGTAGGAAATGACATTCGATGCCGTCCCGCCCGGGCAGGTCCCGACGAGGATGACGCCAATAGCCAGTTCCGGCGGCAGGGCAAAGAGACGGACCAGGGCCCAGGCCACGAAGGGCATGATGATGAACTGGGCGACGACGCCGATAAGGACTTCCCACGGCCGCTTGAAGACGGTCTTGAAATCCTGTACAGTCAGGGTCATGCCCATGCCGAACATGACAATCCCCAGCAGCCAGCCAACGTACGGGCCGACCCATTGCAAGGTCTGGGGCCATACGGCGCCGACAATACCGATGAGGACGACGAAAATGGCCATGTTGTTTACCAGAAAATCACAACACTTTTTCAATAAAAAAACCTCCCTATGAGAATCTGGGGCAAAAGAAACAAAAAAAACACCTTCCGGCACAGACCGAAAGGTGTCTAAGCGACAAACGTCCATACTGGCAGGCGAAATTGTGAAAAATCCCACGTATTTCAGCACTACCAACAAATGATGAGCCATCCTTTCTGTCTCGGTCCAAAGCAGATCCAAGCAGATGAAAAAACCATCTTGAAAAATATCCGAAAAAAGTATAACTCACGATACGTGATGTTATCTTTTGCCTCGGCCGTATCATACCATATTTAGGAACGCGATGCAATGGCGTTTCTCAGTCACATTAATATGCCAGTAAATTGTATACGGAAGCATAATAGACCTCAAGCATTTTCCAGTTATACGGAATTCGGCAAAATAAAGTGACGTTTGGAGTCAAAACTTAAATTTCATAGGATAATTACAGAATAATAGCAATGTACTTGATATTGTATAAAAAAAATCAGGGCCTATTCCGTTTATGCCAAAAAAAGTACATTTCATGTCACGGAGGAATTTTTAAGCATCAACACGAGTTATAATACACTTGCAAAAGGATGATTGTTCCCTTACCGTGAACAGAAAGGAGGTACCTATGTTGAGAATTGCCCTCTGCGATGATTTACAAGACCAGTTGGAAATCATGAAAACAGCCGTACAGACTTATTACCAGAACAAAGCCTCGAATATCGAGATATACGCCTATAACAACGCCATGAACTTTGTAGACGCCGTGGAAGAAAGGAAAGATTTCGACATCATCTTGTTGGATATCTGCATGCCCGGCCTGCTGGGAACCGATATCGCCCGTGAAATGAGAAAACAGAAAAGTCAAGCCGAAATCATCTTCCTGTCGACAAGTGACGAATTCGCCGTCGAAGCCTTCGACGTCCGGGCCGCCCATTACCTGACCAAGCCGTTTACACAAAAACAATTCGACCAGGCCATGGACCGGGTCATGGACACGATACGCCAGCGGCACAGCAAAAAGATCATCTTTCGCCTCGTCGGCGGCGGCATCCAGGTCGAAGAAGTCAACAACCTGCTCTTCATCGAAAGCAACGGCCATGTCCAGCAAGTCCACACCTATGACGGCTCCATGTTGGAAACGCGCCAATCCCTGTCAGCCCTGCTGCAGACCTTTGAATCCATCGTCCCCGGCCAGTTCGTCTCTCCCGGAAAAGGTTATATCGTCAACCAGTCTGCAATTCACATCATAAAGAGTGAGTACATCGAAGTGAAGGGGCACAAAATCCCCCTGGCCAAACGAAAATATCGCCAGTTCCAGGAAGATTATTTCAAATTCATTTTCCAAAAAGACGCATAAAAATCCCAAAAATTTCAGCATTTCCGCTACCTTTTATTTTTGTACGCAAAATTAAGGTCCCTGTCAAATCTTTATACAGAAAGGGTGCGATAATATGAATAAGATATTTAAAGTCATCTGGAGTAAATCAAGAAATTGCTACGTCGTAGCTTCGGAATGAGCCAAAGGCCATACCAAGGCCTCCAGCACAGGCGATAAAACCAAACGCCTGGCCCTGGCCGCCATCACGGCCCTCATGCTCCTCCCGGTTGGAGGATTTAGCTATGCAGCGGATGCCACCATAATGGTGGAACCAGCTGGCACTGGTTCTACTACGGCAGTAGAAGTTTATACCAAAGATGGGATAGATAACGGGATAACAAGCCTGCAGGAAGATATTGAAAAATCTAATCAGCAAGTTCAAGCTAGCCTTCAGGCCAGTGATGCTGCCATTAATGAAGAAGCACTGAAACGGAAATACTCTGTGACGAATCTGGAAAAGGCAGATGCCGCTGAAGCTGCTGCCCGGTAAGCTGCCGATACGGCTCTGGATACCCGGATTACCAATGTGAAGGAATATCTGGAAAAACAGACATCTGATAACTATGTGAGCAAGGCCGATGCGGCCGTACAGGATGGGGCTGTTGTAAAAGCCGCCAACACCATTGGCGACAACGTGACCAAACTGGACGCCGCCCTGGCCAACGGTTCCACCCTCATCGACATCATAAAAGATTCGACAACAGGCATGGTCAGCAGTGCCGTAACGGATGGCAACACCAGTACCGGTATCAGTCAGAGTGCCAAAGACATCAGCCTGAGTGCTGCTGGCGGAACCATTGCCAATGCTGCTCAGAACATTACCAACACGGCCAGCGAATCCATTACCAATACCGTAGGTAAAACGACGGTAACGACGACGGACAGTGGAACAACCTTTGAAAACACGGACCACAACACGGCCATTAAAGATGGAAGCATCACGAAGACCACCATTTCCGGCAACACCCTCACAACGGGTCAGGCTACGATGGATTATGCCGATGTCATGAAGGACCTCGGTGTCCGCGGCAATGCGACGGTCGATGGTGATACGACGCTTGGCAAAGAAGGAGCCGATACTAAACTCACTGTCAACAGCAAGTCAACATTTAAAGACACAGTTAAGTTGGAAAAGACGCTGGAAGTCGACGGGACCTCTACATTTAACAACAAAGTAACCGTCACTAAAGGCGGACTCGATGTAAACGGCGGCACGACGACGGATACGCTCCACGTCACCAGCACGTCCACCTTCGACGGCGCAGCCACCTTTAAGGATGCAGTCACTATGGAAAAAGACCTCTCGGTTGGTGGCAACGCTACGGTTGCTGGCAGCATGACTGCTTCTTCCTACAAAATCGGCGACAAGACTTACATCGATTCCACCGGCATCAACGCCAACAATCAGAAGATTGTCAACGTAGCAGCCGGTGACCTTTCGGCCAGCAGCACGGACGCTGTCAACGGGGCCCAGCTCTATCAGACCAATGAACGCGTCGCTAGCGTCGAAAATCGGGTAGACACGGTTGAAAACCGCGTCAGCAATCTGGACAGCCGCGTCGACAAAGTCGGGGCTAACGCAGCGGCATTGGCCAACCTGCATCCCCTCGAATTCGATGCTGATTCCAAGTGGAACATTGCAGCTGCCGTCGGCGGTTACAAAGGCGAAACGGCTACGGCTATCGGCGCCTTCTACCGGCCGAATGAAAACGTCATGGTTAATGTTTCGTCGTCTTTCGGAACAGGCGAAAACATGTATGGCGGCGGCATTTCCCTCCGTATCGGCCAAGGCGGCAATAAGGCAAGACGCAATGCCACGAACGGCCTGACAGAACGGGAAAAAGCCCAGCAGAAACAGATTGATTATCTCACCAGCCGCCTCGATGCCCTCCTTTCGGTCATCAATCCGAATATGTCCAAAGACTTCCCGGATGTCCCGGAAAACCATTGGGCTTATGAAGCCGTCAGCAAACTCGCTGGCAACGGCATCATCCAGGGCTACGAAGACGGAAAATACCACGGCGAACGCACGATGACCCGTTACGAAATGGCGGAAATCATCTACAACGCCCTCTCCAAAGGTGCCAAAGCCGAAAAGAAACTGGTCGAAGAATTCAAACCAGAAATCCAGGCCATGGCCGCACAGAAAAAAGCATAGATTGAAAAAAAGGGCTTGTCGCACGGCGACAAGCCCTTTTTTCTCCTCCTTGTATTTTTCTTCGTTTTAGCCTATAATAACGTTAATTATTGGCATATTATGTTCCCATAGACGGAACTAAGGTTGCAAATTTTTAAATTTATAAGTCAAAGGAGGATGGAGAGAAAATGTCGATTCAATTGTGTATTGTTATCTTATACATCATTTTATTATTTGCCATTTCTTTCTATGTCAAACGCCGGGCCAGTCAGAACCCGACAGAGTATTTATTTGCAGGGCGCCAGTTTTCTACGGGCCTGGTCGCCGTCAGTATCACGGGTATGGCCGTCGGCGCGGCTTCGACCGTCGGCGTCGCTGAAAGCGCGACGAAAATCGGCCTGGCTGCCGGCTGGTACAATGCGGCCTGGGCTATCGGCGCCATCATCATGGGCTTTGTCGCTGCCGGTAAGTACCGTTCCCTGAACTGCACGACCATTCCGGAACTCTTTGAACGGAGTTACGATAAAAAAGCCCGCATCATCAGCGTCATCGGCCTGTCCCTGATCATGATCTGCATCACGTCCCTGCAGTACGTCGCCGGCGGTTCGATTTTACACGCCCTCATGCCGGATATCTTCTCCATGCACGCCGGCATGATCACCAGTGCCGTCGTCTTCGTCGGCATCACGGCCATCGGCGGCCTCTGGTCTTCCGGTTTATCGAATATCCTCAGCGTCACCGTCATTTACCTCGGCATCCTCTATTCCCTCGTCCGCATCCTTCTCCGCGACGGCGGCATCAGCGGCATCAATGCAGCCCTGCCGGCAGCGGATTTTAACTGGTTCTCGCCCATGGGCGGCCTGTCCTTTGCCGTACTCCTGGGCTGGATCATCGTCATGACGACCCAGGCCATCACGGCTCAGGGGCCGGTCCAGATTGCCTGCGGCGCCAAGAACGCCAAGGCAGCCCGCAGGGGCTTCATCCTCGGCGGCCTGCTCATCTTCCCGGTCGGCTTCTTGTCGGCTATCCTCGGCCTGGCTGCCAAAGCCCAGTTCCCGGGCATCAATCCGACCATGGCTCTGCCGCAGATCATCATGAGTCTCGACCCGTTCTCGTCAGGGATGACCCTGGCTGCCCTCTGGGCGGCCGATGTATCGACGGCCTGCACGATTCTCCTCGGTGCCGGTACCCTCATCTCTCAGGACATTTTTAAACGTTTTATCAAACCGGATATTTCCGAAGCAAGCTACGTCAAGGCCAACCGCCTAATCATCCTTATCATCGGCGCCGGTACGTTGTGGCTGGCCTTCAACGCCGTCGACATCGTCAAAGTCATGCTCATCGGTTTGAGCCTGACGACGGCCTTCACGCTGGTCTTCCTTTGCACCATGTTCTGCCCGTCCCTGTGCCGCAAGAACACGGCCTTCTGGACGACCCTGGTTGGCATCATCGGCCTCTTTGCCTGGCAGCTCTGCCCGCAGATCCGCGTCCTGCCCCACGTCATTTATTTTGAATGGATCATCTGCATCATCACCCTCCCCGTCGTCCGCCTCATCGATAAGACACCTATCAAGATGCCGGAGTTGAAGGAGTAGCAGCAAGCAGTCAGCTGCTTGCTGCTCGTAGGGGCCGTCCTGTCAAGGCGACCCGCTTCGGGATATGTCCGATTTCTCCAGCAGATTAGCCGTAGCCGGAAGATTCGTACATCCCCAGGAGCGGGCGCCCCACGTGGTCTCCCCTACGAATCATGAATCACGAACAACGATAAAGGGCTTGTCGCTTGCGACAAGCCCTTTACTTTTTCCCACAAGATGGTATAATAATAAGCATAAATTTATTTTTATTCAATTTCTGGAGGGGATTGTATGGATACGAAAAAATTAGGTGCTGCTTTGCTTACAGGCGTATTAGCCGCTTCGATGCTGGCCGGCTGCGGCAGTGACAAGAAAGATGCTGCCAACGATACGAAGAAACCGCTTCGCGTCGCTACCAATGCGACGTTTGTTCCTTTTGAATTCAAGGATAACGACCAATCGACGGAATATAAGGGCTTTGAAATGGACTTGATCCGCGCCGTAGCCAAAGAAATGGGCCGTGATGTCGAATTCAACAACATCGCTTTTTCTGGTATCATCCCCATCATCCAGCAGGGTGACATGGATATCGCCGCTACGGGCATGACCGTCACCAAGGAACGGGCCCAGAAAGTCGCCTTTGCCGCTCCGTTCTACGAATCGAAACTGGTCATCTTGACACCGAAAAACAGCGGCGTCCATTCCGTAGCCGACCTGCAGGGCAAACAGATTGCCGTCCAGATCGGTACGACTGGCGCTAAATATGCCGAAGAACAGGGCTATACGATCAAACAGTTCGACAATAACTCCGAAGCCATCATGGAACTCCAGGTCGGCGGTTCGCCGGCAGCCATTCTCGACAAACCGGTTGCCGATTACTTTCTGACCCAGGACGGCAAAGATAAATTCGATGTCATCAATATCCCCGATACCAAACCGGAATACCTGGCCTTCGCCATCAACAAGGACAACAAGGAATTGTTGAAACAAGTCAACGACGCCATGGCCAAACTGAAAGAATCGGGCGAATTCCAGAAAATCTACAAAAAATGGTTCAACACCGATATGCCTAACCTCCCGACCAGCTCGGAAGAAGTGCTGAAGTAATGGTTATCAGGTCGTAGGGGCTCGCACGTGGCGAGCCCGCTTGGGGGGGGGTGTACGATTTCCCGGCCAGCCTGCTGAGAGTATCATCCAAATTCCTAACGGGTCGCCCACGTGGCGACCCCTACAATGCCAAAAAGCTCCCCTTCACAGGGGAGGCAGGTGGCTAACGGCTAACAGCTAAAAAGGTCTGTCGCATCGCGACAAGACCTTTTTTATTACTTGCTCAAATCAAGAGAGCGTACTTTTTCACGGAGCGGCAGGACCGACGGTGGGCTGACGGAGAGTTCGTCTACGCCCATGCGCAGGAACGTTTCGGTCAGTGTCAGGTCTGCACCGAGTTCGCCGCAGATGCCGACCCAGATGCCAGCTTTGTGGCCATTTTCGATGGTCATCTGGATGAGTTTGAGGACTGCCGGATGATGGGGATCGAAGAAGGCATCGAGCTGGGTCTGCTGACGGTCGATGGCCAGGGTATACTGGGTCAAGTCGTTGGAACCGATGCTGAAGAAGTCGACTTCCTTAGCCAGTTCTTCACTCATGACGGCAGCAGCCGGTGTTTCGACCATGATGCCGATTTCCATATCTTTATCGTAGGCAATGCCTTTTTCATCCAATTCCTGACGGACTTCGTTAAGGATTTCTTTGCACCGCTGTACTTCCCAGACGGAAATGATCATCGGGAACATGATGGCGATCTTACCATAAGCCGAAGCGCGCAGGAGAGCGCGGAGCTGCGTCTTGAAGAGGTCGACGCGGGTCAGGCAGATGCGGATAGCACGCATGCCCATGGCCGGGTTTTCTTCCGGGTCGAGCTGGAAGTAGTCGACTTTCTTGTCGGCGCCGATATCCAGGGTACGGATGACGACGGTCTTGCCCTGCAGGGCTTCAGCCGCCTGTTTATAGGCTTCGAACTGCTGGTCTTCCGTCGGATAATCGCTGCTTTCGAGATACAGGAATTCGCTGCGGAAGAGGCCGATGCCTTCGGCATCGTTGGCCAGAACCTGCGGCAGATTGCCAGGGTTGCCGATATTGGCATAGAGGTTGATTTTCTTGCCATCTTTGGTACCCGTCGGGACGCCGCGTACCTGTTCCAGAGCGGCTACGCGAAGTTCTTCTTCCTTCTGTTTCTGCTTCATGGCCGCCATGGTTTCTTCATCCGGATTGATGTAGACCGTGCCCGTCGTACCATCGATGATGGCCGTCATGTTGTCGACGTCGTTGTGGAGCTGTGTGCCCGTGCTGACGACGGCAGCGATGCCCAGGGTGCGGGCCAGGATGGCCGTATGCGAGTTCGTGCTGCCTGCTGACGTAACAAAGCCGAGAATCTTATCCGTATCGAGCTGTAACGTTTCGCTGGGAGCCAGGTCATCGGCTGCGATGATGACGTGGTCATAATTGCTGAAGTCGATTCCCGGGCCGCCGCAAAGCTGCTGTTCTACACGGCGGGAGATGTCGAGGACGTCGGCTGCGCGGGCCTGCATATAAGCATCTTCCATGGAACGGAACATTTCAGCAAATTCCTGAGCCGTCTGGTCGACAGCGGCTTCAGCATTCATTTTTTCATCGCAGATCTTGGTTTCAATACCTTCGATATAGTCATCGTCATCAAGCATCATCTGATGGACTTCAAAGACAGCGGCTTGTTCTTCACCGACTTTGTCTACAGCCTTGACATACAAGTCCTTGAGCTGGCCGATAGCTTCTTCGCGGGCTTTCTGGAAACGCGCGATTTCGGCATCGACGTCTTCGATTGGCCGTACGGCCGTAGAAATCGTATTACGATGGAACAGTGCCAGCGGTCCGATGCTGATACCGGAGAAGACACTTTTACCTTTTAACGTCAGCATGTACTTTCCCCCTCAAAGAAATTAGAAGTTTTCTTTCAAGAAGGCTTCTACAGTACTAGCTGCCTGTTCTTCGTCTGCGCCTTCTACTTGTACTTTAATCGTTTCGCCCTGTTTTACGCCGAGAGCCATGACGGTGAAGATTTTCTTCAAATTGCCTTTGCGGGCGCCTTTGAATACGCTGATATTGGATTCAAATTTCTTTGCTTCTTTGACCAAAAGGCCTGCCGGACGAGCGTGGATACCCTGGGGATCAGTGACAACAAATTCAAATTCTTTCATGACAAATTCCTCCTTTTAGGAAATATAGAAGATGAGATAAAGCTACATAATATAGTGTATACGATTTATAGCGATAACGCAATCAGTCTTGCGGACGTTTTTTGCGGAAAATACCGAGCAGGATAGCTGCGACGATGACACCGGCCACTAAGGCGACGATGTACATAGGCCAGTTGGTGATGACACCGAAGACGAAGATACCACCGTGAGGAGCCGGAAGGGCGCAGTTGAAGAGCATCGACAAGGCACCGGCGACAGCGGCGCCGATAGCGCAGGGCGGGATAACGTGGACCGGATCCGATGCGGCGAAAGGAATGGCCCCTTCGGTGATGAAGGACAGGCCCATGATGAAGTTGGTAATCGTCGACTGTCGTTCTTTCGGTGTGAATTTACCTTTAAAGATGAGCATAGCCAGGGCGATAGCCAGAGGCGGAACCATGCCGCCGACCATGACCGAAGCCATGATGCCCGAGCTGACAGCCTGACCGCTGGCACTCATGAGCGAGGCCGTACCGAAGACGTAAGCGGCTTTGTTGATCGGGCCGCCGAAGTCGATGGACATCATGCCGCCGAGGATGAAGCCGAGGACGATACGGCTCGATGTGGTCATGCTGTTGAGGACGTCGAAGAGCCACGTATTGAAAACAGACGTCGGCGGATTGATGATATAAGTCATGATGACGCCGATGAGGACCAGGCCGAGGACCGGATAGAAGAGGATGGACTTCGTGCCGTCCAGCGCTTCCGGCAGATGGGCCAGGGCTTTTTTCAGGAAAATGATGAGATAGCCTGCGATGAAGCCGGCAAAGAGGGCGCCGAAGAAACCAGAACCGCCTGTCGTTGCCAGGAAACCGCCGACGATACCGGGCATGAGAGCCGGCCTTTCACCGATACTCATGGCGATATAGCCTGCCAGGATAGGCATCATCATGCTGAAGGACAGGCCGCCGACATTTTTCAGGAAGGCAGCCAGCGGCGTGCCGCTGCCGAAGTTGGCCGTACCGGCGTTATCCATGTCGCAGAGGAAAGCCAGGGCGATGAGGATCCCACCGCCAATGACGAAGGGAAGCATATGGGATACGCCGTTCATCAAGTGCTTATAAATCTGACGGCCGACGCTTTCTTTTTCAGCGCTTTCGACATCGACGGCTTCCGACGACGATTCATTGCCCTGATAAATGGGTGCTTTGCCGTCGAGGACGGTCTGGATGAGTTCTTCCGGGATCTTGATGCCGTTGGCGACTTTCGTGAAGATGACCGGTTTGCCGGCAAAACGCTGGACCGGCACGTCTTTATCGCAGGCGACGATGACGCCGACAGCGCGGTCGATATCGGCCTGGGTCAGGTGGTTCTTGACACCGCCGGAACCATTCGTTTCGATTTTGATGTCGACGCCCATGGCAGCGGCTTTGTTTTCCAGGGCTTCTGCTGCCATGTAAGTGTGGGCAATGCCCGTCGGGCAGGCTGTGACGCCGATGACGTAGGGACGATCCGACGGAGCGGCCGTTTCCGTTTCAGCCGGTGCTTCTTCGGCAGCGGCTTCAGCGGCAGCTTCTGCTTCTTCAGCTGCGACTTGTTCGGCTTCGGCCTTGTCGATGATAGCCAGGTATTCTTCCGGCGTCTGGGCCTTCATCAGGTTGTCGCGGAAATCGTCGTCCATGAGCATACGGCTCAGACGGCTCAAGACTTCCAGATGGACGTTGGCACCGCCAGCCGGAGCGGCGATGAGGAAGAACAAGTGAGCCGGTTCGTCGTCGAGGCTTTCGTAGTCGACGCCGTCGCGGACAATCATCGAAGCCAGGCCCGGTTCGTTGACGGCTTCCGTCTTGGCATGGGGAATGGCGATGCCTTCGCCGATACCCGTACTGCCTTCTTGTTCACGGGCGAGGACGCGCTGCTTGTATAGCTCTTTGTCGTTCAGGTTGCCGCCGGCGGCCATGAGGTCGACCAGGTGGTCGATGGCAGCGGCCTTGTCGGCTACAGACGCATTGAGGTCGATGCTCTGTTTCTTGAGTAAATCTACAATACGCATTATTTCTCTCCTTCTCTTCTCAACTCTCTACACAAAAATGCGTGTTTCTTTATAAGGTAGCGTATACTTCCTTGATATCGTCTTCCGTAGCCAGCCATTCATGGAAGGCCGATGCACTGCCGGCGCTGATGCCCATTTTCAAGGCTTCCTGGAGGTCGCCCTTGGACGCTTCGAAACCGGCCAGGAACCCAGCGACCATGCTGTCGCCGGCACCGACGGAGTTGACCAGCGTGCCTTTCGGGGACTGGCGGCGGTAGACCTGGCCGTCTTCGCCGAGGAGCAGGGCGCCGTCACCGCCGAGAGATACGAGGACGTTGCGGGCCCCCATGGCCTGGAGCTGTTTGGCGCAGACGATGATTTCTTCATCCGTATGGAGGTCGACGCTGAACAATTCGCCTAATTCAAAGTTATTCGGTTTGATGAGGAACGGTCTATATTTGATGACATTCTTCAAAAGGTCGCCTGTGGCATCGACGACGACGCGGATATCGCGGTCCTGGAGGCGTTTGAGGATCTGTTCGTAAATATCATCGGGAATATCGCTGGGGATGCTGCCGGCCAGTACCAGGGTGTCACCGGCTTTGAGGGTATCGATCTGAGCCAGCAGGGCTTGCCGTTTTTCTTCGGGAATATGCGGTCCCATGCCATTGACAGCCGTTTCATCATCGGCGCTGACTTTGAGGTTGATACGCGAGCAGCCTTCGTCGAGGATGATGAAATCCGTATCGCCGCCGTTGATTTTGGCCAGGCGTTCAATTTCCCGGCCTGTGAAACCAGCGACGAAACCGAGCATCTTAGAAGGAATATGAAGGTTTCCCAGGACGAGGGACACGTTGATGCCTTTGCCGCCAGGATAGATTATTTCCTGTTCGGCCCGGTTGATGTCACCGGCCGTGAAGGTCTTCATGTGGACGACATAGTCTAACGATGGATTGAACGTAACTGTATAAATCACAGGATATGCACCTCCGTAATCTGCTGATAAGGCCGGTAATCGACGTGTTCTTCATCTTTGGCCGTAATCAGCGTAACCATTGATAAGTCTGCAAATGTAATGTGCGAAGATAAACCGAATTTACTGGAATCGGCCAGGACGAAGCGGTCTAGGCACTGGCCTACGGCAGCGCGCTTACAGACAGCTTCTTCATCATCCGGCGTCGTACATCCGGAATGGGGAGCGATTCCATTGGCTCCGAAGAAGCCCTTGGTGAAATGATAGCGGCCGATCATATCCCGCATATCACTGCCGACAATGGCTTCCGTATCGCCTTTGACCCGTCCGGGCAGGATGTAGACGCGGCTGCCGCTGCGCCCCAATTTCTGGGCCAGCGGGATGCTGTTGGTCACGAAGGTCGCTTCAGATTCGGCCAGGAAATCGGCCATCTGTTCCGTCGTCGAACCGGCGTCGAGATAGACGAAGTCATCCTTCTTGATCAGGCTGGCTGCATACTGGGCGATGCGGCGTTTATCGCTCATATGAATGGAATACTTGTCCTGCAGATTTTCCATATCCGCTTCATATGAAGAATCATCGCGCAGCGTCGTGGCGCCGCCATGGACACGGCGCAGGCGGCCTTCCCGGTCCAGCGTGAGTAAATCCCGACGGACCGTCGATTCGGAAATGTTCAGAAAACTCACTAAGTCCTGAACCGAAACGGCACCACTCGTATTGACAAGACGCATGATCTTTTCATGTCTTTCTTCTGTCAACATCGTATCACTTCCCTTTTTATCCTCCTTTGGCCTCATTATACCGTTATATTCAATCATTTTCAATCAAATTCATTCATTATAATCAAAAAGCAATCATTTTCGTTCATCTATGCGTCCGGCTCATTAAGTGATTTTATTCACATATGTAGGGGCTCGCACGTGGCGAGCCCGCAGGCCGCCGCGACATCACAGATGTCGCTGTAGGGGCCGTCCCAAAGGGCGGCCCGTTGTGGGAATCCCGTGAAATGCTGTTCGTCGATATCATTATTCGCAGTTCACAGGTCACAAAACCATTTCTCATAGACCAGTTGAGTATATCTCCCATTGTTCACAACGGGACGCCCAAGGCTCCCTTTATAGGGGAGCTGGCCGCCGAAGGCGGTCTGAGAGGTTAAAGAGCGTCCCCTACGCACAAGGCCATAGGCCGTGAATGATTTGCCGTTAATCCATAACGGTTCTGCCATAACATCGCCTATGGTAATGCGTTCATCGTTTGTCGTAAATCCATAACATCGCCTGGCTGCGATTCCGTAGGGGCCGGCCTGTAAAGGCGGCCCGCTACGCGCGGAGGGCTTCCCGAAGCGTCGTTGTCAGTTTGAGTCTGTCGCCGCACAGCGGCATCTGAGTCCAAGAGAACGCAGGCCGTCGGTCGCAGGTCGCAAAACCATGCCACATATATCAGTTAAGTATATCTTCCATTGTTCACAACGGGACGCCTTGACAGGACGTCCCCTACACACAAGGCCACAGGCCTTGGATTATTTGTCGCCTGGCTGCGATTCGTTCATCGTTCGTCGTCATCGAAAAAAAAGCTGCCGCATAGCGACAGCTTTTTTCGTTGTAGGGGCGACCCGTGGGGCGCCCGCGTGCGGCCCCCTACGACGAACGACCTACGATAAACGATCATCAGGCCTACGATGAACGATCATCCCCGTGCTTCTGCGACGCGGGCGATGCCGTGGCGGGTGCGGTATTTGAGGAAGAGCATTAGGGCCAGGGCGACGGTGAAGACGCCGACGAAGAAGTACAAGGTGACGGCATAACTATTGGTATTTTCTTTGATGAGCGACAGGACCAGGGGGCCGGCAACGCCGGCAGCGCCCCAGGCCGTGAGGATGCGGCCGTGGATGGCACTGAGGTATTTCGTGCCGAAGAGGTCGCTGAGGTAGGCCGGCATGCACGAGAAGCCGCCGCCATAGCAGGAAATGATGAGCAGGACCAGGACCTGGAAACTGAAGGCGCCCGTAACGCCAGCCAGCTGCCAGAAGGCCAGGATTTCAATGACAAAGAAGAGGATATACGTAGCCGAGCGGCCGATGTAGTCGGATATGGTCGCCCAGGCAATGCGGCCGGCGCCGTTCATGAGGCCGATGAAGCCGACCATGGAAGCCGCTGCCATAGGCGACATGCCGACGACATCCTGTGCCATGGGCGAAGCGACGGACAGCAGGGCGATACCGCAGGTGATGTTGGTGAAGAAGAGCCACCAGATGGCGTAGAACTGCCAGGTCTTCATGGCCCGGCGGACGGTGAACTGCGGCTGGGCGTCGGCGTATTCGACGGAAGATTCTTTTTCGGCCTTGGCCGGAACGTCTCCGGCTGCCGGCGGAGCCAGGTAGAGCGACGAAGCCGTCATGACGACCATATAGACGCAGCCGAGGATGATGAAGTTAGCGACTAAGCCAAAATGCTGGACCAGCAGCTGAATGGCCGGACCGGCGATGAGGCTGGCAAAACCGAAGCCCATGATAGCCAGGCCCGTAGCAAAGCCCCGATTTTCCGGGAACCATTTGACCAGTGTCGATACGGGCGTGATATAGCCCGTCCCCAGGCCGACGCCGCCGATGACGCCGTAAAAAGCGTAGAGCATGGGCAGGCTGTGGGCATAGAAAGCCGCTGCCGTGCCGAACATGGCCGTGACGAAGCAGGTCATGGATAAGAGGCCGGACTTGCGGGGACCGATTTTCTGGACGAAACTGCCCAAAAAGCCGGCCGACAGGCCGAGGAAGAGGATGGCCAGGGAAAAGGTCCACGTCGTTTCCTTGAGGGTGAAGCCCATAGATTCCATGATGGGCTTGGTAAGGACGCTCCAGGCGTAGACACTGCCGATACAGAGGTGGAGCCCCATGGCAGACAGGGCGATGAGCCAGCGATTTCGTTTCATTTAGACAACACTCCTTGTGAGGAGCCAGACTGGCGAAAAAAAATACCGGCCGCCTGGCTCAAGAATATGTAGCATACTCTTGCCCAGACGGTCGGCATGAAAATCTCCGTACAGTTCATGTGGTTACTCCACTTGATTCCGTCAGTCCTGTACGAATCTGCTGATGTGCTTATTATACGAATATGGACGGTGATTGTCAATATCCCTTTTTTAACTTTTAAGCAGCCGGCGAGAAGGGAACGTAAGGCTGGCTGGAAACAGCCGGCTTACTGGTCTTCGCCGTATCAGCTTTGGCAGCGGTTTTCGCAGTCGTCTTGGCTGCCGTTTTAGCAGCTGTTTCCGTTGCGGTCTTTACCGTTGTAGCTGTTTTGACAGGCGCTTTGGCCGCAGCCGTGGAAGCGGCAGCCGTAGCGGCTTCCTGCTTCTGCTGCGATGCCAGTTCAGCAGCCTGGGCCTTTTTTTCCCTGATATCCGACAATGTCTGGCCTGCCGGTGCCTGACGCAGGATATAGACGTTTTCTGCCGGTTCGACCGGTTTCAGGACGGAAAAACCATAGGCCATCAATTTCTGGGCATCGCCGAAGCGGTCGTCCGAGTTCATGATGGAAGCGATGACCGTCCGGCCATCCTGGGTAGCCGAAGCGACCAGGCAGGGACCGCCGGCGTTGGTCGTGCCGGTCTTGATGCCGTTGGCACCGGGGAAGCCGCTGGTCAGGAAATAGTTCGTCGTCGTGCAGTGCTTGGACCCGCCGTTGATATAGGGCATGTCGTATTCACTGTGGCTGACCATGTCGCGGAATTCCGGCATTTTCATGCCATAAGCGGCAATCGTCGCCATATCGCGGGCCGTCGAATAGTGATCGCTGTCCGGCAGGCCATGGGGATTGGCGAAATGGGTATTCGTGCAGCCCAGGGCGGCTGCTTTTTCATTCATCTTGGCGACGAAATCGGCCTGGGTCGGCGTAACCGTTTCGGCTACGGCAACGGCCGCATCACAGCCGGATACGGTCATCATGCCGGTCAGGGCATGGCGCAGGGTAATCTGGTCGCCAGGATCGATGCCCAGAACAGACGCATCGCTTTCGATGTTGTAGACGTCATTGGTGATGTTGAGGGGCTGGTCCATTTTGCCCTGGGCCTTGCCCAATTCGACGCCGAGAATACCGGTCATGATTTTCGTCGTACTGCCCGGATAGGTCCGGTCGTCGGCATTTTTCGCATAGAGCGTGTCACCCGTATCGGCATCCATGACATAGGCGGCATGAGCGCTGATTTCAGGTGGCTGCGGCGTATCGGCAAAGACGGCGGCCGACACAGTCAGGCAGGCGGCTGCAGCCAGACAGAAGATTCTTTTCAAAGACATAGCATACACTTCTTTCTCTATAAGGGATTTTTCGCAGCCATCTTGGGCTTGCGGGGATACTTTTTGGGGCTTTCCTTCACTTTCTCGATGTAAAGGACGGCGCGGACGTCATCGAGTCCCGGCAGGTGAACAGGTCGGACTTCGGCGATTTTGCCGCCCAGGATCTGCAAGGCTTTTTCGCCTTCTGCCAGTTCGTCTTCATACTGGGCCCCTTTGAGGGAAATGAAATAGCCTCCGGTCTTCACGTAGGGCAGGGCCCATTCGGCCAATATGTTCAGGCGGGCGACGGCCCGGCTGGTGACGATATCGAAAGCGCTGCGGTATTCCGGCTTATGGGCCATTTCTTCGGCCCGGCCGTGGAGGAACGACGCCGTCAGTCCTATATCGCTGACCGTGTTTTCCAGGAAGGTCAGGCGCTTTTGCAGGGAATCGAAGAACGTCACGTTCAAGTCCGGCCGGTAGATGAGCAGGGGCAGGCCGGGGAATCCGGCGCCAGTCCCCAAATCGAGGACACGAGCGCCTTCTTTGAAATAAGCCGGGTCATAACAGGACAGGCTGTCGGCCATGTGCTTGATGGCGACGCCTTTCGGGTCGGTAATGGCCGTCAGGTTCATGACTTTATTCGTTTCCACCAGTCTTTCATTAAAAGCGCAGAACTGGGAAAGCTGCCCGTCTGTCACGGTAAGGCCCATGGCCTTCAGGGCCTGTTCTAATTCACTGCGAAACATGATTTTTTTCCTCCCGGCTGTGCTGTTCCAGTACGATGAGCAAGGCCGTGATATCCGCCGGGGACACACCGGAAATACGGCTGGCCTGGCCTAAGGACAAGGGCCCGATTTCATCGAGTTTCTGCCGGGCTTCGGCCGACAGGGTGTCGATATCGGCATAGACGATATCGGCGGGCATCTTCTTCTGTTCCAGGCGGTTCATCTTTTCGACTTGTTCCATCTGGCGGCTGATATAGCCTTCGTACTTGATCATGATTTCGATTTCTTCTTCCACGTCGGCAGCCAGTTCCGGCAGGTCGAAGACCGTCCGCAGGGCCTCGTAGTCGACATCGTTGCGGCGCAGGAGGTCGTAGGCCGTGATGGCCGTGTGGATGGGTGCCGTGCCCAGGCGTTCCAATTTTTCCAGATTGGCCTTGGACGGCGTGACGGAAATGGCCTGGAGGGCGGCGATGCCTTCTTCGATGGCTTTTTTCTTGGCCGTGAAGCGGTCATACCGTTCCTGCGTGACCAGGCCCAGGTCATAGCCTTTCTGGGTCAGGCGCAGGTCGGCATTGTCCTGACGCAGGATGAGGCGGTATTCGCTGCGGCTGGTCATGATGCGGTACGGTTCATTCGTCCCCTTTGTGACCAAATCGTCGATGAGGACGCCGATATAGGCTTCGGAGCGGGTTAGGATGAACGGTTCTCTGCCCTGGACCTTCAAGGCCGCGTTGATGCCGGCCATGAGACCCTGGGCAGCGGCTTCTTCGTAACCGCTGGTCCCGTTGGCCTGGCCTGCCGAGAAGAGGCCGGAAATCTTCTTCGTTTCCAGCCACGGCGTGAGCTGCGTCGGGTCCAGGCAGTCATATTCGATGGCATAGCCCGGGCGCATGATTTTGACGTCTTCCAGGCCCGGGATGGTACGCAGGAAGGCGTACTGGACGTCGGCAGGCATACTGGTGCTCATGCCCTGGACGTACATTTCTTCCGTCGATTCCCCTTCCGGTTCGATGAAGAGCTGATGCCGCTTCTTATCGGCAAAGCGGACGATTTTCGATTCGATGGACGGGCAGTAGCGCGGCCCGATGCCGGTGATGATGCCATTGCACATGGGAGCCCGGTCGAGGTTGTCGCGGATGATCTTATGCGTTTCTTCGTTGGTAAAGGTCAGCCAGCAACATTCTTTGTTGCGGTCTTTCCGTTCCGACAGGAAGGAAAAGGCATGACCGTCTTTGTCGCCTTCCTGCTTGGCCATTTCATCGGTCCGCAGGGTACGGCGGTCGACGCGGGCCGGCGTACCGGTCTTGAAGCGCATAAGCTTGAGGCCGGCCTTGACCAGGGACCCCGACAAATCTTCAGCCGAGCGCTGGCCGATAGGGCCGCCGGAATAGGTACAGGTGCCGATGATGATCTTCCCTTTGAGGTAGGTCCCCGTCGCCAGGATGACGCACTTGGCTTTATAAACTTCATCCAGTTCCGTCCGGACACCGGTGACGGCGCCGTCTTCGACGAGAAGGTCTGTGATCATGAGCTGCTTGACATCGAGGTGGTCCTGGTTTTCCAGGGTCTTGGTCATGGCCATCTGGTACATCTTCTTATCGGACTGGGCCCGGAGAGAATAGACGGCCGGTCCTTTGCCGGTGTTGAGCATGCGCATCTGGAGGCACGTCTTATCCGTATTGATGCCCATTTCACCGCCCAGGGCGTCGATTTCCCGGACGAGATGGCTCTTCCCCGGTCCGCCGACAGCGGGATTGCAGGGCATGAGGGCAATATTATCTAAGTTCAGCGTCGCCATCAGGGTCTTGGCGCCCAGGCGGGCACTGGCCAGGGCCGCTTCACAGCCGGCATGGCCGGCACCGATGACGATGACATCGTATGTATCGACTACAAACATGGTTACACCCCTTTATTTACCTAAACAGAATCGGCTGAATATTTCTTCGACCATATCGTCGTGGACCGTATCGCCCGTGATCGAGCCCAAAAGCTCCCAGGCTTCGCGCAGGTCGACGACGGCACAGTCGACGGGCATACCGGCTTCGATGGAATCGAGGGCCCGCTGCAGGGCTTGCCGGCTCTGGCGCACCAGTTCGATATGGCGCGTATTGGTGAGCAGGGCACTGCCTGCCGTATCGGCATGGGACAGGGCCAGGGACAACAATTTATCTTTTAGGGAATCCAGGCCGTCACCCGTACCAGCCGACAAGGAGAGAACGGGATGACCATAGCCTGCCAAATCTTTTTCCGTAACGACTGGCATTAAATCGGTCTTGTTGAGGACGACCAGGACATTCTTATCCTTCGTGTCTTCCAGAATGGCCTTATCTTCATCGGACAAGGACCGGGACCGGTCGATGACGACCAGGATAATATCGGCTTTGTCCATATAGGCCTTGGCCTTGGTGACGCCTATCTTTTCGACGGTATCGTCTGTTTCCCGGATACCTGCCGTATCGACGAGGCAGACCGGGACACCTTTGAGGGAAATCCATTCTTCCAGGACATCCCGCGTCGTCCCCGGCACATCGGTGACGATGGCCCGGTCTTCCTGGAGCAGGCGGTTGAGCAGGCTCGATTTGCCAGCGTTCGGCGTACCGGCAATGGCGGCCATGACGCCGTCGCGGATGATGCGGCCGTCGTGAGAAGCCTCCAGCATATCGTCCAGGGCCGTCAGCTGTTTGCGGATAGCTCCGGCTACATCGGGGACGGTGATATCTTCCAGGTCTTCTTCAGGATAATCGATGGTGACTTCCAGGCGGGTAATGAAGTCCGTCAAATCATGGCGCATGGCACCGATGACTTTAGACAGCCGCCCTTCAAGCTGATTGACGGCACTGGTCAGGCCCTGGCGGCTCTTGGCCTGGATGACATCCATGACGGCTTCGGCCTGGGCCAGATCGATGCGGCCATTGACGAAGGCACGCTGCGTAAATTCTCCGGGATTGGCCATGCGGGCGCCGTGGGCCAGGACCAGGCCGAGGATTTCTTCCAAGGCCTTGCGGCCGCCGTGGCACTGGATTTCCAGTACGTCTTCCGCCGTATAGGAGTGCGGCCTTTTCATGATGAGCATGAGCACTTCATCGACAGGACGGCCGTCATCGGCAACGATGAAGCCATGCTGGATAGAACGGTCCTGGCGCTGGGCCAGGGGCTTTCCCGAAGGGCTGCGGAAAATGGCATCGCCTACGTCATAGGCATGGCTGCCGCTGATACGGATGACGCCGATGCCGCTTTCCCCCAGGGGGGTGGCAATGGCCGCGATCGTATCGGTCGTATCGTACATATGGCAATACTCCTTTCATAGCCAAGGGGCTCGCATGAAGTTTCCTGACATCATGCAAGATTCCTTTTACTTTATAGTTTGTAGTACAGAGTTTGTAGAAAAATACTCGAAAGAGGCTGTCTGAATGCGACAGCCTCTTTGTTAAGCTTCATAGGGCAAACTAAAAATTATTCTTGATAGTAAATGACGACGTGGCGGTACGGGTCCTGGCCTTCACTTTCCGTGCGGACCTGCGGGTCGTTCTGCAAGGTCACATGGATGATTTTGCGTTCATAACCGTTCATCGGTTCCAGGACGACGCGGTCGCCGTTCTTCTTGACGCGGTTCGCCAGACGGATAGCCAGCTGTTTCAGCGTTTCTTCCCGGCGATGGCGGTAATTTTCGACATCGAGCATGATGAAATGGCGCGTCCTTTCGCCCTGATTCGTCGTCAAGTTGGTCAGGTACTGGAGGGCATCCAAGGTCTGGCCATGCTTGCCGATGAGGATACCCAAGTTCTTGCCGTGCAGGTGGAGCAGGACTTTATCGGACTTGATCATCTTTTCGATGACGACGTCGATGCCCATGTTCTTGAGCACTTCCTGAAGGAAGGCCTTCGCCTTGGCGGCGGCTTCTTCAGCCGTAAAATCATCGCCTGTTTCGGCTTCAGCCGGTTCTGTTTCTACCTGGGGAACCGCTTCTTCAGCTGCGCCAGCTGCGTTGGCAGCCGGTTCAGCCGCTGCCGGTGCGACGGGCTTTTCCACGGCTGCCGGCTGGCTTTCCATGGTCGGGACCGTCGGTACGCCTTCTTTTTCGGTAATGCGTACTTTCGCCGGCTTGCTGCCGAATCCGAAGAAACCGCTCTTCGGTTCTTCCAAGACTTCGATGTCGACTTCGTCCTTCATTCTGCCGAGACGGACCAGACCGGAGCGGACGGCATCTTCGATCGTTTTTCCTGTAGTTTCGATGGTACTCATGCTTCTGATCGTGCTCCTTTTTTCTTGAGGTGGGTCATGAGGAACTGCTGTGCCCACTGGAATACGTTAGAAACAACCCAGTAAATGACCAGGCCGCTGGGGAAATTCAAGCTGATCCAGCCGATGAATAACGGCATGACGATCTTCATGATTTTCTGCTGTTTAGCCTGTGCATCCGAAGCCGCTACCTGCGTACCGGACATCTGGTTCTGGATGAAGTAAGTCGAAACAGCCGACAGCACCGGCATGATATATGTGGGGTCCGGCTGGCCCAGGCTGGGAAGCCATAAGAAACTTTCAAAGGCCGGGTCGTAGGGATATTCCCGAAGAGCATAGAAAATGGCGATGAGGAATGGCATCTGAATGAGGATCGGCAGACAGCCCGACAAGGGGTTGACGCCCATTTCCCGATACAGTTTGGTCATTTCTTCCTGCATCTTTTTCTGATTGCCCTTATATTTCTTCTGTAATTCTTTGATCTTAGGCTGCAGGGTCTGCATGCCTTCCATGGAACGGATCTGTTTAGCCGTAAGCGGAGCCAGAACCAGTTTAATAATCAAGGTGAGCATGATAATGGCAGCGCCATAGCTCGGATAGCCTACATTCTGGGTAAATGCATAACAGTAATTCATGAATGTCGTCATAATGCCGCTGAGGACATCCATTATTCCACTGAAAAAGCCCAATACTCTCAACTCCTGTTCAGTTGTAAAAATAGGGATCTACGGTACCGGATCATATCCGCCTTTGTGAAAGGGATGGCATTTTAAAATGCGCCTTAGTGCCAAATAACTCCCTTTGACAGCACCGTACTTCTGCAAAGCCTCGATGGCATAGGCAGAACAAGTCGGATAAAACCGGCAGCACGGCCGGTGAAGGGGCGATATGAACAACTGGTAAAACCGGATAAGGGCTATGAAACACCGTTTCATGTGTCATCACTTCTTTTTCAATACCCTGGCATGCCGGAATAATTGCAGGATGCTTTGTTCTGCTTCTTTGTATCCGGCGTATTTTAAACTGCTGCGGCCGATGAGGACCAAGTCGAACCCGTCGCGCAGGTCGAACTGGTGCAGACGATAGACTTCTTTCATCAGGCGGCGGCAGCGGTTGCGTTCGACGGCGCAGCCGATTTTCTTACCCGTTACGAAACCAATCCGGGTCGGCTGTTTCGGTGAGCGCGGCAGGACGTACAGGACGACGCGGCGGTTGACATACGACTTGCCGCGGCGGTATACGAGCTGGTACTCACGGTTTTTGCACAGCCGTTGTTCTTTTGTTAGTTCATACATACGCAAATTGTCCTAAAAATGCCAGAAAAACAGAAAAATTCCGCCAACCGGAACTTTTCTGTTTATCTCGTAATAATTAAGCAGAAAGTTTCTTTCTGCCTTTCATGCGGCGTTTTTTCAAAACCATGCGGCCGCCTTTCGTCTTCATTCTTTCGCGGAAGCCGTGAGTCCTCTTTCTCCACAATGTATTCGGCTGATATGTCTGTTTCAAGCTAGACACCTCCTTTGTCGTCATTGACAGTAAATGAATTTACACCATAACAGGTTAATTATAGTAAGCGAAGCCCCGGCTGTCAAGCCCTATTTTCCAAGTATTATACTGTTTGCGCATACCTCATGTATAAGTATTCCGTAAAAATTTTCTTCCCTTAATTTCGGTTTTGTTGTAAAATGTGGATAGATAAATAAGTTGTCAACAATCTATCCACATTTTGTGGATAAGTGGAAAAGAACCGGAAATTCGATGATTATCGTCTTTCCGCCTTTTTGTGTCCTCTTTGTCCACGTTATCCACAATTCAGGCTATACACATATACACTTTATATGGTACACTCTATGTCTCGCACAATTTTACGCACAGATTGGAAGGATTATTATGGACCTGCTCAGCTTATGGGAAAAAATGCTGGCTAACCTGAAACAAGTCTTGCCGAAAGAGATTTTTACCAACTGGTTTGAAGGCAACATCATTCCCTACTCCTATTCCGAAGAAGAAAATCTCCTCATATTAGACACAATGACGAATTTTCTCCGCGACTACGTCAGCAAAAAATACACGGATATCCTGGAAACCGTCGCCCAGGACGCCATCGGCCGCCCGACAAGGGTCCAGCTGATTACGAGCCAGGAAAAGAAGCCCGCTCCCGAAAGCCAGCCAGAAGCCGTCGCTGAAACGATCACCCTGCCGAAAAAGCCGGCAGCCGCTGCCCCGGCCGGAGACGCGCAGTCCGTCCCGTCAGGACAGACAGAATGGGTCCAGCCTGAATTGCCCATCAGTGACGGTCCGTCAGCCCCCATGCCCGTCGTCAAAGAAGCCGTCCCCGTCACGCCTGATGAAATCCCTTATAATAATAATTTAAATAAAGATTATACCTTTGATAACTTCATCGTCGGCAATAGCAACCGCGTCGCCACAGCTGTCGCCAAGTCCATTGCAGCCGCACCGGCCCAGAAATGGAACCCCTTCTACATCTACGGCGGCAGCGGCTTGGGCAAGACCCACCTGATGCACGCCATCGGCCACGAATTGCTGAAGAACTTCCCTAACATGCGCCTGTTGTGCATCACCAGTGAAGACTTCGTCAACGAATTCATCCAGTGTATCCAGGACAAAAACACGGAAAGTTTCCGCCGCCGTTACCGCAATGTCGATGTCCTCTTCGTAGACGACATCCAGTTCCTGGGCCGTGGGGATAAAGAAAGTTCAAAAGAAGAATTCTTCCACACCTTCAACAAGCTCTATCAGGACAAAAAACAGATGGTCTTCACCAGCGACCGTCCGCCACGGGACATCAAGAAACTGGAAGAACGCCTGCGTTCCCGCTTTGAAAACGGCATGGTCACGCAAATCGAGCCGCCTGATTTAGAAACGCGCACGGCTATCCTCCGGGCCTGGGCAGAAAAAGAAAATATCACCTGCGACCTGGATGCCCTCAATTACATCGCAGCCAATGTCAGCGAAAACATCCGAAAACTGCACGGCGCCTTCATCCGCGTCCTCCTGGAAGCATCGCAGTCCAAGAGCAACGTCACCCTGCCTTTAGTAAAACACGCCATCCATTACATTACCGACGCCCAGGATGAAAAGAAATATATCACCATTGACGAAATCACGACGTACATCTGTCAGCACTATAACATCAATTATAAAGAACTCATGGGCAAGAAAAAGACCAAAGACATCGCCCTGCCGCGGCAGATTGCCATGTATATGTGCCGCGAACTGACAGGAAATACGTATCCCCACATCGGGACAGCCTTCAACGGCCGCGATCATACGACAGTCATGCACGCCTGCTCGCAGATTCGGAAGAAAATAGACAAAGACAGCCATTTCAAAGAACATCTGGAAAAGATGATGAATGAAATCCGCGGTGTGGATAACTAGGCTGATAAAATTGTACATACATTGTGGATAAGTCAAAAAAAGAAATCCACAGTGGAAATGTGGATAAAAAATGACGATTTGTCCACACGTTATCCACAGCTGTGGACAGCTTAAAATCGCTGTCTTTTTCCACTTATCCACAAATTCACAGCCCCTATTACTAAGACTACTATTTTTTAATTCACATTTAATTAATTTATTCAGCGCAGAAAAGCGCAGAAAAGAGGATACTCCATTGAGACTAAAACTGAAAAAAGAAGATCTGAACAAAGGCCTGCAGGCTGTCCAGAAAGTCGCCCAGAACAAAAGCAACAATATATCTTCTGAAAACGGCTTGCTTATCAAAGCCCTCCATGGTATCATCGAGTTCCAGGCCAATGACTACGATATGGGCATTAAGATCACCGTTCCCGGTATCATTGAAGAAGGCGGTGAAGCTTTTATTACCAATCCTTATTTAATGGAATTGACCCGCCGCCTGCCTAGTAATGAAATCGAAATCATCAAGGAAGATGCCGATACACAGCTGCTCATCAAAGGCGGCAAACTCAAGTTTGAATGTCTGACCATGAATCCCGATGATTTCACAGAAGTCGAAATCGTTGAAAACGGCTATGCCAGCTTTACGACGACGAGCGTCGTCATGAAGGACCTCATCGACAATACGTCCTATGCCTGCGCTACTGATGTGGCCCGCCCAATTTTCATGGGGACCTTCCTGGACGTCCAGGGGGATCAGATGACCATGGTCGCCACTGACACGCACCGCCTGGCATTGAAGACGGCTACCCTCGATGCGCCTGTGGATAATCCCTTACAGGCCGTTATCCCCAGCCGATTGTTATCAGAAATTTCCCGCCAGCTGCCGACAGATATCCCGGAAACCGTCGAAATCACGGCAGTCCGCAATTACCTGGCCGTACAGTTCGGCAATGTCTACATCCGGACGCGGCTCATCGAAGGGGAATTCCCCAATTATCGGCGCGTCATCCCCAATGACTTCAAGTGCATCGTCACGGTGGACCGGGCCGAATTCACGGGCGCTGTCGAACGCGCTTCTATCGTCGCCAAAGATGCCCAGTACAATGTCATCAACTTCATCGTCGCCGACGACCAGATCAAACTCATGAGCCAGCATCCTGACTACGGTACGGTCGAAGACTACGTCCCCTGCCATTTGGAAGGCCAGGGCCTGGATATTTCCTTTAATGGGAAATTCATCCTCGACATCTTGAAGCATTGCCATGATTCGGAAGTCATCTTGAAATCCAAGGAAAACAGCCCCATGCTGGTCCAGGATAAAGAAGATACTTCCTGTGTATTTGTTGTAACGCCTATGAGGACAAAATAATGGAAACAGTAAACATTACGACACCGATGATCCAGCTCGACCAATTCTTGAAATGGGCCAGTATTTTACAGAGCGGCGGTGAAATCCGCTTTCTGCTGGACGAAAAAAAGATTTTTGTAAATGGAATTTTATGCACTGCGAAACGCAAAAAACTCTATCCTGGAGACAAAGTTGAAATTAAAGGTATCGGTACATATTTGATTAAAGGTGAATAATTATGATGATTGAATCGGTCCGGCTCCACCGTTTCCGGAATTATGATGATGAAATGATTACCTTTCCCAAGGCCATCATCCTCCTCTATGGGAAGAATGGCCAGGGCAAGACGAATCTATTGGAATCATTATATATGGGGGGCATCGGCAAGTCCTACCGGGGCATCGCCGATGCCGACCTCATCAGCTGGAACCAGGACCAGGCCAGCATCATCATCCAGTTTCAGCGCAGTGATACGCAGCAGCAGCTGAAAATCATCTTATCCCGGACGGCCAAGAAAGAACTCTGGGTCAATGAAACAAAAGTTCCCCAAAAGGAACTGGTCGGGACCCTCAACGAAGTCCTGTTCTCGCCGGACGACTTGCAGCTCATCAAGGGCAGCCCGTCGCTGCGGCGCCGTTTCATCGACATGGAAATCTCCCAGGTCAGCCGGCCGTACTACCGGGAACTGCTGCAGTACAACCGGGCCATTTCCCAGCGCAATCTCCTGCTGAAGAAGATGAAATATGAAGGCATCCATCCTCTCGATGAATGGGACCGCCAGATTGCCGGCTTTGCAGCTTCGCTGGTCGCGAAAAGGCTCGAAGCCCTGCACAAGTTGTCCTTTTTGGCCGGCGTCCTCCACAAGCGTCTGAGCCGGGGGACGGAAATGCTGAACCTAACATATGTTCAGCCCTATGGCGGCGGCGACCGGGACCATCAGACCAATCCGGAATGGTACTATGCCCTCTTGCAGCGCCATCTCGAAGAAGACGTGCGCCGTCAGGCGACATCGGTCGGGCCGCACCGGGACGACCTGGTTTTTTCCGTCGGCCCGGCGGATCTGCGGAAATACGGCTCCCAGGGGCAGCAGCGGACGGCCGTCCTGGCCTTGAAATTGTCGGAGCTGGAATACGTCAAGTCCGAGACGGGTGAATATCCGGTCCTGCTCCTGGACGATGTCATGAGCGAGCTGGACCCGGACCGCCGGCAGGCCCTGCTCGATTTCGTCCGCGACCGTATCCAGACGTTCATTACGACGACGGAACCGGGGATCTTTGCCGGCATGGCCGGCTGTCATCCCATTTGCATTGAACAAGGGAGGGTCCTGTCTCATGGAGGAACGCAGTCTTGAATTAAAAAAAGCCGGTTTAGCCATACCGAAAGTATTGGAGAAAAACCGGCTCCTTTTGCCTTATCACTTATACCAGGCCAAACGGGACTGGAAACAGATTGCTGGCGAACAGATTGCCAAATATTCATATATATTAGATTTTAAGGATAAACAGGTTATCATTGCCGTCATGAACCCGGTATATATGAATTATCTGTTTATGTATAAAAATGAAATCATAGAGGAAATTAATTCTTACGTAGGGCATCGGGCCATTGCCGATGTCCGTTTTGTCAAAAAGGGGAAAAAACCGGTCCGGCCGGTCTATGAGACCTTGCAGGGCGAAAGGGAAGATGTCTTTCCTAAAGAGACTATCAGCCAGGTCCGCCTCGATGACGATACGGTAGCCCGTATCCGCCAGGAAACGGCCCATCTGGCAGAAGGGCTGCGGGAAAAAGTGGTCCAGCTCCGTTTCGCCCAGGCCAAGCGGAAGAAGGCTTACCAGCTGGAAGGCTTCGTTTCCTGTCCCTGTTGCGGCCGCTGGATGGCGCCTGGCGAAAGGCAGTGCCTCTTTTGCCGCAGCGAGGCCCGGCATGCCTTGAAGCGGCAGATACGCGCTTACCTCGACGACATGCCCTGGCTGTCGTGGGAGGCCGTGGCCGGCTATCTGAAGACGGACGTGACGGCGGCTGCGGAAGAACAGGCGTACAATGAAGTCCGCCGCAATCTCATCTATACCTATATTGAAAAGGTATATTACGAATACGATACGGCAGCCGATGATTTTACCCTGGCCATGCTCATCACCCGCCGCGTCCCCGGCGATATCCCGCCGAAATTCATCGAGAACCTCGTTGCCAAATACAGAAAGAAGGACGACCATGTATCTCCATCTGAGCCGTAATCTCTCCATCCATGCCGGCGATGTCGTAGCCATCGTCAACCTGTCAGGCCGTCAGGGCCGCTCGGTCTGCCAGCATTGCGGCCTGCCTCTCGTCGCCGTCGACGGGATACCGGAAAAGGCCTGGCGCTGCCTGGTCGTCACAGGAAAGCAGGTCTTTGCCCTGCCGGTCACGGGAGAGACTGTGGTCCGGCGCTATCAGAAGTGCCTGCACCCGGCAAGGTATGTATTCAAAAATGTTTGATTTTACGGTATAATAAAGTGTTAGATTGCCTAAATGAATCATTAAAATTGCAAGAAACAGGAGTTGAGAATCTCTATGTCGAAAGACAAAGCTAGATATGGTGCCGAACAGATTCAAGTATTGGAAGGACTGGAAGCCGTCCGCAAACGGCCTGGGATGTACATCGGCAGTACATCGACACGGGGCCTTCATCATCTGGTCTACGAAGTCGTCGATAACAGTATCGACGAAGCTCTGGCCGGCTATTGTACGCACATCGAAGTAACCATCCAGGAAGACAACAGCATCACTGTCGTCGATAATGGCCGCGGTATCCCTGTAGCCATGCATAAGATCGGCAAGCCTGCTGTCGAAGTCGTCCTGACGGTCCTCCATGCAGGCGGGAAATTCGGCGGCGACGGCTATCCCATTTCCGGCGGCCTCCACGGCGTCGGCATTTCCGTCGTCAACGCCCTCAGCGTCTGGACGAAGGTCCAGGTCAAACGGGATGGTTATTTATGGGACATCTCCTTTACCCGCGGCGTGACCGATCAGCCGCTCCGGAAGGTACGCCCTCTGGAAGCAGGAGAAGAAACGGGGACAAAAGTTTCTTTCAAACCGGACCATGAAATCTTCCCGGACACGGTCTATGACTTCAATACCTTGAAGACGCGCCTGCGCGAACTGGCTTTCCTCAATAAAGGCCTGCACATCACCCTGACCGATAAGCGCGGTGAAGACAAGAGCGAAGTCTACTGTTATGAAGGCGGCTTGACGTCGTTCGTCGAATTCCTCAACGAAAGCCATCAGGCCGTCAATCCGACGGTCATCAACGTCGACGGCGAAAAGAACAAGGTCATCATCGACATTGCCATGCAGTATAACGACAGCTACAGTGAAAATATCCTGACTTTCGTCAACGATATCTTCACTGAAGAAGGGGGCACGCATCTGAGCGGCTTCCGTTCCGGCCTGACGCGTACGATCAACGATTATGGCCGCAGTGCCGGCATCATCAAAGAGAACGAAGACAACTTGTCCGGCGAAGACGTCCGCGAAGGCTTGACGGCGGTCATCAGCGTCAAAGTACGGGAACCGCAGTTCGAAGGCCAGACCAAGACCAAACTGGGAAACAGCGAAGTCAAGGGCATCGTCGACAATATCGTTTCCGACGGGCTGAAAGAATTCTTTGAAGAACATCCATCTGAAGCCAAGGCCATCATCAATAAGACCATTTCTGCGTCCCGTGCCCGCCAGGCCGCCCGCCGCGCCCGCGAGCTGACGCGCCGCAAGAACGCCCTGGAAATCAGCAGCCTGCCTGGGAAACTGGCGGACTGCTCGGAAAAGAATCCGGACCAGACGGAAATCTACCTGGTCGAAGGGGATTCGGCAGGCGGCAGCGCCAAGCAGGGCCGTGACCGCCGTTTCCAGGCTATCCTGCCCCTGCGCGGCAAAATCATCAACGTCGAAAAGGCCCGCCTCGACAAGATCCTGGCCAATGATGAAATCCGTTCCATGATCACTGCCTTCGGCACGGGCATCGGCCAGGAATTCGACTTGAGCAAACGCCGCTATGACAAGATCATCATCATGACCGATGCCGACGTCGACGGCGCCCACATCCGGACGCTGCTCCTGACCTTCTTCTACCGCTTCATGAAGCCCCTCATCACAGACGGCCACGTCTATATCGCCCAGCCGCCGCTCTATCAGGTGCGCAAGGGCAAACAGGTCTGGTACTTCTATACGGACGAATCGATGCAGGCCAAGCTCGATGAACTGGGCCGTGACAGCAACAACGTCGTCGTCCAGCGCTATAAAGGCCTGGGCGAAATGAACCCGGAACAGCTTTGGGAAACGACGATGGACCCGGAAAACCGGACCATGCTCAAAGTCGAATTGGAAGACGCCGCCGAAGCGGACCGCATTTTCTCGGTCCTCATGGGCGACAAAGTCGAACCGCGGCGCAAATTCATTGAAGAAAATGCCAAGAAAGTCCGCAATCTGGACTTGTAAGAGGAGGGCCTATGCCGGACATTTCCCGAAAGATAGACTTATTCACTGATTCCGTCATCGCCCGCATGTCGAAAGTGGCCGAAGCCTGCGGCGCCATCAATCTGGCCGAAGGCTTCCCGGACTTTCCGCCGCCCCAGGCCATGCGCGACCGCCTCAGCGAAGTAGCTCAGGCCGGACCGCACCAATACAGCATGGATAATGGCGCAGCCAATCTGCGCCAGGCCATGGCCGACTGCCGCCGCATGTTCACGGGCCAGACCATCGACCCTGAACGGGAAGTCGTCGTCACCTGCGGCGGGACGGAAGCCCTCATGGCGGCCATGATGACCCTCGTCGACCCTGGCGATAAAGTCATCCTCTTTTCGCCTTTTTATGAAGCCTACAGTACAGACGCCCTGCTCTGCGGGGCAGAGCCTGTCTACGTATCGCTCCGCGAACCGGACTATACCTTTGATGCCGATGAATTGGAAGCGGCTTTCAAGCAGCATCCGAAAGCGATTTTCCTCTGCAATCCGTCCAATCCGTGCGGCAAGGTATTCTCCCGGGAAGAGCTGATGACCATTGCCAAGCTGGTCGAAAAGTACGATGCCTTCGTCGTCATCGATGAGGTCTACGAGCACATCATCTATGAACCGACACAGTATACGTATTTTTCTACCCTGCCCGGCATGTATGAACGGACGCTCTGCTGCGGTTCCCTGTCCAAGACGTATTCCATCACGGGCTGGCGCCTGGGCTATATTTTCGCCTCGCCGGCTCTGACGGATGCCATCAAGAAACTCCACGTCTACCTGACCATCAGTGCGCCCAGCCCGCTGCAGGAAGCGGCCGTGACGGGCCTGCGCTTCGGCCGGGACTATTACGATGGCCTGCGGGCCATGTATACGCGCAAGCGGGATTTCGTCATGAAGCGCCTCGATGACATCGGCATCGGCCATAATGTGCCGCAAGGGGCCTTCTATATGCTCGTCGATATCGGCGGTTATGGTTATGATGACGACGAAGCGTTCTGTCGGGACCTGGCAGAAAAAGTTGGCGTCGCCTTAGTGCCGGCTTCGACGTTCTTCATCGAACCGGTCCATCACCTGGCGCGGCTGCAATTCGCCGTCCGCGATGAAACCCTGGAAAAGGCGATGGAACGGCTCGAAAATATTTCTCTATTGAAAAAATAAGTTGCCTATGGCAACCAGGGGGAGGGATTTTTGATGAAAAAGTGGCAGATTCTCTTAGGAGCACTTTGTATCAGCGTATCGAGTCTGACAGCCTTTGCTGCCGATGAGCCCGCCAAGGCGGAGCCGGCAGCGGCTATCGTCCTGACCGACCCGACGGTCAACGTCAAGAACCTGGACGATTTTTATATCCTCAAAGGGAGTACCTATGATAAAGTGACGGGACTTTTGCAAAATCTGCCGTCCCAGACGACAGGCCTCGTTGGCAGCTATTATTTCCGCGTCGACAAGAATGTCGTCGGCGATTACTTTTATCACGTCAAGGCCTATGATACGGTATCCCACGTCCTCATAGGCAATTATTTCGTCGCCAAGGATGAAAGCTGCGCCTGGAAACTGCAGGCCGGCGACGATGCGGCCCTGATTTATGGCAATGCAGAAAAACTGATGGATAAGGTCGAAGTCGTCGTCTATCCGAAGAAGATCCCCCTGGGCAGCTACGGCATCATCCGCGTCCATGTACCGGGGATGGTACCCTATGACGTCAAAGCGACGAGTTTGAATACGAAAGTCGCCGATATTACGGAAAAAATGAATATTCATCCCATGCAAGCCGGCAAGACCGACTTGGTCATCGACATCAAGATCGGTGACACTGTGCGCACTGTGACCAAGTCGATTACCATTGTCGATGAAGCCGACCGCCATACGGGTGAACCGTCCCATAGCGGCCCTAGTGTCGGCGTAGGCATCGGCATCGGCTGGGGCGGCGGCTGGCACCACCACGGCGGTGGTATCGGTATTGGCGTCGGCCCTTGGTGGTAACCATTTAAAAGGAGTGTGTATCTATTGTGGAGTTTTCCCTAGGAAAACAATTTCTCGTCATCATTTTGCTGATTTTTGGCAACGGCATCTTTTCCCTCTTGGAAATGGCCATCGTCAGCTGTCATCAATCCCGGCTGGAAGCCCTGGCCGATGAAGGCAGCAAGTCAGCCGCTATTGTCCTGAAACTTCGTGAAAATCCGAATAAGATGTTTTCCATGGTCCAGTTCGGCATTACCCTGGTCAGCCTGCTCACCGGTGTTTACGGCGGAACCACCATGGCCGGCCCTTTGTCGAAGTATGTAGCCCAAATTCCTGGCTTGGAAGCCTATGCCTATACGATCAGCCTGACGGGCATCGTCGCCTTCATTACCTACTTGACGATTATCCTCGGTGAAATCGTGCCCAAGCGCATCGCCATCGACAAACCGGAAAAAATCTCCTGTCTCCTGGCCCGGCCGATGCTCTATTTTTCCATTCTCTGTACACCGGTCGTATGGATTTTGTCCTGGTCGACGGCGATGGTTACGAAAATCATGGGCGTCAATAAACCGGAAGTCCTGCCCGTTACAGAAGATGAAATCAAGCTGCTCCTGGAACAGGGCGTCGAACTCGGGGCCTTTGAAAAAGAGGAACCGGAACTGGTAGATCGCGTCTTCCGCCTGGCCGACATGGACGTCGGTGATATCATGACCAACCGGACCCAGGTCGATTGGATTGATGTCGAAGATCCGGAAGAAACAATCATGCAGGAACTGGTAGCCTTTAACCACAACACTCTGCCCGTCGGCCGGGGCTCGCTGGATGATTTCATCGGCATGATTTCCGTCAGCGAAATCTTCCAGAAATACTATGCCGCCGTCCGGAAGGATAAGACCGTTTCCCTGACGACCATCGTCGAAGAGAGCGTCCACAAGCCGATTTATATTCCCGAATCGATGGACATTATGAAAGTCGTCCACGTCTTTCGCGAACACAGCGTCCATGAAGTCGCCGTCCTCGACGAATACGGCAATTTCAGCGGTATTCTGACCCTGCATGATATCCTGGAAGAACTGGTCGGCATCATGCCGGCTGGCGAAGAAGAGAAAAAGGAGGAAGCGAACCGCATCATTCAGCGCGGCCCTAATGAATGGCTCATGGAAGGCCTGCTGACCATCGAAGAGTTCAAGGATTTCTTCGACATCGAAGACGATTTGCCCGACGAAGACGAAGATTTGTATAAGACCCTGGGCGGCCTCATCACCTATGGTGTCGGCCGTATCCCGCGGGAAACCGATACGTACGAGTGGGAAAATTTCACTTTTGAAGTCATGGATATGGACAACCTGCGGGTCGATAAGATACTGGTGACCCGCAGAGATACACCGGATGCCGATGAAAAAGCGGATAAAGGTGCCGATAAATGATTAGGTCTTTGAGAAAGGAAGTTTGTATGGAAATGGGAGAACGCCAGGCAATTTACCAGGTGTCTACGCTGCAGGCCCTGGCCCGCGGCAATTATTACGGCAGTACCGATATGGAAACGCTGCTGACCCATGGCGACACGGGGCTGGGGACGTTTCACGCCGTAGGCGGTGAACTCATCGTCATCGACGGCCATGCTTACCGCGTCTTAGGCGATGGATCGGCTGTGGAAGCGGCCACGAGCGATACGACGCCCTTTGCCACGGTGACGTGGCTGCGGGAACAGGTTCCCGTCATATTGAAGCGCCAGCCGTCGATTGAAGCCCTGAAGGATATCCTGACCGAGCAGGTCAGGGAACTGGGCATCAATGATGTCTACATCGTCCGCATCGACGGCCATTTCCGCAGCGTATCGGCCCGGACCGAGCTGGAACAGCAGGAGCCCTATCTGCCCTTTGCCAAGGTCCTGGAAAAAGATGAACGCCGCTTCACTTTTGAAGATATCGACGGCAGCCTCATCGGCATCTACATCCCGGACTATCTGAGCGGCGTCAATACGTCGGGCTGGCATTCCCACTTCATTTCGGCAGACCGGAAAAAAGGCGGACACGTCTTTGACCTGGACCTGGAAGAAGGCCGTGTCATTTTCAACAAAGCCGACCGCTTCATTCTCGACATGCCCCATAATAAACAGTTCGAACGGGGCGACCTGACGGCTGCCTCACAGGAAGAAATCAAACAGATCGAACAAGGGAAATAGTTTGTAGTACGGAGTTTGTAGTTTGGAGAAGATGGCTTTAAATTTAAAACCATCCGCTAACCCCTAGCCACTAGCTGCTAACCACTAAAAAAAGACCTGTCGCGTTGCGACAGGTCTTTTTTATTCGCTCTTAGTGGAACGGAGAAATAGATTTTTCAGGACCTCGTGGGGGTCCTTTTTTTCTTTTATGATGGCGTGGACGGCTGCCGTAATGGGCAGTTCTACGCTGTATTTTCCAGACAGGTCGAGGAGTGCCTCTGTCGTGCTGACGCCTTCGGCCAGTTTTTTGAAGGGCTTTCCTTCGATGAAGTCCTGGCCGAAGCGGCGGTTATTGCTGTGCAGGGAAAAGAGGGTCGCTTCGTAATCGCCGAGGTGGCTCAGGCCGTAGACGGTCATGGCCTGTCCGCCCATGGCGGCGACAAGGACCGATAGTTCGTGGGCGCCGCGGGCCATGAGGGCTCCTTTCAGGCTGGTCAGATGAGCGCCGTCGAGCATACCGGCAGCGATGCCCATGACGTTCTTGGCGGCCGCGCCGATTTCGATGCCCAACAGGTCCTGGCCGTAGTAGAAACGGATGAGGGGACTCGTGAAGGTATCGACTAAGAAGTGGGTCAGGTCTTCGTCAGCCGAGGCGATGACCATGCAGTTCGGCATACCGCTGATGAAATCCTGGACGTGGCCGGGCCCGACCCAGACGGCCGTGCGTACGGACGGTCCCAGTTCTTCTGCCATGACCGTCGTCAATCGCTTGCCACTTCCTTCTTCCAGACCCTTCATGGCCAGGACGAAGGGCAGGGACGGGGCGAAGCCGGCTTCTTTCAGCTGATGCGTGAAGCTGCGCAGCTGTTGGGCGCTGATGGAGATGATGCAGATATCGGCTGCTGCCAGAGCTGCCGTCAGGTCCGAAGTCAGGTTCACAGAATCGGGCAGGCGCAGGTATTCATTCTGGCGGGTGTCCATAAGTTCCTGCAAGTGCTGGGAACCGGGACGGCCCCATAAGGTGACGTCATGGCCGATGTGGTCGGCGTACCAGGCGTGGAAACTGCCCCAGCGGCCGCAGCCTAAGACGGTGATCTTCATGGAATGCCTCCTTTTATCTTACAGCTTGGCAATGACGGCGTCGCGGTATTCTTCCGTCGTGGCACTGCCGCCCAGGTCCGGTGTGAGGTGATGCTTTTCAGCCAGGACTTCATCGACGGCTTTGCGGATCTTGGCGGCAATGGCCGTTTCGCCGATGTATTCCAGGAGCATGCAGGCTGACCACAAGAGGGCTGTCGGGTTAGCGATGTGTTTGCCGGCGATATCCGGAGCACTGCCGTGGACGGCTTCGAACATGGCGTAGTCGTCGCCGACATTCATGGAAGGCAGCAGGCCCAGGCCGCCGATGAGGCCACTGGTCAGGTCGGACAGGATGTCGCCGTAGAGGTTGGGCGTGACGATGATGTCGAACTGTTCCGGCCGCATGACCATCTGCATGCACGTGTTGTCGACGATTTTGTCGTCACTTTCAATCTGCGGGTAGTCCTTGGCGATGGTGTGGAAAATATCTAGGAACAAGCCGTCGCTCATCTTGAGGATGTTGGCTTTGTGGACGCAGGTGACTTTTTTGCGGCCATGGGCTACGGCGTAGTCGAAAGCGGCCCGGATGATGCGTTCACTGGCCTTGCGGGTGATGAGCTTGATGGCGTGGACCGTATCTTCATTCATCTTGTATTCGACGCCGATGTACAAATCTTCTGTGTTTTCCCGGAAAGTAACGATATCGACGTTGGGGAAAGGCGTCTTGACGGCCGTATTCGATTTGGCCGGACGGATATTGGCATAGAGGTCGTATTTGTTGCGCAACGTGACGTTGAGGGACCGGAAGCCCTTGCCGATAGGCGTAGTGATCGGCGATTTCAGCAGGAGATGGGTCTTTTCAAAAGAAGCGAATGCGTCGTCCGGGATGAGGGCGCCGTGGCGTTCATATTCGGCAGCGCCGACGTTGAAAATTTCATAGGAAAGGGGCGCTTTGGCAGCGTCGAGAATCTGCAGGACAGCGTCGGTGATTTCCGGGCCGATGCCATCGCCTTTGAATACAGTGATTGTCTTCATGATCTATCTGTCCTTTCTGGGAATATAGTCCATCAAATCGCCGACATACTTGGCTGCCGGACGGACGATGCGGTTGTCGTACAGTTTGTGTTCGATGTTGTGGGCCAGCCAGCCGACCATACGGCTGATGACGAAGAGCGGCGTGTAGAGGTCGCGCGGGATGCCCAGCATGTTGTAGGCGAAGCCGCTGTAATAATCGACGTTGCTGCACATGTTGACACCCTTTTCTTCTTTCAAGGTCTTCATGGCCAGCTTTTCAAAGCGGTTGTAGAAGCGGAAGACGTCGGTCATGCCCTTTTCCTTGGCCAGGATACCGCAGTAGTGGCGCATGATTTCAGCGCGCGGATCCGACAGGGTGTAGACGGCGTGGCCGAAACCATAGACCAGGCCGTCGTGACAGCCTTTGAATTTCTTGTTGAGAATCTGGTGGATGACGTCGACAATCTGTTCATCCGTAGCCTTGATGCCGATGGCGTCGATGACCTGTTCCATCATCAGGGATACGCGGATATTGGCACCGCCGTGGCGCGGGCCCTTGAGGGCGCCGACGGAGCTGGCCATGCTGGAATAGATGTCCGTATCCGTCGACGAGACGACGATATTGGTGAACGTCGAGTTCGTGCCGCCGCCGTGGTCGGCATGGAGGAATAAGAGCAGGTCCAGGAGCTGGGCTTCTTTGGGCGTGAATTTGCTGTCCGGCCGCAGCATGGACAGGATATTCTCTGCCGTCGAATAGTCCTTGCGGGGATAGTGGATGACCAGGCTCTTACGGTTATAATAATGGACCTTGGACATATAGGCATAGACGGCGATGGACGGCAGCTTGCTCATGATGTTCAGGCCCTTGCGCAGGGTCTGGTAGACGTCGGTATTGTCCGGGTCGGGGTCGTAATTGTAGAGCGTCAGCAGGGCGTGCTGCAATTTGTTCATCAAGTTCTTGCCGGGCAGACGCAGGAGGTTCATTTCCAGAAAATCATCGGGCAGATCGTAGCCGTTTTGTAAGACCTTGCAGAAGGCATTCAGTTCATCTTCTGTCGGCAAGTAGCCGAAGAGGAGGAGAAAGCTGGCTTCTTCATATAAGTAACCTTGATAATTTTCGACTTTGGCCAGCTCGCGAATGTCGATGCCGCGATAGTACAAGACGCCGTCGCAATCGACTTTTTGGCCTTTTTCGTCACGCTGGTAGCCGACGACATCGGCAATGCGGGTCAGGCCGACGAGGACGCCAGTGTGGTCTTCATTGCGCAGGCCGCGCTTTACGCCGTACTTGGAGAACCATTCGCGGGGAATCTGTGTGTAGTTTTGTGACTTGCCGTAAAACTGGGCTAAGTAAATATTTTTGTCCAATGTGATTCCTCTCTTTCCTGCAAGTATGAATATGGGAGAATAACTTATAAAGTATCGGTTATACGCGAATATTCATAAATTTTATTTTGGGAATAATTTCTAGTATATTCCTGCAAAGTATAAGTTATTATAGCATAATTATGGAGAAAGTAAAATAAAAATCGCGTAAAGTGTAAAACGTTTTAAGGGTAGCCACGGCCGTTTTAATTATGATATAATATTTATTGAAATGCTTAAAATTTTATATTGTGAAATTGAATTGCGATATTTTCACGATGAGAAAAGCCATCGCCCAGGCTGGCGGTGACAAAGGAGGGCTTGGAATGATTCAGTTATATGATGGAGGCGCATATCTCGTCAACGGGACGGACATCGTGCCGGAACAGGATGCGGCCAAACTCAGACAGCTCACAGGCAGGACCGTTTCTAAGGAAGAAGGGCGGAAAGGGACCATCGCCTATTCTATCTTAAAAAATCATAATACGTCGGGTTCCATGGAACACTTGAAAATCAAGTTCGACGCCATGGCTTCCCATGACATTACCTTTGTCGGCATCATCCAGACGGCTAAGGCATCGGGAATGGAAAAATTCCCCCTTCCCTACGTGCTGACGAACTGTCATAATTCGCTCTGCGCCGTCGGCGGCACCATCAATGAAGACGACCACGTCTTCGGCTTGTCGGCAGCCAAGAAATACGGCGGCATCTTCGTACCGCCCCACGTCGCCGTCATCCATCAGTACATGCGTGAAAAGATGGCCGGCTGCGGCCGCATGATCATCGGCTCTGACAGTCATACCCGCTATGGTGCCTTAGGGACTATGGCCGTCGGCGAAGGCGGCGGCGAACTGGTCAAACAGCTCTTGTGCGATACTTATGATATCGCCTATCCCGGCGTCGTCGGCGTCTACCTGACGGGCAAGCCGAGTCCGGCCGTCGGCCCGCATGACATTGCCATCGCCATCGTCGGTGCCGTCTTCAAGAACGGCTACGTCAAGAACAAGGTCATGGAATTCGTCGGCCCCGGCGTCGCTTCCATGACGACGGACTACCGCAACAGCGTCGACGTCATGACGACGGAAACGACGTGCCTGTCGTCGGTATGGCGGACCGATGACGACACCAAGGCCTATTTGACCCAGCATGGCCGCGGCGATGCTTATAAAGAATTGAATCCCGCCGATGTGGCCTATTACGACGGCATAATCTACATCGACCTGAGCACCATCAAGCCGATGATTGCCATGCCCATGCATCCCAGCAACGCCTTTACCATTGATGAACTCAATGCCAACCTGGAAGATATCCTCCATGAAACGGAAGAAGCCATCAACGGCCGCATGAGCAACAAGGATTTGAAATACAGCCTGACCGATAAAATCAAAAACGGCAAGCTCCAGGTCCAGCAGGGCGTCATCGCCGGCTGTGCTGGCGGCAACTACGGCAACGTCATGGCCGCTGCCCATATACTCAAGCAGGCTTCCTGCGGCAACGGCAACTTCACCCTCGACGTCTATCCGTCGTCGCAGCCGGTCTATCTCGACCTGGTCCGCAAGGGCGCCGTGGCATCGCTCCTGGAAGCGGGCGCCATCTTCAAGACGGCTTTCTGCGGTCCCTGCTTCGGTGCCGGTGACACGCCGGCCAACAACGCCTTCAGCATCCGCCATACGACGCGTAACTTCCCGAACCGCGAAGGCTCGAAGCCGGGCAATGGCCAGTTCGCTTCGGTAGCCCTCATGGATGCCCGTTCCATCGCTGCGACAGCAGCCAACGGCGGCGTCCTGACGTCGGCCGAAGGCTATATGGACGACTATGTCGAAACGCCCTATGATTACGACGACCAGCCCTACGCTACCCGCGTCTATCAGGGCTTCGGCCAGGCCGACGAAGGCGCTTCCCTGGTCTATGGTCCGAACATCAAGGATTGGCCGGATATGGAACCTCTGGCCGATTCGGTTTTGCTCAAGGTCTGCTCGAAGATCATGGACCCGGTCACGACGACAGACGAACTCATCCCGTCTGGCGAAACGTCGTCGTACCGCTCCAATCCCCTGGGCCTGGCTGAATTCACCTTGTCCCGCCGCGATCCGGAATACGTAGGCCGGGCCAAAGCCGTAGACAAAGTCGAACGGGCCCGCCTGGCCGGCGACTGCCCGGCTGGCGTCGACCCGGCTCTGAAAGACGTCTTTGCCGTCCTGCGCGCTCACTTTGGCGACGTTTCCATGAAAGACGTGGAAATCGGCAGCATGATCTACTGCATCAAGCCCGGCGACGGCTCGGCCCGCGAACAGGCTGCCAGCTGCCAGCGCGTCCTCGGCGGCCTGGCCAATATCTGCCAGGAATACGCGACCAAGCGCTATCGTTCCAATGTCATCAACTGGGGCATGCTGCCTTTCCAGATGGAAGGCCAACCGGACTTTGAAATCGGTGATTACATCTACGTGCCGGACGTCAAAAAAGCCCTCGACGGCGACATGAAAGCCATCAAGGCCTATGTCGTCGGCAAGGACCTGCGTGAATTGTCGCTGTATATCGCGCCCATGACGGACGATGAAAAGAAAATCGTCAAAGCCGGCTGCCTCATCAATTACAACCGGAACCGCTGATTATTCGTCGAAAGTATCGGGGAAGGCGCGGATGCCTTCTTTCGGTGACGTGTGATAGTGGTTTTTCCAGGCCCTGTAGAATGTTGAATACGTCGTGAATCCGCAGTCATAGCAGATTTCCGTCAAAGCCCGCCCCTCCTGCATGAGGTGGCGGGCTTTTTGCAGCCGTTTCGTCGTAATGTAGCGGGCGGCGGTCATGCCCGTTTCGGCCTTGAAGAGGTGCATCAAGTAGTCCGGGCTCATGAAAAAGGCGGCGGCCAGGCTGGGAATGGACAGGTCGCCGCTCAGGTTGGCTTCGATGTAAGCCAGGATGCGGCGTATCTTCTCGTTCTGATGGCCCTTTTGGACGATACGGAGCTTGTCTTTCTGCAGGGCCCGGGTCAGGTGGATCATGAACTCCGTAAACAGCGTTTCCTGTAAGAGCGGGCTTTCCGGTCCCGTGTCCGACCAGGCCCGGCGCAGGCGGCACGATACATTGTACAAGTTGTCCGCTTCCTGGGGCTGGCGCAGGACGGGAGCCTTGGGCGCCGTGAATATCTGGCCGGCCGGGCAGCCGCGGCGTTCATAGCCTTGCAGATAAGCCGGGGAAATATAAGCGATGATGCGTTCGTAGACATCATCGCCATAGATGATAGGGCGGTGGATGCGGCCGGCCGGGATGACGACGATGTCGAAAGGCTGCAAGTCATAGGCCGTCCCTTCGACGTCATACGATACGTGGCCCCGGAAAAAGAGGGTGATCTTGTCGAAGTCGTGGTAATGATAGGGGCAGGTCCACTGCCGCTTATCCGATAGATGGAAGAGTTTTAATTTTTCCGCTAAATAACCCGTCTTTTGCGCCATACCTGTGTCACCTCACACCTTATCTTATAGCAGGATTTGCAATATAAAGAGCATTATCTACATATATTTGCCACTTTCCGCTATTGTATAATAACAACTGTAAGGATTCAAGTAAGCAATGATAGTAGTATAGATATTTTTTCACGGAGGGTTTAACTATGAAATTCGTAAAAATGCACGGCTTAGGCAATGACTTCGTCTTTTTGGAAGATAAAAACGGCGCGGACAAGGATTTTTCCCAGCTGGCCGTCAAGATGTGCGCTCCCCATACGGGCATCGGTGCCGATGGCATCATCGTCATCGTGCCGAGCGATAAAGCCGACGTCCGCATGCGCATCATCAATGCCGATGGCAGTGAAGCGGAAATGTGCGGCAACGGCATCCGCTGCTTTGCCAAATACGTCTACGACAACGGCATCATCGACAAGAAAGAATTCGCCGTTGAAACCCTGGCAGGCATCATGAAGCCGAAAGTCACGGTCGGCGACGACGGCAAGGTCAGCCTGGTCACCATCAACATGGGCAAGCCCTTCACGGACCGCGCCCAGATCCCCATGGAAGGCCCGTCCGGCCCGGTCATCGATGAACCCATCGAAATCGACGGTAAGACCTATAACATCACCAGCCTGCTCATGGGCGTCCCCCATACCATGACCTATGTCAAAGACGTCGACGCCGTCGATCTCCACGAATTAGGCCCGAAATTTGAAACCTATAAGGCTTTCCCGCGCAAGACCAACATGAACTTTGTCCAGGTCATCGACGACCACACCATCAAAGTCCACACGTGGGAACGCGGTGCCGGCGCCACCCTGGCCTGCGGTACCGGCTCCTGCGCCTGCGCCGTCGGCTCCTTCCTGAACGGCTTCACCGGCCGCAGCGTCGACGTCCAGCTCTACCTGGGCACGCTGCACATCGAATACAACGAACAAGACGGCAACGTCTACATGACCGGCCCGGCAGCCGTCACCTTCACCGGCGAATGGCTGGAAGCGTAGGGGCGCCCACGTGGGGTGGCCCGCCCGGAATGATGGCGATAATGTCATACATGCATTCGCAGGCCGCCGTTTGCCGCCCGTAGGGGCTCGCACGTGGAGAATCATCCCGATTCCATGACGGGGCGCCCACGTGGCGACCCCTACACTGTAAAATACGAAACCCTAACCACTAAAAAGGGCTTGTCGCCGTGCGACAAGCCCTTTTTCACAGACAGGAGTATCCTATGGAAATGTTTTCTATTCGCAAAGGGGCCTTTGTCGACAGGCCGAACCGCTTCATCGCCCATGTTTCTCTCGATGGCGATGTCGTGACTTGTCATATGCCCAATCCCGGGCGCATGTGGGAACTGCTCTTTCCCGGCGTGACGGTCTATGTCCGGCCGGCAGCCAATCCCAAGCGCCGGACGGCTTACGATGTCGTCGGTATCGAGCGCGATGGCGTGCCTATCCTGCTCGATACACAGTACAATAATGATACGGCAGCCTGGCTGGTCCAGGAACACCTCATCCCGGGCTGGGAAGACTGGGACCTCATCCGCCGGGAAATCACCGTCGGCGACAGCCGTTTCGACCTGCTCCTGGGCCGGGGCGAAGAGCGCTTTTTCGTCGAAGTCAAATCGTGTACCCTCTTTAGCCGCGACGGCGCCATGTTTCCCGATGCCGTCACCGAACGGGGCCGCAAACATATCTTGGAATTAGCTGCCATGAGCCGCCAGGGCATCCACACGGGCGTCTTGTTCCTGGTCCACTGGAATCGGGCCCGCTGGTTCCTGCCGGACTACCATACGGATCCGGCCTTTGCCCAGGCCTTTTATGAAGCGGCGCCGCACTTGGACTGGAAGGCCCTAGCCCTGCACTGGGATGGCTCGTTTTCAAGGCCCGGCGTAGCCGGCGTCCTGACCTATCCCCAGGCCATCCTGGAACGGGAAAACCATGACAGCGGTGATTATTTATTCATCCTTCACCTGGCAGATGCGAAGGATATCGCCATCGGTTCGAAAGGGGAGTTCCCTTTTCCTGCCGGCTATTACGTCTATACCGGGTCGGCCCGGAAGAACCTGGCTGCCCGTCTGGCCCGTCACAGCCGCAAGCGCAAGAAGATGCACTGGCACATCGACTACCTGCGCCAGGAAGCCGACGTCGTCGCCGCCCTGCCCGTCCGGACGGCGGATGACCTGGAGCACGACCTGGCCCGGGCCGTCGATGTCGTGGCAGACTGGCATATCGAGGGCTTTGGCTGTACCGATTGCGACTGCCCGTCCCATCTCTTCGGGTTTGCCGAAAATCCCATCCATTACCGGCCTTTCATCCAGGTCGTCGAAGACTTCCGCATGAACCGCCTGGCCTCGTTGATGACCGATACAGGCGCTTTCGTGAAAAAAGACTAGTCAGGCCCGTTTTTTATGCTATAATGGGGTAAATCGAGATTTGCTAGGGGGAGATAAAGACATGGAACGCTCACAAGCATTGGCTTTATTGCAGAAATATAATCAGGAGCCTTTTCACATCATGCATGCCCTGACCGTCGAAGGCGTCATGCGCTGGTATGCCCAGGAACTGGGCTATGGCGATGACGTCGATTTCTGGGGACTCGTCGGCCTGCTCCACGATGTGGATTTTGAAAAATATCCGGATCAGCACTGTAAAAAGGCACCGGAATTACTGGCTGAAATCGACGCCGACGATGCCTTTATCCATGCCGTCGTCTGCCATGGCTATGGCATCTGTGTCGATGTCGCACCGGAGCACTTGATGGAAAAAGTCCTCTATGCTGCCGACGAATTGACCGGGCTCATCTGGGCGGCTGCCAAAATGCGTCCGTCTAAGAGCACGAAAGACATGGAAGTGAAGAGTCTCAAGAAGAAATTCAAAGACAAGCGCTTCGCTGCCGGCTGTTCACGGGACGTCATCAAGCAGGGGGCAGAAACCCTGGGATGGGACCTGAACGACCTCTTTGAAAAGACGATTTTAGCCATGCGCTCTTGTGAAGACGGCGTCCGCAAGGAATGTCTGGAACTGACAGGCGTAGAAGAATAATTAGGAGGAAAACCACTATGAAATTACGTAAAATGATGATGACCACCGTAGCCGCAGCTATGCTGACCTTCAGCGCTGCCGGCGCTTCTTTCGCATCGGGCCTGGGCACGATCAATGCCGGTGCCCTCTTGCAGCAGCATCCGCAGTACGCGAAGACCATGGCTACTTGGCAGTCCGATGTCAAATCGGCTCAGCAGGATTTCCAGAAAGAATTGAAAAAGACCAGCGATAAAAACGCGCAGCAGGCACTGGTACAGAAATACAATACGAAACTGAACCAGCAGCGCATTGCCCTGTTCTCGCCCTTGGAAAAGGATATCCTCGCTAAGACCCAGGCCGTCCAGAAAGAAAAAGGCCTGGACTACGTCGTCCTCTCGGGCTCCGTCGTCATCGGCCAGTCCCAGGACATCACCAAAGACGTCGCTGCTAAACTGAAATAATCCCAGTTTTTAAATTTTTAACCATCCGCTAGCCACTAACAACTAGCCACTAACCACTCAAAAGGGACTTGTCGCATGTGCGGCAAGTCCTTTTGCATTCATGGAATTTCCAAAACGGGCAAAAAGCGCAAAGGTTGTCTTAGGGCGTTGTCTTTTATTCTCATTGGTTCTCACGTATGATGAAGATACGAAATGAGTCATTCGGAAACCAAAAGAAAAGGAGAACACGTATATGGATATTGTTGCAATCGTCCTAAGTTTATTTTTGCTCGTAACATTTGCTTATCGCGGATTCTCGGTCATTCTCTTCGCACCGATTTTCGCCCTCTTTGCCGCCAGCTTTTCGGGGCTGCCGATTTTACCGGGGTATACGGAACTGTTCATGGCTAAGGCCGTTACCTACATTAAGTCCTTCTTCCCGGTCTTCCTCCTCGGTGCCGTCTTCGGCAAGGTCATGGAAGAAACGGGCATGGCCCGCAGTATTGCCATGGAAACCATCAAGATCATCGGGAAAGATAAGGCTGTCTTCGCCGTCGTCTTCGCCTGCATGATCCTCTGTTATGGTGGTATTTCCATGTTCGTCTGTGCTTTCGCCGTCTATCCCTTCGCTGCTGCACTGTTCCGCGAAGCCGATATTCCTAAACGCCTGATTCCGGCCTGCTTCGTCGCCGGTGTCTTCACGGCTACCATGGACTGCTATCCTGGTTCGCCGCAGATCCAGAACATCATCCCGACGATTTATCTGGGAACTACGACTTTTGCCGCTCCTATCTTAGGCTTGATTTGCGGTACCTTGCTGATTATCCTCTGCTTCATTTATCTTGAATTCCGCCGCAAACAGATGGCCCGTTCCGGCGAAGGCTATGGCAACCATACCCTCAATGAAACGGTCATCGATCCGGAAGCTTCTCTTCCGCCCTGGCAGTTGTCCATCATCCCGCTCATCGTCGTCCTGGTCTTGAACTTCTACTTCTCCATGATTTTCCAGTGGGATGATGCCTTACTGGAACCGTTCCGCGCCATGAATGTGCCTCTCCTGGCCAAAGGCGTCCACAACGTCGTCGCTATCTGGGCCCTGGTCCTCGGCCTCTTGGCGGCTATCATCATCGCCGCTGCAACGGGCCGCAAGTTCATGTCCAAGAACACCAGCGTCAAAGCCGCTCTCAATGCCGGCGCTTTAGGTTCTCTGCTGGCTATCATGAACACGGCATCGGAAGTTGGCTACGGCAACGTCATTTCGTCCTTGCCGGGCTTCCTGGAAGTCGCTGATGCCCTCCTCGGTATCGGTCAGGGCATGCCGCTGTTCAACGTCGCCTTGATGGTCAACATCCTGGCTGGTATCACCGGTTCCGCTTCCGGTGGTCTGAGTATCGCCCTCGATATCTTTGGCCAGCACTTCTTGGCTGAAACGGCTGCCGTCGGCATCCCGGCTGAAGTCGTCCACCGTATCGCGGCCATGGCTTCCGGCGGTATGGACAGCCTGCCCCATAACGGAGCTGTCATCACGACCCTGGCTATCTGCGGCCTGACTCATCGCGAAGCCTATAAGGATATGTTCGCCATTACCCTCTTGAAAGTAGTCGTCGCCTTCTTCGGCGTATTCTTCTACATGTTAACTGGTATTGTATAATTTGGTGGGACTAGCGCATGAAGGTATATGTCATCATGCGCGGTCCCTTTTGCTTTATAGTTTTTAGTATAGAGTTTGTAGATAGGGACTTTAAATTTAAAAACCTTCACTAAAAACTACAAACTACAAACTTAAAACTCAAAAGGGGCTGTCGCACGTGCGACAGCCCCTTTTTCATTTCCCTTCTTTCAAATCATCGGCACAGACTTTGCCGATACGGGTGAGCAGGTTCAACACTTCTTCCCGTTCTTGGGGTGTGAATTCTTTGAAGACCATGTCATTCAGTTCTTCGATGCGTTTCTGGACCGGTTCTTTGATGGCCATGCCGGCAGCCGTCGGTTTGACGCGGATGCTGCGGCGGTTGTTGGGGTCGAGGATGCGGTCGATGAGGCCGCGTTTCTGCATGCGGTCGAGGACGCCGGAAATGGTGGAGTTTTCGACGCGCAGGATGTTGGCGATTTCCTTCGGCGTCAGTGTTTCATGTTTCCAGAGACAGGCTAAGACGCCGTACTGGCCGGGCGTGATGCCGAATTCCGACAAGTTCTCGGAGAAAATCAAAAAGACTTCGTGTTGTGAAATGGTTAGCAAAAAATTGATGCATCTCGTGTAATCCACAGGATATCTGCCTTCCTTCTAAAAATATTTCGTATTACCAATTACTATATATTTTATCATATTTTCGTATATATATCTATTGTCTTTTTAGAAAATGCAAGAAAAAGCGGCAGTGTGTGGTAATTCCCTGGCAAGTGCCGTATAATGGATACGAAAACAGAAAAGGAAGGAACACCATGAAACGAAAGCAGATTTTTGGCTTTGATTATACCAACAACGAGTACATGAAGATCTTCATGTATCTCCTCGTCGGCGGCTCAGCGGCTTTATTGGAATGGACGCTCTTTTATATTTTCTTCAGGCTGTTGTCAGCCAGTGCTGTCTTTTCCATGCAGACCCAGACTGTTCTGGCGGCGACGACCCTGGCCTTTGCCACGTCGACGCTGTATCACTACATCCTCTGCAACCGCTTCGTCTTCGACAGCGGCAGCCGCTATCATCGCGGGACGGAAGTGTCCCTGGTCTTCCTGGTCAGTGCCATTGGCCTGGGCTGGAATCTCCTGCTCATGTGGCTGTTCACATCGCCGGCTATTTTAGGCCTGAATCCGATGGTGTCGAAAATCATGGCTAGTGCCATCGTCACCGTTTGGAATTATGTATCGCGTAAAAAATGGATATTTAAATAAGGGGGTGTCTCTATGGCACGAGCAGCGCGGATTATGGAAATTTTACAGGATATGATTCATATTGACAGTGAAACGAACACGCTCAAGGAAAGGCAGATGGAAGGCTATCTGCAGCAGTTCTTCTCTCACCTCGACGGCGTCGTCAGCGGCCTCATCCATGTGCCCGACGATAACTGCCAGCGGTCTGTCGTCTACGGCCTCGTCCGCGGCAGTACGGCCCATACGGTCATTTTCATGAATCATCACGATGTCGTCGATGTCGAGTCCTATGGCTATCTGCGGGACCAGGCTTTTGACCCGCAAGGGCTCTACAAGGCGCTGGAACGGGCGCCGCTCAGTGAGGAAGTGCGCCGTGACTGGGAAAGCGGCGAATGGCTCTTTGGCCGCGGTGCCTGTGACATGAAGGGCGGTGCGGCCGCGCAACTAGCCGTCTTTGAGGACTATGCCTTCCAGCCGGGACAGGCCAGCTTGATTTACTTATCCCTGCCCGATGAAGAAACGTATTCGGCCGGCATGCGGACGGCCATTACCTTGCTCAATGAACTGCGTTCTTCTTATGATTTGACCTATGACATCCTCATCGACAGCGAACCGAACCATAAGGAGCAGGGCAAGCTCGTCGCCTATACCGGTTCGGTCGGCAAGATACAGCCTGTCGTCCTGGTCCAGGGCAAGCCTGTCCACATCGGCTGCTATGATAAGGGCATCAATCCCGTGGGCATCCTGGCCCACCTCATCGCGGCGACGGAAGGCAGTCCGGACCTGACTGACTGCTGTGATGGCGAACAGACGCCGCCGCCTGCCTGGGTCTATCTGCGGGACCGCAAGGAACGCTATGACGTGACCCTGCCTCAGCGGGTGGCAGCGGCCCTGAATCTGCTGACTTACGACAAGACGCCCGATGACGTCATGTACGTCCTGCTGGAAGAAACGCGGCGGGCTGTCCACGACCTGCAGCAGACCATGGGCAGTGATTTGCCTGTTTCCGTCTGCAGTGCCGATGAGCTCTTGCAGCAGGCTTCGGCTTATCCCGGTTTCGACGTCTTCTATGAAGCGGCCAAACAGGCTTCTTTCGTCGCCTTGCAGGAAGGCAGCAGTACTTATGTCGAAGAGACGATACATCTCTTGGAGCAGATCCTCGATTTCACAGGCATGACGGCGCCCATGGCCGTCGTCGCCTTTGCGCCGCCCTGTTATCCGGCGGCTGACAGCCTGTCGTTCCCGACGCCGGCCTTTACGGACCTGCTGGAAAAAATCCCGACTCTGATGGATGTCCGCTTCGACCGCTATTTCAACGGTGTTTCCGATTGCAGCTACTGCTGCGTCGACCCCGATTTCGATGAAAGTATGGTCGAAAAGAACCTGCTCCTCTGGGGCAAGGCCTATCCCTTCGACTTGGACAGTCTGAAAAAATTACAGATTCCCTTCCTCCTCCTGGGCCCATGGGGTAAGGACCTGCACGAAGGGACGGAACGCGTCCATATCGACAGTGTGAGCCGGAAATTGCCGCATATCCTGGACGCCATCATTTCTTACGTCGGCCGGGAATAATCATAAAAGTATGGGGAATAGTCCTGATATGACTAAAAATCATGAAATAGTGTGACGCACTTGTGACAAAGATATGGTATACTAGAACATAATAATGTCATAGGTGGCACTATTAAATATCAATAGGAAGCTGGGATTATGATGAAAAAGAAATCTTTAGTACTGGCTGCAGTCATGGCAGCCTGCGCTACTTCCTTTGCTTTCGCTACGCCGCAGACGCAGTGGAACCAGGGACAGTGGCAGCTCGATTTAGGCGCTTGGAACCCGAAAGCTTCGGTTGATTCCAGCAACTGGGCCAAAGAAGTTTGGAACGGTGGTCAGGAAGACACTGATTCCAAATGGGACTTCCAGGGCGGCCTCGGCTACGGCCTTTCCGACAAATGGGCTTTGCAGTATAACTACTACGGCTTGAAGACCAAGAGCGACAACAACAAGTCTTACAAGACCGATGGCGATGAACACGAAGTAAACCTCGTTTACTCCATCAACAAGAACTTCGCCGCTTACGCCGGCTGGAACCGCATTAAGAACGACTTCGGCGGTAACGCTAACGACACCAACAACGTCGCTCAGATCGGCTTGATCGCCAAAGCTCCGCTGGCTAAGAACCTCGACTTCTACGCTAAAGGCGCTGTCGGTACCAAGAAGACGACCATGTGGGAAGCTGGCCTCGGCTACAGCATCACACCGGACCTCGACATCAGCGCTGGCTATCGTTACTTGAACACCAAATTGGCTGATGAAGGCGACAACACCTTCGGTGCATTGAAAGACGACGCTAACATCTCCTACAAAGGCTTCATCGCTGGCCTCTCCTATCGCTTCGGCAGCGGCCACAAAGAAGCTCCGGCTCCGGAACCGGTTTACACGCCGGAACCGACTCCGGCACCGGTCGTTGAAACGCCGGTCCAGAAGAACGACTACTACGTTGAAAGCGTTCACTTCGGCTTCGACGAAGACCAGCCGCTTCCTTCCGAACGCGCTAAGATGGACCACTTCGTCCAGGTTGCTAAAGCAAACACGAACGATACGTTCAAACTCGTCGGCAACACCGATGCTAAAGGCAGCGATGCTTACAACGATGACCTCTCGAAACGCCGCGTAGACAACGTTGCAGCCTATGCTGAAAGCCAGGGCATCCTGGCAACACAGATGCAGCTCGACTACAAAGGCAAGACAGATCCCGTCAGCACCAACGACACCGACCAGGGCCGCGCTGACAACCGCCGCGTAGATATCTGGCAGAATCACTAAGATAGTGGCTCGTGGCTAGTTGTTCGTGGCTAGCGGCTCCCCTTATAGGGGAGCTGGCCGCCGAAGGCGGTCTGAGAGGTTGTTTTTGACCAAAAAAGCCCCTCGCATGATGGTAGAAGCTTTCGTGCGAGGGGTCCTTTTTTTCTGTAGGGGTTCGCACGTGGAGCCCCCTACAAGCCACTAACCACGAACCACTAACTACTAACCACTAACTACTAACCACTCCCCCCCTAGCTCCTAGCCCCTAACCACTAAATTCTCTCAAAAAGGGAAATTTTCCTTGCCAAACTTCGTTTTTCACGATATAATAATATAGCTAACTTAATAAGAGTACTGGTGCGTGGTAATCCGCCGGGGCTTGTGCAATGGGAATCTATGAACCTTGTCAGGTCCGAGAGGAAGCAGCAATAAGTAGACATTTCCATGTGCCACGAGGAAACCTGGCGGGTTATCATACACGAGTACTTTTCAGTTGGTAAAAGCAGCGGTTAGCTGCTTTTTTTCGTATACGGAAGGAAAAGGACTCATGGCATATATTGCGTTATACCGTAAGTGGAGGCCCAGGAATTTTGAAGATGTCGTCGGCCAGTCCCACATTACGGAAACCCTGCAAAAAGCGATAGATACGGACAAAGTAGCCCATGCTTACTTATTCTCCGGCCCCCGCGGGACGGGCAAGACGAGCACGGCTAAAATTTTTGCCCGGGCCATGAACTGTGTCCACGGGCCGACGTCCCACCCGTGCAACGAATGTGAAGTCTGCCGCCACATCATGAGCGGCGAATCCCTGGATGTCGTCGAAATCGACGCCGCTTCCAACCGCAGCATCGAGGATATCCGGACCCTGCGGGAAACGATTAAATTCATGCCTGCCGAAGGGCATAAGAAAATTTATATCATCGATGAAGTGCACATGCTGACGACCGAAGCTTTCAATGCCCTGCTGAAGACCTTGGAAGAACCGCCGGCCCATGTCATCTTCATCCTGGCGACGACCGAACCGGAACGGATTCCCATGACCATCCTGTCGCGGTGTCAGCGTTATGAGTTCCGGCGCATTACCAGCGACGATATTGCCAAGCGCCTGCTATACGTGGCCGGTCAGGAACAGATCGACCTGACCAAGGGTGCGGCTCATATCCTGGCCGTCCAGGCCGACGGCGGCATGCGCGATGCCCTGAGTATGCTCGACCAGTGCGTCAGCAACACGAGCGGCACTATCGACGAAGGCGTCGTCCGCGATTTACTCGGCCTCATCGGCAAAGACTGGCTGTTTTCCCTGACCCAGGCTATTTTCGATGGGAAAGGCGATGTCATCATCAAGGCTGTCGATGACGTCATCCACATGGGCAAGGAGCCGCGGGTCATCCTGACGGAATTGCTGGCCCATCTGCGGGCTGTCATGCTCTGTCAGGCTGCGCCTTCGTTGGATACTCTTTCAGCTTATGATGACTGCCTCGATGAACTTCGCAGGCAGGCCGGCGAATGGACGGCAGATAGTGTTTTTCAGGTCCTGGCGATTTTGCAGCAGGCCTTATTGACGGCCAAGACGTCGCCGGTTCCGCGCATTGCCGTGGAAATGGGCCTGCTCATGGCAGCGCGGCAGCTGACCCAGCCGCCTGCCGTCAGTATATCGGCTGTGGCTCCCCAGGCTTCGGGGAGAAAAGCCAAGACGGCGGCTGCCACAAAGCCGGACGTCATCCCCGTACCGGAAGAAGACGATTACAGCGGGGCTTATGGTCCGGAAGAAGCGGTCCCCTTCCCGGAAGATGAGTTTACCCCTCCCGAACCGGCTCCGGCCGTCCGTCCGGCAGCCCGGGAAGCGGCAGCGCCAGTCCCTCAGCCGGTGCGCCCCGTTGAGCCCGCAGTTCCAGCCCCGGCGGCACCTGTCGTAAAGACCGCGGCTCCGGCCGACAACAAAGCGCCGGCAACGCCGCCTGTTCAGGCAGCACGGCCCCCCGTCGAGTCGGCAGCCTACCAGGACGTCTGGAAAAAGATGTGTGCCATTCTCGACAAGGAAAAGAAGAAAGCCGTCTTGTCCTGTATCCGCAATGGCCGCGTCGTTTACATCGGCGAAGGCCAGGTCATCGTCGCCTTTAAGACGGCCTTCATGGTGAAACGGGCCAATCGGGAAGATTACTTCAAATTCACCGATGCCGCTTTATCTCAGATACTGGGCGGCACGTACCACATGCAGGGCTTTTTGGAAGGTGATGCGGAACTTTCGGGATACGAAAAAAAAAAGAGTGAATTGCCCCCCGTAAAGGCCGTAGAAAAAGCTCCAGTACAAACCGAAGATATTCCAGCTCCTGCGCCGGCTCAGGAAGCCAGAGGGCCAGGCGATGAAACGGCGTGGCAGCCGGCTTCGTTAGACGATATGGATGAAGCGGAAAGAGCCGCCCTGGAACCATTGCTTAAAAACGTAGGAGACTGTAATATATATATAGAAAATAAAAAATAAGTTTACACGAAAATTAGGAGGAAACGCACATGTTTGGTGGAAATATGCAAGGTATGATGAAGAAAGTACAGAAAATGCAGAAGGAAATGAAGAAACTCCAGGATGATTTGAAGAAGCGCACCGTCGAAGCTACCGTCGGCGGCGGCGTCCTGACTATCGTCATGAATGGTGAAAAGAATGTCGAAAGCGTCCACATCGACCCGAGCATCATCGACCCGGAAGATGCAGAAATGCTGGAAGACCTCATGGTCGCAGCCGTCAATGAAGCCAACAAGAAAGTCGACGACATGATGGCTCAGGAAATGAGCAAAATCACGGGCGGGATGCACCTGCCGGGCATGTTTTAATGGATACGCCATTAGATAAGCTGACCGAGCAGTTCCGCCGCCTTCCCGGCATCGGCGTCAAGACGGCCCGCAAGCTGGCCTATTATATCGTTCAACAGCCCAACAGCCGTGTCGATGAATTCGTCGATGCCATCCGCGATGCCAAGCAGAATATGCATTTTTGCTCGGTCTGCTTCAACTTGTCGTCCCAGGACCCGTGCCCGATTTGCAGTGACATCAGCCGCGACCGCTCGACCATCTGCGTCGTCGAAACGCCGCAGGATGTCCAGGCCATTGAACGCAGCGGCGATTATCATGGACTGTACCACGTCCTGCACGGTGCCTTGTCACCCCTGGATGGCGTCAATGTCGAAGACCTGCGCATCCGCGAGCTCCTGCAGCGCCTGGGCAATACGACGGTCAAGGAAGTCATCCTGGCGACGGATCCCGACGTGGAAGGCGAAGCTACGGCTTTATATCTGGCCCGCCTCATCAAGACGGCCGGCATCCGCGTGACCCGCATTGCCCGCGGCCTTCCCATGGGCGGCGACATTGAGTATGCTGATGAAGCAACCCTGGCTGGTGCTGTTGCCAATCGGCAGGAAATGTGAGGGGATTATGGAATATTTATGGATAGCCGCAGGCATTTTCGTCCTGTTCTTAGTGCATAAGCTCATCTTGGCGCCTATGCGCCATTTAGTGGTCAACGTCGTCGTCGGGCTCATCGTCCTGTACGGCGTCAACCATTTTGGCTATCTTTTTGGTTTCCAGCACGTTCCGATTACGGTCGGTACAGGCCTCATCATCGGCCTGTTCGGCCTGCCCGGGGTCATACTGGTTACCTTGTATTACACGTTTTTTTAACCTGCGTGAAGAGGGGATATCGTGAAATTAAAGAAATGGGCCGTCCTGGCCTGTACGGCTGCCTTGGCTGTATCAGTCCTTTCGGGCTGCGGCAACAGCGTGTCTACCAAAACTGAAACGGTTTCCAAGTCGGACCACCCTGTGGCCCTGACCCTGGATGCCAACATTACGGCCTTACATATGACCAATATCGTGCCGAAGTTATCGGGGAAACTCGTATCGACACCGCTGGCCGTAGGCCAGGAAGTCAAAGCCGGTGAAGTCGTCGTCCAAGTCGATTCGGCACCGTATCAGCAGAGTGTCAATCAGGCCGAAGCGGAACTGGTAGCTGCTTCTTCGGCATCGACGCCGACGTACAAGACCGTTACCGTACCGGCTGCCAGCAGTGGCGGCGGTGGTGGCGGCGACAACAGCGGTCACCGTGCTGAATTGAAGGCCTGGTATAATATGGGGGCCTTATCGAAAGTTGAATACAACCAGATGATGGCTGATTCCGGCAGTTCTTCTGGATCTTCTCAAGGTGAAACGACGCAGACCGTCCAGGTCCAGGAAGCTCCGGCTGTGGACCACGAAAAGATCGCCCAGCTGCAGCAGGCCGTCCAGGCTGCCCGCGATATGATGGGGAATACGACGATTTATTCGCCTCTTGACGGCCGGGTCACGGCTGTAGCCGATAATCCGTCCGTTGCCGTTGCCGGCAATGTCCTGGCTACGATTCAGCAGATGTCTCCTTTGGTTGCTACCTTTGCCATCCCTGAAATGTATATCCAGGCTTTACAGGATGCCAAAAAAGACGGCAGCCTGCAAGTATCCATCATCGCCGCTTCGGGCGAAACCGAGACGGGGGAACTGACCTATCTGGCAACGGAAAAAGATCCGTCCACTGGCTCTTATATGGCCAAGGTCACATTCAATAACGCCAAGAGCCTGTTCGTTCCCGGTGAATTCTATCACGTCCGCATTGCCACGCCGAAAGAAGTCTCCCAGATTACCGTCCCCAAGACGGCAGTCCGCACAAAGGACAGCGGTGACTTCGTTTACATTGTCAATGACAGCGGCCTGGCTGATGCCCGTTCTGTCCTGACTGGCGATGAAGAAGACGGCCGCGTCGTCATCCTCGATGGTCTCGACGAGGGGGATATCGTCGTCGCTGACCCGCCGGATTCGCTGGAAATCGGCATGAAAGTTAAATCGTAATTCCAAGGAAGGGTGAGAGCCATTGGTAAAAGAAGAGCATCACAGCAGTTTATTGAAATCCTTGGAAAAGAGCCTCGACGTCCTCGACCTCTTCGTCGAATGTAATACGGGCATGACCTTGAAGGAAATCGCTGAGCATACCCATCTGAATACGTCGACGGCTTTCCGCATTGTAAACACATTGGAACGGCGCCAGTATCTGACCCGCAACGATACGTCCAAGCAGTACCGCCTGGGGCCGCGGGCCCTGGCGCTGGGCTATTCGTCTCATTGGACGGAAAACGTCATCACCCTGGCCAAGCCGTATTTACGGCGTTTACAGCAGTTGTTTAACGAAACGGTCAGTATTTACATTGCCGAAGGCGACTGCCGCATCTGCCTGGACCACGTCGAAAGTACCCATTCCCTGCGCCGGGTCATTCCCATCGGCGAATCGCTGCCCCTCTATAAGGGTGCTGCCGGCCGGGTGCTGCTGGCCTGGACGAGCGATGACGAACGCCAGCGCTATATCGAAAAATACGGCAATATTTCTGAAGAAGAGTTTGCTACGATCCGTCATAACGGCTATGCCATTACCCAGGATGAAAGCGAGCATGGACTGTTCGCCCTGTCTGTGCCTATCTTCAATTTTGAAGGCCAGGTCATCGCCTCGTTGACCATTGCCGGGCCGTCTATGCGCTTTTATGATTCCATCCGCCAGAAGATGTTGTTTACTATGAGTCAGTATGCCTATGAAATTTCCCATTCCTTAGGCTACCGCAAGAAAGAATGATAGGCCGCAGATGGAGAGCTGACGAGTTTTGTGTCGATGCCAGCCTGCTGGCCCCACGCCTGCTGGGCCAGTATGTCATCCATGAAACGCCACAGGGCATCTGCAGCGGCCGTATCGTCGAGACCGAAGCCTATGGCGGTTCTTATGACGGCTTTCCCGACGATGGGGCCCACAGCTTCCGCGGCCTGACCAAGCGGACGGCACCGATGTTCCATGCCGGCGGTATCAGCTATGTTTACTTGATTTACGGCATGTACTGCTGCTTCAATGTCGTCGCCGGTCCCGAAGGCGAAGGCCAGGCCGTGCTCATACGGGCCATCGAACCCATCTGCGGGACAGACCTCATGGCCGCACGGCGGAAGGCCAGGAAAGCCGGCAGGAACCTGACCAATGGACCGGGCAAGCTCTGTCAGGCCATGGCCATTACGCGCGAGGAAAACGCTTTAGATTTGACGTCTTCCTGCCTGTATATTTCCCATCCCGAAGAAGAGGTCCCGTTTACAGTGGCCGTTTCGCCGCGTATCCATATTGATTACGCCGTACATGGGAAATATTTTCCCTGGCGTTTTTATATCCAAGACAATCCTTATGTATCTAAGGTGTAAATATTTTAGGGGGAGATTACCATTATTGAATTCAGAGACTTTCGCTTAGAAGATAAACCACTTATAGATGACTATTTTCATCAGAAAAGATATGAACAGGCCGACGCTACCTTCATGACGCTCTTTGCCTGGCAGAAGCCCTATGAAATCCAGTGGGCCGAAGAAGACAATGTCCTCTATATCCGCTCAGGCCGCGGCAAGAAACAGTTCTGGATCCCGCCCTTCGCCCGCAAAGACGGCAGTTTCGTCAAAGGCGTCCTGCGCATGCACGAATGGTTCGATGAACATGGCTATCCTTTCTTGATGAAAGGCGTTACACCAGAAGCTGTCGAACGTATCAAGGCCCTCTGTGAAGACTGTTATGACTTCACGCCGGACCGGGACAATTATGAATACGTCTATCTGACCCAGAGCCTGATCAACTTATCGGGCAAGAAATACCGCCAGAAGAAAAACAATCTCAATCACTTCCGCAATCAGTATTTCGGCAACTGGGAATACGTCCCCATTACGGAAGACATCTTCGATGAATGTCTGGCTGCGGAAAAATCCTGGTACGACCAGCACGAAGCCGGTGACGAAGATGATGAACTCTTGGGCGAACGCCATGCCATCGAAACGGTCTTCAATAACTGGGAAGTCCTCCAGCCGACGGGCGGTGCCATCCGCATGTACAATAAGATCGTCGCTTTCTCTATCGGTGAGATGCTCAACGATGATACGGCCATCATCCACTTTGAAAAGAGCGATCCGACGATCCGCGGCCTCTATCAGGTCATCAATCATGAATTCGTCGTCCATGCCTGGCCGCATACGACGTATATCAACCGTGAAGAAGATATGGGGATTCCCGGCCTGCGCCATTCCAAGGAATCGTACAATCCGGATCACTTCGTCGAAAAATACGACGTCACACTGCGTCAGAAATAAGGGGGCTTTTCTATGCACTTCCGCTTAGCGGCTGAATCGGACCGGGGCCTCGTCGAAAGCCTTTGGGACTACTGTTTTGAACATCGGGAAGATCCTTTTTTCCAGTGGTACTTCAACCATTTCTATCAGCCTGAAAACGTCCTCATGGGCTTTGAGGGCGACGATATGGCCTGCCTGACCCATCTCAACCCGTACACCCTCTGTCTGCGCGGCAAAGCCGTAGACACGTCGTATATCGTCGGTTTGGCGACGCACCCGGCAGCTCGGCGCAGCGGCGTCGGTGGGAAACTGCTGACGGCAGCCCTAAAAGAAATGAAGCGCCGCGGTCATTATATCCACATCCTCATGCCCAGCAAGGCCGGTTTTTACCAGCCCTATGGTTATGAACTCTACTGCCATCAGTGGAAAGAGACGATGAATCTGGAAGCCCTGCGGCCGCTGACGGACCGGACCGTGCGCTATGCCTTTGTCAACAGCCCGGACCAGTGGCCTTACCTGGCTGCCATTTATGAAGGTTATACGAAAGGCCTGTCAGGCTATGCCCTGCGCGATGAAGCGAGCTGGCGGAGCCATATCGAAGCCCAGTTGGCCGAAGGCAATATCGCCGTCTGCTTCGATGGCGATGAACCCATTGGCTATGCCTTCTATCAGCTGGGAGAACCGACCATCATCAGCGGTGAATTCGTTTACACCTGCCGCAAAGGCAAGCGCGGCCTCTTAGGCTACATGTACAACCACCGTTCCCAGGGCGACGCCTTTCAGTGGAATGAAGGCATCCATGACCAGTCCTACCGCTTCTATCCCGACGGGAAACAGGGCCATGAAACGATGCCCTTCATGACAGGCCGTATCGTCGACGTCAAAGGGGCGCTGGAACAGCTGCCTTATCGAGCTGACGGGACCGTCACCTTCCATACAGAAGATCCCCTGGCAGATTGGAACTGCGGGACCTTTACCCTGACTGTAAACAATGGTAAACCCAAAGTAACCCAAGAAGAAAATAAACAACCGGACGTCACCATGCCCATCGGCACCCTGGCCCTGCTGGCTTTCGGAGTCATGGATGTAAACGACCTGGCCTTCAACGAAAAACTCCAGGGAAACGAAAAGGCTCTGCAAACCCTGCAGGATCTCTTCCCGACCGAAAAGAACTGGATTAACGAATGGTATTAGGGTTAGTGGCTCGTGGCTCGTAGGAGCTGTTGCACGAATGTTTCTGCCATCATGCATGGTCCCTTTCTCTTTATCGTTTGTAGTACGGAGTTTGTAGTTTGTAGAAGATGGCTTTAAATTTAAAACCATTCACTGCAAACTACAAACTTAACACTCAAAAAATAGGCTGTCTTAATACGACAGCCTATTTTTTCATCAATAAAACAGCAGAAAAGTCCTTTGCAAAAGACTACCAATTTAGTATAATAAGAAAATCAATGTATATTGGTTATTGATTACTAGGGGGAATTCAGTATGGAAAGTCAATTTTTTACGTCCTTCCTGATGATCAGCGATTGGCGGACAGTCTTATTCTTAGCTGTCCTGGCTGTTCTCTTCGGACTTATTCATTATCTCTATCATAAGTGCAAGATGGGCTTCTCGCTCGTCGTCTGCGTCGGCATGGTGGCCGGCGCTTTATTGGGCCTGGTCATGCAGCTGATGGCTGGCTTCCCTGATGATCCGACGAAAGTCGTCTTCATCAAGGAAACGACGAACTGGTTCCAGCTCTTTGGCAATGGCTATATCGACCTCATCAAGATGATCGTCATTCCGCTGGTCATCATTTCTATTGCCCACGTCGTCATCAATATGGATTCTGGCAAGACCATGAGCCGCCTGGTCAAGCGGACATTGCTGGTGACCTTGGTCATGACGGCTATTGCCGCCGTCATCGGCATCGTCTTCGGTATCCTTTTCGATGTCGGTTCGGGCAGTGCCATCAGCAGTGAAGCTGCCAGGGCCAAACCGAAGGATGTCGTCAGCGTGGCTTCGACCCTGCGGGCTCTCATTCCGGGAAACCTCGTCGATTCCATGGTCAAGAACAACGTCATCGGAATGGTCATCTTCGGTGCCGTCTTTGGCCGGGCCATCTGGTGGATCAAAGCAGATAAGCCCGATATGGAAGCCTTTTTGCATAAACTCATCGATGGCCTGCACAAGACCATGATGAACATGGCCCTGCTCATCTTGGACTACATGCCCTGGGCGGTCATCGCCTTACTGGCTAACACTATTGCCCAGAAAGGCCTGGCAAGCATCCTCGACGTGGGCATCTTCATCATCGCCCTGTATGTCGCCCTTATCGTCCAGTTCATCATTCAGATCCTGGCCGTCATGCTGCATGGTGTCAATCCCATTCACTACTTGAAGAAAAGCGTGGCCCTGCTCATCCTGGCCTTTACGTCCCGGTCCAGCGCCGGCTGCCTGCCGGTCACCATTGAAACCCTGGTTACCCGCCTCGGCGTCAATCAGGGAACGGCGAGCTTTGTTGCCGGCTTTGGCACGACAGCCGGCATGCAGGGCTGTGCCGGCGTCTTCCCGGCTATGCTCATCGTCTACGTCTGCCATCTGACCGGGACGCCGCTGGATATTACCATGCTGGTCATGACCGTCATCGTCGTCACCATCGGCTCACTGGGCATTGCCGGGATTCCCGGTACGGCGACCATGGCCGCTTCAGTCAGCCTGTCCGGCGTCGGCATGGCCTCGTCGTTCAGCCTCATCGGCCCGATACTGGCCATCGATCCCCTCATCGACATGATGCGGACCATGGTCAACGTTTCTGGTTCCGTCACCAACTCCATCATGATCGATAAACAGCTGGGGACACTGGACATGACAAAATATAATAGCCATTAATCACTAAAAGGTACTGTCGCATGAAGACAGCGCCTTTTTTAGCAGTCAGCGGCTAGCTGTTAGCCGTTAGCAGATGGTTTTAAATTTAAAAGCCTTAACTAAAAACTACAAACTGAAAACTTAATACTCGAAAAGGGGCTTGTCGCACATGCGACAAGTCCTTTTCCTTTTTGCCAAATAGGTGTAACATAAAATTATAATTACCTTATCTTTATGGAGGTGTTTCTATGGATTCTTTAGGCTATTTTGGCAAGTGGTTCCCGACGGAGCATAAGAAGTACACGGCTATTATCGCCATGATGTATGTTGGCGTCGTGACGACGGTCCTGGGCGTTTTATTTGAAATTGCCCTGCGGGGACTGGCTATGATCGGCTTGTTCGGTGGTCCTGCTGGGGTACGGCGGACCATGGATGTCCTGACCTTTTTCAGCGGCCTCAATACGCTGGTCACGCTGGCTCTTCTGGTCATCATGATTTACCTGCTCTATAAGACGCGGGCTCTGGCTTATCTGCTCAAAATGTTCCTGGGCTATTTTGTCGTAGACCTATTGTTGATCTTGATTGCGGAAATTTTCAATGGGACTGTGGCTGCGATTCTCTGTATCTTAGGTATCATCGCTACTATTTATGTGAATCGCAAGCGCTGGCACTATATCAGTCAATACCGCCGTTATATTTACTACGTCATCCTCAGCTGGCTGGTCAGCGCCCTTTGTACGGCTGCCGTCGTCGGCCATATCGTCTATAGTATGACCCAGCTGATGTTCGGCATGACCCGCGGCGGCTATGGGACCTTTATCGGCTATGCCGTCCTCCTGGTCCTGGTCTGGATGATTCCTGTTTTCTGCCAGCATTACATCTATCGCCGGGAAGAACGGCTGGGGACTTCCTTCTATCAGGCCTTTCGCCTCATGTGTACCGTTCCCATGACAGCCCTGTTCTTCATCTTCGGCATTTCTTCCCTGGCGTCGATTGGCACATTGAGCGGTGAAAACATGTTTACATCATTTAACTTTGACGATACAGGCGATAACCAAGCCAATCATCAAAACGATGAAAATGCAATGTCAACGCAAAATGTAAACGGAGTAAATGAAAAATACTGCCCTCATTGCGGCCGTCCCGTAGCGGCTGATGCGGCCTTTTGCAGTCATTGCGGCAAACCCGTCCATACGTGCCCGCAATGTCACCAGCCCGTCGACCCGTCGGCAAAATTCTGCCCGTCCTGCGGGGCCCCGCTGCAGGTTCTGCAAGCCCAATACGGTCATCTGACCAAGCGGACAGCCGTACAGCAGGAGGAAAAGGTAGTGCAGCCTGAAAGCCGGCCGGCAGTACATCCTGTAGTTATGCCGCAGCGGGAGAAAAAAGAAGTTCCTTTAAAAGCGCAGCTCCAGGAGCATCGCAATCTCTTCATCGCCCTGGCCTGCGTCCTCGTCGTGGCCATTGCCGGCGGCATCTGGTACGCCCATGAACAGAAAGCCCTACCGGCCCAGGGGAGTACCGTATCGTCGCAGCTTGTCAAGACGGCTGATTCGGAACTCTCTTTAAACGGCGTTTACCTGGACCAAAGCTGGGATGAAGCTAAAGACGGCCTGGGCCGGGAACTCAGCACGTCGGATAGTAAAGACGGTGCCGTTCATCATAAGTTTACCGATATGGATGTCGTCGTCAAAGACGATAAAGTCATCATGCTGACATCCTCCTCGCCGGCAGCTCAGAGCAAGCGGGGCATCCATCAGGGCAGCTCTTTGGATGACGTCGTCAATGCCTATGGTGACGATTACCAGGCCTCGGAATACGGTGCCCAGATTCATTATGAATATACCTTTAAGACCGATGACGGGAAACAGGGAATCCTGCGCTTTGCCGTCAGCAAGAACAGCCAGACCGTCGAATATATCAGCGTCCGCCTGGCCGATGAAAAGACAGATGGCGCGAAGCAGGCTTTCCTGGCTTACCATAAGGCCATTTCCAATCACGACCTGCAAGATGCCTTCCAGATGCTGACTGGGGAATTCCAGAATTCTGTCGGCGGCTATGATGGTTACGCGCCGGGCTACGCCAACACCTTGTCCAGCGACGTTTCCAATCTCCGCAAAATCGCTTCCGGAAGCGATAAGACGACCTTTTCCTTCACCTTGAAAGCGCGGGACCGTATCCCAGGCAGTGCCAAGGTCAAAGTCCAGTATTTCAACGGTCAGGTGACGATGGTAAAAGACGGGAACACCTGGAAAATCAGTGATATGAGTGCAAAGAAGACGGGAGAACATGTGGAATAAATGGTATGTCCGACATAAACGAAAACTGAAACGCATGGGGGCGATTACCTTGATCGCCGCCGCCGTTCTTTACGGACTCTGTTTCTACATGAGCTACAAAGCGGCGGATATCTTCAACCAAGTCGTCGCAGAACGCCAGCTCTTTCCCGGTACGGTCACGGTGGAACGCCTGACGGCGACGCCAGGCGGAACCGTGTCCTTTGAGGGCCTGGTATGGCACGATGAAGATGGGGATACGCTGGTCCAGATACCGGAAGGCCAGTTTACGGTCAAACTGAGCGATGTCCTGACCGGTCATATCGGTACGCAGACTGTCGAAGACGTGACTTTGAATAATGCCTATATTCATTTGATCTTTAATGATAAAATGGAGTTACAGCATATCAAGAAGGCCAGTGACCATCACAGCAGCGGCCCGAAGGATTTGGTCAAGGTCACAGGGCCTAAGAGCAACCGCCCCTTTAACTGCCACGTCGCCCTGCATCAGAGCGTCATCGAAGCTGAAGCGCCAGGCCGTTATTTCAAGATCGGCGATGTCGAGTTCTCTTCGGCCATCCATACTAAAGGCAAGACGAAAATCGACTTGCGGGCCGGTCACTTTTCCGGCATGATCGATGCCAAGTCCCTGCGCATCCGCGGCAGCCTGGATTTCAAAGAAGAAACACCGCAGTATAACCTGTCGCTCTTGCTGAGCGACTGCAATCCCCGTTCTCTCGGGGCCGGCCTGGATATCGACGACCCGGCGACAGTTTCGGCCGACATCCGCGGCCCTTTATATGCCCCGGTCATCGACGGCACTTTGAAGATGGACCGTCTGGATATTACGGCCCTGGTCTTTACGGATGTCGTAGGACAGGTCCATTATGAACAGGGCCTGCTCGATATAAACGAAGTCACGGCCGGCGTCTTCGGCGGCTCCATGAAAGGTCATGGACAGGTAAACCTGGACGATAAATCGTATACGGCGGACATGACCGGCTCCCAGCTCAAAGGCGGCATTGCGGCCCATGACCTCTTCCTGCGCTGCAACGTCGACTTGAATCTGCACATGGAAGAAAATAAAACGACCGGCACCAAGGCGATTTACGGTGATTTCCAGTCCGGCCCGGGACGCTATCACCAGCTGCCCTTCCGGGGCATTTCCGGCTCTTTCGCTCAGGATGGCAAGATCTTGAACTTCCGGGACGTCGTCATTTCCATGTTCTTTGGTGACGTATCGACGGACGCTTTTTCCATTGTCAATGGCAAAGTCAAGATAGGGTCCATCAACATCAACTATAAAAACGGGAAGCGGAGCCGCTGGGGAAAAGGCGGCCCACAGCCAGTCTTGTGAGAAGCACTATAGATAGAGAAAGGAGTTTTTACTATGGATATTTCCCGATATTTAGCGGAAGAAGGCAAAAAAATCGATTTGACCCAGTGGTCGACGACCTGCGATGTGGACATCGACAAGAAGAAGGTCAAAGGCGAACTGCTGGACCAGACGATTTCCGAAATGCAGGATTTACAGGAAAAGCTCTGTGCCGACAATCACTACGGCCTGATCATCGTCCTGCAGGCCATGGATGCGGCCGGGAAAGACGGTACGGTCAAACACGTCTTTGCCCACCTCAATCCGGCTGGCGTCAAAGTGCACAGCTTCAAGAAACCGAGCTCGGAAGAACTGGATCACGACTATATGTGGCGCATCAATAAAGCCCTGCCCGGCCGGGGTGAAATCGGCATCTTCAACCGCTCGCACTATGAAGAAGTCGTCGTCGCCCGCATCCACAACCTCATCAAAAGCGACGGTATGCCGGAAAAACTGGCACGCAAGGATATCTGGGAAACGCGCTACCGCCAGATATGCGACTGGGAACGGTACTTGTCGGAAAATGGCTTCCCTATGGTCAAGATCTTCCTCCATTTATCGAAAGATGAACAGAAGAAACGCCTCATCGACCGCATCCTGACTCAGCAGAAGAATTGGAAGTTCGACATGTCTGACATCGAGGAACGGCAATATTGGAACCGCTATCAGAAAGTCTACGGCGAAGTCTTATCGGCCACGTCGACGAAGTACGCTCCCTGGTACATCGTCCCGGCTGATGACAAGTGGTATACGCGCTATGTCGTCGCCCAGATCGTCCTCAAGGAACTCAAGGCCATTAACCCGAAATTCCCGAAATTGTCACCGGAAGTCGAAAAACAGCTGGCCCGGTTCCGCCAGCTCCTGAAAGAAGTCGATATCAAGGACTTGAAGAGCATCAAGAATGCCATTGATGAGCAAAAAGTCAAATAAGAAGTGTTCCTGATAGGGTCAAATGTGATATAATAAGGACGGTTCAAGAAAACCGATGAAGTTCTGTACACGTTTTGAGACATATCTCAAGGAGGTACCGTTATGCTCGATGCAAAAGTAAAAGAATTAATCAATACCCAGATCAATCAGGAATTCTATTCGGAATATTTGTATTTAGCTTTTGCCAACTATTTCTATGACAATGGCCTCGACGGCTTTGCCAACTGGTATGATGTCCAGGCCCAGGAAGAACGGGATCACGCGATGCTCATGCGGACATATCTGCATAACAACGGCGAACGCGTTACCTTCTCGGCCATCGCCGAACCGCAGAACGACTTTGACAGCATCAAAGCGGTCCTCAAAGCTGGCTTGGCTCATGAACAGTATGTCACGTCGCTGATCAACAAGATTTATCAGGCTGCCGATAAAGTCCACGATTACCGGACCATGCAGTGCTTCGACTGGTTCGTCAAGGAACAGGGCGAAGAAGAAAAGAATGCCGACGATTTGATCAAGAAATACAAGATGTTCGGCAGCGATGCCAAAGGCCTCTATGCCCTGAATCAGGAATTACTGGCCCGTACGTATGTCGCCCCGACGTTAGTCCTGTAAGGATTCATACAATTCCATAGTGCAATCAGGTGCGTAAGCTCAATAGAGAAGTCCGGTGCAAAACCGGCGCGGTCCCGCCGCTGTAAGGAGGAGCCAGGCTGCAATGATGTCACTGTACGTCCGCGTATGGGAAGGCGCAGCCATGGCCATGAATCCGAGCCAGAAGAACTGCCTGATTAGGATCACCGGTTGACCTGCGAGCGATGGGGATGGCGATTTTTACGGCGAGCCGCTTTTTATGAGCTGCTGGCCGTGAAGGACTCGTATGTAAGGGACTGTCGCATGAAGGCTTATGCCATCATGTGACAGCCTCTTTTTTTATATTTTTTATCAAAGGAGAGATGATTATGTTCCACAAAAAATTAAAGACCGCGCTGATTTTATCTTTGGCCCTGACGTCGTTTGGTGCTTTTTCGGCGCCCTCTTTTGCTGCCGGCTATACGCTGAACCCGGAAGTCAAGGACGCTACGCCGGCTTTGAAAAAGGCCGCGGAAATCGGGGTCCGCACGTACAACAACCCGGACATGCAGAACGAAGCCAATAAAGACGCCATCCTGGTATTGAGCTTCGGCACGACCTATAAGGACAGCCGCCAGAAGACCATCGACCAGACTGTATCGGCTATCAAGGCGGCCCATCCGGATCAGAAAGTCGTCGTCGCCTTCACGTCGCATATCATCGTCGACCGCATCAAGGCTAAAGAAGGCGTGACCGTACCGACGCCGGAACAGGCCATGGCCCAGCTGAAAAAAGAAGGCTATACGCGCGTGGCCATTACCTCCCTGGACATCATCCCGGGTATGGAATATGCTTATGATACGGCTATTTTCGACCTCTACAAACATGATTTCAAGAAATTGACCCTCGGCACGCCGCTCATGTATTGGATGGGACAGGAAGACCAGCGCGACGACATCGCTGAATTCGTCAAAGCCTTCTCGACACAGTTCCCGAAAATTGGCAAGAAAGACGCCATCCTGGTCATGGCCCATGGCACGCCGCATCCGGCCAATGCTTATTACTCCGTCGTCCAGAACCGCCTCGATGCAGCTGATCTGGGCAATGTCTACATCTACTCTGTCGAAGGCTGGCCCCATCTGGATACAGTCATTCCCCAGCTGAAAGCCAAGGGCATCAAGCACGTCATCCTCATGCCCATGATGATGGTCGCCGGCGACCATGCCAATAACGACATGGCCGGTGCCGATGCCGATTCCCATAAGAGTATCCTGGAAAAAGAAGGCTTCACGGTTACGACCTATATCCATGGCCTGGGAGAAAATGAAGCGGTCCGCCAGATGTTCGTCGAACGAGCTGATGAAGCCTGGAATGCCCTGGAAGCCCAGTAATTTGACTTCATGGAATTTTTTCCTACCAATTTAGTCCATCCTTTTCGTCTATCATTCCATATGCTTCCTTTGTATAATGAATTCACGAAATGCATATAACAAACGTGAAGAAATAGGAGATGGAAGACATGAAACAAGTGAAAATAATTACAGCTCAAGAAGCAGCTCAGCTCGTCAAAGACGGTGACGTCGTCACGACCAATGGTTTCGTCGGTTCCGGACAGCCGGAAGCGCTGACCAGCGCCCTGGAAGAACGCTTCCTCAATACGGGTTCGCCGAGAGATTTGACGCTCATCTATGCCGCTTCCCAGGGGAATACGGATGGCCGCGGCGGCGACCACTTCGCCCACGAAGGGATGTTGAAAAAAGCCATCCTCGGCCACTGGAACGCCGTTACGGCCCTGCAGAAATTAGTCAATGAAAATAAGATCCAGGCCTACAACCTGCCCCAGGGCACGCTGTCCCAGTATTTCCGTGACGTCGCAGCTCATCGCTTAGGCACGATTACCCACGTCGGCCTCGATACCTTTGCGGACCCCCGCATCAGCGGCGGCCGTCTCAATGACGTCACCAAAGAAGACTTCGTCAAAGTCATCAACATCGAAGGCCATGACCAGCTCTTCTATCCGCGCATGGATATGAATATCGGCTTCATCCGCGGGACTTATGCCGATGAATGGGGCAACGTCGTCCTGACCAAGGAAGTATCGCCTTTCGATGCCACGCCGCTGGCACAGGCCGTCCATAACAGCGGCGGTATCGTCGTCGTCCAGGTCGAAAAAATCGTCAAAGGCGGCACGCTCGACCCGAAACTGGTCAAAGTACCGGGCATCTACGTCGACTACGTCGTTCAGGTCGATGACGAAACGAAACGGCAGCAGTCCTTCGACTGCGAATATGACCCGTCCCTGACGGGCGAAACGACGATTCCCGTCAAAGCCCTGGATCCGGCTCCGCTCAATGCCAAGAAAGTCATTGCCCGCCGGGCAGCCCTGTTGCTTCTCAATATGAGCAGTGAAGCCGTCATCAACCTGGGCATCGGTATTCCGGAACTCGTCTCGTCCGTAGCCAACGAAGAAGGCATCGGCGACAGCTTGACCATGACTGTCGAAGCCGGGGCCATCGGCGGCGTACCTCTCGGCGGCGTCCGCTTCGGGGCTTCTGTCAATGCCGAAGCCTACATGGACCAGGCTACACAGTTCGACTTCTACGATGGCGGCGGCCTGGACCTGACCTGCCTGGGCCTGGCCGAATGCGATAAAGAAGGCAATATCAACGTATCCAAATTCGGTACGCGCATTGCCGGCTGCGGCGGCTTCGTCAACATCACCCAGAATACGAAGAACGTCGTCTTCTGCGGGACCTTTACGACAGGGAAACTCCGCGAAGAAATCAAAGACGGTGAACTGCACATCCTGCAGGAAGGGAAAGTCAAGAAATTCGTTCCCGAAGTCGGTCACATCACCTTCAGCGGCAACTATGCCCGTAAACATAAACAGCATGTCCTCTACATCACAGAACGTGCCGTATTCGAAATGAAAGAAGACGGTGTCCACCTGACCGAAATCGCCCCGGGCATCGACCTCCAGAAAGACGTCCTCGACCAGATGGGCTTCACGCCGATCATCGACGAAGTCAAAGTCATGCCGGCCTTCCTCTTTGAAGATAAACCCATGGGTTTGAAAAAGATGAAAGAAGAAATGAACAAATAATAGTTTGTAGTACAGAGTTTGTAGTTTGCAGAAAAGCTCCCCTGATAGGGGAGCAGGCCGCCGAAGGCGGCCTGAGAGGTTTTGACACAGCCGCGGACTACGCTGTGAGTTGCGGACTGTAAAAAAAGGGCTTGTCGCATTTGCGACAAGCTTCTTTTTTTGATTGTAGGGGCTCGCACGTGGCGAGCCCGTCAGGTATATGTTATGATGCCTGTAGCCGATTTGCATGGGCGGGCGCCCCACGTGGGCGCCCCTACAGAAAAAGAGGCTGTCTTAATGCGACAGCCTCTTTTTTTACTTCGACAAGGACAAGGTCCTTTCGATGAGCGGTTTATACGTTTCGTATTTTTTCTTTAAGGCTTCTAAATCATACTGGCGGTATGACGGCTGATTCTTCATGTTCTGGAAGGCATTGAGCAGGATGGAGTGGAGACGGTTGCTGCTGATGACGTAGAACGAATCGGCGTCGTTGTGGATATTCCGCTTGTTCTTTTTCAGGAAGCCTGTCTTGTAGTTGGAATAGAAGGACAAGTCCTTGCCCGTGTACATGCCGTCGCTGACGGTCGGCAAGAGGACGCCAGTCGTTAAGTTGGGATTCTTTTCCAGGCCTTCAAAGATACTCTTGATATGCGCTTTCCGTTCTTCCGCAGTCAAGCGGTATTCGATGTCGGTCAGGTAGATGTAGCCCGATTCGACGTAGCGCAGGAGCGATGTCGTCGGCATGATGAAGGTGATTTCCGAAGCATTGAGGATTTCTTCCCACGTGACGCAGAGGCGCTGGATGGCAAAGGCCTGTTCCGGCGATACGGTTTCGCTGATGTGGTCGAAGACTTCGTGAGGAAGGAGGAATTCAAAGCCGATGGTCAAGTAGAAGAAGAATTTCGTTGTCGCATAGAAGGCCGTGCGATAGCCGAGTTCTTCCAGTCCCAGAGAGCTGACCGTCGACATGAGCGGTTTCTTTTCAGCTCCGTTGAAACTGAATTTTTCATAAATATCACCGACTAAGGATTCGTCGAAAATATAGGTACACATCTTGAAGCGGGGCTGTGTGTCCAGGGCATATTGAACGACGAACGCGCCCTTGAGGATGATGAGGTTGGCATTGGACGTATCCTGGATGTCATAAAAGACGAAATCGATATCCAAAAAGTTATCTAGCGTACGATAGACCGTGATTAAATCATCGAAGTTGCTTTCAATTTTATCTAAGTCCAGGCCGACGCGGATGGTCAGTCTGTGCTGTAATTCGAGGCCTTCGAAATATTTCCAGAACCCTGTTTTGTATAAAGTACAAAATTCACCGAGGACCAGGAGCTCACCATCACTTTCGAGGCTTTGAATGCCCTTTTGCAGCAAGTCCGACAAGAAAGCCGACGTATCGTGATGACCGGTGACGACCTGGATGGACGGGCGGTTTTCTTTGCCCTTGGGAACCCGGTTCTGGTTCAGCGTCGTCCGGTAGGCGGCGCAGAGGTACTGGCCGATTTCAAAGCCCAGGTCATCCGTATTTTCGGAAATGGGGAAGGTTTTAAAGAACTTGGTCTCTTTCTTCTGCTTAGTGATCAGTTCGGCAAAGTATTGGCCCATTTCTTCGTTGATCCGTTCGACATAACGGGAAGACGGTAATTTCGTACCGTTGCTCCATTTATTGACGTAGGACACATCGTAACCGACGACATCGGCCAGGGAAATGAACTTGGCCTGTGTGAAGGTAATGAGCCGTTTTAACGTTGAAGCATATCCATCTGAAATCACGTTGTAACCTCCTTCAATACGAAATTGTCATATTTTTTATATAGAACATATATGGCTTTTAATATATATGAAATACATTCATTCTCTGTATAAATTTAATTCAATCGAGCATGTACATTTTATCACATGCCTTAGTGAATCACAATGATTTTGACAAAAAAATTCACATGGACTTAATTCTATGCAAAAAAGGTCAAGCCTTTCCTGTTTTGTTCCAACTTGGTCATTTGTATACTGTAGTCACAAGGTTGGTTCAAGGCAAGGCCAATCAATAAGACATAGTTGATAATTTTTATAACTATATTAGGAGGTTTTTCATTATGGCTTACAACAATATTAAATTCGTCAACGAAGATGGTATCGGTATTTTAACGATCAGCCGCCCGAAGGCTCTCAACGCATTGAACACGGAAACAGTTACGGAACTGAATGACTGCGTTGGCAAAATCGAAGCTGACGAATCGGTAAAAGTTGTCATCATCACTGGTGAAGGTGCTAAATCCTTCGTCGCCGGTGCCGACATCGTTGAAATGTCCACTAAGAACCCTGTCGAAGGCCGTAAATTCGGTAAGATTTCCCAGGATACTTTCACACGCATCGAAAACCTGCCCCAGCCGGTCATTGCAGCTGTTAACGGCTACGCTCTCGGCGGCGGCTGCGAACTCGCCTGCGCTTGCGACTTCCGTTATGCTGCTGAAAACGCTAAATTCGGTCAGCCTGAAGTTGGCCTCGGCATCACACCGGGCTTCGGCGGCACTCAGCGTCTCCCCCGTGTCGTAGGCCGTGGCTATGGCAAAGAAATGATTTTCCGCGCTAACATGATCGACGCTCAGGAAGCTCATCGCATCGGCTTGGTCAACAAAGTCGTTCCTCAGGAAGAATTGATGGATACCTGCAAAAAGGTAGCGAAAGAAATCATGGGCAACGCTCCTATCGCTGTACAGCTCGCTAAGACGGCTATCAACCGCGGCATCAACTGCGACGTCGTCACCGGTATCGCTTACGAAGACGAAGTATTCGCCCTCTGCTTCTCCACGGCAGACCAGAAGGAAGGCATGGACGCATTCGTCAACAAACGCGCTAAACACTTCCAGGGCAAATAATAGAGCACGCTTCATTGTTAGAAGGAGGGGCTTCGCATGGCAGCTGAAAGCTTCGTGCGACAGTCCCTTTCCTATAAACCTTTAGTATGTAATAAGAATTATTTTTAGGAGGAATATTTACTATGGATTTCAAACTCAGCGAAATGCAGCAGGATATTGCTAAACTGGCTAAAGATTTTGCAGAAAAAGAATTGGCACCGACTGTCAAAGAACGCGATGAAAAGGAAGTCTTTGACCGCGCTATCCTCGACAAAATGGGTACCCTCGGCCTTCTCGGCATCCCCTGGGAAGAAGAAAACGGCGGCGTAGGCGCTGACTTCCTCAGCCTGGCTGTCGCTTGTGAAGAAGTTGCTAAAGTCGACCCGTCCATCGCCCTCAGCTTCGAAGTACACACTATGCTCTGCTCCTGGCCGATTTGGAAATTCGGTACGCCGGAACAGAAAGCCAAATACTTGAAACCCTTGGCAGAAGGTACGAAACTCGGCGCTTTCGGCCTCACCGAACCGAACGCTGGTACTGACGCTTTGAACGGTTCCACAGTCGCTACGAAAAACGAAGACGGCAGCTACACCTTGAACGGCTCCAAAGTCTTCAACACCAACGGCGGCGAAGCTGACGTTACCGTCGTATTCGCTTCGACGGACAAATCCAAAGGCGCTAAAGGCATGAGCGCTTTCATCCTGGAAAAAGGAATGGAAGGCTTTACCTATGGCAAAGAAGAAGTTAAAATGGGTATCCGCGCTTCCGTACAGCGTGAACTCGTATTCCAGAACGTAAAAGTTCCGGCTGAAAACCTCCTCGGCAAAGAAGGCGAAGGCTTCAAAATCGCTATGATGACCCTCGACGGCGGCCGTGTTGGCGTTGGCGCACAGGCTCTCGGCATTGCTGAAGGCGCTTATAATGCAGCTGTTCAGTACGCTAAAGAACGTACGCAGTTCGGCAAACCGATCGCTAAATTCCAGGCTATCAGCTTCATGCTGGCTGACATGAAACTCAAGATTGAAACGGCCCGCCTCGCAGTTTATCAGGCTGCTTGGAAAATGGCTCAGCCCGACGTTAAATCCTACTCTGTAGATGCAGCTATCGCTAAGAAATACGCTTCTGACGTAGCTATGCAGGTCACCACCGATGCTGTCCAGGTATTCGGCGGCTATGGCTTCACTCGTGAATACCCGGTTGAACGCTACATGCGCGATGCTAAGATCACTCAGATTTACGAAGGCACCAACCAGGTACAGCAGATGGTCATTTCCGGCGCTATCCTCCGATAAGCCGGCTCACCGTCTTTCTTCCTGAAGTACATATAGAAGTACATATAATAGAATAATAGTATATAAGATAACGCTCCAGAGAAAGGGACCTCACATGAAACTTCCGCCCATCATGTGAGGCTCTTTTCTTTTTTTGATTTACGAATAAATAATAATTATTTGTTGATTATTTCTTGACAAAAACGGCTAAATCATGTAAGATATAGACATAACAAAGAACCAATATCAATTAAAGGTACAAAAGATTTTATTACCACCTATGAACGACATATAATATATAATCCTTATATATGCACTTGAATTTTTTGTTAGAGGAGGAGTTATCATGAAAGACGTAAAATTCTATCAGCTCGAAGGTAAAAACGTATTGGCTTTGCTCAGCGGCAGCGTAGAAGGCGCTGAACCCATTGCCGTCGGTTCCGTTGATGCAGCTAAAGAAAAACACATCCCCGTCGTAAAACGCGTCGGCGATAAACTGGAAGTCACTGTCGGCTCTGTCATCCACCCGATGTTGGAAGAACACCACATCGAATGGATTGCCTTGGCAACGGATGATAAACTGGAAGTCAAATTCCTCAAACCCGGTGAAGAACCGAAAGCCGTATTCGCAGCCGTCGACTCCGGCGTCGTATACGAATCGTGCAATCTCCACGGTATTTGGAAAGCGGAATTTTAAGGGATAAAAAAGGGCTTGCCGCACACGCGGCAAGCCCTTTTTTTGCAGGCCGCAGGCCGGAGCCCATCGTCATTGGCGATGTCGTTCGTCGTAGGCCGTTCATCGTTCATCGACGACGATTCAGATGCGGCGTCCCGCCGCGACTGACTCGGACTGACAACATCGCCTCGAGTAACCCTCGGCTCGTAGAGGAGAACCCCTCCACCGCAAGCGGTCCCCCTCTTCTTCGCAGGGGCGGCTTACGCCCCAACCGGGGCCATCGTAGGGGACGTCCTTTAACCTCTCAGACCGCCTTTGGCGGCCAGCTCCCCTATGAAGGGAGCCTTGGGCGACCCGCTGTGAATAATGGGGAAAATACTTGTCAAGTCAATGTAGCATGGTTTTGCGACCGGCGATTTCGCTACAAAGCATTTCACGGGATTCCCACAACGGGCCGCCCTTTGGCCGGCCCCTACAGCGACATCTGTGATGTCGCGGCGGCCTGCGTCAAGGATTTTAAAAAAATCCTTGACAATTCCTTTACACAGTAGTATACTGAATGAGCTGTCGGGGCAAGGCCCTGACGCAGCAGGAAGTTTGAATTTAAAAAAAGTTCAAATTAATCCTTGACAAGCTCTTCTGAGTTTGTTAAAATAAACAAGTCGTCGCGATGAAGCGATGGCAACGATGACCTTTGAAAACTGAACAATGAACTGAATGAACGCCAACGTGCGAGGTT
>OJRX01000024.1_pt1 | contig 164665 bp, 154 predicted proteins | sample 1599301 | NCBI WGS metagenome assembly OJRX01 (sample SAMN04168656, study PRJEB22393) | human gut metagenome | biome: human gut microbiome; feature: stool | host: Homo sapiens | collected 2014-03-17 | reverse complement strand
ACCCCACCTGTTAGACATTATATCATACTGTCTAACAAATGGGGTGCAGTTCAACAGGACTCGCCGTTTTCTTATGCTTTACTTTAATTCTTGCGGTTAAAATTGATGAGGCAGCCGGCTTTGACGATCTTCTTTTCGTCTTCCGTCATCGGGGCAATGTAAAGCTCGATCTCCTTTACTTCATCGCCGAGCACATACGCTTTAATGCTCTGCATATCGCCGTCCATGGCGTCCAAAACGTTCGGGACGAGGATATAATCACCGATCTCGAAGGCGGGTTCATTCTTCATCTGGAACGGCAGCATGCCCCAGTTCATCACGTTGGAGCGGTAGCGCTTGGTGGCGTACTCGGAGCAGATATTCGCAAGGCCGCCCAAGACGCGCTGGCAGCTTGCCGCCTGTTCGCGCGCAGAGCCGTCACCGGGCTTCACGCAGTAAATGACACTGCCGATTTCGATTGTCTTTTCATCGACGTCGGGCAGGATGTTTTTCACTTTCCCGAGTGCGTTTTTCAGAGCTTCATCGCTTTGTGCTTCGCCCGCAAGTCTCGCTTTTTCGAGTGCACGGACATCCTTTGCACGCTGCACGTAACCGGGGTCGCGGCGGGAGAGTGTGAACTCCGCAAGCCCCAGTGGGTTGGAGCGGTACGAAGACGTTTCGCCGGACGGGATCAATTCGTCGGTCGTTGTGACCTTATCCATGATCTTCGAGCAGACGCGCAACAGAATGTTCTGCGCAAGTGCCTCCTGCTCCGGCCAATCCTTGATGTTCGGGCCGTAGATGAGCTTATCCTCCGGCTCTGCCTTGCCGAAGCCGTTGTAAATGCGGGCGCGGTAGGAGGAATCATCGTAGTTGTATTCCGGCACCTCATAGTTGTCCGCGTACTTTTCGGCGGAGGTCAAAATGCCGCCGTTTGCCGCCGTTGCCGCGATAGAACGTGCGTCCATGAGTGCGACGGCGCTCAGTTGGCCTGCGCCCGGCTTGGAGCCTTCGCGGTTCGGGAAGTTGCGTGTGGCGTGGCGGATGCTCAGCGCGTTATTCGCCGGTGTATCACCTGCGCCGAAGCACGGGCCGCAGAATGCGGTTTTCACGATGGCGCCCGTCGCCATGAGGTCGGAAATGGCGCCCTTTGCGAGCAGGTCCATAAACACTGGCTGCGAGGACGGGTAGACGTCCAGTGTGAATTCGCCCTGACCGCACTGCGCGCCCTTTAAGATGTGCGCTGCCGCCATGACGTTCGTATATGTGCCGCCCGCGCAGCCCGCAATGATGCCCTGCTGCACCTGCAAACCCTTTGGGGTGATCTTATCCGTCAGACTGAATTCGATATCCTTGCCTTCTGTCAAGCGCGCGGCTTCCTTTTCTACTTCGCGCAGGATGTCGCCGAGATTCGCGTTCAGCTCGTCAATCTCAAACGCGTTGCTCGGGTGGAATGGCAGCGCGATCATCGGCTTTACGGTGGAAAGGTCTACATAGACCAAGCCGTCGTAGTATGTCACGTCGGCCGGCTTTAACTCGCGGTAATCGTCCGCGCGGCCGTGCTTTGCGAGGTACGCCTTCGTGTCGTTGTCTGTGCACCAGACGGAGGTGAGACATGTGGTCTCGGTCGTCATGACGTCCACGCCGTTGCGGTAATCGGTCGTCATGCTCTTGATGCCGGGGCCGACGAACTCCATGACCTTGTTTTTTACGTAGCCGTTTTTAAACACCGCACCGATGATGGCAAGCGCGATGTCCTGCGGGCCCACGCCCGGGCGCGGCTTGCCGGTGAGGTACACCGCCACAACGCCGGGATACGCGACATCGTATGTGTTTTCGAGCAGCTGCTTGACGAGCTCGCCGCCGCCTTCGCCGATGGCCATGGTGCCGAGCGCACCGTAGCGCGTGTGGGAATCGGAGCCGAGAATCATTTTGCCGCAGCCCGCCATGGCCTCGCGCATGTACTGGTGAATGACCGCCATGTGGGGCGGCACATAAATGCCGCCGTATTTGCGCGCGGCGGAAAGGCCGAACACGTGGTCGTCCTCGTTGATGGTGCCGCCCACGGCGCACAAGCTGTTGTGGCAGTTTGTGAGCACGTAGGGGATGGGGAACTTCTCCATGCCGGAGGCGCGCGCCGTCTGAATGATGCCGACGAACGTGATGTCGTGCGAGGCGAGCGCATCAAATTTTAAGCGCAGGTTCTGCATATCCTCTGCGGTGTTGTGCGCTTTTAAAATGGAATAGGCAATGGTACCCTGTTTTGCCGTGTCTTTTTGATAGGTCTCGGGTGCAGCGGCTTCCGGCACGATCTCTGTGCCGTTCACAAGGTAAACGCCGCCGTCATAAAGCTTTACCATATTCATTCACCGAAGCTTCCGAAGGAGCCCGGAAGCGATCCTTTCTTTTAGCATTGCATGGCCGCGCAGAAAATCCTGCGCTTAGTTGCTTTCAGTATAGCATAATAAAGGCGGATTTGCAATTTGCATTTCTGCTTTTTCATTTTGTTCAAAAACGGTTCAGTCTTCCGCGATGACTTTTGCTGCGGCGGAGCCCGAAGCGGTCTTCCAAATGCGGATCATCGTCGGGATGCGGCTTTGCAGTTCCGAAACGTGAGAGATGATACCGACGACGCGCCCGCTTTGGCGGATGCTCTCGAGCGCACGCATGGCGGTATCGAGCGTGTCGGTATCGAGCGAGCCGAAGCCCTCGTCGATGAAAATGGAATCAAGCCGCACCGCGCCCGAGTAGCTCTGCACGACGTCCGAAAGCCCGAACGCGAGGGAAAGGGATGCCAAAAACTGCTCGCCGCCCGAAAGTGTCTCTACGGAGCGGCACGTGCCGCTCATGCCGTCCAAAACCTCAATGTCAAGCCCGCCGTAGCCCGCGCCGCTTTTGCCCTGCTTGTGCTGCAAGGCGTAGCGCCCGCGGCTTAAAACGGAGAAAAAGCGGTTTGCGCTCTGGATGGTCTCGTCGAGCATCATGCCGAGCACGTACTGCAAAAGCGGCACGCGCAAGGCGTTGCTGCGGCCGGTCACGTACCCCGCAAGCTTTGCTGCGCGGCTATACTGTACGTCGAGCGCGGCGGCTTCCTCCGTGTATTGCTGCACGGCGGCGGCGCTTTCCGTAATGGTGCGCAGGTCGGAGCCAAAGCGCCCAAGCTGCACGGAAAGCGTCTGCGTTTCGGTGCTTTTTGCGTCCAGCTCCGCTTTGCTTTGCAGGAGGTCCTTTTCCGGCGCTGCGCCGAGGGCATTTTTCGCTTCCTTTGCGGCGAACATCTGCTGTGCGGCAGCTTTTACGGCCTCGTTTGCGGCAGAAAGCGTGTTTTCCGCGGCGTGGAACGCTTCCTCAAGCGCTGCGGTCTCCTGCTCGAGCACGCGAATGCGCTTTTGTATTTCGGTCATCTCCGATATGATTTGCGCCGCATCGCGCACGGTGTCCATGGCGCTTAATTGGCGGCGCTTTTCTTCCAAAGCGGCACGGCAGGCGGCAAGCGCGGCGTTGTGGCGGCTTTCGACCTGCATAAGCGCTTCGCGTTCCGCTTTGAGTGTCTCAAGTTTCTTGTGCGCGGCCGGCGCCTGCGCTGCAAGCTTTTGCGCTTCGTTGAGCGCCGTTTGCGCCGCAATGTAGGCCGCTGTGAGCACGTCTTCGCTTTCTGTGATGCTTTTTGCGGCATCGTTTGCGGCGTTTAATTGTGCGAAAGCGACCTCGTGCCGCGCTTTTGCGGCGGCGGCCGTCTGCTCGGCGCGGCTTTGCTCCTGCCGCAGGTCTTCGAGCTTTTTGCGCAGCGCATCAAGTTCTTCTTTTGTCGTCTCACCTGCGCACGGTACGGCGAGCACGGGGTGGTGCACCGCGCCGCAAACGGGGCAGGGCGTGCCGTCCGTGAGCCCTGTGGCGAGCGCGGCGGCGCTGTTTTGGTTCCACTTGGCTTCTGCCGCCGAGAGCAGCTTATCCTGCCCCACGACGGTCAGACGCGCGGTGCGCGCCGCGTCTTCGGCAGCTCCCCACAATTTTTTGCACTGCGCTTCGATTTTAGCGGCGTCACTGCGCGTTTTCAGCGCGGCAAGCTGTTCGTTTAAGATGGTCTGCGTCTGTAAGAGCGACGCGAGCCGGTCTTTTGCGGCATCGGCCTTTTCGGTGAATGCTTCGCCTACCGCGATGCGCCGCAGCACCTCCGGCAGCTTTTGGCGGTCGTCCTCTGCCTGCTTCTGTACGGCGCGCTCGCGCTCCTCCTCGGTGCGCAGTTCTTTTAAAAGCTGCTCCTTTTGCAGGCTGCGTTCCTGCTCTGCGCGCAGCTGTTCGCTTCGTTTTAAAAGTGTGTCCTTTTCGGCGGTCAGCTTTGTAAGTCCCGCGCGGTTCTGCTCGGCGCGTGTATACTGCGCTTTGGCGGAAGCTGCCCGCGTTTCGGCGGTTTTCAGCTGCGCTTCGGCATCGGTCTCGGCTTTTTGGCACTGCTCAAATTGCAGTGCGCGGGTGTATTGCTTTTGTGCGAGCGTCAGTGCTTCTTTCGCGGCGGCGAGCGCTTTTTCGGTTCGTGCGCATTCTGATCGAAGCGCTTCCGTTTGCACGGCGAGCGCCTCGGCGGTCTCCGCGCCATGCTTTTCGAGCAGCGATTTCAGTTTTGTCTCGCACGTTTCGCGCTTTGCGTACAGCTTTTTTTGCCGCTCTGTGAATTTCATCGCGATGCGTTCCCATAGCTCGCAGGAGAAAAGCGTTTTCAAAATGGCTGCTTTTTCGGTAGAATTCGCGCGCAGAAGCTGCATGAATTTGCCCTGCGGCAGCACGATGACCTGCGAAAATTGCTCGGCGGTGAGGGAAAGCAGGTTTTCCGCGTAGCCTGTCACATTGCGCGCCGCACCCGAAGCGGCAAGCGCCCAGCCGTCTGCCGTGCGGCGCTTGCACTCGTTTTCTTCCTCGGTGATAAAATCGTCGCTGCCGCGCTTTTTGCGGCGGTACAGCGCGCGGCGGAAGCAATATTCGTCTTCGCCGAGCGCAAAATGGTAGACGACCTCGGTGCGGTCGCTGTCTGCGGCGGCAAGGCAGCGCATATCTTGAAACGTGCGCCGCCCGCCCGTCGATTTATAAAAGAGCGCGATGCTCATGGCGTCGAGCAGCGTCGTTTTGCCGCCGCCCGTCTGTCCGGTGATGAGGAACAGCCCCGCTTCGTTCAGCTTTTCAAAATCGATGACGGTGTGCTCCAGATACGGTCCAAACGCCGAAAGCTCCAAACGGATCGGTCTCACGTTGCATCGCCCTCCAGTTCCTTTAGAATTTCCGCAAGCAGCGCTTCGTCCTCCGGCTGCGCTTCCTCACCGCAGACCTCCTTTAAAAAGCCGCGGAAAAGCTCCGCGCGGCTGCGGCTGTGCAGATCGGCTTCCGCCTGCGTGCCTGCGTGCTGCTTTAAAAACCACGTGCTGCGCACGCCGAGTACATTCGGGTAATAGGGGCGCAGTCGGTCGGCCGGACGGAAAACAGGCTCGTCGTCGGTGAGCAGAATTTCCACATAGTCTTCATTGGGCGCCGCCTGCCCGTTTTCGAGCAGCGCCGCAAACGTACCCTCTATGCGCTTTACGTCGTGCAGAGGGGTTACGGGGATGCACGTTGTTTCCACCGTGTCGCCGAGCGTGACGAGCGTCATGCTCTTTTTCTGGTGCGCTTCGTCTACGGAATATTTGAGCGGTGAGCCCGCGTAGCGCGCCGTGTCGCCTGCCCTTTGCGCCGCGTGCAGGTGCCCGAGCGCCGCATAGTCAAACGGGGAGAAGACATCCGTCGGCACATCGCCCGCGCCGCCGACGAAAAGGCGGCTTTCGGAATCGGAGGTGGAGGCCCCTGCCGCAAAGCAGTGCGCGACCAAAACGTGCTTTTTCGCGGGGTCAAACGCTTTTTCCATTTTTTCGACCGCCGCGCGCATGCAGGCCCCCGCGCCGCGCAGCGTTTCATCGCCTAAAAAATCGCGCATCTGAGCGTTTTCAAAGTACGGCAGCGGGAAAATCTGTATGTTGCCGATCTCGACCGGCGTAAACGCGTCTTTAAGCTCCGTGATGATATGGATGCCGTGCCGCGCAAGCAGGCTTTTGCCCACCGCAATGCGGTCCGGGCTGTCGTGGTTGCCGGAAATGATGACGGCGGGGATGCTCCGTTCGCACAGCGCATCGATGAGCTCGTCGAATAAATGAATCGCATCGACCGAGGCAATCTGCCGGTCGTACAGATCGCCCGCAATGAGCAGCGCATCAGGTTTATATGCATCCAGCGCAGGCAAAAGCGACTGCCGCACAAAATGCCGCTGGTCATCCATTAAGCTGCGACCGTACAAAAGCCTGCCGAAGTGCAGGTCTGCAATATGTAAAAGCTGCATAGCGTCTCCTTTTAAATTTTTAGTCTGACTTTTTTCTGAATTTGCCGGCGAGCACCTTTTCAGGGGTGCCAAACCGTGCTATAATAATAAAATAGTTAACAGTATTATATCATGTCCGTTGGAGGATAAACAGTGAGAAAACATAAATTTTTATCGATATGCGCAAGCGTTTTGCTGTCGCTTTCCGTTTTGACGACCGGCGTTTTGGCCGATACAGCCGAAAGTACCGCGAGCGATATTTCCACAGCTTCCGATACCTCGACTTCGGAAACCGACAAAACGACAAACACGGTCGTGGCCAAAAGCAGCGAAATGGGCTTTCCGTGCGATAAGCTCACAGACCCGAACAGCGCTTCTATTTATATGGTGAGCCTCGACACCGATACCGTTGTCTATACATATAATCCGGACGAGCGCCGCCCCATGGCTTCCATGACGAAGATCATGACGTATATCGTCACGGCGGAAACGGTCAGTGACCTGCAAAACACGCGCACTACGGTGCCGGAAAGCGTTGCCGAGGAGCTTGAGGGCACGGGCTCGTCTTTGGCGGAAATTCAAACGGGCGAAAGCTTTACCATCTATGAGCTTTTGAACCTGATGATGGTGCCCTCCGGCAATGATGCCGCGCTGACGCTTGCAAAATATGTGGATTCTTTGAATATCACGGCCGACGACCCGCAGTATGACGAAGACGGTGACGGCAAAATGAGCTGTGTGGAGCTGATGAACAAGAAGGCCGCGGAGCTCGGCTGCACGAACACGCATTTTGTGAACCCGCACGGCCTGTATGATGAAAACCACTATACCACCGCGCGCGAGATGGCGACCATCACGGAGTATGCGCTGACAATGCCGTATTTTACGGACGTCACCTCGCAGACGTATTACACGCAGCCGCCGACGAACATGACAAACGAGGAACGCACCGTCACCACGACGAACCGCATGCTTTTGAGCTATGACGATGAGTATTACACCTATGCCACCGGCGTAAAGACCGGCTCCTTGAATGAATCCGGCTACTGCATTTCCGCCACGGCTACGTATGACGGGTACAGCTACCTTGTCGTTTGCATGGGCAGCCCGTATATCGACAGCGAGGGCAACCATATCGATTATCACGGCGAAATGTACGATGCCGCGACGCTGTTCCGCTGGGCATTTTTGAATATCGAAAACAAAACGCTCGTTACGGACGGCGAGCTTCTCGGCGAGGTGAACCTCAAATACGCGTGGGGCAAAGACCGCCTGCAGGTGCTGGCGCAGGGCAATCTCACCGCAACACTGCCGAGCAGTCTGGAAAGCGGCGCCATCACCACAAAGCTCGATCTGCCCGAAAGCGTGAAAGCGCCCATCAAAAAGGGCGATTACGTCGGTACCGCCACGTTCTATTATAACGGCGCGGAGCTTTCCACCGTTGCGCTCGTCGCCGCGGAAAGCGTGGAGCGCAGCGAGATCGTGCAGGTTTTGCAGCAGGGGCAGGAGGTGCTCACCTCCACGTGGTTTATTGTTACGGCCACCATTTTGCTGGTCTTGGCTGCCGCGTATGCTATCCTTGCCATCCTGATGAACCGTAAAAACAAAAAAGTCCGCCGCGTAAAGAAGTACAGAGATTTATAAGTACAGAACAAAACCCCGATCCGTTTCATGTGCGGAATCGGGGTTTTAACGTTCACAGAGCGAACAATTCACTTGCCGTAAGGCAAATTTCACCATAATCTCCTACGTTCTCACCTGCCGGCTCGGTCGGGGCTGGACGGTCGCCACCGGCGACCAGCCCCCTTCGGGTTATGCGCCGCGGGCGCATAGATGGAAAGTCGCAGGCACAAACTTGCCCAAAACAAGAAGAAACTCAGTTGTTCAAAAGAACAACTGAGTTTCTTTGGAAGGGGTGGACACTTTAGATGCCGCCTTCAAATACTTCAATCAAAGTCTTTTATGCGTCAATTTTTATACGCAAAGTATTTGCCAGCTGATAACGATTTTGTGCTTGAATTTCACTATACACATCTAAAGTACCGCTAACATCTTCAATAGTAGCAACCAGTGCGTATGGAACATCTAAATTTTCCTCATCCCAACGAGAGAAAAGTTCCAGCCATATTTGCCAGTCACCAGAATTAAACGACGTAAATGTTTTAGTGAATTGACAACAGACATCCCATTTCCTTCGGCCTTCAGAATAGTCTTGTGCTACCGGCAACAAACGGCCATCTGGATGAGACTTTTTTAGTGAGGCTCGAATAAACGCTCCTAAATATTCGCTACCCTTTGTGCGATCAACCGGTGGTAGCGTAAGACAAGTGACAGTAACGCGAGCTACATTTCTGCCTACCTGAGCAGCTAAAACTTCTGGCATATAGATTTTCACGCGTTCCTTGGTTAGTCTGTTAAGGCTTCCTGTCCTTAAGAAAGTTACTCGAGAAGGAGATGAGAATTTGCTATCCTCCACCGAAGCAATTCCTCTTCCATAAAGGTTATGGGCAAAGGCTAATTCTTCATTTTCCATCTCATCACTTTCCCATAGAGGCTTTGCATTGTGATACAGCAGAGCTTTTGCAAGCAAAATATCATTATTAGGAGTATTGTTACATATTTCCGCTAAATCACCGGCAACAGTAGGAGCGGTAAAACTAGTTCCTGCATCTGGTTCCACAGTTGCATTTGTGGTAAGAACTAACGAGGCCATATCAGCAGGCACATGGGCACCCGCCCCATCTAATGATATAGTACCACCATAAGCACACATATCGGGCTTTGAAAAACCAGCAAAACCTGGCCCTCGTCTACTGTATGGAGCAATAATATTTTTCCCAGAAAGACTACCAACATGATCCTCGCTTGTAACTGCTCCTACTACGATACTGAGCATAGAATCGGCAGGGGGAGCAATTCGCGAATCATCATCATCTAGTATATCGTCAATGGAAGTTTCCGTTTTCCAAAGTTCATGATTTCCGGCAGAAACAACAAACTGGACCCCATATTTCAGCTGCAATGCATCAAGTTCAAATCCTATAATACTCATCTCATCACCTTCAATAGGAAGACTCGCATTTGCAGATAAGTTGTATATCTTCGAAACCCCATGATAAGCCTCAACAGCCTTTTGAATACGCTGGATTATGATATTTTCTGGAACAGAACCATCAAGTATATTGCAATCAATAACTCTTGCGCGGGGAGTAATGCAATGAGAAAGTGCCAATTGTTGTCCCATATGTGCAAATGATACTCTACTCGCTACTCGTGTTCCGTGATCTCTATCGCCCCCAGGAGATAGGGGAGGCATCCAATGTTCGATTACAAGTTGATCAAACGGAGAAGGAAAGTTTATCCCGGAGTCAAGAACAACGACAATTGGCAGATTTTCTAAATCAATTTCATCATCCATTTGTGCAGAAGATGGAATATTCATCAGAAAATCATCTACACCTACACTAAAAAACGGGTCTCCTCAATTCTATATATTGCAGAGTCATTCTCAAAACGGCTTAAAGTGCTAGATGGAACAACCGCACGAATTACAGGCGTTCTATCAGAGAGGTAATAGGGGTCCTGCTGAATTTGTCCCTGCACAATGTGAATTTTTTCTTTCACCTTTTCAATTGCTATTGCATAGTCCTTAGATTGCAAATTAGGAATAAACATAAGTTGAATATCTACTGTTTCTGGAGGCCGATCAATATATACTTTTTTTCTTAGCTCTCCGGAATTCTTCTCTGTTCCTATATATGGAGCAATACTTTCTATATAGTCAAATTGAGTTTTATTTGTGCCATTTGCCGTATATGCTGCAACACGATTCCTTAATATCTGGAACTGATGTTTCGTTGTAGAGACTATTGCGTGTCGCTCATCCTTAACTGCATTTACGTACATTCCATTCTTGGAAAACAAATCAGACTGATGCTGAATTTTTTCGCCCTCTGGCAGCTCAACTTTAAATACGTATAATCCAGCATCATGTAAGGAGTCATCTTCTTTAAGTTCTTCGACGGCTTGCTTAACTAATTGAAGTCCATGGCTCAATTTAGCACCGTGTTCAGAATAAACAATATCACGAGGTGTAGTTCTACCAGTAGGCTTCTTTGATACACGTTCTACTTCCTCATCAGGAATCCAAAAATGAGGCTTTTTGTCATTCATCTAATTTTCCCTCCTTGTTAAAACGATAACTTAATGTTGAACGAGGAATCCCCGTGATAGCCTCAAGTGTACGAATCGATACTCCATTCTTTTGAAGTTTCGATAATGCCTTCATAAAGTCACCGTCATCTTCACTAACGTATAAAGTAGTATGCTTCAGCCAGATTTTTCCGATTTCTTCAATAGAAATAATTGATCCACTTTTTTTATTCATAATACAAAACTTGCCTAATGACTGTAAGAATGTTTGCATTTGAGCACCACTCATGCCATCCGTAAGAACGGTCAATATTTGAGAATCTATTTTGTATTCTTTCAAAAAATCTTGCAATGAGTTCTCAATTATTTTCTGGCGTTGCATTTCATTAGGCTCGTCTAACAAAATGGAAATATTAAATCTTCTCCAAATCGCTGGATCAAGTAAATGATGGTGATTGGTGGCCGCAACCAAAAAAACATTTGCCGGCATTTCATCCATGTTCTGCAACAAGGTTGTTACGACTCGCTTCAATTCTCCGAGTTCATGGGAATCATCTCTTTTTTTTGCTATAGCATCGAATTCATCGAGAAATAGCATAATGCGTTTCCCTTTTACAAATTCGAATATTTTCCGGATATTTGTTCCTGTTTGGCCAAGATACGATGATACCAGACCATCCAAATGAACATACGCGATAGGTAACCCTAATTCTTTTGCCAAGGCATTTGCAGTCATTGTTTTTCCACAACCGGGAGGGCCACAGAATAATATTCTATTTGTAGGTGTAATTCCTATCTTCATGAGTTCTTGGGCTTTATTTTGTTCTTCAACAATTTCCTGAATTGTATCTTGAGCCTTTTCCGACAGTGCTACATCTTTTAGCTGAACGGTAGGTTGCAAAATTTCAACCAGATCCAAAGTGCTATCTTTGTCTTTGGGTAAATTGGTAACTGACTGTACGGAAAAAGACATTGTAGACATTGGGCTGATCATGGAACTTTGAAAATGTTTGTCTGGCGAATAAGCATTTTTAAGAGACAATGCCAATTGGGCATTTCCTTTTTTTTCTTCATCATGAATCAAATCAGAAAGTGCACTTTCAAATTGAGATTCATTTCCGCTACTGTGTGCGGTTACTAAATTGATTATTAAATTTGCTTTCATATCGGCACTCTCCTTGGACACAACTGTTCACTATAAAAAATATGATAGCACATTAAGGCAATTTTGTCAACTGCTTTTTGGACGCTGTTGGACATGCAAATCTTCCACAAAGAAATAGCACCGATGCCCCAAGATTGAGGACATCGGTGCTATTTCTTTGCAGGCAACCTATTTTTTCAATGGCAGGTTTGCGTCCTGCTCGTACCCACCGACAAACCGTATTCTGATTTGGGTAGCGGATAAAACAGTCACCTGTTCAATAATTCTTCGGATGAAGTCATCGTTAAATTCAGTAAGGTTCAGGTTTTCCTCGTTATTGATATAAAGCAGGGCCTGTTGGTACTGGTATTCCTGTGCCTGATCCGCCATCTTCTTTTTCTGAATTTCCTGCAGTTGGTTGGTAAGGCCCATTTTTTGTTCGGAAAGCTGCCGTAACTTGGCGGCATAGAAGTCGCTGTCGCCGCCTTGTGCTACGATCTTGACTAAGGCGGACATTTCCTGCTCCAGCTTGTTGATTTGCTTTTCCAGTGATTGAGGAGTGACTTGGCTCCCGGAAAAGAGGATAATATTCTCTTGAACATCCCGGAGACTTTGCATGATATCATTCTTGTCACCGGCCATGGTTTGAACGCACTGGAGAATTGCCTGATGTAATGCTTCCTCGGATAGGGTCGGAGAGTGCTGGCAATACTTTGTGCCGAACTCAAGGCGGTTGATGCAACGCCAGACAACCTTTTTCTTGCCCTTTTTAGACCAAGTGGTTCGTCGGTACATGGAACCGCATTCCCCACAGACCAACCTTTCGGATAAAGCATATTTGCTGCAGTATTTCCCCAGCACACTCTTGGTTTTCTTTTGGGAAACCTTCTTTTTGCTATTTCTGCGGGTCAGTTCAAGTTGGGCATTCAAGAAGTCCTCACGGGGAATAATGGCGGGGTGGTTATCTGTAATGTAGTATTGGGTAAGTTCCCCGTTGTTTTTCTTCTTTTTCTTGGTTAAGAAATCCACAGTATAAGTCTTTTGCAGGAGAACATCTCCCATGTATTTTTCATTCCGCAGGATATGCTCAATACTTGAGAGGCTCCATTCGGTATTCCCTCGTGGGGTTAGCACATTCCGCCGCTCCAGGGCTTCTTTAATCTGGCGGAGACTCCGGCCCAGCAGGAACAGGTTGAAAATCATTTTGATGTGTTCCGCTTCTTCGGGCACAATTTCCGGTTCACCATCCTCATCCTTCCTATATCCCAGCATACTCGAATATGGAAAGGCAAACCTCCCTTGGCTGTACCCTTTCCGCTTACCCCATTTGACGTTGTTGCTCAGGGATTCGCTTTCCCCTTGGGCAAAGGCGCTTGTCCATGTGAAGAATATTTCGCTGGTCACACGAGAGGTATCCAACCCTTCTTTTTCAAAACGGATGATGATACCCCGGTCCTTTAGCATTCGTATGTATGAGATGCATTGGAGGGTGTTCCGGGAAAAACGGGACAGTGACTTGGCAAGTATCATGTCGATTTTCCCTTTTTTGCATTGCTTGATCATTTCCATGAAGCCAGGGCGGTTCTCATCCCTGGTGCCGCTGATGCCATCGTCTGAAAAAACGCCGGCGTATTCCCATTCAGGATTTGAGCGAATGAGATCCTCATAATAGATTACTTGGTTTTCGATACTGGTTTGTTGTTCCTCCTGCTCTGTACTGACTCGGCAGTAAGCGGCTACACGCAGCCTGTGATTTCGTGTTCGGGCCTGCAGTACCGATGAGGGCTTAATTTCCCGGATGCTTTTTTGTCGGATAGGCGTTTGAGATTGCATTTAAGGCTCCTTTCTATTATATTAAACAACCTTTTGATTGATTAGTTGTAAGGTGACAGTTGCATTTGAAGTTATAAAGACTTTACTTACGATTTCTTGAAAAAGCTGGACATCCAACGATTCTAGGGGGACTCGGTTGTCCAAGGCTATTTTTAGCAGTTCATTTTTCCATCCCACAGGTTGGTTCTGCATAGTGCTGTATTTCTCTTGGGCGCACTTTTTAATAAGCTCCAACAGATAATCCGTAGAAGTATATGGATCGCACATTTTGCGATTGATTTCGTTTGTTAAGCGAGCGGCTTCTAGAGAGAGACACTTTACTGTCTGGGGAGGCTGTGTTACTTGGGCAGAGTGAGTAATTACAAAATTTAAAACGCCGAGAATTCGCTCCAACAATTCGTTATCTGTGATGTTGCCTGTTTCAATTCCGCAGTTTGGACAAATCCAGACTATGCTTTTGCTCTGTTTGCTGTGATGAGTGCTTCGGGCTAGTTTTTGTCCACATTTTATGCAGCATATTTTCTCTCTGACGGATTTAAGTGAAGAATTCAATTTTCCATTTTGTATGATCGAACGCCGAGAGGAAACCTGTTCAAAAAGGCTTTCTTCTATAATTTGAGGGTATTCATTATTTCCAAGGTATGTGGCGTTATCTAAAATACGACATATCATATTCTTGTTCCAATTGCTTCCTTCCCGGTAAGGCACATTGAGAACAGGCAGCCGTTCCATTAGTTTTGGTACGGAAATACCTTCTGAATATTTTTGGTAAATAAACCGTACGACCAGTGCTTCCGCTGCATCTAAGTCTATCTGTCCATCAATCATATGATATCCAAACGGGAACCTGCGCTTTTTGTCCATAGGTGTCACCTCTCGATGGGTTCTATCAGTTCCAAGCTATTGATTAACTGAAATTTCAAACTTTTTGGACCGGCAATTATCTTGGAAATGATCTTTTTCAAGGTAGAAGGGTGAAAGGAATTGGATGTAGTTTTGCTCAACGTCTCTAATACGGCTTGCGTTCCACGGATCAATTCCTGATAGTCGTTTAAATCACGATATCTTTTTAGCTCTGCCCTTAAAGATGAAATCTTCTGATCAAGTTCATTGGTTTGGGATATAAAAAAAGCAGAATCAATGTACTCTTTGGCTCTTAAGGTAGCCAGTGTATGATTCTGCTTTAGTAATTCGGCAATCTCTTGGTTCAATTTTATGACTCCGGGATGAGCCATATATTCCCGATCTCTCAATTTCTGTATTTGGAGCAGAAATGTTTCCAGAATTTCACTTTGGTTTTGTTCCAGCTTGTTGGTTAAGGAAAGAAAGGCTTTATATATTGTGTCCTCTAATATACCCTTTGTACTGCATCGGGAAAGGTCGGCTAAATGGTTGGAACACGTCCACATAATCCCCTGCGAAGTAATTCTTCGATAACAAACCGATCCGCATTCTTCACAGAAAACCATTTTTGTTAGAGGAAAATCTTTAGTAGACTGCTTTTTGCCATGTTTTTCCTTTTTTTCTTTCAGTAAAGCCTGTACTTTTTCGAAGGTTTCCTTGTTGATAATAGGTTCATGGGTGTTTTCCGCATAAAATTGAGTTTTCTCACCGTGATTATTGATCTTTCTGAAGGGGATGCTTTCAGTGCGGTAGCTTTTGCGAAACAATTCGCTTCCTGTATAACGCTCATTTGTTAAAATATACAGGATGCCGTGTTTGCTCCAAACAGGTTTCCCACTCAGTTTAGGAATCTGTTTTGCTCCCAGCTGGTGGGATATGGTTTGAATGCCGACGCCGGATAGAAAACTGCTGTAAATCCAACGCACGGTCTCAGCTTCTTCCGATTGGATAGTCAGAACTCCGTGTTCATCGTATCGGTATCCATATGGGATTTGCGATAGGCGGAAGGTGCCATTCTTCATTCTCATGACGGCGCCTCTACGCATATTTTGGGAGATAGAAATTGCTTCTTCTTGCGCAAAGGCGCTCATCATGCTCAGGAACATCTCATTGGTTAGTGCCCCTGTATTGATCTGCTCTTTCTCGAAAATCACAGAGATTCCGAGTGCCTGCAGTTCCCGTACAGCCTTAATGCAATCTGTACTGTTTCGAGCAAATCGGGAAACTGATTTGACCAATATACAGTCGATCCTCCCAGATTGACAGTCTCGCATCAGCCGTTGAAAATCGTTGCGCTTGTCGGCCCTAGTGCCGGTAATGCCCTCGTCTGCATAAATGTCTACGAATTCCCAATCACTATGGGATTGTATGAGTTGGGTAAAGTATTCTACTTGTGCAGAAAAGGAATTGAGTTGGTCGTCAGAGTCACTGCTCACACGGGCATAAGCACAAACCCGGATTTTTTGCTCTTGCGGTTTTATGGTGGGTTCTATGATTTGCACCTGCGGCATTCTCTGCACCATCCTTTCTGTATTTTCTTAGGCGACGTTTATTGCGACCGCCCTGTAGCAACAACACTACCACATCTACCGGTATAAAGCCATCACAATGGCCACTAAATATCGTATCTTGAAACTCGGTATTTCTCAGCAATAGCAACAGTGGATCCCTTGTAGTTTTCAGATGTAATGACGCCGTCGGCTAACATCTTTTTTAAGACTGACAGTACCATATAATATTTGATTTCGTTGATCACGGCAAGGGACGGAGCTTCAGGGAAATAAGGAACACGCATCAATTCAACCTCCATTTACGGCATAAAATAATCCGGGCCTTTCTTTGCTCGGATGAATTCTTCTACGTCTTCGATTTTTCCGGTGATCCGTAGGTCTGGCAGGGCGTCCAGTACAGCGCGGTGATACCGCTCTCCGGGGGCTGCCCGATAGTCCAGAATGCTTACCACGCATGTATCTGTCTCGGTGCGAATGGCCCGACCGAATCCCTGCCGAAGTTTTACCTGCATATCCGGTATGACTACCGTCCGGATGTAGTCCTGTAAGGTGGGATACCGCTCCCGCTCCGCTTCGCTCAATGGATCGGGAACAGGGAAGGGCAGACGCACGATGATCAGCGAAGACACCATGTCGCCGGGAAAATCCACACCTTCCCAACAGGAGCCTGCTGCGAACAGCACGGTGTTTGGCGCTTGCTTAAACTGGTGGATGACGTCCTGCGCGTGCCGCCATACTTCCATAAGCGGGAAGGACAATTGCTCCTTCACCTGATTGTAGACAGCGCTCATCAGAGAATAAGAGGTAAAAAGCACCAGCGTGTGGCCGTAGGTAGTTTCTATTAACCTACAGATCTGCTCCGCCAGATACTTGACTTCCTGTTCACTGCCCATTGACAATTTCGGCTGGTCTTCGGGAAAGTATAACAGGCAGTTTTCTTCATAATTGAAAGGCGAAACCGCGACGAAATCTTCCAGTCGCTGGTTTGCGGACAGCCCCATAAGCTGCCGGGTCCTGTCAAAGCTGCCGCCGGCCATGAGGGTGCCGGAAGTCAAAATGGCGGGTGTGGATTTCATCCACAGCGCCTTGGACAGAAGTTCCGACATCTCCCGGCTGGCAGCGCACAGACTGGGGATTCCGTTCCGATCGTATTGGATGTAGAGAATGTATTTGCGATCTCCGGTGAAAAAGAGGTTGAGAACCTGTTCCGTCGTTCCCAGCCGGTAAAGGATCCACCGGGGAAGATGCAGGGCCAGCTGTTTCTGAAGCTGCCGGAGGAAAGAGAGACAAGCCCGAAGGGATGCTTCCCGTTCCGGCGTTAGGACAAATGCAGTGCGCTGCGCATCTTCCAGCAGTTCGCCCCGGCACATAGCCTGTACGAGGGCGTCAAACTTTTCTTTCAGCCGCTGGGCCGCAAGGGTGTGCTTTTCTTTTATCAGCAGCGTGCAGAGTTCATGAAAGTCTTCCGTCGACAGGCTCTTTCCGTACATCTGACGGGCGGCGTCCGGCAGCTTGTGGGCCTCGTCAATCACCAGGGCCCGGTAATCGTTGAGAAGAGGACGCATTTCCTGCAAACGGTGGGCGGCGTCGGCTAGCAGATAGTTGTGGTTGCAGATCTGGATGGAAATTTCCGCACTTCTGGCTTCTTTCAGGTATTGGTGGTATCGGCAGGTACTTCTCAAAGGGCAAGTTTTTTCACAGACTTTTGGGACGCATACCTGTCGCCGATCAAATCCGCTGAGGCCGGCAACGGAGTCCAAGTCGTAATGGGTGCGCAAGGAGAGCAGAGCCTCCATCTGTTCCGCATTCTTTTTCTTATCTTTCACAGCTTCCAAGCGCTGGGAAAGACGGGCGTCGCAGACAAAGCGTTCCTTGCCTTTTCGCACCATTGCCCGGATGGGCTTGGAGATGATGCGGTTCTCTAGAAAAATCCGGGATAAAAATGGAATGTATTCTCCAATGATAGCGTCCTGCAAGGCGACGCTGGAGGTGGAGACCACCACGGACTGGGAACCGGCAGGCGCATGGGGCGCGAATTTTTTCAGCAAAATGCAGGCGGTCAGATAGGCATAGGTTTTGCCGATCCCGACGCCTGCATCGCAAAGGACGATATTGTTTTGAAACAGGGTGTCCATCATGGTGTAGCAGAGGGCGATTTGTTCTTCCCGCACAGCCAGCCCGTTTTGGGGCAGAAGCGTTCGGAAGATCCGTTCTATCTCCCTGTAGGTCTGCTCTTTTGAAATTGATCCGTTCATTTCGGCACATTCTCCTTGGCCTGTTGGCGGCAAACTAATGCGGCGCAGATTTTCTGCGCCGCACGGATTCGCCGTCAACGGCAATCTGAATAAAGTAGTGGATTTTGATGCGCCGTATTTGCAGCTCGCCCCCCGGCAACCTCTTGGGAACCATGCGGGCAGGCTTGCAGTTTACAAGCCGTTCACTGGCTCTCCAGGGGTCTTGCTGATTACAACCCAAGGTCGGCCAGCCCATCTGACGTGTGGGCAAACGATAGCGTGTATCATAATCTCCCGCCCGAGGTTGTGGCAAAAAGGGCAACTACGCCCTCTTTCCGGTCAAAATGAATCGCTCAAAGCCAAACAACGCAAGCTGCCGTCTCAAAGAAGATAGGCAGCTTGCGGCTGGGCTTGTCCTAGCGCTTTTTCCGAAGCCCGCATACTGCGGACTTTTCAGTCGCTCGCTCAGGCGGGAACGTACCCGCATGGCTGGTGTTCATTTTTCAAGCTACAAGTGAACGTCTTTTTCCCCGTTCATCCTATAGCCCAGGAAAAAGGCCGGATCGTGACATGAAATTAGGAGAAAAACTTCTTTTTCAGGCGGGAGATACGCTGCCGGACTGCTGTTTCCGTCAGTCCAATTTTTTTCGCGATCTCTATACTGGTGTAGTCCTGTAGTTTATACAGGATGATCTGTAAGGTAAGTTTGTCCTCTTTGGAGAGAATACGCAGCAGCTTCGCGTTCTCAATACTATCCAGCAGGGCTTGCGTATTTTCTACGGGCAATTCAATAGCCTGTGCAGATATGAGATCTACAAAGGGCGACCATTCCACCTGGCGCTGCAGGTATTGGCGTTCTTTATTGAACTGTGCCCAATCGTATGTATGCAGGCGCTGGATGGTGTCCTCGTCCACGCCGAGCTTTCTGAGTTCTTTTTCTTCAGCTTCTTTCCAGCGGAACCATTGTCTTTCCGCTTTGGCTTTGTTATAAGCCATGACTGTTTCCTCCGATCAATCTGGAATTTGGGAAAATTCAGATTGTCGGAGGCGGCGATGGACCACGATGGGCAATTAACCAAAGGCTTTTTAGGCTGTAATTATAAAGAAAGCACACTTGCAAAATGACAAGTGTGCAATGTATAATACTATTCTTTTTTGAAGAAACCCATACCAAACGTCACCGCAAAAGAACAAGATGAGCAGGGAGCGAGGATTAGACTACACCATGCAGAAATGAAACAATTGGGATACTTGTCCTGTGCGCTCTATCTAGTTCTATTCGAATTCTTTTGATGTTCAAAAAGGCACGGCAACTGCAATAAAGCGGTCAAAATCATCCCAGTGCCTAAGGGAATAGCAATTTCAACAGTGCGGAGAATAAGCAGCAGAGAATATAGTGCGGCATTGATGGTTGCAAGCACAATGGCAATTCGGTGAAAGGCAGATTTTTCTTTCGCAGAAAGTTGACGATTTTCTGAGTCTATCGGGCTTAAAATACAAATTGGAACAATTGAAGCATAAACAAGAAGAGTGTGGATAATGAAACTTCCATACTCTAGGATTATTCTGTTTTCTAGAAGGCACCCCAATAAAACCAGTGTTGATACAATGATGCAGGGGAGTGGGGTTTGAAAATGAAACCCTCCGGCGAACTTCCGAAGAAAAATAAAAGGAGTAATCAGCAAAATTCCTTCAACAGCCATATTCAATGGAATACTGACCATTAGTACTAAGAACAGTGGAGTTAAAGTAAAGAGGAAAGAATATATGCTGTATTCGTATAATTCCTTCTCATTGACAGAAATGGCTCCATGTTTCAGGAGCCATTCTGCTACAGCACGGGATATAAAGCGAATCATTTAATTCTACTGAAGCGCTTCAGTTCTGCAGGTGCTTTAGGCTGATAGATCATGCCGGAAGCAGCGGTGTTGGCGCTGATGCACAAAACAGCAGAAAAGAAAAAGGTAAGGAAGCTTGCGATGGATTTAAGGATACTGTTTGTTTTGGTCATTGATTATGCACTCCTTTCGTCAATATATATTCTACTTCCTTTTACCTAAAAATTCCACATAATAAGCATTAAAGAAAGCTTTTTGTCGCATTTTAGAAATTTTTTTGGTTTTAGGAGGTGAATTTTACGGTTAAAAAGAAAAAATCATTTTAATAGAAATTTTTGAAATTCAACTTTAAAAAGAGAATATCATTTTAAGATGATTCTGTTTTAGGCGAGTTCTTGATAGTATGAATGCAAATCTTGAAAGGAAGTACTTGTATATGGAACTCGACAGGAAAGAGATGGGACGTCGCATCTCTAAAAGGAGAAAAGTCCTTGGAATTAAGCAAGCGGTGCTTGCAGAAAAGATAGGGGTTAACGGAAACCACCTTTCGAGTGTGGAAACCGGGAAAATTACGCCGAGTTTAGAGCTGTTTGTGAAAATTTGTGATGAGTTAGGGGTCACACCGGACTATTTGCTTGAGGGTGCGATGCACTCTAATAATGTGCCTCAGAGTATCGTAGACCATCTTCGCCTTTGCAGCGAAGAAGATGTGGATTTGGCGGCAGAAATTGTAAAACTTTTGGCAGACCGGAATGAATCAAACTTGGGTTGACAAAAAAATTATATCGCGGTATAATACCCCCCGAAAAAAGGGGGGATTTATGTGCGTATTCTGCTCTGTGATGATGATCCAATGATTTTGGTTCAGATGGAAAAGTACTTGAAGGAGTACTTTCAAAAAGCACACTTGCGTGTGCCGGACATTGCATCTTATACAAGCGGCGATGCGTTGCTTCGCAGTGAGAGCACGGCGGAGATTGCTTTTCTCGACGTGGAGATTCCAGGGCTGAGCGGTATTTATACAGGCGAAAAACTGAAGAAGAAAAATCCCTCGATTAAAATATTCATTCTCACATCGTATATGGATTATCTGGATGAGGCGATGAAATTCCATGTGTTTCGGTATTTGTCGAAGCCTATTGAAAAAGCACGACTGTTCAGAAACGTGAAAGAGGCACTTTATCAGATCGAGATGGAGACACGGCCGGTAGCGATTGAAACAAAAGACGGCGTGATCGTCCGCCAGGCGGAGGACATTGTCTTTGTAGAAACAGAGCGGCACAAGACGAAAATCGTGACGATCGATGCTGTATATGAAGTAAATTCCCCCCTACGCATGTGGAACGACCTGCTACAGATCGGGGGTTTCTATCAGACACACCGAAGCTTTATTGTGAATATGAGGTATGTAGGGGAGTTTACCAAAGATACGGTGAAGTTGAATTTGCCAGACGGACAGACCTGTTCTGCATATTTGACGAAACGGCGATACAGCGATTTTAAGAGCAACTACTTATTGTACTTGGAGAGCACACGATGATAGAGCAAAATATCTGTTTTGTAGTGGTTTATTTGGCGGAAGCGCTGACAGCTTGGCAGTTTTTTGGGGAGTTATTCTCTCCCCGGCGGCCGACATGGGTTCGCGGCATATTGTTCGGGGTAGGCTATGGATTGGCCTGGTTGTGCTTTGCTTTGAATTTTGTGCATGTGAATGTCTTGATATTTGCGGTATGTACAGGGCTCATTCTTTACATAGGATATACGGTCGGAATCGGGAAAGCTGCTCTATACGCGGTATTGTTGTCTGCGCTTATGCTGGGTACAGAATACCTGTCAATGCTGTTTCTTGGGGCTTTTTTTGACGGATTTGGGCAGTACAAAGAAAGATTTGCTGTGCTGATTCTTTTTGCGGTGTTCAGCAAAGTGCTCTACTTTATCTGCACGCGTCTTTACGTTCATATTGCGAAAAGCCGGGAGCAAGAGAGCCCGGTGCCCAACGTCGTTTTTATTCTGATGTTAGTCACGTGTCTTTCCTCTGTGTTTGTTATCACGGCGCTTATTTATATTTGTCTTGAGCTCCCGAGTTTTTCGCGCGCTGCAGAGTTCTGGATGATTGGCTGCGCTATGGCTCTTCTTCTGGGAAACATTCTGATATTTGCAGCTTACCAGTATATACAGCAAATGAATCAGAGATATATGGATTTAAGGCTACAGCAGCAAAAAGATCAGGCGGATCGGTCGTATTATAAAACATTGCAGGAACAGTATGATAACCAGCGGATTATGATTCACGATATCCGCTATCACCTTGCAGCCATTAAGGAAATGGCTGAGGTTCAGAATGGAAAAGTCGTTGCAAACTATGTTTCGGAGATGGAACGCCTTCCGGCACTGCAGCGGCGGGTTCAGTATTGTAAGGATCCGGTATTAAACACCTTGCTCATTCGGTATCGCGATCTATGCCAGGAGAGAGGAATCTCATTTTCTGTTGATATTCGCAAATGTGCAGTAGAAAGTATGGACAGTATAGATATAACGTCGCTGTTTGGAAATTTAACGGAAAACGCGTTGGAAGCGGCGCAGGGATCAGAAAATCCGTTTTTAGAGATATCGCTTGACGTGCGGGAAGCACAAAAGGCCTGGGTGTTGACAATTGTGAATTCTTGTAAGGAACCGCCTGAAACTTCAGGGATGGGCTTCATCTCGCGGAAACAGAAAAGAGGGCAGCATGGTATAGGGCTTATGAGTGTGAAGCGCATTATGAAGAAGTATAAAGGCAATCTTGAGCAATATTACGAAGAAAATGATAAGACGTTTCACTCAGTGGTTGTATTCCCTGTGAATATTTCAGGGTAATATTATTAAAAAATGGGAAAGGGCACTGCCTGTCAAGGCAGTGCCCTTTCCCATTTTTGCCCAAATATTCGGTGTTTTTGTCGTTTCGTGTGAAATGGCTTGATTTCTTTCTCGTCATGTTTTAGCATAGTCTACGCGTCAGCGGAACTTTGGATTGGAATTTTTGTATTACTCGCAATCAAAAGGAAGAGAAACATTGCAACTTCTTAAAGCTATTGTGGTTACTTTTAGCTGATACATAAATGGAAAATGCTTACATGGCTCTTTAATCAAATATGTATGCGGGTGCTTGTTTGACCGCTGAGAGGTAGCTTGAAAATGGTAATGCTAAGAAGATTTGCTTTCGACTATAGATAGGAAGAGGTGCTCCCGTGTTTGTGTCAGTAAAAGGAAAAGTGGTATTGATTTTTGGGGGATCATCTGGGATTGGAAAGGCTTTAGCAAATCGCTTCTGTAAAGAGGGCGCTGCAGTTGTTGCGACCTATTTTTCTACTAAAACCAATGAAGTAGCAGAGATGCTGGAAGACAACTTCCGGTACTGTGATATTCGGCACCCTTCAGAGTTGAATTCTGTGTGCGAGTATACAAGAGAAAAATATGGAAGAATAGACATTGCCATTAATTGTGCGGGGATCACTGACGATGCCGAAATTGAGGAAATGACTGCAGATCAATGGGAGAAAGTGATTTCGATAAATTTGACTGGGACAATGAATTTTCTAAAAGTAGCATCCTCTTACATGAAATGTTCTGGAGGGAAAGTCTTTGTTTTGTCATCCAGTCAAGGGAAGGCAGCAAGGACACGACAGGCGAACTATGTTGCTTCCAAAGCGGGAGTTTCTCAGATGTGTATTGTAGCGGCAAAAGAATTGGCGAAATATAACATCCATGTGAATGTCATTTGCCCTGGATTTATAGAAACAGGGCTGAATAAGAATCACCCAGAAAAAAGACAAGCAGCAGATTATTTGAGTTTGTTCCCAACAGAAAATAATCTTGTTGATTTAATTAATTGCGTACTATTTTTGTCTTCTGACCTAGTCAGAGGTATAACCGGACAGATTTTTACAATAGATTCTAGAGTGTTTGGGTTTGCAAAGAAATAACGGGAGGGCGCTACAAAGAATATGGGGCTGTTTAGTTTACTTGAAGAAAAAAGGGATAGTAAAAAGATAGCGGTAATTGATCGCGGCATCTCGTATACCTATGCGGGGCTCTGGAATGATGTTCTGGAGACCAAGCATCTTTGGGACGAGAGAATATCCCGAAAAAATGTACTGATCTACCTTGACAATTCATATGAGTTTATCTTATCGTATTTCGCTGCAGTTAGTGCTGCGAAAAATGTTGCACTATCCTCGAAGAAATTATCCCGTAAGGAAGTGTTGTCATTATGTTCGTATCTAGAAATAGATATAGTTATAACAGATATAACAGGTCAACGCTTACTTGGTGACGATTCTTGTCAGAATAATTTTTCTTTGCTGGTTGTTGGAGAAGAAAACCAAAACTCCATAAAGAAGGATGAGATAATTCTTTTCAATGAATGCAGTGTTATTTTAGGTTCGTCAGGGACAAGTGGGACGGGCAAACGGGTGGTATTGTCGGAACAGGCGATTGTAAAGAATGCGAAGATGCATATAAAAGAAATGCAGTATAAAACAGATGAAAGGTTTCTCGTGTGTTTACCGATGTGTTTTGGATATTGTCATACAGCGCAATTCATAGCATCAATCGTTGTTGGGGGAACAATTGTAATAGAACGTGGCCCTTTTTTGCCACAGTCTTTTTGGCGGACTTGTCTGCAGTATCAAGTAACTACGTGTACTTTAGTTCCGACACAAATATACATGTTGCTTAAGTCAAAACGGTCGGAAGGATTCTATAAGCTAAAAACCCTATGCTTTGGGGGAGCCAAAATACAAAGAAGTTCAATTTTTGAATTCCTGGATAGATATAAAGATATCGATCTGATAGAAACATATGGAATGACAGAATTAGGTCCAAGGGTTTCCTGTCTGAACTTAAGTAAGCACCCTGATAAAATTGGATCTGTGGGAAAACCCATGGATAAAATAAAAGTCAAAATTATTGACAAAAATGGCAATGAAGTAAGGGCAAAAGCCCCCGGGGAGATCTGGATATGGTCACCGTGTCGGATGACGGGGTATTACGCAAACCCGGCAGAGACAGCTAAAGTACTTAGAGAAGGTTGGTTCCAGACGGGTGATATTGGATTTCAGGACGAAGCGGGATATCTCTTCATCGTGGGCAGAGAAAAAAATATCATTATCTGTGGAGGCATCAATGTTTATCCAGAAGAATACGAAAATATAATCAATAACTTCGATGGAGTGGATGAATGCATAGTCTATGGGAAACCTGATGATTTGTTAGGTGAACGTGTTGTTGCGGATATTGTAGTCAATAACAATTTTTGTAAACACGAATTTATGAGGTTTTGTAGTTGCTCGTTTGGACAGGTAAAGATTTCTGAGGTAAATCAGGTAAGACAAATACCGAAAACATACAATGGAAAAATAAAACGGGTAAAACAGTATTATACTGTACTTTAAGATAAAATAAGAAATTTGTAGTTAAAGCAGTAATGGTAGTTTTTCCTTAATACCATATAGTATAGAAAATTGATTTAACGGAGGTATAACATGAAGCAATTTGAATCTATTGATGATGTTTATGTTTATTATGCGGACAAGATTAGAAATGCACAGACAGCGGCGCCAAGGGGACTTTTAATTAAGGAATTAATTGGTGAGGGCTTTGAAATTAAAGACCCAAGAAAACGTATTCTTGGAAATACAGGACGTAAAATGTCTCTGTCGTTTGCGGTTGGTGAATTCTTGTGGTACTTAAGGGGAAGCAACTCAGTTAAAATCATGCAGTATTATAGCAAGATTTACCCAAACTTTTCTGACGATGGAATAACGGCTCATGGTGCATATGGGCCTAGAATCTTTGGTGACAAACAGAATTCGATGAATTCTTGGCAGGCTATAATTGAACTTTTATCGCGAGATCCTGATTCAAGACAGGCAATTATTCCTATATATCGTGCGGAAGACGTGGGGCTGCAATCAAGGGATATCCCGTGTACTTGTGTACTGCAATTTTTGCTGCGTTCCAACAAATTGAATTGTATTACATATATGAGATCAAATGACTTGTATCTTGGTCTTCCTTATGATGTGTTTAGCTTCACGATGTTCCAAGAACTTATGTCTCTTGCGTTAGGAGTTGATCTGGGTTTCTATAAGCACATAGTGGGAAGTTTACATGTATACGAAAAGCATTTTGATAGTTTGGAGAAAATCATTTCAGCAAAGCCTAAAACGCCGATTCAAATGCCGCCCATGACACAGCTGAATACAAATCAGAAAGCCAGAATTCTTGAAGAAGAAGAGAGAATCAGAAAAAAGCAGGAGTTTGATTCAACAGGAATTGATCTTTATTGGCAGAACCTGTTGTACTTTCTGGAAAAGAAAGCCGGCATGGAATTAAATACGCCAAATCCTTTTATAACTGATTAAGGCAGTAGCGTTAAAAAGCCGAAGAGCACTGGATAAAGAAGGATAGACTATTATGAAAACAGACAGAATAGTGCAATATATTGAAAATAATTATGGGATTAAAGTAGCCGACTACAAAGTGGTCCCGCGATTAATGTTTAGAGAAAGTCTAAGAATCAAGAGTAATGAATGTCAGTATGTTGTGAAGAAGTATCCTTTAGCAACGGATTCTGCTTGTCTTGCTGATATGGTGGAATTATATGCCGAACTTGAAAGATGTGGGGTGACCACCAATAAAGTACTCCGATCTGAGGCGGGGGCGCCTGTTTTTGAGTTGCCGGACGGGAAATATGTCATTTTTACGTTCGTTCCTGGAGTTACAGTTAATGCAGGAATGGTAAATGAGTTGCTTTTCCAGACAATTTCTGAAATACATGGAAGAACCAAAAATATACTTTGGAAGGAAACTAAATTACCGGATGATTCTACTGAATCAAGTTTTGTGCCCAGTTACGCGTGGGACGAAATCGACGACCTGACAGAGCGAGTTAATGGTTCCGTTCAGCTGCTACAAAAAATTGATCAGGAATACGATCGAGCGTTCAGAAATAGAGAACAAATAATTGTTCATGGGGACTGTACACTTAACAACATTGTTGTTTCCAACGGGAGCTTTTATCTTATTGACTTTGATAATTATCGGTTAGGATTTCCCGAAGAAGATTTCGCAAACTTGCTGAATTCTATTCTTTATAGCACAGCTGATAGTGAAGTCAAGTCGGAGGCAATGCAGTCTGCGCGCAGCTATTTCCATGGAATCGAAAATAGCGACGAATTCGTTTATAAAGTGAAGCTGTGTATGCAGAAAAATGCGAGTCGTGAGCTTTATAAACATAAAGAAAACTATCGCTATTTAAGAAGAACGCCTGGAACTGTTCAATATCTGCAGGGACTCTTAGATATTATTTATAGAGTTGAGGAGAGTGATTTTATCTTGTAATCCAGATTACAAAGTCAGGATGTTTTACAAACTCATTATTTACTAAAAACAAAGGAGAAAATTAAAATGGATTCTATCACCAACAGAGTACTCGAAATTATTGAAACCGAATTAGAAACAAAACTTGAGCTTTCTCAAGACTTATTTGACAATGGGTTGGATTCGTTAGGCGTTTTGCGTTTGCTTGCAATGCTCGAGGATGAGTTTTCGATTGTGATTCCTGATGAGGAGCTTGTTCTTGAAAATTTCCAAACCCCGAAAAATCTTGTAGATCTGGTGGAAAAATATGTTTAAAGTCAGGGAACTGAAATTTCATGATATTTATTTGAGCGTTCCTTACCAAGGCCAGCAGATAAATTGTGTTTTAACTACTGGCATAAAGGATGGAAGTGGCCTATATGTCATCGTTCCCGGCCTATTTGGGGATAGGACAGACTCAAGACATATGTTTACTCGACTTTCTCAAGCGATGGCTGAAAAAGGGTATAGTGTATTAAGATTTGATTACATCGGAGGTGGAAGTACTCAGGGAGATTACTCAAAAAATGATTTCGATCTGATGCTTTCTACACTGTCCCATGTTGTCAGATATGTTCTTGATAAATTTCCCTTCTTTAAGCAAGTGGGCCTTGTTGCATTTAGCGAAGGCGGAAAAATTGCAATACGCGCTATAGATGAAATCCCAACGGCTAGTTTTATTTGCTTTTGCAATGCAATATTAGTTCCCGAAGAAAATATGAATGAAATATCGCGACCCAAAATAAGAGATCAAAGATTGGTTTATGATAGCAATTTTGGGACTTGGGTAAATTGGGAAATCGTTGAGAAATATCGTAGTTGGAATGTTGAGATCTTGCCGGATAAAAGGCATACACGATTTGCCGCAGTCTATTCTGGGAGCGATCCATTGACCAAAAACTCTTTAGCCTTTTTGGAAAAGAACAATATACCTATACTAAGAATTCCCGACGCAGATCACCTGTTTACAAGGGCACAATGGCTTGAGTTGCTTATCGAAAAGGTGGTAAAACATATCGAGAAAAATGAAAGTGTAGAAGGCCCAAGAGAAAAGGAAGTAAAGCTACTATCCGAATATGGTGCTCATTGTGTTCGAATAATTGAAGGTCGCTCAAAAGACATGATTATTTTTGTTCACGGCCTTGGACAGAACAAATCTGGACCTGGATTTCTGTTTTCACAGATTGCAGAGAAATTATGCGATAAGACTCTGGTTTTTTTCGATTTTTATGGAATGGGGGATAGCGAATTTGACGAGAAAAAGTTTTTAGGTCTAAGGTTGAATGATTATGTTGGACAATTAAAGTCTGTATATAATTATTATACTGAAAAGTATTCGCCTTCACGCGTTACATTTATTGCATCAGGAACCGGATGTCAGATTGCGCAAAAATTTGTTGCGAGCTATGCTGTTTCCGCTAGATTATTGTTGATTGGACCAAGCAAATCAAATCTTTTTGGTTTGTTAGATACGAAAGAACAACAGCTCAGCTTTATTGACACTTATGATGTTTTTCAAAAGTATCAATGGGCAGAAAATGAATTTTCTAAGTTAGGCAATGTGCCAAATAGAATTCGAGGCATGAAGTTAAATCCGATTTTTCTAAAAGATCTATATGAGTATAGCCTAGAATGCAAGGAGCTTTCTATTCTTCTTATAAACTCTGAGGAAGGAGAGTCCGTATCACTGCCTATTAAAGACAGGTTGCTTATGTCTGCTGTGGAGCGCGAGAAAGCTATCAAATGGATTTCGGAGGTGCTTGAGTAGATGAACTTTGTTGCATGGGGCTTACTTTTCATTCAATTCATTTTCGATCTTTCAATTCTGTTAGGGCTGCTGTTTTTTGACGATAAAACTGTAATCAAAAACCAAAATGAACATAGATGCAATAAAGGGAAGAGAAAATCAACCGTATATTTGTTTATCGCATTATTTAATGAAAGCAAAGGTATAAAAAATACTTTGGATTGGTTTTCAAAGTTCCTCTCATCAGATGTTCAGTTGGTTTTAGTCACAACAGAAAAAGAGAAACGTGTTTTTGGAGAGAATAAGACTTTACAAAGAATAAACAGCTTATTATCGCTGTCCAATTACGCTTCTTTACCTATAACTGTGGTTAATTACCCTTTCCTTAAAGGAAACAAAGGTGCACAGTTGAATTATGCTATTCGTCAGCTGGACAAGTTAATGCCGGATGATTATATCCTTGTGTATGATGCAGATTCAAGGCCGGACTTAAAGTCTATTGATGAGCTTTCTAGAATTATTCAAACGAAACGCCCGAATGTTATTCAGCAAAGTTCGCTCTATATCGGAAATTATGATGTTTCTTCTCCCTATATGAAGGTTGAGGCACTTTTTGAAAGCATTAGGGCGATGGGATTGGAAAGAAGAAATTATTTGCTGAAAAAAGCGAAAAAGCGTGGGATTTCTCCGTTCTGCTACTGTGTAGGTCATGGAATGTGTTTCAGAGTCGCTTTTTTGAAGCAGATCGGTTTGTTCCCGGAACCAAATGAAGACGTCCCGATTGGGATTAAGGTAGCGTTGCTTGGTGAAAGTATCGAACCTATGGTTACAAAGGATTACTGTAATGTAACAAATAGTGTGAAAATGCTCTTTTTCCAAGCAGGGAATTGGATTAAGGCTCCGTTTGTTTGCATGAAAACCCTTTTTAGTTTTCAACACTACAGTGTAATAAGTGCGGCGGAGAAGACTTTCCTCTTTTTCAGCATTGTTTTTGATTTCCTTTCGTGGATATCTCATCTTCTTCTGGCAGTTCTGGCGCTGCTTTCGCTTTTTAGCTCGTTGATAACACTATACTTTTTTCTGGTTTGGCTTGTAGTCAAAATAGTGCCTCCGGAATTGCAGATATTTGCATTCCGTAAAAAATACGCAGACGTTCAGATTACATACAAAGAAGTACTCCTGGCACCATGTCGAGATTTGTTTCGAGGATTAGCGGTGTTTGCGTTAATCCTTCATGCTGTTGGAGTTTCATACAATGAAATGGGGAGAGACGATGATTAGTGTTGTTGTTCCAGTATATAATCAGAAACGACAGTTGCAGCTTACTTTGGATTTCTTTTCAAGGCAGATTGTAGATGAAAGCTTTGAACTTATTGTGGTTGATGATTGTTCTGACGAACCTTGTGATACGGTCGTTGATAATTTCAAGGATAAAATGGATGTCATCTACATAAAAAACGCAATAAATAGAGGACGGAGTTACTCTCGTAATGTAGGCATAGAAAAGAATACGGGGGAAATTATTGTATTTTGTGATGCAGATAGATATCCTTGTGCTGACTTTCTGCAAAGACACCTTGATTTCCATAGAAAGAAGCTTGTTCCAAAGATAGTATGTATTGGCGGGGTTTATGAAAACATATCGAAATCCCCCTATGATCTATCTAAGAAACAAATAATTCGTCCGGCAACTTATTATTCTACTATTCGGAATCTATTTGATGCGGATGGCGAATGTATGAGTGCGGTTCCCTGGATTTCAACTCTTTCTGGTAATATGTCTATTAGTAAGACTACAGCTCAAAAATTTGATGAGGATTTTCAGGGATGGGGATTCGAACATTTTGAGTTTGGATATCGTCTATTCAAGTCAGGCTACCAATTTGTATTAAATGATATGGCGAAGAATTATCATATTGCACATAAACGGGGCACAAATCAATATCGGGATTCCATGATAAATAGTCTCGAAGTTTTTCTTCGCAAACACCCGGATTATGAAATTTTTCAATTTGGTAAGTTCATTTTTGGAGATATATCCCTCCAAGAATTTGAATATCTTGTGGGCGGAGTTGTCCGTTGGAAAAATGAAGTCTCAAAGCCAATATACAACCATATCATATCCTTTTGATCTCTTCCTAGTTGCTTAGGGTGAAGGCTTTGTTAAGATAAAGTATCGCGATGTATTGTGGTGTTGGAAGGACAGATATTATTGGGCTCTATCTTGACGGTTACCAGACAGTTTCAGATTTAGGGATCGAAGGACGCACAAATATGTAAAGGGGAGCACTGTGGTTACAGCAGTAGGTTGATATTATGAAACTAATTGCATTCGTAGGGATGGATGGTGTAGGTAAAACTAGTATCCTTAACTCTATCTATAGTATTCTTGTTGAGCGAGGGAAGAAGGTTGCTAAAATCAAGCCAGAGTCCGGGGATACTGAAATAGCTAAAGTGTTGAGAATGATTAGAGATACTTATAGCCAGAAGGACAAACAGCAGCAACGAGAACTTAATCAAAAAATTGCGGAAGCGTTAGCATTGGATCTCTTGAAGACGTCGGAGAAGATCAAGGAAGCGTATAGCTCTTTTGATTATGTTCTGGTTGATCGATGGACAATGTGTCAGGAAGTATATGACAAAACATGGTTCGTTTGGAATGATTTTATTAATGAATGCTTGGCTTTATGCTATAAACCAGATATCGTTTTTTTAATTTCGGCAGAAATGGATATTGTTCAAAGAAGATTGAGCAGTAGGCCGGTTGTCAAGGAAACGGAAAACATCTTTTCGTTGAAGCGAGTAAATCGGTTATACCATAACTTGGCCAAGGAAAATGGATGGGAGGTCATTGAGAACAACAAGACGTTGGACGATGCGGTTTCTAAAGTTTATCAGAAATTATTGGAGGAACCATCTGTATGAAAAAGCTTCTTATAAATAAAAAGAATGTCACGCTCGTTATAGGAATTGCGGTTGTGATGCCGCTTCTTTCCTTGATGAATGTCCAGATGTCCGTTCAATTTGGCGCTGTGATCGACCGCATGCAAATCACCTCGGTTTTTATCCGTTCTCTCTTGGCACTTATTGTAATTACGGCCCTGACGTATTTTTTGGACAAAATACTCCTGTCGTTTTTTCTCACGCGCTTGTCGTGCAACTTTGTGACCAGTCTGCATCACGCGTTGATACGCAAATTTCACACGATGAATTATCCCTCTTTTTTAAAGAGAAATCCGACAGGCCTTTTCCAAATCTGCAGCAAAGATATCTATGATATTCAGGAATTCTCCATCGAGAGAATCATTCGTTTTATCATTAGCTTAACCACGGGTCTGCTGGCAGCCGTGGAACTTGGCTCGATCAATATCATTTATCCTTTTACCGCTGCGTTTATCTATGCTTTTTCCGTGATCATAGCGAAGCCGATAGGCAAAATGAGCGAGCGCTATTCCAACAACATTCGGGAAAGTGAAAAAAGGCTTACGCGTGTCTTCTTCGACTTGGTCGACCACTTTACGCTTCTTAAATCCTTCGGGAGAATTGGCGACCGGATCCACGCTTTCGAGCAGGAGAACAATACGTTCAATGAAACGACCGTAAGGTCGAAGATATGCCTCAATTTTTATAAAACGCTGACCCGCGTCATCAATTCGGTTGCCCCGGTTCTGATTGTTTGCATCAGCATCCCGAGCTTTGCCTCGGGAACAATTACGGCCGGCCAGCTTGTAACGGCTGTCAGCCTGGTTTCGACCCTCTGCGTTCCGATCCAGAATTTTGGCGATATCTATCTCTCCATCAAAAAGACATGGTTTAAGATCAAAGAGATCGACGAGGTGCTCTGCGAAAAAGACGAGCAGCAAATGGAAGTAAGCGAAAATCTGCTGCATGGGGATATTTCCTTCAACAACGTAAGTTACAGAATCAACGATGTGAATATCCTTTCCAACGTGTCTTTCACTATCCCGTATAAAAAGAAAACTGCGATTGTCGGAAAAACCGGAAGCGGCAAAAGCACGACCATGAGTCTGCTATCCGGTTTGCTGACAGGCACAGAAGGCAGTTTGTTTGTGGGCGGGGAGCGGATCACGGAGTCCAATCGGGGGACATTGCTGAAAAGCGTTTCCTCGATCCCGAGCACTACATATTTGGTGAATGACACGCTTCGGAACAACCTGCGGCTGGGTGAAGTCAACAGCGGGGTGCTGGCGCAGGTGATCGAAAGCTTTGGGATGGATAAGCTGGCCATGAACCTGCCCAATGGATACGATACGGTTATCGGGCCTACGGGCGTGCAGCTCTCCGGCGGGCAGCAAAAGCTGGTCGGCCTTGCAAGGGGCCTGTCTGTGAACCGAAACTTTTTCCTGCTGGATGAAGTGACGACCGGGCTTGATGATCATGCGGTCGAAAAGGTCATGTCCTATCTCCTTGAAATGGACCAGACGCTTGTATTGATTACACATAACCTGAAGTACATCGACCGCATGGACCATATCATTCTGTTTGATGATGGCCGTGTAGTCGCCAGTGGAACATATGATGAAATTTCAAAAGTGTGGGGTGAACTTAATGAAGCGTAGAGATGTATATTTAGAGCTGTTTTTCCATAAAGCAAGATGCCATATTCCGAAAGTAATTCTGTCTATCCTTTCCGGCGTAGTCAGAAGTACGCTCATGCTGCTCCCGACAATGATGCTCCAGAGACTGATCAACAGCGTAACAGGCGACCAGGCACAGTCTGCCAATACCGCTGTTTACGGCGTTCTCTATGTTTTGTGTCCGTTGATCGTTCTGGTTCTGTATGTTCTTGATACATGGTTGAGTCGTTTTGTATATGATATCATTAAGGAAATCCGGCTCGATACCATTAAAAAGGTAGTTCAGCAGCCTACGCGCTGGGTTTCAGAAACCTCGCATCAGGAGATCTATAATAAAATCATCCACGGTTCTCTTGTTATTGCAGATTTCTACTTCTCCACGCTGAGCAACTTGGTTTGGTACACAACCACCATCGTTGTGGGCTTCATATTCATGGCTCAGATCAACGCCCCCATCGCAATACTGCTGATCGCCGTTTCCATTTTCCAGATTTTTGGCGCGCAGCTCCTGAAAAAGCCTGTGGAAACAGCCAACCGGCAAAAGAACGAAGCGCTGATTGAAGGCAACTCTATCGCCTCGGATTCGATTTATTCGAGCGCGTATTTGCGTGTTCTCGGATTAGGGGAATACGTTGAGCAATCGGAGTCCACCTGGCAGAAGCACTACACCAAAGCTGTAAATAAGATGTTTTCGATGAACGCGTTGGCCGATATACAGACGGCGCTTTGTGAGATTATCCGGATCGTCATTCTGCTTGTGTTTTCGCAGAGAGGGGTTCAGTCGGGCGAGATGCTGGTTGGCGACATATACGCAATGAATGCGTACATTTTGTGGCTTACCCCGGTTTTCTTTGGAATCCAGAGATGGTTTATCAGCCTGTTTGTATCCATTGGCAATCAAAAGCGCATGGACGACATTCTGCTGCTGCCGGAACGGAATCAGGAGGAAGCTGGAAGAAAGTGTGGAAACGTCACTTCGCTGGAATTGGATGATGTTAAGTTCCAGTATGAAGAGACCGGAAAATGCTTATTCGACCATCTTTCCTATCGGTTTGCTTCCGGCGATACGGTTGTCATCCGCGGCAACTCAGGATCAGGCAAGACATCGCTGCTCAAATTGCTGCTGAGATTTGAAAAACCAACAGCGGGTGAAATCAAAATCAATGGAAACGACATTGAAAGTTACGATGAACGCAGCTTCCGCGAGCAGGTTTCTGTTGCAAGCCAGAGCACGGAATTTCTGGCATGCTCGATACGGGATAATCTGCTTCTTTCCGGTGCAAATCACACCGACGATGAAATTATCGAAACATTGAGCTTGCTGGAGCTGGATAAGCTGATTGAAAAGCTCCCGGAAGGCTTGGATACGATCGTGAGCAGCGAGACAGTAGCCTTTTCGGATGGAGAGAAAAAACGAATGGGCATTGCGCGTGCATTGCTGTCGAATGCATCCGTTCTGATTTTCGATGAGCCGACAGCCTCGTTGGACAACAAAACAAAAGGCCCGATCATGGAGTCAATTCGAAATCAGTGCAAAAACCGCATCCTGATCGTCGTCACCCATGATGAAAAAATTGTGCAGCCGACGGATATTCAGATTAACATCGGGGAGTGATTCAGATTGGAGATCCGATCAAATAACCCAAATGAATGCTGGAAGATAGCGATGCGCCATCTTTTAGAGAACGGTAAAGATGGGGTTATGTATCAGAGAGATTGTGTATGTACCGATAATATTACATATGTGATTGAGAATTTTACCCAAGAGGAAATGCCAGCAGAATGTTTGTTGAGCAAACTGTTTTCTCGTGTTTATCCTGCTCGATATAAATTCGAAAATGGAGGAATTGAAATAAAGAGGATATATAAGCATGGGGAAAAGAATGTGAATCAATTTGCGCTTGCGCAAGAGGTTTTAGAGCATGGCGATGTGTTTTCTAGAGCGATGATTGCCATTGCCAAGCCAGATGAAGATGCCGGAATAAATGGTTCACCCAAATGCTTGACGTATATTCATTTTTATTTGGACCCAGAAGAAAGAGTTTCGTGTATCTGTAGTTATTCTGTCTCAAATATGGTGCAGTTTAACTTGCTTGATGTCTACCTGTTACACAACATACACAAAGAGATTACCTCTTGCCTGGGAATGGATATGGGGACGCTAATAATTCATTTTGATCGGGCATTCTTATGGAAACCTGATGCAATAATATATCAAAAAATATTTTCGGAGAAAATTCATGAAAAAAAATAGGTTAATTGTGGGTGGCTATAGCTGCATACGGGCTGTGAAAAGCTATATAGATCAAGCGGTTCAGGAGAATGACAGAATTCTGATTAATGTATCGCTATTAAGTAGGATTGAAAAAATAGCTGACGACAGTGATGAAATACGGCAAAGCCATAAACGTGGACAAATTGTAACATTAAGCTACAAATCATCACCTGCAGATATTGTATTAGATGATATAATAGTTAAGCATTATGGCGAAGCAAATATGCAGGTCATAGATGTGGATAAGTATATGTCGCTGTTTCCAGAATCTGCCTCAATAGAAAAAAGAAGAAGTCTGGCCGGAATAACGGTGAATGCGTATAGGAATATACCTGAGTTGATGGATATTACTGTGGCCTATGAACTTCATGCGGATTCGATCGTTTATTTTGACATGAAGTATCTTTCTACAGTTTTTTCCAAGGATGCTTCGAGAAATACGGGAATTCAGATTACTAGAAAATCATTAACAAATGAGGTATGGCAGGATGCTCAAGGTGCAGTGTCCGTAGAAAAGGAAACTTGTATCGTGTGCGGCTGCGAGGGAGTATACGATTCTCTGGTTAGTAAGTACATAAATACTTCGGAGTTTGAGGTAGTTCTCATTAAAACAAAGGGGGAAACTGCGAGAATGGGATGTTGACACTTTAAAGGCCGTTCAAAGAATACACAACCCTAAAGTCAGACTTTATGAAAAAATCATCTTAGATGTCCAGGGAAACAGATATAATCGCCGAATACTCTGGTTGAAAAAGCAAAACAGCTTACCTACAAAACCTTGTGGTGATTAAGAAACACGGTTAGGTTACGATAAACTGCTTGATTATGAAGTTCGCTTACTAAAAACGTACTATTATCCAGCAAGGGCGTTTTTTATCAGAGCTTTTTTGCCGGATGTGGGGGTGCCAATGTTTCCTCTATTACCGCACCAGATCCCCGAGACATGAAAATGGCGAGAATTAATATTCTCGGAAATAGACTTGAGACGAAAAACACTTATATTTGGCGCTGGACGGGATTGTTCCTGAAAGCTTTGCCGCTATCTGTTTTCTCAAGTGTCATTTTACTGATTATGCTGTCTGTACGAACGGTACCATATTGGTTTATCAACTTATTTTGGGGGTCTTGTACGACCATGAAAAGGAGTAGTTATACACGATGAGCTATGATATGCTGGCGTTTGATTTGGATGGAACAACGATTACCAATACTTATCAAATGTCCCCGTTATTTGTAGAACTGATTAAAGAAGAAAAGAAACATCATTACATATGTATTGCAACCGGGAGATCTATTTCTGATGCCTATCGATATTATCGATTGCTTGAATTAGAAACAATGATGATTTGCTTTAATGGTGCGTTCATCTACAATCCAAGAACAAAAGAGGTTTTATATAGTAAGCCTCTAGAGATTGCTCCAAATCTAAATATTTGTAAAATTTTCTTGGATAAAAAAGTAAGCAATGTAATAGAGAATGTCATTATTTCTTCCGGAGCACATACGTATTTCCTAAACACGAGGAATCAGTATTTATATCAAATGTTGGTTGATGATGATCTTCCCCACACACGAATGACCGTGGACGAAATGAGGGGGAAAGAGATACATAGAATTGTGCTTTCGGTTAAAGACGACAAAAAGAGTGAAGTAGGTGCATTGCTGGAATATCTCAAAAAAGATGTTATCACAGACAAGATCGAAGTGTATCCCTGGAAATCTCATAGTGAAATCGTTGATATTTCCGTTGGCAATGTTGATAAGTGGAATGCATTGAGAAAAGTATGTGAGCATGAAGGTCTTTCGACTAAAAAAATTATCTCTATAGGAGATGGTGTGAACGATATTAATATGCTGCAAAATTCTTTGATGGGCATTTGCATGAAGAATGCGGCAGACAATGTAAAAAGAAAAGCGCGATATATAACAGCTGAAGATAACAATAATAACGGAGCATGTATTGCTTTGGTAGAATTATTAGGGTTAAGTCAAAAGCTGAAATCAGAGAAAAAGCTTTATTGAGAGGTATAAGCATAACATGAATGTTAATATGAATGAGTCTTTTTTCAACTTTTTTCGCTCCTTGTTTGAAAATAAGCTGGAAAAGTCTGATGTTCTGATAGAAGAAAAAGATGTCCCTGAATTTCTCAGGATTGCATCATCACATCAACTGGTTGCTTTAACCTGTAAAGAGTTGAGCCGTCAACTTCCCCATAACCGATATATTAAGTTGTATACAAATAGATTTACAGATCATCATGATAAGTATATGAGCTCGCTTCGTATGATGATTTCTCTATTGGGAAAGAATGAAATAGAGTATTGCTTGCTTAAAGGATATCCACTGGCGCTACAGATATATGGAAATGTCCATTTAAGAGATGCTGGCGATATTGATGTGTTGATGAGCAGGGAGAATATTAGTAAAGCTTTTTGCCTACTCAAATCTATGGGTTATAATCAAGAAAATCATGTTGAAAGCATGGAGCCTGTGCTTGATTACAACGAGAATTTTTATGAGTATAAAATGATTCCGTCGGATGGAAATTGGAAACCAACGATTGAGCTTAAAACAGGTAGTGGCGAGATAAGCGAGACAGTCCTTGATTGGCGGAAGTATACAAGGCAAATTCGAATTTCAGATATGGAGATCACTGCACCTACACAGGACTATCTATTGCTGCACATGTTTGCAAAAACTTTTCTTGATAATGAAGACATTGGAGTGTTGGCGGGATTCCCTGCATTTAGAAACTACTTTGAGTTAGCGTATTACCTCGAATACAAATATGTTGGGGATTTTTGTGAAGTCGTTCAGCTAGCGCGTGAGTGCAGAGTATTATTTAAGATTAGCCGTGTATTGAGGAGTTTGCGAAACCTATTTGCGTTTAAAAATTTTGATATCAATGGGTATTACAATCTAACACTACAAAATGCAGAAAGAAAGTATCCGGATGTTCTGGAAACCATTCCTGAAAAAGTTGAAGTGAATGGAGGTGTGAAAACACCTTCGAATATAATCGTAGGACCACCACAACATAGAATTCAAAATTTGGATCTGGCAAGATATGAGTACATAAAAAACCATAAAATTGCCGTGTTTTCAGATCTTTCCCCCTGCTTCCGTGAGCGAAAAGTTTTGAAAACTGGATTTACAGAGTGGGTCCCATACAAAAGGTTCCCGGAATTAAATTATAGATTTGGTTCACAAGAGGATGTAATTATACAGTGCCGCATAAATAATGCAATTAATCATAAATGGATAAATGAGGGTAAAAAGATAAAAATTCGATGGTTGGATTCCAATTTCTTTTCGATATCTTTTTTTGTGAATATTTTGATTCCCATTAACGCGAAAAGTACAGAATACCATTCCCTTTCCTATGACTCAACGGAAGTATACAGTTCAGAATTTGTAAGAGATAACGCTGAGCTGATTACAGATCCTCTTGTAAAGTATAAAGTGAGCAGAGACAGCGATGATACATACTATACCATTAGGATAAGTAAAAACGGATTGTTCAAAGAACATAAGAGTGTTATGTACGAAATTCGATTGGCAGACTCGCCAAATGATACTTGTCCAATGGAATACGAGGCATTGCAAGAAATTGTAACTTTTGATTGATATAAATTTGCGACAATGCATCTTTGGCAGAACAGCTCTTCTCGAAGAGATATTTCGATACCGCTTTTGAGAAGCGGGGGGGATTATCGGATTGATTTGCAAAAAATGCGCTTTTATCTCAATATGATGGGCACCCAAATCCTCTGATTTCCAAATACCCCACAGGATAGCTGTTTTGGCGGACGGAATCATCGGAGTTGCCCTCAATCGTATAAATTCTTCCGTTCTCCACTTTCTCGACAATGCCAACGTGATCGGCGTCGCCGGCCAGACCGTTCGAGGCCCAGTCAAAGAAAATGATATCCCCGGGATTCGGGATGTAGTCCTGCTCCTTCCACTGGCCGTGCTCCTTAAACCAGGCCATGCCGCCGCTGGTACAACCAGCAAACTTTGGGATGATACCAGAACTTATGTACCCGCATTCATTGGCGCACCAAGAAACAAAACAAGCACACCATTCCACTCGTGTCTCAAAACCATACCATTTCCAATATGGGTAGCCGCCAACATTGCCAACCTGCGAAAGCGCCACCGATACGATGTCGCTGCCACCACCGGTGATCCTATAGAGGACCTGTGTCCAGAGTTCTTTGTTTTCATCGGATAAAAGTTCGGCAAGCTGGCGGCGTTGATCTTCATCGAATCCATATTCATCGGCCATTTCCAGAGCCGTCTTGTGATCGACGGTAATGTGCAGGTACTTGCGGGTAACGGTGGATTCCGTCTCTGTAATATTGCCGTTTCCATCATCTGTCTTCACAATCACTTTTTCGGTCTTGGTATCCATTTTGGACGAGATCATATTCATCTGCCAGAAGATATCTGTCAGAATCTTCTTTTTAGCCTCGTCCATGGTGGCTACCTCCTGCGCGCCTGTCGGATCGGTGGCGGTTTTCACGGAATAAACGGCAAGCACCTCCGGCCATACGGCGCGGGAACCGGAAATCTCCAGCACATCGTAGCTCTGAGCGGATTCCGTCTCGTTCAGTCGATTCTGGTAATCCAGACTGATTTCCTGCACGACGGACGGCATGGTCATGTCGTTCCCGGAATCCTCGCCGCTGAAAAAGATACCAAAGCAGGAACCCACAACCAGAGCGATCAGGCAGATCAGAAGGATAATGACCACAGCCACCCATCCACCGGCAGCGATGGCGGCGATCAAACCTTTCACTGCGGCGATCGTAGTTTTGACCGCCGTCACAGTTGCATGGATCGCCGCCTTTACGCCCGTCACCGTCGCTTTCGCTGCAGCTTTGGCGGCCTGGGCGGACGCCTTGACCGATTTTGCAGTGGCCTGCGCTGTTTTTTGCGCCGTCTTAGCCGCCTGCTGCGCGGCTTTTGACGAGCGCTGCGCTGTCTTAATCCCCTTGACGCTCTGCTTTAAGCTTTTCACGGATCGGCCGGCGGTTTTTACGACCTTTTGCGGTTTGCCCTTGACGGCCCGGAATGCCGCATGCTTTGTCCGAATTTTAGAGGCAGCGCTTTGCGCGGCGTCCATCGTTTTGCCGGTCGTATGTTTCGCTTCGGAAAGCGTGCGGGAAAATTCCTGCTTCTCCTTGATTTTCCGGGTTGTGGCCTGCGCCAGCTTTTTTCCACCACGGTAGGTCAGGCTTGCACCTTCCCTAGCAGTGGTCTCCGCACCGGACAGCATCTGATCTCCGGCATTGTTGGCGGGAGCGTTTGAGGATTCTCCACGCTGGCCGGCGAATGGCGTCTCTTTTATTTCAGATATGGATTTTTCTTTGAATTTCAGCCACAGGTCTTTCGCGGCGGTTTTCGGGGCTTTAGCTGCATGCTCCATCAGTTTCGGCTTTACGTCTTCAGCTTTTGTTTTGATTTCTTTCAATAGCATACCTCCAAATAAAAATGCAGGGGGCCGAAGGCGGCCCCCTGTTGCAATATAATTTCATCTATGGTTACGCCCCTCTCAGCACTTCATCCGGCTTGGTGGTCATCAACTGGTACAGACGCGTGTTGCGGGGGAAGCTGTTTTCGAATGGCACAATGTTTCCGGCGCAGCGGATCAGGCCGCAGCCGGCCGCCACATTGGTGATGTAGCTGAGCTGGTTTTCAGAAATATGCAGAAGCCCGGCCAGCTCGTCCCGATCGGTGGCGGATTGATTCAGGAGAATGAGGAATTCGCTGTTGGCCAGCATGAGACGGGCGGTATCGGAACGGAGAAGCTCCTCGACGTTCTGCGTCAGCCCTGTCACGAGGCCGTTGTATTTGCGGATGCGCTTCCACAGCTTGTAGAAGAAATCGGCGCTGTACGCATACCGGAACAAAAGGTAAAATTCATCGGCAAAGACCCATGTGGTTTTTCCTTTCTTCCAGTTCTGGATCACACGGTTGAAGATGGCGTCCAGCGTGACCAGCATGCCGATGGGCATGAGCTGCTCGCCAAGCTCCCGGATATCGTAGGCGATGATCCGGGCTTTGGTATCCACATTGGTGCGCTGGGCAAAAGTGTTCAAACTGCCGGTGATGAACAGTTCGGAGGAAAGCGCCAGCCCTCTGGCTTCCGGCTCCGGCTGCTTTAAAAGGGTGTGATACAGATCTTTCAGGGTAGGCGCCTCGCCCTGATAGTTATTGATCATGTATTCCCGGTACACGTCATAGGTGCATCGGTCGAGGATGGACTTCTCCTTTGCGCTCACGTTGCCGGCGCCTACCAGCTGCTCGAACAAGGAGAGGATGAATTCGGACTTTTCGATCAGCGGGTTGCGTTCGTCGCCGTAGGCCTTGTCCATATCCATGGCGTTCAGGTGGGTGTCCGAAGAGGCGGATACCCGGATCACTTCACCGCCGAGGGCCTCGACAAGGAAGCCGAATTCAGATTCCGGATCCAGAATCAGGATATCGTCGTTGGTGGAAAGGGCGATGCTGACGATTTCTTCCTTGGCGGAGAAGGACTTGCCGGAACCGGAAACGCCGAGGCGAAAGCTGTTTCCGTTTAAGAGCTTACGGCGATCCACCACGATCATGTTCTTGGAAACTGCGTTTTGCCCGTAGTAGATACCCCCGGCCTGAAGGATCTCCTGCGCCCGGAAGGGAATCAGCACCGCGGTGCTTTCCGTGGTCAGGGTGCGCAGCGCGGTGATCCGCCGCAAACCGTAGGGCAAAACCGTGTCCAGACCGTCCTTTTGCTGCCAGCGGAGAACGCTCATCTGGCACAGGTGCTTGCGCGCTGTGGTGAGGATCGTTTCGGTATCGCTGTCCAGCTGCTCCTTGGAATCGGCCAGATGAACCATGGTCACAAGGCCGAACATCATGCGCTGGTCGCGGTTTGTTAAGTCATCGAGCAGTTCCTTCGTCTCTTTCCGCTGCTGCTCCATATCGTAAGGGAGAACAGCCGAAAAGTTGTTGGCGGCGTTCTGCTTGCGCTGCCAGTTTGCCGCGTTCGTCTCTACACCCAGGAGCTTGTTCTGGATTCCCTGCACCGCTTCGTCGGTGGGAACCGTCAGAATATCAATGGAAAGCATGAGGCTGCGATCCATGTCGCAGAGCTCTGCAATCATGGAATCCTTGATGTAGGAAGCGTAATCCTGCAGATAGAGGACGCGGCCCCAGCGGTCGTTGAGACGAAAATGGTCTTTGTGAAACTCCATGCTGTCGGGGCACAGCCAATCCTTGAAGCTGTGCCCTTTTTGCATGTGCTCTTTCAGGTCAAAGGCAAAAGCGGCAGGCTCATTGCTCTTGAAAAAGTCCCGGAAGATCTGCAAGCGCGACGCAATGTCCAGTTTCCGCCCTATGGAGGAAAGCTGGGCAAGGTGGGTGATGAGGTCTGTGCCCACACGGGAGAAATAGGTGCGGGCTTCATCGATATTCCGCTTCGCCACAGTGATGGTGATGTAGCGGTCCTGCACGACACTGCTGCTCACGCCGGTGACTGTGGAAAGCAGCATCTCGTTGTACTCTTTCCGGTAGGGATCCAGCCCATCTTCTTTCATCGGAAGCAGCAGGGATTTCTCAAACTCTGCCTTGTTGACCTTCCGGTTGTTGATGGTGATCTTGGCGGAAGCGCCGGAGTCCAGCGCGTTGAGTAGCTCGGCATAGTCGAGAAACATCGCCGTTTTGTCGTCTTTGCTGGCGATGCTGTAATTGATATCGGTAAAGGAGAAGGTTTTGGAAAACCGACTCCCGATTTGGAAAATCCCATCCGGCCAGATTCGCTGGATGGGAATAGCGTCCTGTACGGACTTTGGAATCGTAAATTTCTCTTTTTCTGCTTTCGCCGCTTTGCTGAGCGTTTTACTTATAGGCATCCTTCCTTTTCTGAGAGATTTTTGAGATTACGGTTCTTTCTCAGCCGATGGCTGGGAATTTCGGCCTTTCCGCTTGCGGGGAAGCTTCTCTCCTTCAGCGATGGCGTCCTTCATGGCGTCGAAGTAGAGATTGTCGGATTTAAACACCAGCTTTTTGGGATAGAGAAATTCCGACTTGAACCAGGCCCAAGCCGCCTGTTCGGCGGTCATGCCGTGGTATTTGAAAAAGCCGCAGGCTGCAAAGGGAGCGGCCCCGAGAATGCACATCCAGCCCACTTCCTCGCTGCCGACCAGCGGACGCAGGCCGAAGTACAGTCCAACCGCCACGCCTACAGCCAGCAGAGAACAGATGAACTGCCGGGCAGAGAGCCCGAAGAAGATGGACTCCTGATAATCCCGGATTTCCTTTGGCACTTTGACTTCGATAAAAAACCAGCTCCTTTAAAAATAGGTTGAATTTATCCTATTTTTGAGTATAATAGAAGTAGGAGGTGTTACAAATGACAGTGAACACAAAGAATCTTGTTTCCATTACAGAAGCAAATCAGAACTTTTCCCGTGTTGCGCGCTTGGTGGACGAAAACGGCGCAGCCGTGATCTTAAAGAACAATGTCCCGCGGTATGTGCTGTTGGAATTCAGCCAGGCAGAGCAGGAGCAGCTTGCGGAAGACGAGGATATTCTGGCCGTATCCAAGCGGCTGATCGCCAAGAACCGCCGCGCTTATGAGGAGTTGGCCAAATGAAAACCTTATCCAAAAATCAGGTGACGGCTTTGCATTCCGCGCTAATCCGGGAATTCGGAGGCATCGACGGGATTCGGGACGAAGGGCTGCTGGAATCCGCATTGGCCGCACCGTTTCAAACGTTCGGCGGAGAACCGGTGTATCCGTCTCTGCAGGCCAAAGCGGCACAGCTTGGCTTTGGCCTGATACGCAATCATCCCTTTGTGGATGGGAATAAGCGTATCGGCGCGCATACCATGCTGGTTTTCCTGGCGGTGAATGGGATCGAGCTCCGTTATGAACAACAGGAATTGATTGATATTGTTCTATCCGTCGCTGCCGGTCAAATTGACCGGCAGGGGTTGCTGCAATGGATATTAGATCATGAATGAACGAACAGGTTCTGCGGTTTTCCGCAGGGCCTGTTCGCTTTTTGGATGTGTTACAGCCCCAACAGCTCCTTGACGATCCGGTCGCTCATTCGCACGGCGCCGACCAGAACAAGCAGGTTAAAGATCAGCTCGCCCACGTAGCTCCATACGGCGGTAACCGCCGAGACGTCGGGATCGACCGCCGGCGGAGAGGCAGCCATAATCGAGAAGATGATGCAGGCAAGCGCAATAATCGCCCCTTCGAGGCAAACGCCTGCATAGGAACGCAGGAAGTTTTTCCCAACATTGCTGGTGGGTTCCCCTGCGAAACTGGACATGGGAATTGGGGCGATAGCCGTATACATGTACAATTTGAACATCCGACTATACACCGTTAGGATCATAATGAACGCCAGCACCGTGATGAACAGGCTGCCCAGCAGGGTGACTGCCCACAGGGGGATGCTGTCCCAAAAGCCCACGGTATTGATCTTGTCGATAATCTCCTGCGGGAGCGTCGCTCCGCTGCTTCCCGACAGGCCGGACTGTGAGATGATGGTGGCCACCATCCCTTGAATGATCCCGAAAACAGCCAGCATCAGGTCGAGACCGTATCCCACCGCCGCCTTTGCCAGCACAAAGCGAATGAATATCTTGAAAGCAGCCTCCGGGCGCTTCAGGTCGGCAAAGCTCGAACAGGTCTTGACGACGCCGACTGCGAAAAACAGGACCAGCAGCCCGTACCCGATGGCTTTCAAGGCCCCGTTGATGTCCAGCATGACCTGCCAGATTCCACCGCCTTTGAAGGTCGCGGGATCTTGGGTGAGCAGTGTCCAGATTTCCGCCAGCTTATCATTCCATGTTTCCAGCGCCGAATTTAAGTTATCAATAATCCAGTTTCCGCCTGGTCACCTCCTTGAAGAAAACGAGGGGGAACGACCGGCGACGGTTGCTCCCCGGCTGAAAATATACAATCAGGCGGTGATGAGATCGAGGATTTCCTTGGCAAAGGTAATCACAAGCCCGCCGGCAAGGGTTAAGAAGCCCTGCGAACGCTGAGAGGGGTCATGGCTCTGGAAGGAAAGACCTACCTGTACCACACCCCAGCCTAACAGGATCAGACCGATGGCGCGGATCAAGGAAAAAATGAAGGTGGAGAGATTATTTACGACTGCCAGCGGGTCACCGGCAGCAAAGACGGTTGTTGAAAGACAGCAGAAGCACAGAACCACGGCGATGTAGGCGGAAAAACCAAATCGTCCATTTCTGCCGAGAGAAAGCGTATTCTGTGGCCTGCGATTCTTCTTGGGTGCTTTCTTAAAAGCAATTTTGAATTTCTTCAGAAGCATTCCTCCAATTCAATATGTGTTTATTTACGATTTCATAAAATCATCCGGCTCCAGCAGTTCAAACTCGCCATACTGTTCTGGAGAGTAGTCGAGGTCATCTGCGGCACTCTTTGCCAGCGTGTAATCGTAGGGCGCGGCGCCGCCGTCCTCTGTCAGCCGGATGTTTGGATGGCGCATGAGATCGTATTTGTCATCCATCATGGGGCGTTCCCCGCGGACAAACAGGATCGCCTTGCGGTTATCCAGCATCCGTACTTCGTCGGGGGTGAGAAGCTCCCGACCCGTCTGCTGGTCGTTGATGCTGAAACTGCCGTTTCGTCCGCGGCTGTGGCCGTAGGTATTCGTGTCCAACGTCTCCTTGCCCATGAGCTCGGAAACATACTTGTGGGTTTCCTTTTCGTTCCCACCGAGATAGAGAAACTCGTCGCACAGGCCGACCAGCGATTCCCACTGCTCCTTGAACAGCGCCTTGATCTGCGCCATATTCTGCGCGATATAGCTGCAGAAGATATTGCGGCTTCGCATTGTGGAAAGCCAGGGCAAAAAGTTGTCCGTGGGCAGGGCGATGTTCGGCGCTTCGTCGATGAGCAAGTGAACCGGCACCGGCAGCCGGCCTTTGTATTTCCGGTCGGCTACAAAATACAGCGTCTGGATGAGCTGCCCGTAAATCATCCCCACAAGGTAATTGAGGGATTTATCCGAGTCCGGGATGCAGCAGAACAGGGCCACTTTTTTCTCGCCCATTTCCTCCAGATGAAGGTCGTCGGTGTAGGTAAGCCTTGCAATCTGCGGCAGGTTAAAAGCCGACAGCCGGACGCCGACGCTGATTAAGATGGATTTCAGCGTTTTGCCGGCGCCCATCTTAAAGATGTGGTACTGCTTGACAGCGATACTCTCCGGATCCCGCATCTCTAAACGGGCGAACAGGACGTCCAGAGGAGACTCGTATTCCTCATCTTCCTCCCGTACTTCCGCGGCGGCCAGCATCTCCATCACCGTGGCTAAGTTCTGTTCTTCCGGCGGCGCTTCATGCATGAGGTATAGGACCAAGGCCTGCAGAAGCGCCGTTTCCGATTTGGTCCAGAAGGGATCCGAACTCTGCGCCCCGGGCGGGGTGGTGGACTGAATGAGGGTTTCGATTAGGCGCAGCACGTCCTTGTCGTCCCGCACATAGGCTAATGGATTGTAGCAGAAGGAGGCGTCGGGGGTTAACAAGTCAAACACCCGCACCTCATAGCCGTTGGATTTCAGCGCTCCGCCTGTTTTGCGCAGGATTTCGGATTTTGGATCGCAGACGACCAGCGAACACGTCCCGCAGTTGAGCACATTGGGAATGGCGTAGGAGCGGCTTTTGCCCGCGCCGGATCCGCCGATGACCAACACGTTGGTGTTGCGTTTGTGCTTGTGGCCGTCCATCCCCATCTGGAAATGCTGGGTCAAAATGAGGTTTTGTTTAGGATTTTTCTTGTCCCGGTACCGCTTGGCGATCCTGCACACGTTGCCCCACCTGGCGGAACCGTGCTCCGCACCCCTGCGGTAATGCTTGCGGTTGGCGGTTGCGGCAAGGGCGACAACCGCATATCCCAGCGTGAAGAACAGCAGGCAGCGGGCGGAGTATTTCGTCCAGTGAACAGAAAAGGGACTGTTCATGGAGGCAGAGAGCTTTTCCAGCAGATCCACAAGGTTCATCCCGTCGCGCCAGCTTCCGGCGACCAACAGGGCGGCCCTCCAGACGATGGGCAAAGGCAGGAGCCATACCCACCAGGAATTTTTTTCTGTAGCTATCCCGCTGAAGAGGCACCCACCCTTTCTTCACAGCAGAAAGATAAAACAATGCAGACGGTCTTGTCGGTTACTCCCCTCCTTTTTCAATAAAACAAAAAAATCCCGGAGTCGACGGGAGAAAAACCCCAAAGACTCCGGGCAAAGATCGTTGTTACACTTTATATCGTTCAGGTACACGCCGGTATTTCGCGCGGATGAGCTTTATGAGAAGACGGTCAATGCCGCCGCAGCTTCGATCAGCCGCAAGATAGGCGTTTCGCATCCCGTTCAGAGACAGCGTGGCGTACTGGTGTTCTTCGTCGCTCAGGTACAGCTTGCGCTTTGGAGCAGCGAGGGTTTTGTTCATAAGTGCCTGCAGTTTTTCGAACACTTCCAGGCCGATAGATCCCCGCGCGCTTTGAAGTGCTTTGACCAGTATGTTCCGGTCCCCGTAGGTCATTTTCACCAACCGCTGCCTTGTCATGGCGATTCCCTTCCTTCCGGCATTTAATCTTATTTTACTTTAATATAGCACAACAGCCTGCGAAAAGCTACTGCACAAAAGAAAACAAACGGAAAACGTTCATCGATCCGGCGCGTTCTCTGTTTTTGCTTTCGGCGCCTTGGCAGGCTTGGGCGCTGCGACGGAAAATTCATCCGGCTGGATGGCCTGCTCCAGATCCCGGAAGGTCCTCTGGATATCCCAGTTGATGGAATAGGCGGCCCGTTTAACGTCGCCCAAAAAGCCGCGCTTATCGTCCGCGCTCATTTCCGTATAGCTTTGGCACACCTTGTCAAAATGGAACGCAGAGGTATCAAGGCCGAATTTCTGCGCAACCACATACGCTGCGCAGTAAGCCTGAGCCGCATACGCCTGCCGATAGTAACCACTGCCCACCGCGTCGAAGTCGGCGTGGGCCTGCTCGCGGGCGATGGCGCAGATGGTGGCGGTTTCATCCATCCCATTGCGGACAAAAATGGTGCGCTGTCTCGGCACATACTGCGCCTGCACCCCTTGAGGAAGCTGGTCGGAAATCACCAGCGGGACCGGACTGTTTTCTATCATTGCGGCGATAACCTCTTCGGGCAGATGCTGCTGAGGCGGCAGGGGCTGCGGCCCTCTGGTCTGAGCGATGTCGTAGGCTTTGGTGATGGTGGAGCCGATCCCTCTGGTTCCATCCTCTTTGGTATATTCCTGATCCGCATAGAAGGTATATCCTTTCTCACCGGAACGGATGGAGCGCCCGGCTTCCTTCCATTTGTCGAAGGTGCGGGGATGGGTGATTTCAGGATTCTGCGCATAGAGAAGCAGCAGATTGCTGGTTTTCTGCGGGGTGCAGTCCGCCATGAAATGGAGGAATCCCCTCAAGGAATCGTCATCCTTGAACACTGACTCGGCCTGTGCGCTAACTCTCGACCAGACTTCCTCACGTTCAGCCTGCTTCATAGCGGCATATTCTTCCTTGGTGTACTGCTGTTCCGGCTGAGGCAGGACTTCCTGCTTTCTGCCAATCAAACTGGATAAATCGATAGGGCATTACCTTCCTTTCTGTTTTTCCTTTTTCTTCTGCTTGGAACGACCGGGGGTAGGATTCTGGTGTTCCTGCTGCTTGGATTTCCCTGTTTTCTTCTCCGCCTGCTCCTGCCGGATTTCCTGCAGCTGCTTTTTCACCGAGGGCTTATGCTCCGGCTCTTTAGGGCTTGTTAAGCCGGACGAAGAGCTTTTGCTGGGCGAGGAAGGCTCGGACGGACTCTTTTCCGCTGCCGGGGGATTTGATTCCTTCTCCCGGCCAGAAGTAAAATTTTCGGCGGCATCCTGCTGAGGCGGGCCGATATTGAAATCGTCCTCAAAGCCGCCCACCTCGAATTCCACTTCGCCCTGCTCGGTTTTGACGGTTTCCGTCTTGCCGGGGGCCGGGGCTGCGGGAGCCTGTTTTTCCTGCTCCTGTACACTGGCGATGGTGGCTTCGCCGACCTGCGCCTTAACTGCGTCAAGACCGAGGTTGTCAAAAATACGCTGGACTTTGGAGGCGTCGTCCGCGAATACCACCACTTCGATACGGTCGGCCTTTTGCTTATTCCGAATGGGGACGTATAGCAGGCCGTGCGTTTTGGCTTCTGTGGCGAACTCCCTCATATGTTCCGTGGGAATGTTAAAGAATTTGAATGGACGCTGTTCCCGAAGCATGCGCACAAGCCTCGTCTTGCCGTGGGTTTTCTTCTGGTCCTTCAGTACGGCATAGACAAACAGCGCAAAGTTTTTCGCCGCCATACCCGACAGCCTGAGCGCCATTTCTGTGCCTTCAAGTGTAAACCGAACAATCTGGTCGGCTGGATCGCTTCCGTAGTTCAGTCAATTCACCTTCCTTTGTGATTATCCCGATTGCGGGCTTCTTTCTGCGGATCTTCTTTTTTCTGCTGTTCTTCCAATCGCGCCGATTGCAGCCGCTGTTCCATCTCTATCGAATGGATTTCGATGTTCCGGCACAGCTTGACCGTGTGCCGCAGCTTTTTCAGCTGCGCTGTGCATACACCGATTTGCGGGGATTTTGGTTCATAGCGGTAGAGCTTCTGGCGCTGCTTTATCAGCACGGCGATTTCATCTTCCGCTTTCTGCCGGATGGCGGCAAGCTGCCCGCGGTCCGCGATGTGATTTTTGAAGATGAATTCCGCCTGCTCGATTCGTCGATTCAGCTTGCGGATATCCTCACGCACAGCGTAACTTATGTACCGTGGCTTTTTCGGCAGTGCGCCCACCTTGTATAAATAGGAAAAGTAGAGCGCCCGCAGGCCGGTGCGCCTGCGGTGGGGCTTTTTTCCGGAAAGGAGAAGGCGCCGGCGGACCGGCGTCTGTTCTTTCCCAGCCCAGTGGGCAGGCTTGGGGTAAAGGATGCGACGCTGGAGGGTTTCCGGGGTGTACCGCATTCCCAGAGTCTTGAACCGCACGGTGCGCCCGCTGCCCGGCAGAATCAGCGTGGGGTGCTTCCTGTCAAAGCGAAAAGCATAACCCTGCCGCTCCAAAATCCGCAGAAACTGCTTCCACGTGAGAGCAACTGCAACGGCGGCGTCCAAGTCCTGCTGAATGGGTGTTTTCCATGTGGGCACTCCGTTTTGTTCGGCCAGCCACTGCGCGTAGGGGCGGACGACCTGCTCCGATTTCTCCGTGCAGATGATGGATAGACGGTGCTCTGCGCAAAGCGCATCGGAAATCCGACGCACCTCGGTGATATAGCTTTTCGCATTGCTGCGGTATTTTTTGCCGTCTTTTACGGACACGGAGTTCCGTAGGCTAAGTACCCAGCGCCTTGCCGCATTGCTGCGGTAGGTTTCCAGGCACTCGCCCCCGAACCGGACTTACAACTCTCGCTGTATCCGGCTCTCTATTCATTCACAGCCTGCACCGTGAATTTTCGTGTGACAACTTTCACAGACCACCAAAGTTTTTCGGTTAATCCTCTTCATGAAAACTGCCCACGGTTGGCTTTCATCCAGCTCTTTCAGCGTTCTAACTTGGTGCATTACCAACGCTGAAGTTTCTTTTCCGCACCATTCACACCGATTTGCTTTTAATCGTGCGCCGAGACTGGGCTTTTTCAGGATGCCTTTCGGCTTATGGATAATATCTGCTTCTTTTCCCAGCGGATAGGGGTCTCTTGCAAGACTGTCCTTCCACAGTAGTCGGATGCGCTCATTTCCATGCTTGTCCTGGAATTTTACCCCGATGTCCTTGACAATACGATATTGAGCAATAATTTTGCCTTTGGTTGTACGGTATTTACAGGCCAAGGTTTTATAGAAACTGTACTCCATGATATAGCGGAACTTGTGCAGCTTAGAGCGATTGTTTGCAATCGCATAATAATTACAGAATCCCCGCACCTCACCATTGTACTGGTCTAGGATACTCAGGTCTGTTCGTCCGACAAGTTTTCCACGATACGTGGGTTGCCAAATCTCTGTTCCATTGCGAACATCAATTCTCATGGCTCCCAGTTCCAGCAGCTTTTTTTGAATGACAGAAGTCGGAACTTCCAGCATTACATGGCCGCTGTAGTTTCGGGCTGTGGAACCGCTTTTTGTCTTTTTGGTGTGATTGCTCTGCGGTGTGACCCTGATGTCAAATCCCAAGAATTTTGCACGGTCTGTTGCTTTAGTGACCAGCGTCTTTTCTTCCGACAGTTCCAGTTTCAACTGTTCGGCGATATATACGCCGATTTCCTGCTTAACAGCCTGTGCATCCTCTTTGGCTCCGATGATACCGATAAGAAAATCGTCAGCGTAACGGACGTATTGCAGTCTGCGGAAATTTGTATCCATTGGATTTTTGCAGGGGATGGATTTGTGTACCTTATCCAGTTCCCGGATGCTTTCCAAAAGGGATTGCTTTTCTTCCTCAGACTGTGCCTTTGCCAGCTTCCTTTTGAGTCGGATTCTCTTTGCGCTCAGCTTATGGTATTCCACATTGACGGCTCGCTTGTTCCCACGGTCAAACCGTTTCTTGTATTCAACCATATATTTGTCGAACTGGTCGAGATAGATATTGGCTAGAATGGGACTAATGATGCCGCCCTGCGGAGTGCCGCTGTAGCTTTGATGCAGTTGGTTATCTTCCATATATCCTGCGTTGAGAAATTTACGGATAAGGCGCAGAAAACGCTCATCTTTAATTCTCTTGCGAAGGATGCCAATCATGACATTGTGGTCAATATTGTCGAAGAATCCTTTAATGTCACCCTCAACAAACCACTTGCATCTGGTAAAGCGATTTTGAATCATCCTCAAAGCTGTGTGACAACTTCTGTCAGGCCGAAAGCCATGGGAGGCGTCCTCAAAGCTGTTCTCATAGATGGATTCCAACAGCATACGGACAACTTCCTGTACCAGCTTGTCGTCAATGGACGGAATACCCAGAGGACGGAGTTTTCCATTCTTCTTAGGGATATATGTCCGTCTGGACGGTTTGGGCTGGTAGGATTCGTCTTTCAGGGTTGCAATAAGCCTGTCGATTCTTTCAAGGCTCATTGCGTCGATGGTTTTTCCGTCTGTGCCTGCGGTCATGTTTCCCTGACTGGCATAAATATTCTGATATGCCCGTAAGAAAAATTCCCGATTGAACAGGTTGCGGTACAACCTGTCATAGACATAGCCGGATTGAGCTGAATGTTCTTGCAGACTGTTCAATACATTTTCTGGATCTCTCATAGTGCCTCACGCACCTTCCTTTCTGTTGTATTGAATTGAATGAACTGCCGCCCTTCGCCATGTGCGTGCCATTAATACGCTCGGACTACTACGGCGGCTCCGTTGCCATATTGGATATTCAGGGCCTACGCCCATAGCTCTTGTGAGCGTTCCAACTTAGGCAATCCCCATTTAGCAGCAGAGTAAAAAAGCATTGTTCATTGTCGGATGCGGTTTTCGTCCTTTTATGCTGATACATACGGACTGTGCATTCGGTTTCGCTCATCCTGCTCATGTTTCTACAGGTGAGATGCACAGCGTAACGGGTATAGCTGCCTTCCGTTACGACCACCACAAATGTCCCTCGGACTGCCGTTCAGCCAGTTTAGGTTTCATCCTTATATGAACTTTTGGTCTTGCTGCTCAGTCGTGGCACGGCAACTTGCCAACTTGCAGCTTTACGGTCATGCTGCTGTCCCCTTTGGGTTTCCCCGCCAGGTTAGCCGTTGACCACAGGCCTGAAACCTCACACCTGCCGCTTGCTAAGCGGATTTACTCTGCCCCTTATGGGCGCACACACCAAGTGGTTATGGATATGTCCAGTATTGAGGTGAGTGCTGACTACGGCCTGAAACTCCCCGCCGAGCAGCCGCTCTGCAAATTCCAGTCCAAGCTGATGCGCAAGTTCCGGCGTCACTTCACCGGCGGCGAAGCTCTGTACCAGGTGGAAACCCTGCACATCCTGCTCCTTATGCCACATTTCTTTGACTCGGCACATATCTTCAAAGGCAGTTTCACAGGTGCAGCCGAGAGCCGATTCGAGCAGATCCTGCTCCGTCTTATCCCGGTTGAGAGCATAATCCACAGCTCCGCGCAGGGAGTCTGCATTTTGCGAACGGGAGGTCTTGTTCTTATCGAGCGTATAATTGATGGCATTATCCAGGCGGTGGACGGGGATAACACTGGTATATGCGATAGGCTACCAATTCTCCTTTACTTCTTCCCAGACCTGACGCGCCAGCCGGGTCATTTCCTCCACACTCTGCTGGCTGGCTTCGCCGTAGGTATTGGCCACTTTTGCAAGCTGATTTGCATTGTTGCAGAGCCCCGCAACCTTGTGGAGCAGATCTGCGTGGTGGTCGCAGGGCTTGGCTCGAAGCTCAGCGCCCATGATGAGGGTGCGGAGAAATTCCTCACGAGGCAGGCCGCTCGTTTTCACCTGCACTTCCAGATGTGCCAGCTCCTTTTTGTTGAGATGGAGGGGGATGATGTGATTTCGTTTTCTCATTGGGGACTCCTTTTTAACGCTGCGATTCATTCCATTTTGTGGAATTCTGTTTTCGTTCTTTCTGTTTCTTGCTCAGTTATTTCACTTCTTTCCGAGTTTAATTGAAGGCGGCTGCCGAGTGGGTCGGGGGGTCCCCCAGAACGCGTTTGGATATCCAAACGCTATGCTTGCAAAACCAGTCACCGGCTGACAAAGAAGAAACGGCATGGAATCAGAGACGGTCGTTCTCATTCGCTTCCTTGATTTTGGCAAGGCCGTCAAGGGTGGTACATATAATGTTTTTCTTTTCGGCGGCTCCAATTTCGGCAGACATACTGTTGCTGATTTCGCTTCCGCACACTACGAGCATTCGGCATCGCCCCAGTTTCTGATGAGAAATACTGTGAAAGTCCCTTTTTTCATCCGGATTATCCGGCTGGAGGTACTGTACCTCACTCAGCTTCGGGCAGATGGGAACATATCCCAGTTCATAAACCTTGCGGCAGTAGCGTCGGAGCAGACGAGGCGTGGCTTCGGCGTCGGCACAGATATAGGCAAATGCTTTTTCCATGATGTTTTTCCTTTCTATAAATACTGTAAGCGGCAGAGCCGGACGTCCACATGGACTTCCAGCCCCGTCGCCTGATTCTTTACTGGACATCCAAATGGATGACCAGAATTATTCGGCGGCGTTATCCAATTCAGCGTGGGATTTCAAAGCAAAACGAACCCGGTCGGAACCCAGTTTGTAATAGGCGTCGGTAACTTCGACGCCTACGGCTTCGTATCCTTCCAGTCTGGCGGCGAGGACGGTGGTTCCGGATCCGCAGAAAGGATCGAGAATGCGCCCGCCCGGCACACAGATTTTGACCAGGTCCCGCATAAGCTGCAGAGGTTTCTCCGTGACGTGGATGCGGTTCTGCGGATTGGCATAGCGGAATACGCCCGGCAGGCAGCCCACCGGGCGGTTCACCGGCATGGGGCCGTTGGATCCCCACACGACATATTCGCTCTGCTGGCGGAAACGTCCCTTTTGCGGGCGGCTGGTCATCTTATCCCAAACCACCGAGCCGCGCCAGATCCATCCGGCCCACTGCAGAGCGTCGGTGATGGACGGATACTGCCGCCAGTCGATAAACAGACAGATGGGCGCTCCCGGTTTGCAGGCTTTGCGCGCGTCGGACAACCATTCGGCCATCCATCTTGTCCAGCTTCTCTGGTCCCGGTTATCCCCGTCGAAATCCGGCAGGGCGTTTTTTGGATCCATGCTGCTGTATTTTTGGTTGGTGGTGCGGTTTTTCTCCGAGGGCTTCCAACCGCCCGAAGCATAGGGCGGGTCGGTGATAAGGGCATCAAACACCTGCGGCTTGAATGCACGGATGATCTGCAGGGTATCCCCGTGCAGGATAGTCCAGCCGTCTCCGCCGCTGTGTGTAAGCGGTAAAACAGATTCGTCCATGACTTGTGCGAGCTCTTTCGTTTCGTTCAGAGGCATCTTCCTTTCATTGTTTGGTTATCGCTCCCTGTCGGAGCGCTTTTTCTGTTTTGTCAGATTTTTCTCCGACAATTCGGTTTGCACATATTCGCTGATAATGTTGAGGGCACTGTAATAATCTACGGAACGGAAGACACGATTTGTCATCTCTTTTGCCTGTTCCTGCTGACCGTTTTCCCGCAGCAGACGGGATGCCCGTCCGAGGATCGCGAAGATATTCCCGTCTTCGCCGATCAGCTTCATCGTTGGACGCTTGGGAACCGGCGGCTTTTTTACAGATTCTTCAGACTGTACCGACACCACTTCAAAAGCGAAATGCTCTGCGTTCCAAAAATGGACATTCAAAACTCCATTGCTGATCTGGATTGCCTGCTGCTCGAAGCCTTCGCCCCAACCATCGGAAAACTGGCCTTTCAGGTAATCCTGCAAATCTTCCATTTCTGTTTCAGTGAGAGGCGCTTCCAGCCGAACCGTAGTGCATCCCGTGAGTTCTCCGTTTCGTATTTCCACCGACGGGATGGCGCTGAGTATCTTCGCTTTGACTTCATGGTTTCGGCGCTCGTCAAAATAGAGCATCAGGTTCCCGCCGTCCGCGCTGTTGCGCTGGTCGATGGCATCCCGAATGCGATCTTCGTAGTAGACCATATCAACGCCTGAAAACAGCGTAGGATAATCGGCCACTCCGTTGTTCCAGCCGTATTCGTCCACGTCGTTTTTGTAAAAATCCCCGGTCAGCGGGGAATAGAGTTTCAGTGTGCTCTCTTTTTCTTCGATATTCTGATCTCCTTTCTAACGGGAGCAGGTCGCCCTCTGACGGGCGGCCTGCTTCTCGTATCGCTCTTTTGTCAGGTCGGCGTAATCGCAGCCTTCTTTTTCCGGCAGGTTTTTCACAATGCGGTATCTGCCCTGATAGGCTTTCTCCAAACACGTAGCGGCCCATCTTCCGGCGAAGTCGTTGTTTGTGCAGATTTCGAGTTCTTCAATTTCTGGGTGGCGCCCCAGAAAAGATTCCAATGCAAGCGGCTTTTTGAAAGAAAAGGAACGTGACGGTTCTCCGTCTTTCGGTGCGCTGATCCCGCCAAGGGACAGCCGCCATTTATCCGCAGACCCTTCCAGCGTCAGGTGCGCGAGGGTTTCGATGGCGGCTTCATACACAGCCAGCCGGTTGGTTTTTCCCTTGGGCGGAAGGCAGAAGCAATATTGCTTTTCGCTGCCGGATACCTCCGCCTTGAAAGGCTTTCCCTTGGTATAGGTACCCCGCAGGAAGGCGTACCGGGCAGTACCGGTTTCGTCCTTTCCCACGAACACGGCGTTGTGGTAGTCTGCGCTTTCATAGAGAATCTCCGCCCGGACGCAGGCTTCTATTACCTTACGGCTGATCCCCCGTTTCATGAGGTAGGCGAACACCCTGCGATTGTTTGCCGCTGCCGGAGACAGGGCGAATTCTTTTTTCTGTTCCGGCTGGGAAGGAGGCGGGATGTAGCTGGGGCTTTTTTCACAGAGAGCCAGCACCGCGTCCACAAACTTTACCCCTTCCACCTTGACAAGATAATCAAGGGCGGATTTGCCGCCGACGTCCCGGCTTTTCCAATGCCAGAAGCTGGTTTCTTCATTGATCTTGAAGCTGTCGTGTTCCCGGAGTTCAAATTCTCCCCGGCTATCGGTTTTGACCAGTTCTCCGGGCCGGTACCGCCGCAAAAACTCAATGGCGGTCATCCGTCTGGCGGCGATGATTTGTTCTTCCGTTACTCCGGGCATAGGGCTGCTCCTTTCCTGTTAAATAACAGCCGCCCGCAGGATTTTCGCCTGATCGGTGCGTTCCCACGGAAATTCCGGCTTTCCGAAATGTCCATAGGCGGCTGTCTGTGTGTATCTTGGCGTTAAAAGGTCAAGATGGGAGATGATTTCTGCAGGCGTTAATCCGAATACGAAGCGCACCGCCTCCGCCAGACAATCGTCGGCGCAAACCGTGCCGGTGCCGAAGGTATCCACCTCCACCATGACCGGCTCGGCTTTGCCGATGGCATAGGCCAGCGTGACCTGACACTTTTCGCACAGCCCTGCCGCCACAAGGTTTTTGGCGATGTACCGCGCCATATATGCGCCGGAACGGTCCACCTTGGTGGGATCTTTACCGGAAAATGCGCCTCCGCCGTGCGGGGCGAACACGCCGTAGCTGTCCACCATGAGCTTTCGACCGGTGAGGCCGGTATCGGCTTCCGGACCGCCCAAAACGAACCGCCCCGAAGGGTTCAGAAGGATTTTTGTGTCCTTGTCCGGAGGTAAAGCCTGCAGCGCCGGGGCGAGCACCTTGTCGGTGAGTTCCCAGCTAAGTTCATCCTTGGGTTTTTCCGGGCTGTGCTGGGCCGAAAGGACGACAGCGTCCAGCCGCAGAGGTTTTCCATCCTTGCCGTATTCTACAGTGACCTGCGCTTTTCCGTCCGGGCGCAGGCCCCGTATCATCCCGGTTTTCCGGGCGGCAGAGAGGGCGCTGGTAAGACGGTGCGCCAGCACCACCGGCAGAGGCATCATCTGCGGCGTTTCCGAACAGGCATAGCCCACCATGACGCCCTGATCTCCGGCCCCGAGTTGCAGGGCGGGCTGATCTTTAGAGAGATTTCTCCTACGCTCTAACGAACAGCCCACTCCTGCGGCGATGTCCGAGCTTTGCCGGTGGAGGAGGCATTGGATGGAAAAAGAGGTAGGATCATATCCCGCCTTTCTAAAAACCGACTGCACAATGGAAGGAATATCCGGCTCGTACAAACTGGTGATCTCCCCGGCGACGATAACCTGCCCCTTGGTGGCCAGCACCTCGCAGGCCACACGGGAGAGAGCGTCGTGGGCGAGGCATTCATCCAGCACACGGTCCGCGATGATGTCGCACAGCTTATCCGGATGCCCTTCCGTCACCGATTCGGCGGTATAGTGTTGGTTCATCTGCTCACCTCACCTGCAGGGAAAAAGGCTTGAGGCTTTTTCCGATTTCTTCGTAGTCCTGAAAGTGCACTGCGCATCCAAGCAGATAGGAGACGGCTTCCTCCCAGTCCTTTAGGGAAAACCGCGTCTTGTCTTCCATACGATACAGATCCCCGAGAGCCGTCCACTTGAGATCCGGCTGCTGGGTCAGGTTGGAGACAAAGGTGCGGTGCTGTTTGGCCACTCGTGTTAAAAGTTCGATTTCTCTCAATGAATCCCTCCGATTCCATGTAAAATGAAAGCGGGGTATTTACCCCGCCCGCTCTTATGTGCTGCTATTTGTTCCTGCGGTTTCGCACGTGCAGGAAAACAAGACCGCCTATAATGACGGCGCATAAGCAGACTAAAATAATGGTTTTTGGCTCCATAGACAAATTTCCTCCCGATTACTTACACCGTTTGCTGCGGTGTTTTCTGATCATGAGTATTGTCACGATGCATCCGGTCGACAAAGCGGTTAAGCCCAAAGGCACGGCCGCGGACGAATGATCGCCGGTCTGCGGCATGTCGGGCGTCTCTGGCACAAGCCGGTTGTGCATCTCAACCGTTACGGTTTCTCCAGCTCGGACTTCTACAGTCCGGTCGTCCGGCAGGATGTATTTTTCAGCGTCCTCGCCGGCCATTTCGGATACGGTGTATTTGCCGACCCGAAGTTCAACGTGGATTTCGCCGTTCTCATCCGTCTGAAATTCCTGCGCATAGGGATTGCCCATGAAGTCTGCGCCGGTAATTTTGAAGGTGCGGCCCTCGATGCTGCCGTCGTCGGCGGTCTTTATCACTTTCAGGGAGCCGGTCTGCGCCCTGTTGAGGAATCCAACGCCGGCTTCGGTTTCAACCCGCATGACGACGCCGTTTTCAACAATGGAGAAGGGGTGGTACGCGTCGTCCTTTTCAAAGAATTCCGGGCCTTCTTTTTCGTGCAGAAGATAGTTTCCGCACGCAAGATCCTTCAGCTGGTAGAGGCCCGGCTCGGTTTCGGCCATTTCGCCCACGAGTCGATCGACGTCCGCATCGAACTTTCCATTGTTGTCCACGTCGGCATAAATCTCAAAAACAGCGCCGGACAGTTTGTGGTCCGGGTAGTCGGCGTCCACCTTTGTGGTTTCGACAATGCCCCGGATGATCTGGTTTTCGATGGTGATCTCAATCGTCTGCCCGTCCTCGGTAATCTCCACCGGGAAGCGCTCCTCGCTCAATACGAAAGCTGCGGGCGGCGCGATCTCGCGAACCAACCAGTTACCTACCGGTACATTGTTGAATTCGAAATATCCGATTTCATTGCTCTCGGCAACCATGAGGGCGGTTTTTTCGATGAATTCGGTTTCGTCGGGCCGGAACAGGCCGATTACAGCCCCGCCCAGCTCGAAGCCGTCCTGATCCACCTTCCAGCCGGATATTTTGCCGCGCTTTAGCTTGTTTTCAATGGCTTCGCCGTCGTTGACGTCAATTTCAACGACAGCCACATCCTGACCGGCATATTCAAACACGACCGGATATTTCTCGTCGCTCAAAATGTAGTGATCGTCGGTGGCGATCTCCTTTACATACAGGGAAGCGCCGCAGGGCACGTCTGTTGTAAACGCGGCGTTTCCGTTTTCATCGACACCGATCGTTTCGATAAGCCCGTCCGCCGGAATGGAGGTGCCGTCCGATGCAGTCAGCGCCTCGGCGGCAAACAGACCGAAAGTGACGGATTTCCATTCCTCATGCATGCCGATGGAAAAGATTTCATCCTGCTCAAGCAGCTTTTTGAGACGGATTTCCACTTTCTGCCGGTCATTGACAAATTCCACGCTCGCGGAGGTGATCTTCACTTCCTGCCCTGCATAGGACAAAACCACATTCTTGGGTTCCGGATCTTTTACCAGACCGTCCGGCGCAGTGCGTTCCAGCACCTGATAAGGCCCCAGATACAACGGTGCCGAGGTGGCGGTCCCGTCAGGCCCTGTGGTCAGGGTGGTGGCCAGTTCGCCGGCCTTCAGGTGAACGGCGCCATCTGGGGTGACGATATCTTCCAGTGCGATAATGTCATACACAGCGCCCGGCTGGCCCTGCACTTCGTACTGGGGCTGATACATCCCGTCGGATTCCGCTGCATGGCTGAATACTTCGCCTTTTTTGGAGACCGTGATGGTGCCTTTCTGCGCGGCGTTGAATTTACAGACCGTAACGATGTCCTGCGTGCCGTCCACCACAAAAGGCACCGGCCTGTCGCTCAGAACATATCCCCACGGACTCTGCTGCTCGACCAGTTCAAAATTGCCGGAAGACATGGATTCAGGCAGCATAAGCGTCCCTGTCGCGTCTGTTACGAAGGTGTCGATGTCCATTGGCGTGGGATAATTGACGTGCTGCACTACCCATTCACCGGTATCGGTATTGCGGATTTTGAATGCGGCGCCTGCAAGCGGAATGATCTTTCCACTTTCAACATCCCGCTTTTCAATTCGGATGAGGGAGGTAAAAGAGGGGTTGTTGAGGATATAATAGTAGGTCTTGACGTGCTCGGAGATGAACACCGTGAAGTCCGGGACGGATTTCTGTCCGTCCTCGCCCTTGGACTGATGCACCACATACAGGCCGTGCGGGAGATCTTTGGACCGTGCGAAACCGTTGGAATCTGTGCGAAGGATATCCCGTTCGGATTCTCCGGCGTTCTCATAGCTGCCGGCGCTTGCGAGATAGACCTGGAATTCCGCGCCTTCTTCCGGTTGCTCAATCTGATCGGAGTTCCCATCGTCTGCAGGCCGGTCTGTGTGTTTGGTGATGGCGATGCTGCCGAGAACGACGTCTTCCGTGACGGTTATCGGGATGCTGTTGTTCTCCAGCGTGAAATTCCCCGGTTCGGCGCCTACGGGATAGACAGTTTTATCCAGCAGATACCCTTCGCTGGGGGTGATTTCGCGGAGACTGAAATCCGTGCCGCATGGATACATTTTCGTCGTAAACCTGCCTCCGTTTTCCGTAGTGTAGGTATCCAGCAGGGTTTCACCTTTATACAGGCCGTAAACCGCGCCGTCCAACGAGGCTTCGCCCTGGGCTTCTCCGGTCGCAGCGTCCACTTTCTTCACCTCTACGGTAAACTTTTTCAAAATATTGGAAAAGCTCACGCTCGAGACCCGGCCGGGGAAAACCTCAACCTGCTGAGACGCGGGCTGTACGTATTTGTCCGGCGTCTGCTCGGTCACGGTGTATGTTCCCGCTTGGAGGCCGTCCACCTCGATTATGCCGTCCGGACCGGTCACAACGTCCCGATCTATGCCGTTGCCGGAGATATGAAAGGGGATTTCCGAAACCTGCCCGTCTTCGGAGGTTTTCACGATTTTCAGATATCCGGCGGACTCGCAGGATACCGCGATGTATGCGCTGACTGTATCGGAAGCATTCCAGCCCGTCGCGATATTCTGGCGACTGGGATCTTTGTTCTGCCAGCAGATAACCGCGCCGGGGCCGCCCTCGGTTTCACAGTTTGCCCGCAGGCGGATGGTTTCCGACAGAGGGGCGTCTGCGGAAATGGTCAGCGTGTTCCCGCTCTGGTCAAAAGTCAGGCCGTCGCCGGACCACCGGTATCTGGAGAGCGCGCCGTTCGAGTCCGTGACTGCAGCGGAATACTTTGTCTCATCCCATTTCAATTCGATGGGAACGGCGCTTTCTGCATTCTCGGCGGCAAAGCTCGGAAGAACATACTTGCTCTCCACGGCTTCAACCAGAGATCGGTAAAACGATTTGGCTTCTGCCGGATCAGCCGTGTACTCCAGACAGGTCAGGACGTCCTTTGCCGCCTGAGGGGATCCGAAACCGCCTTCGAGAATCTCCCAGATCAGGATCTGTGTCGCGGCATACCGGGCGTTTTCCTCTGCGGAATCAATTCTTCCGTCTTCAGCCTTGAATCCAAAAGTCAGCGCATCGCCGACCAGACGCAAATGCTGGGGATCCGGAATCAAATCCTCTACGTTTTCGTAATCTTCCGGATAGTTCACCTCTACGCCGAGCTCAATGCAATAGGCGGTATCCCGGCTGCCGTCCGGATATTCCATCATTTTGTTCATGAGAGCCCCGATTTCTCCGAAGGTATCGGTGGCCGGCGCGTCGGTGAACACATTGATGTCGCCGGTGGAAATCAACGTTCCTTTTGTCTGATGCGCGGCCTGCAGGGAGACGCCGTTTTCCGGAAGAAGCGTATATTCTGCCTCAGCGGTTTTCTTTTCCAGCGACGCGTCCTGCGTTTCCGGTGCGGATTCACCGGAAACTGTTTCGGATTCCTCCGGAGAAAGGGGTTCCTGCGAACCCTGCAGGAACTTCATGGGATCGACGCACCCGTCTGCCGTCCGCACTTCCAGATGCAGGTGCGGGCCGGTAGAATTGCCCGTTGTGCCGGATTTGCCGATCTCAGAGCCTTTTTCCACCGCGTCTCCGGGGGAAACGGAAATCTCGCTCAAATGCGCATACAGGGTTGAGTTCCCGTCCGCGTGGGAAAGCATGACCATATTGCCGTAGCTCTGGTCGCCGTCCATGGTGACGCCGTCCCATACCTGTGTGTGGACGACCGTCCCGCTCTCTGCGGCAAGGACCGGGGTTCCTTCTTCTATAGCGATATCCAGTGCCTGGTGTTCGTCCGAAGAATACCCCTGGGTTATGGCCCCGCTGCTGGGCAGCGGCCATGCGTAGGGAGCATTCGATTGTGAAGGATCCGCAGTTTCTTCAGCTGCCCATGCGCTCAGCGGGATGCAGCAGGTCAGCATCGGTACAGCCAGAAGCAGAGACAGCAATCGCCTTGTCTTTTTCATAATAATCACCATTCCTTATTTTTTGTGCCTTTGCTCGTTGCGGCAAAGGCACAAATCGTGTGAAAAAGTATTTTTAACACGATTCTCCTTTACGGTAAATTTAAAAAGGCCCCCGCGGGATGGAGAGAAAATCTCTGTCTCACGGGGGCCGATGTTGAAATTATCGTTCTTCGCCGTTTTTTTGGCGGCGTTGATTTCTATGGGGATCTGCTTTTTGAGGCAGTTCCCGCTGGATGATCCAGATCGCTTCTAGAATAGAAGCGATTTTGATCCCGTTTTGCTGGCAGCCATCGAGGATGCCTTCCAGATAGGCTTTGGAGGGCATGGCAGGCGTTTCCTTATACGGGCTGTTCATGGAGTAGGCCATAACTTCCAGCTTCTGGCCGTTTCGACCGGTCACGGTGACAGGCGCCTTGCCGTACAGATAGGGAAAACCCTCGTAATGGTCCAGACGCCGTTCATCCCGTTCAGAAATGCGCCAGAGGACGCCGTCCACGAAGCTGTCCGGTTCCGGCAGGATCGTGGCGACACCATTCCTGTCGCCGTTGGTGCGGAAAGCAAGGCGGTATCCTTCCAACCGGACGCAGCCTACCACTTTCGCATCGGGGCAGCGGAATGTCATCTGGTTCCGGTTCATATTGCTTCCATAAGCAAAATACAACAGTGTACCGCTGTGCCCGCTTCGCGCATCATGGCGTTCTTTTTGCCTGCGCTGAAAATCCGGCTGTTCGGTTGACTTTTTGAAATTTCCGATTTTGATCCTCTCCTATCGTTCCTGATTGTGGCGGTTCTGCAGGCTGGGGTACTGCGTTTTGTCATACCGCCATGCGCGGTTGCCCGGCAGATTCGAGAGCAGGTGTTCTCGCACATTCTTGTACTCCGGCCCGATGAGGCCCAGCCGCAAAAGAAAGGTGCGGAAGGTAAAGGCCGGGTTTTCGCTGATTTCGGTTTTTCGCATCACTGTCCGGCTCTGGTTGATCGCCTGTGCGGAGATCGCCAGCGCCAGCGTGATATTTGCCCGTACCTTGCCTGCATGAAGCGTGCTCTCGAAGCAGCGCCATTCCAATGTGCCGCGATAAAACACGGAATGGAGGTTCAGGGCGTAATACCGGGTCCAGTTGTAATGCTCATCACTTTCGTCTGAGCCCTCATACCATTCCCGCTTTAAACGCTCCATGGTCGTGTTTGCGGGCAGCTTGCGGATTTTCTCGAGCATGGGTTCCCGCACTTTCTGACACCAGCGCTCTACCCGGCGTTCATTGACATTGAGGGCCTTGAACAGGATGTCCTCTTTGGAATACATGATGGAAAGGGCGTTTTTCAGGCTTTGCGGCGTATGCTTGGAGGCGTCCACATGGACATGCATCCTGCAGCTCTCATTGACTACCGCTCCGGCGCCGCGGAGCGCGCGGACAACTTCCTGAAGCTTCCCGAGTTCACCGTACTCCAGCTTGGGGGAATTCATTTCGACCTTGTAGACGCCGTCGCCGGTGGGGACCTGCTGCGGTCCGAGTCTGCGAGAGCCATGAATGCTGGCGTCGCAGACAAACCGCCACGCCTTGCCTTCGCGATCCTTCACTTCCCATGGGTCGTAGGTGCGGGACTCGTGCGTCTGGCGGGCAGTGGTACCGAACAAGGTGGCTGCGGCCTCCGCCGCCTGCCGGCGGGTTATGCCGGTCATCTCGATTTCACAGCCGAAGTATTGGTCTTTTAAGTCAATCGGCGGCTGTCACCTCCCGGTGGGCGGCGGCCAGTCGTTTTCCGATCGCTTCTACAACCGTGACGGTGACGCCGTTTTCCGCCTGTTTGTACAGCTGAGTGTCGGCGTGGAGGGGCAGCACCTTTTCGATGCGCTCATCCCTCCAGTCCTGCAGCCGCAGGTATTCCCTCGGCGTCAATCGGTGGATGCGCCGGCCGTCCCAAACGCCGGATGCTTCCCGTTTGTGCCTGTGCAGGCCGCTGTCCTGCTTTGCTGTGAGACAGCGGGAATACGCAGTGAATTTCGGATCTTCATTCAGATCCACAAAGCACGGAACGCAAGGCTCGCAGCTTATGAGAAGTGAATTTTGCTTGAAATCAGCCAATCGGACATTGGCTCCGGCATATGTCGCTTTATGTTTGTTTCCGAAACCGCTCTCTGCGGATGGGCCGACAGCATACAGACCGGTTTTCCCGCCGAAGCCGCCCGGCTGTGCCGAAAGGGTGCAGCTTACGCCTTCCGGGGCGTAGACTCTCTCGCCCTGAGCTTCGGGAAGGACTTGCACAAGAGATGTTTCTGCTGCTCCTGTGAAAGGAAATACTTTTCCCCGGCATCGCTCGTCAAGATATCCGATAAGGTACACCCTGCGGCGGGACTGGGGGACATGGAAATCCTTGCTGTTAAGCACCTGCCGTTCCAAACCATACCCCAGTCCGTCCAGCGTATGGAGGATGGCCGCAAACGTCCGGCCCCCGTCATGGTTAAGCAGTCCGGGAACATTTTCAAGCAGCAGATACGCAGGTCTTTTTGCCGCAGCCAGTCGGGCAATTTCAAAGAACAAGGTACCTCTTGGGTCCCTAAACCCTCCGCGGTTTCCAGCAATTGAAAAAGACTGGCAGGGAAATCCGCCGCACAGCAGGTTGAAGTCCGGCATTTCTTTTGGATCGGCTTTTCGGATATCTTCACAAAACCACTCTCCCTCCGTATCGAACAGTGCCCGGTAGCTTTGATCGGCATATTTGTCGATCTCACAATGGCCAATACAGGTAAAACCTCCGGCGCGGCTGAGTCCTTCCCGGAACCCGCCGATGCCGGAGAATAGGTCGATATACGTTATAGCTTTGGGCATCACGCTCCTTATTTCTGTTTTCGATGCATGCTGCTACACAATCAGCCGGCATCCCTCCTTTCAAATGGTAAAAGATCTATATATGAAAACAGCCCCGCAGGGTGCTGAGGCTGAACCTCAGTCCTGCGGGGCTGCTGTTGCTTTTACGCGAGATCTCTTTCGGCGTCATCCTCTGTGGGCGGAACTTCGCTATCCTGCGCGTTGTCCTCGTCCGATGCGTCCGCATCGGGATCACGGCATTCTGCGGCTTCCGGGCCGCTTTCAGCCTGCTCCTGCTGACTCTCATGCGCAGCGGCTCTGGCAGCCTCGAATTCTTCTTCGGCTTCCTCCAGCGCTTGCTCGATCAGGCTGATCACGAATTCCTTTTGTGTCAGGCGGCGGTGATAGGTTTTCTCGTACAGGACAAGGTATTCCTTTATCCTCTGGAACAATTCCCCGCTTACCTGAAATGCCAGTGTTTTTCCTTTTTCCGTCATGTTGACTTCCCCTTTCTGATAGTGCTCTCGAATGACCATTTCGATGAATTTGCTCATGTTGCTTTCCGTCTCCCGGATTTCCTCGCTGATCTGATTGTGCAGATCCAGCGGGATTTTGCAGGTGAGGCCCTTGGTTTCCATACGCCGCCGCTCCTTTCGTTTTCGCTCCCTTTCGGGTAACACAAGCATACCGGAAAAGCCAGGACAAAGCTATTATCAGGACCAACAACCTTTCAGCCAAAGCAGGGCCGACAAACGTTACAACCAATAAAGGCCGCGTTTGCAGTCAGTCTTCTCCAAGCAGGGAACCGAGAAAGCCCATCATCTCCAGTGGGATTGCTTCTTCCGGCTGCTGTACGGGCTGGGAAGGAACAGATTGAAGTTCTTCCCGCAGCACCCGCCGCAGAGTAGATTCCAAAGCTTCCTTTTCTTCATGCTCCAGAATTGCCTGCACCAGAAAGGCGTTTTTCCGCCCTTCCGGCACAGCCTGCAGAATTTCCCATGCTTTGCGGTGCGCCTTGTTCCGGAGGTTGGGGCGGAAGCCGAATAAGGGCCTGCTCATCCGCTGCCCAAACGGCCCGCAAACTGCCCCAAAATGCGCTCGAATCCTTCGGCGTTTACCTTGTCGTCCGGGAGGGCAAAAACCCGACACAGGCCGTCCTGGGGGTTCACGTTGCTTTTGACCACCGCCGCGCCGCCGCCCAGCATCACGACCGGGATGGCCTTGAGGTCAAATCCCGATTCCATGGCTGCGGAAAGGAGGCGCTCCGTGTAGATTCGTCCCTGCTTCCGGATGATGCTCCGTGCGTCCTCATCCATGCTGCAGGGCTTTCCGGCCAGAACACGCTCTACCTGCGCATCGGTGACGGACAGTCCAATGTCCCTGCGGATTTGTTCTTTTGTTTCATCTATGCAGCGGATCATGCCGAGTTCCAGACTGCGGCAGGTGGAAGCGTTGGGCACACCGTTGTCCAGCCGCATGAGATCCACCGTCCAGCCGCCGATATCCATCAGGAGGACAGACGGCTCGTTCTGGATGAGTTCGGGGTGGAGAGCGATGGCGGAGTACCCTTGTGGGAACAGCTTCACATCCTCGATAGTTACTTTGTAGGGGATTCCTTCAAACCGATAACCGACCGGCTGGGGAGAACGCAGCAGGTATTCCCGAAAGGACTTTTTCTCACGGCCAAACCCGGCCAGAGGCAATCCGGCGGCAATGTTTACGGAACACTCCGTTTTTCCGCCGCGCTGTTTGATCTCCCTGGCGATGGCGGCGAGGGTCAGCAGGTAGTAGTTGTCGTTCTCCATTTTGTTGCGCAGGATGGGCTGTCTTCCGGTCCCGCACACGAAGAACTTCCCGCCGTACTCCAGCGTGTTCTGCAAGGTGTAAGGCTCATGGGAATATTCCGAGATACCGGCTGGGAAAGAAAAGTGCCGAGTTTTGATGGCGTAGTAGCCGTGATCAATGCCGATGTTCATGTTTTTTCGCATCCTTTCTTGGTGGTTGTTGAAAACTTGGAAAGTCGACTGATTTTGAGTAAGCTTGCTGGAGAGCATCTCTTGTTCTTTCCCAGCTGGTAAGTAATCCGGGGGTGAGGGTCTGGGAGAGGGGGAAACAAGAGAGCGCCCCGGCCGGCCAGCCGGGGCGCTCTAAAAAAGGGCGCACTACCCCCTTGGATCTTGAGGGCTTAGAATTCGCCCATTTTTAGGGTTCGTCAATCTATCTATGAAACTGCCGGAAACTTCTGCACTTCCGACAACGGGAAAAAAGGTTGGAAAACGCAAAAAAGCGGGGCTTCCGGCCTGAAAAATCAGGCGGAAGCCCCGTTGTGGCGGATTCAGCTGCGGTTTACTGGTTGGACATCTACGGTAAAAACGTTTGCCGGATTTTGCCCCCAAAAGCCCGAAAACCCGCATGAATACTAAGAAAAATTGGGTGACATCTTTTTTGTCACCCAATCATGGCGCGCTTGACTGGATTCGAACCAGCGGCCTACAGAGTCGGAGTCTGTCGCTCTATCCAACTGGGCTACAAGCGCATATGAAATTTTTGAAGGTTATTTTGCGTTTGCGTGGCGGCGGTCACGGTACCGTGCATTGCGCAGATGTTCAAAAAGCTCCGCACGATCTTCCGGGGAAGCGGAACGATAATACGCCAAAAGCTGCTGCTCATCTGTAGAAAGATCCAGCACAGAATCGGCAAGGTAACGGCGCTCTTTGCGGCGTGCATACACTTTCACGCGCTGACCGGAATCGCTCAGACGCATCGCGTCTGCAGAGTTTGCGCTGTATCCGCACAGCTCATCCAAAGAAATGCGGTAAAGACGGCAAAGGCGCATCAGGTCAAAGATGACGGGCGTCGTTTTGCCGGTTTCATAATACGTGTAGGTGGAACGTTCAACGCCAAGAATATTCGCAAGGATCGACTGCGTGTAGCCGCTTTCTTCACGGAAACGCTTGAGACGTCGGCCGAAGATTGCTTTAGATTCTATTTCTTCCAATGCTGTTCACCATCCGCTGTGTCGTTCTGTGAAAATCGTGCACATAACTGTGTTGTATCTTTTGCGTGAGATACAAATAGAAGATACAATGATAGTATACGCTATTTGCGCCACTATGCACGACTACGTGAGAAATATTCACACGGATGATGTGCATATTCTGTGCAAACTCAAACTGTTTTCACATATAAGTATACACAATACACATACAGAAAAATGTCGGTTTTTGACGACAAGTGCAGAATGTTCGGAAAAACAGGAAGTGAAGAAAAAGAAAAGCCGCAAAAACTGCGGCTTTTCGGAATTTTAAAGGTGACGAAAACTCACGGGTTTACGGCGCTTTTCATCATCTCGTCGTCGCCGGTAAGCGCCGCGAGCATCAGGTTATACACGCGCTGTGGGTCGCGGTGAAAGTTCTTTTTCACTTCGCGTGCCTGATAGAGGTCGGGCACATATACGGTAAGGCTCATCAGCTCCATTTCCCCGCCGGAAATGTGGCATGTCACGTTGTAGCCATTTTCGGTGCGGACAATGGTCGCCACGTTTTCGCGCTCCATCTTGGCGGAAGCCAGCAGAGCCGTGGCGGCGGCTACGGCCTTATCACGCACGGAAGAGGGGATAAGCTGTTCTAAGTCGTCCGCCACACTCTTGCCGCGCTTAGTCAGCACATAGGTGTTGTCCTCCTCGCGGGTGACATTGCCAAGGCTCACAAGGGCAGAAAGCGCATCGCTCGCCTCAAAGTAATTCGCAAGGGATTTTTCCTGCAAGACCTTGATGATGTCATCGCCCGAAAGCGGCGCGTTCACGCTTTTGAGCATATAGCAGATCAAAATGCGGATATCGCTTTTCGAGCGCAGTCCGCCCGGCGCAACGCCGCCGGTAAAAGCATCATATTCCATACAGTTTTACCTCCTTCTTAGTTATCAATAAAGCTGATATTCTTCCATTTTCCGCGCGCAAAGCGGATGACAAAGCAGGCGCCGCGGCAGAACCAATCGATACACATTGCAATCCATGTGCCCAAAATGCCCATGTTAAAGTAGATCGCCAGAATGTAGCTGAAGCCGATGCGGAAGATCCACATGGAAAGCAGGGAAACAATCATCGTAAAGCGCACATCGTTCGCAGCGCGCAGGGCGTTCGGCAGGGCAAAGGCCAGCGGCCAAACAATGACGGCGCAGATGCCGTGCACAATGAAGACCTCCATCGTCATTGTGGTCGTTTCCTCGGAGAGTGAGTAGAACGAAAGGATCTGCTTGCTGAACAGCAGCATCAAAAGCGTCATAGCCCAGACGACACCGTAGGTGATGAGCATCAGCTTCTTCGTGTACTTTTTCACAGCTTCGTAGTCCTTTGCGCCGATGCACTGGCCGACGACCGTGATCATCGCCATGCCGAGCGCCATGCCCGGAATAACCTGCAAGGAAGCGAGATTGCCCGCCACGGCGTTCGCTGTGATGGAAATGGTGCCGAAGCCCGAAACAATACTTGCAACCAGAATTTTGCCGATCTGGAAAATGCTGTTCTCAAGGCCGTTCGGCACGCCGATCTGCAAAATGCTCTTCAACATGGAGAGGTGGATTTCCGGCTTATGGAGCTTATCATAGAAAATAATACGGCGCGGGTTCAAAAGCAGCACCGTAATGATGATGGCGCCTACTGCACGGGAAACAAGAGAAGCCGTCGCCGCGCCCGCCGCAGCCATCTGGAAGCCGTAGATTAAAATCGCATTGCCCACGATGTTGATGGTGTTCATTAAAATGGAAATGAGCATCGTCGTGCGCGAATCTCCCATAGAGCGGAACAGCGCCGCACCGGCGTTATAGACCGCAAGGAACGGATAGGAGATCGCGGAAAGCAAAAAATAAATCTGCGCGTGTGCCATAACGTCCGCTTCAATGGAGCCAAAAACCATGTTCAGCACCGGCTTGCGGAAGAATACGGCGATGACGCCCAGCACGGCCGAAAGCGCAAGACTGGCGTAGAAAAGCTGCTTTGCCGCAAGACTTGCGCTTTTGTGGTCGCCGCGCCCGATGTACTGGGACGCAATGACCGCGCCGCCCGTCGCCAAAGAAGAAAACAGCGTGATGAGCAAAAAGTTGATGGAGTCCACAAGGGAGATGCCGGAAACCGCCGCTTCGCCGCAGGAGGAGACCATTACGGTATCCGCCATACCGATGGTTACGGCCAGAAGCTGCTCAATAACAAGGGGTATGATGAGCTTCCGCAGATCTTTGTTTGAAAACACGTCTTCGCCTCATTTCAATACTTTGGGCAGTCTATTCGCTTTTTTGGAAAGAAAGCCCATGCTAAATAACAGATAACTTAATTTTACTATGTTTTCTACTAAAATGCAACGGGATAAAAGAAAGTTTTTCGTCAATATTTTGAACCGGAGAGAAACGGCGTGTTCTTGCCTGATTTTCGGCGTTCAAACGGGAATTACTCCAAACAGACTTTCGTTCCGAAAATATCGGTTAAAAAAGTTGAATTAAGCATTGCGAAATTTTGAATTCCGTGTTAAGATATAACCATTCTGATAAAATGCGGGAATGTGGTGTTTTTTTTCAGAATGCAAATTACATTTTCTATTTTTATTTCCATAACGCTTCGGTGAAAGGAGGTAAGATTATGGAGACCAACATCAGCACCGTTCAGGTTGTTCTGATGGGCCTTATTACCGTGTTCGTGGTCCTGATCTGCTTGATTGTTATCATCAAGATCCTCGGCCTCATCATGGAGAAGGTCGCTAAAAAGCAGCCGGCTCCGGCAGTAGCCCCGGTCGCCGCAGCACCTGCTGCAGCACCCGCTCCGGCGGTATCCGCCCAAAACAACCAGCAGATCGTTGCCGCTATCGCAGTCGCGATCGCCGAGGAGATGGGCACGGACGTTTCGCACATCCGCATCCATTCCATCAAAAGAGTCTGAAATGCGCAAAGCGCGAAATCTAACAGATGAGAGGTAAGTTCAATGAAAAAGTATAATGTCAATGTTAACGGCACAGCTTATGAAGTAACAGTAGAAGAAGTCGTCGGCGGCGCAGCACCGGCTCCGGTTGCAGCAGCTCCGGCAGCAGCACCCGCTCCGGCCCCGGTCGCAGCACCGGCAGGCGCAGGCGAGCAGGTCAAGAGCCCGATGCCCGGCAACATCCTTTCCGTCAACGTCAATGTTGGCGATACCGTTGCTGAAGGTCAGGTTCTCATGATTCTCGAAGCTATGAAGATGGAAAACGAGATCATGGCACCGAAGGCCGGCAAGGTCACCAGCGTGAACGTCCAGAAGGGCGCAACCGTTGAGAGCGGCACACTCCTCTGCGTTGTTGGCTAAGTTAAACTTAAGCCTACGCACATACTACTAAAATAAGGAGTGTTAAATTATTCATGGAAGCGATAACTAATTTTCTGAATAGCACAGGCTTCGCGCAGCTCGGTGAAAACCCGCTGCAGCTCGTTATGATCGCTGTTTCCTGTGTTCTTCTGTACCTTGCTATCGTCAAGAAGTTCGAGCCGCTGCTCCTTCTGCCGATCGCATTCGGTATGCTTTTGACAAACCTGCCCGGTGCAGGCATTTACCATGCCGCACTGTTTGAAGGCGGCCACGTGCATTGGGAGATGTTTGCAGAAGGTATCCCGCTCGCAAACGGTTCCACAGAAGCTGCCGGTCTGCTCGACGTCCTTTATCTCGGCGTTAAGCTCGGTGTTTATCCGTGTCTCATCTTCATCGGCGTCGGCTGCATGACAGACTTCGGTCCGCTGATTGCAAACCCGAAGAGCCTGCTGCTCGGCGCTGCCGCACAGCTCGGCATCTTCGTCACCTATGTCGGCGCTGTCCTGCTCGGCTTCACCCCGGCACAGGCCGGCTCCATCGGCATCATCGGCGGTGCAGACGGCCCTACGGCCATCTTCGTCACCTCCAAGCTCGCACCTGAACTCCTTGGCCCGATCGCCGTTGCCGCATATTCCTACATGGCGCTCGTTCCGGTTATTCAGCCGCCGATCATGAAGGCGCTCACCACAAAGAAAGAGCGCATGATCCAGATGAAGCAGCTCCGTCAGGTTACAAAGACCGAGAAGATTCTGTTCCCGATCGTGGTTACCATCTTTGTTTCCCTCATGCTGCCGTCCGCTGCATCCCTTGTCGGCTGCCTCATGCTCGGCAACCTTCTCCGTGAGAGCGGCGTAACAGAGCGTCTGAACAAGACCGCACAGAACGAGCTGATGAACATCGTTACGATCTTCCTCGGCACCTCTGTCGGTGCAACAGCTACCGCTGCAAACTTCCTCAATCCGCAGACGCTTAAGATTCTCGTCCTCGGCGTTGTTGCATTCGGTCTCGGCACCGCAGGCGGCGTTCTGCTCGCAAAGCTCATGAACGTCTTCCTTAAGGATAAGATCAATCCGCTCATCGGCTCTGCCGGTGTTTCCGCCGTTCCTATGGCGGCTCGTGTATCGCAGGTCGTCGGCCAGAAAGAGAATCCGCGCAACTTCCTGCTCATGCACGCTATGGGTCCGAACGTCGCAGGCGTCATCGGTTCTGCTGTTGCAGCCGGTGTGTTCCTGGCTCTGTTCGGCGTTTGATAACGCTTAGGAAAGGAAGTAACAGTTATTATGGCTAAGAATCCTCTTAGAATTACCGATACCATCCTGCGTGACGCGCACCAGTCTCAGGCCGCAACGCGCATGCGTATCGAGGATATGCTTCCGGCTTGCGAAAAGCTGGACAACATGGGTTACTGGTCTCTGGAGTGCTGGGGCGGCGCAACGTTCGACGTCTGCATGCGTTTCCTGAACGAAGACCCGTGGGAGCGTCTCAGAACGCTCAAAAAGGCAATGCCGAAGACCCCGCTGCAGATGCTCCTGCGCGGCCAGAACCTCCTCGGCTACAAGCACTATGCCGATGACGTGGTTGCAGAGTTCTGCAAAAAGTCCATCGAAAACGGCATCGATGTCGTCCGTATCTTCGACGCACTGAACGATCCCCGCAACATGGAGACCGCTATGAAGTACGTCAAGGAATATGGCGGCAAGGCAGAGGCTGCCATCAGCTATACAAAGAGCCCCGTGCACAGCGAGGATTACTTCGTAAAGCTCGCTATGCAGCTTGAAAAGATGGGTGCGGATACCATCTGCATTAAGGATATGGCAAACCTGCTCCTTCCGTATGACGCATATTCGCTCGTAAAGAAGCTGAAGGAAAACGTCAGCGTGCCGATCCATCTGCATACCCACAACACCACCGGTACAGGCGACATGGTCAACCTGATGGCTGCACAGGCAGGCGTTGACATCGTGGACTGCGCACTGTCCCCGCTCGCAAACGGCACCTCTCAGCCGGCAACCGAGTCCCTCGTTGCCACGCTGCAGGGCACCAGCCGTGATACCGGCCTTGACCTTGAGAAGCTCAGCGAGGTTGCCGCACACTTCCGTACGGTTGCAGATAAGCTGAACATTAACCCGAAGGTCCTTAAGGTCGATACCAACACGCTGCTGTATCAGGTTCCGGGCGGCATGCTTTCGAACCTTATCTCTCAACTCAAGCAGGCAAACGCAGAAGACAAGTACTATGATGTGCTCGCAGAAGTGCCGCGCGTCCGTGCTGACTTCGGTTACCCGCCGCTCGTTACCCCGACCAGCCAGATCGTCGGTACGCAGGCTGTTATGAACGTTCTTGTCGGTGAGCGCTATAAGATGGTCACCAAAGAGAGCAAGGGCATGCTGCGCGGCGAATACGGCAAGCTGCCGGGCGAGGTGAACGAGGAAGTCCGCAAGAAGTGCATCGGCGATGACAAGGTCATCACCTGCCGTCCTGCCGACCTCATCGAGCCGGAGCTTGAGAAGTACAGAGCAGAGATCGGTGACAGAGCAAAGAGCGAAGAGGATGTCCTCTCCTACGCACTGTTCCCGGCTGTTGCTACAAAGTTCTTTGAGTGGCGCGACAATCCGCATAAGGATGAAGCACCTGCCGCAGAAGCTGCACCGGCTGCAAAGCCCGCAGCACCGGCCAACAACGGTCCGAAGACCCTCTACGTCGAGGATCTCACCAACGGCAACTTCTGATTGATCAGAAATTCGCTTAAATAAGTGAACAAAACGCTCGTCCAAGTTTATCAGCGGACGAGCGTTTTTGCATATCTGTGCAGCTATATAGCTTTACACAAATATAAAACTATACTCCTTTACACACAACAACGCCGCTGCCCGATTTAAAAGAGGCAACGGGGTTGCTCTATAATTGCAGGGGGGATAGGGCGTCGTGCTCACGCGCATCTACCGTACTGTTTGCGCGGTACCTTTCTTTCCTTTTTTCGCGCGAATATCTATTTACAAAAGCCGGGCAAAATGTTACAATCACAGTAAGAATCCCCGAAATGGCGGGCGAAAGGACGGAGTTTGTATGTATAAATTTGATAGAGAAAAATATGATAAGCGTATGCAGTGGTTTACCCACGACCGCTTCGGCATGTTTATCCATTGGGGCCTTTACGCCATTCCTGCGCGCGGCGAGTGGGTGCGCTCCACGGAAGAGATTCCGGAGGAGGACTACATCCCGTTTTTCAACGAGTTTAATCCGAAAGATTTTGACCCGAAAAAGTGGGCGCGCCTTGCAAAGCAGGCCGGCATGAAGTACGCCGTGCTCACTGCAAAGCACCACGACGGCTTCTGTCTCTTTGATTCCGCTCTCACTGATTGGAAAGTCACGAACACGCCTTACGGCAAAGACATCGTGCGTGAGTATCTCGACGCGTTCCGTGCAGAGGGTATCAAGGTCGGTCTTTATTATTCGCTGCTCGATTGGCACCACCCGGATTACCCCGCCTACGGCGACCGCCAGCACCCCATGCGCAACAACATTGCCTATAAAGATAAGCCCTATAACTTTGATAACTACCTTGATTACATGCACGGTCAGGTGCGCGAGCTCTGCACAAACTACGGCAAGCTCGATATGATGTGGTTCGACTTTTCCTACGACGACCTCACCGGCGAAGCGTGGCGTGCGTCGGAGCTCGTGCGTATGGTGCGCTCCCTGCAGCCGGACATCATCATCGATAACCGTCTGGAGGTCAGCGGCAGTGGCTTCGGCTCCATCGCAACGGACGAACCGCTTGAGTACAGCGGCGACTATGTCAGCCCGGAGCAGATCATCCCGCAGACCGGCTTTAAGGACAGCCGCGGCCGCAATATCTGTTGGGAAGCCTGCATCACGATGAACGACAACTGGGGCTACTGCGCAAAGGATAAGAACTTTAAGCCTGCCGAAATGATTATCAAAAAGCTCGTTGAGTGCGTCAGCAAAAACGGCAATATGCTCTTAAATGTCGGCCCGGATGCCAGAGGCAATATCCCCGCCGAGTCCGTCGAGATTTTGGAAAAAATCGGCGCGTGGATGCAGAAGAATTCCGATTCCATTTACGGCTGCGGCGGCTGCGACCTGCCGAAGCCCGAAAACGGTCGTATCACCAGAAACGGCAAAACGCTCTATTATCACATTATGGAAAACTCCATCGGCGGTATCCCGCTGCAGGGCATTTCGCTCGATGAGGTTGAGTCTATCCGTCTCATCTCCGACGGCACCGAGATAAAGCCCCTTAAAAACTGGATTGTTGAAAACTACCCGGACGTCGTGTTCGTGCAGGTTTCCAACACTGTAAAACTGCCCGATGACATCGATACCGTCATCGCTGTCCACACAAAGTAAACCAAAAGGAGTGCGTGTTTATGGGTAAAAAAGCACTATTCGCCGCAGCATTGGCTGCAGGTGCGGCCGCGGTTGTCTCCAACGCCGTTTTAAACGATACCCTGCGCCGTCGCCCGCCGAACAAAGACCCGCTGCCGGACGATGAAGAAACCCGTGCGGCAACAGTATGGTTCAAGAAATATGCCAAGCGCGTCACGTACCGCAACCCCGAAAATATGCGCCTCACTGCATGGTTCATCCCGCGCAAAGGCCACCGCTATGCCATCATCTGCCACGGCTACGGCGGCCGCGCAGAGTGCATGCGCCACCGCGGCAAGTCGTTTTATGACCTCGGCTTTAACATTTTAATGCCGAACGCCCGCGCCCACGGTGACAGCGCCGGAGACTGGATTGGCATGGGCTGGCCGGAGCGTAAGGATATCATCGGCTGGATCTACGAGATTATTCGCCGCGACAAAGACGCGCAGATCCTTCTCTACGGCGAATCCATGGGCGCTGCCACCGTCATGATGACGGCGGGCGAGCAGCTGCCGCCGCAGGTGAAGCTCGCCATTGAAGACTGTGGCTACACCTCTGTGTGGGATCAGGCCAAAGCTGCTGTCAAAGATCTGTATGGTGGCGCAATGGGTGTGTTTATCCCGGCGGTGTCACTTGCGTCCAAAGTGAAGTTCGGGTACAGCTTTCGAGAAGCGAGTGCGCTTAATCAGATTCGTCGCTGTAAAATTCCCGTGCTGTTCATTCACGGCGAGGCTGATGCCCTCGTGCCGTGCGCCATGGTGTATCGCCTTTACGAAGCCGCAAACTACGACAAGCAGTTGCTTACCGTGCCGGGTGCAGGCCATTGCCTTTCCGCCTCCGTCGCGCCAAAGCTCTATTGGAGCGCTGTGCGCAGCTTTATCGAACGTTATATCGACCGCTGAAAACCGGGCGGCACCCATAGGCGGTGCTGCCCTTTTTCAAGCATTTGAAAGGAATGAAAACCATGGCCGCAAGACGAAAAAGGGAAGAGGAAGCGGAGTTTTTAAAGCTGAATACCACGTCTAACCCTACGGAGCTCGATATTTTGACGTTTGCGCTGCACCTTTTGGACCCGAGCTGCCCCGCACAAACAACGGCGGCCGCACTTTTGGAGCGACACGGAAAACTCAGCGATGTGTTTGATACCCCCGCGCAGATTTTGGCGGAGTGCCCCGGCGTCGGCCCGCGCCTTGCAAGTGCGCTCGCCGCTTACCCGGACTTGTTCCGTGCCTATATGGAGTCGAAAAATCAGGCGCGTACCCGTATTGTCGATACCAAAACCGCCTTTGCCGCCGTGCAGAACAAATTTTTCGGCAGAAAAACGGAGATCGTCGTGCTGCTCATTTTGGACAGCAAGGGGTATTTAAAATACATGGGCATTGTCAACGAGGGCTCCGTGCACGGCGTGCCCATTTATATCCGCCAGATCGCCCGGCTGTGCCTTTTATACGACGCCGATGCCGTTTACCTCGCGCACAACCACCCAAGCGGCAACTGCACGCCCTCACGGCAGGACATCCAAACAACCAAGGAGATCGAGCTCGCACTCTCCGGCATAGACGTCATCCTCTCCGACCACTTCATTTTCACGGACGAGGACTACCTCTCTATGCGCGCGACCGGCGTCCTCCAAAAGCTCCGCCACGACATCGCCACCCTAAAACGGCAGATCATCACGTAAAAGCCGAACATCACAGGACGTCGGCGGACATAAACGGCGGGACGCATTGACAAACGGGCGTTCGTGTGTTATACTAAGTCATAGAGAAACGTATGTTCTAAAAGTTCAGTAAGGGAGCAAAGCCATGCAGGAGCGGGATAAATTTGTACTGAAGTCAAAATATCAGCCGACGGGCGACCAGCCGAAGGCGATCAAAGAGCTTGTGGAGTCCATCCGCGCGGGGCATAAGGAGCAGACGCTGCTCGGCGTTACGGGCAGCGGCAAAACGTTTACCATGGCGAACGTCATTGCGGAATTGAATCGTCCCACGCTTGTTTTGGCACACAACAAAACGCTTGCCGCGCAGCTTTGCAGCGAGTTCCGCGAGTTTTTCCCGGATAACGCCGTGGAATACTTCGTTTCCTACTACGATTATTACCAGCCGGAAGCGTACATTGCGCAGACGGATACCTATATTGAAAAAGACAGTGCCATCAACGAGGAGATCGATAAGCTGCGCCACAGCGCCACCAGTGCGCTTTCTGAGCGGCGGGACGTCATTATCGTCGCGTCCGTTTCGTGCATTTACAGCTTAGGCGACCCAATCGATTACCGCACGATGGTCATTTCACTGCGCCCCGGCATGGAAAAAAGCCGCGATGCGCTTTTGCAGAAGCTCGTCGAGATCCAGTACGAGCGCAACGACATCAACTTTACGCGCAATAAGTTCCGCGTGCGCGGCGATGTAGTGGAAATTTTTCCGGCGGAATCGAGCGAAAAGGCGATCCGCGTCGAATTTTTCGGCGATGAGATCGAACGCATCAGCGAGGTTGTGCCGCTTACGGGCGAGATTGTCAGCGATTTAAAGCATGTCGCCATCTACCCGGCGTCGCATTACATTGTCCCGCGCGAAAAAATGGCGGTCGCGCTCAAGGAGATCGAGGCCGAAATGGAAGAACGCGTCAAGTTCTTTAAGTCCGAAGATAAGCTCATCGAAGCGCAGCGCATCGAGCAGCGTACACGCTATGATATTGAAATGCTCAGCGAGATCGGCATGTGCAAGGGCATCGAAAACTATTCGCGCGTGCTTTCGGGCCGTAAGCCCGGCAGCCAGCCGTGCACACTGCTCGATTATTTCCCGGACGATTTTCTGCTGTTCGTCGATGAATCGCACGTGACGTTGCCGCAGGTGCGCTCTATGTACGCCGGAGACCGCGCGCGCAAGCAGAGCCTTGTGGATTATGGCTTCCGTTTGCCCTCGGCGTATGACAACCGCCCGTTGAATTTTGATGAGTTCTATGCGCACGTCAATCAGGCGGTGTTCGTCAGCGCCACGCCGGGCGACTTGGAATTGGAAAAATCCGCAGCGGTCGTGGAGCAGGTCATTCGCCCGACGGGACTTTTAGACCCGCGCATCACGGTAAAGCCGACCGATGGGCAGATTGACGATCTTATTTCGGAGATCAATGTGCGTACCGCGCGCGGCGAGCGTATTCTCGTGACAACGCTTACGAAAAAAATGGCGGAAGACCTCACGGGCTTCCTTGAAAATTACAGCATCCGCGTGCGCTACATGCACCACGATATCGATACGGTGGAGCGCATGGAAATCATCCGTGACCTGCGTCTCGGCGAGTTTGACGTGCTTGTCGGCATCAACTTGTTGAGAGAGGGCCTTGATATCCCGGAGGTGTCGCTCGTCGCAATTCTGGACGCAGATAAAGAGGGCTTCCTGCGCAGCGGACGCAGCCTCATCCAGACCATTGGCCGTGCTGCGAGAAATGCACATGGCGAGGTCATTATGTATGCCGATTTCGTCACGCCGTCGATGGAATACGCGATACGCGAGACGGAGCGCCGCCGCGCCATTCAGGAAAAATACAACGAAGAACACGGCATCGTGCCGCAGACCATCGTGAAAAAGGTCTCCGAGATTTTGGAAATCTCCACCAAGGCGGAAGATGCGGGCGGTAAATCGAAGAAAAAGAAGAAGTATACGGCCGCCGAAAAGCGCGTGATGATTGACAAGCTCACAAAGGAGATGAAGGCGGCAGCAAAGCTGCTTGAGTTTGAGCATGCAGCCTACCTGCGTGACCGTATCAAGGAGCTGGAAAAATAAGGGGTTCGACATGATTGACAAGGCGAAATGCTTTACGGAGACAATGCGTCAATTGGCACTGGAATGCAATGCAAAGTCAGAAGACTTTACAGCAAATCGAGTGACTGTCACAACGCCGGCGAAGCCCGATGGCGTGCGGCTCTATTCGCATGAGCTGCCGTTCTTCCAAATGGCATCAACCGGCAGTGGCGTGGTTATCACGGCGAACGAGGTTTTGCATCCGTTTTTAAAGGAGTTTACGGGCGATACCGAGCGCTTCAAGCACCCGTATTGGTTGTTCGAGCTTCCGCATTTGCTGTGCATCGAACGTGAGCTGAACAAATACGACTACACATTGTCGTCAACCTTCCACATGTTTTTGCCCGGCAAGCCGCGTAAAACACGTATAATGCCATGTGCCTTTACACTTAAATGGTTCGACAAAACGAGCGTGAAAACGTTGTACCCGAGCACGGATTTTCCGAATGCGTTAAGTGAAAAAGAAAATCCCGACCGCCCGGACGTCCTCGCACTCGCGGCGTATGACGGCGACGAGATCGCGGCGCTGGCGGGTGCTTCGGCAGACACGGACGCACTGTGGCAGGTTGGCATCGACGTAAAAGAACGGTACCGCGGACAAGGACTCGGCACAACACTTGTAAGTCTGCTGTGTGATCGCATCGAAGCGCTCGGCAAAACGCCGTTTTACGGCACAGTGCTCGCCAATTTACATTCGCAGAACATCGCCCTCAACACGGGCTTTTACCCCGCGTGGGTGGAAATATCAAGCTTTAAAAGGGAAGAAACGAAAGGGTAAACCGAAATGAGTTCAAAGTACATCACCGTGACCGGTGCAAGAGAACACAACTTAAAAAATATCAATGTAAAGCTGCCGCGTGATCGACTGGTCGTGCTGACGGGACTTTCCGGCTCCGGCAAGTCCTCTTTGGCGTTTGATACCATCTACGCCGAGGGCCAGCGCCGCTATGTAGAGTCGCTTTCAAGCTATGCCCGTATGTTCCTCGGGCAGATGGAAAAGCCGGATGTCGATAACATTGACGGCCTTTCGCCGGCCATTTCCATCGATCAGAAAACAACCTCCAAAAACCCGCGTTCCACGGTAGGTACGGTGACGGAAATTTACGATTATCTGCGTCTTTTGTACGCGCGCATCGGTGTGCCGCACTGCCCGGTCTGCGGCAGAGAGATCCGCCAGCAGACCGTCGACCAGATCGTCGACCGGGTGATGGAGATGCCGGAGCGCACGAAAATTCAGGTTTTGGCGCCGGTGGTACGCGGCAGGAAAGGCGAGCACCAAAAAGAGTTTGAGGCGGCGCGCAAGGGCGGCTTTGTCCGTGTGCGTGCTGACGGCATCATTTATGACCTTTCCGAGAGCATCAAGCTTGAGAAGAATAAGAAGCACAACATTGAAATTGTCGTTGACCGTCTTGTCATCAAGCCGGATATCCGCTCGCGCTTGGCGGATTCCGTAGAGACGGCGACAGGACTTTCCGGCGGGCTTGTTATCGTAAACGTGGTGGACGGCGAGGATACGCTGTTCTCTCAAAACTACGCTTGCCCGGAGCACGGCGTCAGCATGGAGGAACTTTCGCCGCGCATGTTCTCGTTCAATAACCCTGCGGGCGCGTGCCCGAAGTGCACGGGTCTCGGCGTTTTCATGCGCATTGATCCGGCGCTCATCATCCCGGACGACCGCTTATCGATTCGTAAGGGCGGTTTGAAGGGCAGCGGTTGGGCGATGGAGGGCAGCACCATTGCGACGATGTACATGGAAGCGCTCGCAGAGCACTATCACTTTTCGCTTGATACGCCGATCCGCGACCTCTCACCGGAGCTTGTAGACATTTTGCTTTACGGCACGAAGGGTGAGAAGATTAAGGTGCACCGCAAAAGCGAGTACGGCCGCGGCACGTATGAGACAGAGTTTGAGGGCATCATCAACAACCTTGAGCGCCGTTTCCGCGACACGTCCTCCTCGTGGATCAAGGAGGAAATCGAGTCGTACATGAGCGCGGTGCCGTGCGACGCATGCGGCGGCAAGCGCCTTTCCAAAGAAAGTCTCGCTGTGACGGTGGGCGGCAAGAATATCAGTGACTTTTGCGACCTTTCCGTTGTGGACGCGCTGGCGTTCCTCAATACATTGACGCTGACCCCGCGCGAAGAGATGATCGCGGCGGCGGTTTTGAAGGAAATTCGTTCACGTCTCGGCTTTTTGCGCAACGTGGGCCTCGAATATCTGACGCTTTCCCGTGCGGCGGCGACGCTTTCCGGCGGTGAAAGCCAGCGTATTCGCTTGGCGACGAACATCGGCTCGTCTCTCATGGGCGTTTTGTATATCCTCGATGAGCCGAGCATCGGCCTGCACCAGCGCGACAACCACAAGCTGCTATCGACCTTGATGCGTCTGCGCGACCTTGGCAATACGGTCATTGTCGTGGAGCACGACGAGGACACAATGCTTGCGGCTGACCACATTGTGGACATCGGCCCCGGCGCGGGCATTCACGGCGGCAACGTGATTTACAGCGGCGACGTGCAGGGTATTTTGAAGTGCCCGGAGTCCATCACCGGCCAGTATTTGAGCGGGCAGCGGTTCATCCCCGTGCCGCAGACTAGACGCGAAGGAAACGGCAAAAAAATCACCATTGTCGGCGCGCAGCAGAACAACCTGAAAAACGTGACGGTGGACATTCCGCTCGGCAAGCTCGTGTGCATCACGGGTGTTTCGGGCTCGGGCAAATCGTCGCTCATCAACGAGGTGCTGTATAAACGTTTGGCGGGCGAGCTGAACGGCGCGCGCACGGTGCCGGGCAAGCATAAGGAAATTCGCGGCATGGAGAACCTCGACAAGGTCATTCAGATCAACCAGTCACCGATCGGCCGTACACCGCGCTCGAACCCGGCGACGTATACGGGCGTGTTTACGGATATCCGCGAGCTGTACGCCAGCACGCCGGAGGCGAAAATGCACGGCTTTACCTCCGGGCGCTTTTCGTTCAACATTAAGGGCGGCCGCTGCGAGGCGTGCCAGGGCGATGGCATTATTAAAATCGAGATGCACTTTTTGCCCGACGTTTACGTTGCGTGCGATGTATGCAAGGGCAAGCGCTACAACCGTGAGACGCTGGAAGTGAAATACAAAGGCAAAAGCATTTACGACGTGCTGGAAATGACGGTGGAGGAGGGCCTTGCGTTCTTCAAGGACCACCCGAAAATCGCGCGCAAGCTGCGCACGCTGTGCGACGTGGGACTGGGGTACATCAAGATCGGTCAGCCGGCAACGACGCTTTCAGGCGGCGAGGCGCAGCGCGTGAAGCTTGCAACGGAGCTGAGCCGACGCCCGACCGGCAAGACGGTGTATATTCTCGACGAGCCGACGACCGGTCTGCACATTGCGGACGTGCACAAGCTTGTGGAGGTTTTACAAAAGCTCGTGGACGGCGGCAACACGGTCATCGTCATCGAGCATAACCTCGACCTCATCAAGACGGCCGACCATATCATCGACCTCGGCCCAGAGGGCGGCGACAAGGGCGGCATGATCATCGCGGAGGGCACGCCGGAGCAAGTGGCGGCAACGAAGGGTTCCTACACCGGCGAGTATATCAAAATGATGCTGGAGCGTGACAAAAAGCGCAAGGCGGAGCAGAAAGCCTGACAAATTCAAAGTGACGTATGACGCTGCGGGCCCGGTTTTCGGGTGCGCGGCGTTTTTGCGGCTTTAAACGGATTGACACGGAAAAAGAATCTGTCCAAGATATAAAGCCGGAAATTTTGCGCCTTTCAGGGGTGCGGGCGGTTCATATTTACATTTTGTTCAACACATTTGCGTGTAAATCGGGTAGAATGAAGAACGGAAAGGAGAGGTTTGCGGTATGTTTGGCTATGTGCGTCCATTCAAGGGCGAGATGCTCGTGAAAGAATACGACGCATATAAAGGCGTTTACTGTCAGCTTTGCCGGGCGCTCGGAAAATACTACGGTTTTCCGATGCGGCTGACACTGAGCTACGACTGCACGCTGTATGCGATGCTGGCACTAAATCAGCGCGATGCCGATGTAAAGGCGGAGAAAAAGCGATGCTGCTGCAACCCGATGAAAAAGTGCACGTATGTGTGCCCCGCGAACGAGGATGTGTTTGCCGAAGAGGCGTTCCACAAAGCGGCGGCGCTGAGCATTATTATGACGGTGCACAAGTTGCGTGATACCGCCGCGGATGAAGACGGGCTGAAAGCGTTCGGTGCGCGCGTTCTGCGCTTATTTGCACGACGCGCGATGAAAAAGGCGAGCAATGATTATCCGTTTATGGCGGATGCCGTGCAGAAAATGATGGACGACCAGGCCGATGCCGAACACGCGAAGGAAATTTCCATTGACCGATGCAGTGCGCCGACGGCGGAGATGCTGCAGACGATCTGCGCGGAGCTTGGCAGCAATGCGGGCGAAAAGGCCGTTTTGAGCGAGGTGGGGTATTTCCTCGGGCGCTGGATCTACATTATGGATGCAGCGGACGATCTCACGGACGACCTTTTGCAACAGAAATTCAACCCGTTTATTCAAAAGCTGGGACTGGAAAGCTCGCGCGGGTTACATTTATTGCCCGAAGAACGCAAAAGGGCCGACGAAGAGTGCAATGCGGTACTAAACGGCTCGCTTGCACGGCTGCTGCCGGCGGTGAACCTATTGCCGAGCGGCAAATTTACCCGAATTTTGGAGAATACTTTTGAAAAAGGGCTCCCGGAAATGCAAAGGGAGATCCTTTTCCTGCATATAAAGAAGGAGAAACGACATGACTGATCCGTATAAGGTCCTCGGGGTGTCGCCCTCGGCGACGGATGAAGAAATTAAAGACGCATACAGAAAGCTTGCAAAAAAGTACCACCCGGATCAATACGGCGACAGCCCGCTCTCCGAGCTTGCGGGCGAGAAGATGAAAGAGATCAATGAGGCGTACGACACCATTGTTTCGCAACGCAAAAACCGCGGTGCGAACAATAACGGTTACGGCTACAACAACTATAACACGTACAATGCGGGTTATAACGCCGGGTATGCGGGTGGCAGCAGTGCCTCCGGCTTTAACGATGTACGCCGTTTCATTATGGCGGGGCGCATTGCAGACGCGGAGCAGATCTTAAACGGCGTGCCGGTGGAAAGCCGTAACGCCGAGTGGTATTTCTTAAAAGGTACGGTTTTATACCGTCGCGGCTGGCTGGAGGAAGCGAAGGAGCACTTCACGCGCGCGTGCCAGATGGACCCGGGCAACCCGGAGTATCAGGCGGCGCTGAACCAGGCCATGAACCAGCGCAGCGGCGTTTACGGCGGCTATAATCCGAATATGAACATGAACAATGCGGGTGGGTGCAACGCCTGTGACATCTGCAACGGTCTGATTTGCGCGGACTGCTGTTGCGAGTGCATGGGCGGCGACCTGATCCCCTGCTGCTAAGGGGGCGTTTTCATGCGCTCTAAAGCGGCGAAGGTCGCGCTGTGCGGTGTTGTTTCTGCGCTTTCCGTGGTGCTGATGCTGATGACCGGCATTGTGCCCATTGCGACGATTGCACTGCCTGCATTGGCGGGCTGTTTGACGATTGCTATTGTGGCGGAGACAAATGTGCGCTACGGCTTTGCGGTGTATTGCGTTGTGAGTGTGTTGGCAATTTTGCTGACACCGGACAGAGAAGCGATTTTGTTTTACATTTTATTTTTCGGTTACTACCCGACGCTGTACGGGCTTTTGATGCGCATTAAGCGTAAGCCTTTGCGTGTGCTTGCAAAATTCGGCGTGTTTAATCTGGCGATGGCGCTGGAAACGGCGCTGGCGGTTTGGGTTTTGCAGATCCCGCTTTCCGAAATGGAAGTGTTCGGCAAATGGTCCATCCCGATTTTGGCGGTGATGCTGAATGTGGTGTTTGTACTGTACGATTACTCGATGAACGGACTGATTGTCCTGTACATTCGCAGACTGCACCCGCTTGTACAGAAATATATAAAATAAAACAGCCCATGGCTGCGGTTTTCCGTGTGCCATGGGCTGTTCGCTTTGTACAGCTTATATTGCGGTGAGGTCGTCTTTTGTACAGCCTTTTTCGCTGTACCGGGCTTTTTCGTAGACGACGTGCAGGGCATCGTTTTGGAGCTTCGCGTGGGCTTCCGCTTCGGCGGGGGACATCCAGCGCGCGGGCGGTTCTTTTGCGGCATGCAGCAGCGTTTTGCGGTATTTGCGGCGCACTGCAGCGGTCGGGGAGCGGTCAAGAAAGCCGGGTCGGTCGCGCTTTTGGGCGCGTCCCCGCACGGTGGTGCGTTCGTCCTCGGGCAGGTTTTCCACAAGGTCGCGCCGATCGACAAACGAGGTTTTAAACCCGCGCGAGATGCGGATGCAGCTGTAAATAACGCCGAAGATGAGGCCGCCCGCGAGCGCGATGAGCACGATGTATTCGAGGATTTTCATGATGAGGACGAGCACAGGGCTCGGCTCTGCGGCGGGAATCATCTCGTCAAGCGGCATATCGCCGCCGGAGGATGTTTCGGTCTGCTCGGGCAGGGTGTATTCGGCGTGGATCGCCTCGCGCGGGGTGTAGCGGTAGCCGATGTCGCTTGTGAGCAGCGGCGGCAGCAAAACGGCGGTACAGAACACGGCTGCGGCGGCCAAAAGCGCACAGGTGATGCGCACGATGCGGCGTGCGGGCATGTTCTGCATGGCGGCGTTGACGTCAATGTAATCATCGATGCGGCGGATGCCGCGCTGCGTGAGGCACAGCACGAAGTAAACGGCCGCGAAAACGAGGGAGACGGGCTGGAAAAGCAAATCGGCGCGGTCGGTGAAGACAGAGCACAGGAACGGCACGGCGAACACGGCAAGACCCGCATAGCCGGCGTGGTCAAACAGAGAGTGGCTTTCGCCGTGCAGGCGGCCGTAAAGCCGCATGAAACAGATGAACAGCGCGACGACGGCCATGAGGACGGAATCGAACAGGAAGCCGGTGAGTACCGTGATGCCGATGCTTGCGAGAATATAGAAAAAGATGCGGCGCAGGCATTTTATTGCGAACCAGCTGAGTGCGATGGGAGCGAGAATCAAAAATCCCCGCAGGATGTTTTGCAGGATGACGTCTTTTGTCATGCCCTCCGAGACAAAATTTAAAACGAGCGCGTAAAGCGGCACACACAGCATAGTGGCGTGCAGCCAGCCGAGCACGACGTATAAAATGTGGCGGACGGGAATTTGCTTTTTGAAAATTTTCATTTTGTCCCCTCCCGTTAAACTTCCCAGCGGACGATTTCGACGGATTTTGAGGTCTCCGTGAGTTTGTAGCGCTCCGGCATGTTGCGGTCTTCCGGCAGGATCCAGATGGCGTCACTGCCCTCCGTTAAGGCTTCCAAATCCGGCAGAACGGGCAGCTTTTGCTCCTTGGAGATGAGCACGTAGAGGTCGCTGCCGTGTGCGCCGTCGTGCAGGGTGCGGAGAAGCTGCGGCATGGGGGTGAGGTCGTTGCGGCATTCCAATCTTGCGAGCCGGCGGCGCAGGTAAAGCGCGGTGTTGCGGCCGGTGAGCTCGCCGGTGGAGAGCATTTTGCCGTCTACGGTGTCTATGCCGTTTGAGATGACGGAGACCGAGATGCCGTCTGCGAGCATGTGCTCCGCGAGTTCGGCGGCGATGGAGATGGCGGTCTCGTTTAACGCATCCGTCACGGCGCTGCCGATGCCGGTGCAGTCGAGCAGGACAGTGACCTTTTGGGACAGCGTGGAATCGTGCTGATTGACGAGCAGCGTGCCGCCGCGCGCGGAGGCCTTCCAGTTGATGTATTTCATGGGGTCGCTGCGGCGGTAATCGCGGATGCCGGCAAACTCGAACGGGTCGTCGTACACACGCCGACGGCTGACGAGCAGACCCATGATCTTGCTGTACGGAATGCGGATGCGGCTTGCGGAAATGTGCGCGGGCAGGACGTAGAACTCCGTTTCCTGCGGGAAATGCGCCACCTGCTTTTCGGTCATCAGAAAATCGTAGGACGTGACCGTGGTGGATGCGATGCGGTAATAGCCGCGCTTTTTGCCGCGGACAGGTAGTGTACGCGTGATGCGCTGGCGCACGGACGCTGTGAACACGTCGCGGCGGTAGGTCATATCGCTGACGGTGGAGTTTTCTTCGTCCTGAAACACCACCCAGCGGCTCATATCGAAGCCGACCTCCAAAACGGGGAGCGGCAGGTATTTGTTGTTCACGATCGTTTCGACGAGATTCGCTTCTTCACCGCAGAAAATGTAATCGCGGTCAAAGGATATCTGTACGGTGAGGTTTTCGTCCCACAGGCGGCGGAACAAAAGGCGCTGTGCAAAATAGAGGACGAGCAAAACGATCGGGAGCAGAAGGAGCGCCCACATTACTTTGACCAGTCCTCAGTCGGCAGGGCGACGGAGGAGAGCACATCGGTCATGGCCTTTTTCTGGGCATCGGTGGAGCCGACGGAGCCGCTGAGCTGCAAACGGTGGGCGAGCACCGGCACGGCGACGGTCTTGATGTCTTCCGGCACGACGTATGCGCCGCCGCGCACCAAGGCGTAAGCGCGCACGGCACGGACGAGCGCAAGGCTGCCGCGCGGGCTGACGCCCATATCGATATTCGGCCAACTGCGCGTGGCCTGCACGAGGTCGATCATGTAATCGAGCAGGACGGGGTGAATGTAAATCTCCTTTGCCTGCTTTTGCAGCGCGAGAATATCCTCACGCGTGCAGACGCTTTGCAGCGTTTCAAGCGGCTCTTCCTTCATAAAGCGCTGCAAGATGGCGCGCTCCTGCTCTTTTGTGGGAGAGACCATGGAAATGCGCATTAAAAAGCGGTCGAGCTGGGCTTCCGGCAGGGGATAGGTGCCGAGCGTTTCGATGGGGTTCTGCGTGGCGATGACGAAAAACGGCGCCGAAAGCGGACGGGTGACGCCGTCCACGGTGATCTGGCGCTCGCCCATGCACTCGAGCAGGCTCGACTGCGTGCGCGGTGTGGCGCGGTTGATCTCATCGGCGAGGAGTAGGTTGCAGAATGCCGGGCCGGGGCTGAAAACGAAATCGTTTGCTTTCTGGTCGAAGTAGTTGAGGCCCGTGACGTCGCTGGGAAGCAGGTCGGGCGTGAACTGGATGCGGTTAAACTCCAGACTGACGGACTTTGCAAGTGACTTTGCGAGCACGGTTTTGCCCATGCCGGGCACATCTTCGATGAGCACGTGACCCTCGGCAATAAGCGCGGTGAGCAAGAGGTCGATGGTTTCTTCGGAACCGACCATGACCTTGCCGATATTTTCACGAATGGACGAAATGAGCGTTTTACTTTCCATAAAAGACCTCCAAAAGACGGGTGCGTTTATTCTGTTGTGGGAAATCAACAGAATTAAACGGTTAATAATCGGAATAAGGATACAACAAAACGAAAGAAATTGCAAGCTTCTTTTGTAAAGGATGGCAAAGAATGGAGAGGTATATCCGTGCTGTACGGACATACCTTTGCATGAAAGGATTCGCTTCCTGCAAAAACGGTTTGAAATTCATAGAAAACAGCGAAAATATCCCTTGATTTTTGCAGGAATATCGGCTAAAATAAACATTATGATACCGTGTATACGTGTGCCCTGTCCGTAGGGGCAGGTATGCGGCCGCGTCTGCACGGAGGAAATTTTGCAGGAAGCGGCGACTCGTGCTGTAAAATTTCCTGTCAGGAAACGTAAAGAAAGGAAATCACCCATGAATATCCAGCTTACGAATCGCATTAAGCAAAATGCGAGATCGTTTTCCAAAGGTCAGAGGTTGATCGCGAAGTATATTGAGGAGCACTACGACAAGGTGGCGTTTATGACGGCCTCGAAGCTTGGCGCGACGGTCGGTGTGAGCGAATCGACCGTGGTGCGCTTTGCGACGGAGATCGGATACTCCGGCTATCCGGCGCTTCAGCAGGCGATGCAGGAGATGATCCGCAACCGCATGACGAGCGTGCAACGCCTTGAAATGACCTCGACGAACATTCCGCTTGACCGCCTGCTTGACAGCTCGATGGATCAGGACATCGACATTATCCGCCGCACGAAGGAGTCTATTTCGCATGAGGAGTTTTACCGTGCGGCCGATGCACTCGTGAAGGTAAAGAAGGTTTATATCATCGGTGCAGGCAGCTCGCTTGCCATTGCGACGTTCCTCTCGTACTACTTCTCCTTGGTGTTCGATTCCGTGCAGCTTATCAGCGCGACGAGCGAAGCGCAGATTTTACAACAGATGGTGCACATCGGCGAGGGAGACGCGCTTATCGGCATCAGCTTCCCGCGGTACTCCAAAAAAGCAGTGAAGGCGCTGAAATATGCTTCCGACCGCGGTGCGACAGTTGTGGCCATTACGGACAGCACGCTTTCTCCGCTGACGAAGTATGCGGAGCATGTGCTGCTTGCAAAGAGCGACATGGTTTCATTTGTTGATTCGCTTGTGGGCCCGCTGGCGCTTATCAACGCGCTTATTGTGACGGTGGCCATTAAAAAGAAAGACGAAGTGGCGAATACACTCTTAAACTTGGAGACCATTTGGGACGAATACGGCGTGTACGAGAAGGTCGAAGACAAGACAGACGAGGAACGTAATGTTTGATGCAGTCGTAGTCGGCGGCGGCGCTGCGGGCATGATGGCGGCGATCACGGCGGCAGAGCGCGGCAAGCACGTCTTATTATTAGAAAAGAACGCGCAGCTTGGGCGGAAGATCCGCATTACGGGCAAGGGCCGCTGCAACGTAACGAACAACTGCGAGCCGCGCACGGTGATTGAATCCACGCCCGGCAACGGCCGGTTTTTGTACGGGGCGGTGAACCATTTCACCCCGCAGGACACGATGAACTTTTTTGAGGGGCTTGGCGTGCCGCTGAAAACGGAGCGCGGCAACCGCGTGTTTCCGGTCTCGGACAATGCACACGACATTGCGGACGCGCTTTGGAAGAAGCTGAAAAAGTGCCGCGTGGAAATTCGGCAGAGCAATGTGAAAGAGGTGCTGACCGAAAACGGCAGCGTTATCGGCGTGCGCACGGAAAACGATGTGTTTGAGGCCCCCAGCGTGCTTTTGGCGTGCGGCGGCGCTTCGTACCCCGGCACGGGCTCGAACGGCGACGGCGCGCGGCTGGCGGAAAAACTGGGGCACACCATTATTCCTATGCGTCCGTCTTTGGTGGCGCTGACCTCTGATGACGAGGATTGCCCGGCGATGCAGGGGCTTTCTCTGCGCAACTGCGGCGTGACCGTGACGGACAATGAAAAGAAAAAGAAGCCGGTCTACACGGACTTCGGTGAGCTGCTGTTCACGCACTTTGGGCTTTCCGGCCCGACGATTTTGAGTGCGAGCGCGCATATGCGTCATATGGCGCCCGGCAGATACACAGTGACGCTCGACTTAAAGCCGGCGCTCACCCCGGAACAGCTTGACCAGCGCCTTTTACGCGATTTAGAGAAAAACAAGAACCGCAATTTCAGCAATTCGCTCGATGAATTATTGCCGCAAAAGATGATCCCGGTTGTCGTGCGGCGGTCGGGCATTCCGCCGGAAGAAAAGTGCAACACCATCACGCGCGAGCAGCGTGCGGTGCTTTTGGATGTCTTAAAGCACTTTACGGTGGAGATTTCCGGCTTTGCACCGCTTTCCGGCGCGATTGTGACGGCGGGCGGCGTTTCCGTAAAGGAAGTCGACCCGAAGACGATGCAGTCCAAATTAATTCCGGGCTTGTACTTTGCGGGGGAAATTCTGGACGTGGACGCGTACACGGGCGGCTTTAACCTGCAGATCGCCTTTGCAACGGGACACGCGGCGGGCGAAAATCTGTAAACTATCATTATATATAAGGAAGTTATATTATGTATGCAATAGCGATTGACGGACCTGCCGGCGCAGGTAAAAGCAGCGTGGCGAAAGCGGCTGCAAAGGCGCTCGGCTTTGTTTATGTGGACACGGGCGCGCTGTACCGCACGGTGGGGCTTTACCTGCTGCGCAGTGAAGTTGACCCTGCAGACGCAGAAGCGGTGGAGCCGAAGCTCCGGGATATTCAGGTCGATCTGAAATACGAAGACGGCGTGCAGCACGTCATTTTAAACGGGGAGGATGTATCCGGCCTTATCCGCACGCCGGAGGTCTCTATGGCGGCCTCTGCGTGTGCTTCCGTACCGGCGGTGCGTAAGTTTCTGTTCTCCGCGCAGGTGGATATGGCGAAAAAGTACAACGTCATCATGGACGGCCGGGACATCGGCACGACGATTTTGCCGAACGCACAGGTGAAGATTTTCCTGACGGCTTCGCCCGAGGTGCGCGCCGAGCGCCGCTACAAGGAGCTCAAGGAAAAAGGCGTGGACGTGAGCTATGAAGAAACGCTTGCGGACGTTATTCGCCGCGACAAGCAGGACGAAAAGCAATCTAAGGCAGCGGAGGATAGCATTTTGCTTGACAACAGCGAGCTGGATTTTAACGGTACGGTGAACCGCTTACTGGAGATCGTGGAAGAAAGGACGGGCGTGAAGCATGGCTGAAAATAAGAAGCCGAAGGAACACCTTTCCTGGTGGTATTTCCTTGCAAAGTACGTGATGCTGTTTTTCTTTAAAATTCTGCACCCGTACCGTATTATAGGCAGAGAGAACATGCCGCTTACCGGCAAGCTGCTCGTTTGCTCTAACCACGTGACGATGGGCGACCCGATTTACCTTGGCTGCGCAATACCGAAACGGCAATTACACTATATGGCGAAGGCCGAACTTTTTGAAAACAAGCTCATCGGCGGATTTTTGAAGAGTCTCGGCGCGTTCCCAATCTCCCGCGGTACGGGCGGGGCACAGGGCATTCAGACGGCGATTGACCTTTTGGAGGAAGAAAAGGTCGTGTGCATGTTCCCGGAGGGTACGCGCTCGAAGACCGGCGAGCTTTTGAACCCGAAAATGGGTATGGTAATGCTGGCGTACAAGACGCACTGTACGATTTTGCCTGTGGCGATCGTGGGCGAGGGCGGCAAACCCCCGAAGGTGTTTAAGAAAATGGTCATCAACATCGGCAAGCCAATCCGGTTTGAGGACATGGGCCTGACCGAAGATTCCGGTATGATTTACCGCCGTGTTTCGCGCAATATTTTTGCCGAGGTGCAGAAGCTGCGCGAGGAAGGTCTCGATATTATGAAGAACAGGTGGAAGGAAGTATGATCCGCGTGGCGAAAACAGCGGGATTCTGCTTTGGTGTGAACCGCGCGGTGGAGACCGTTTACAAATTGCTTGACGAGGACAAAACCGTCTGCACGCTCGGGCCGATCATCCATAACCCGCAGCTTGTGGAGGAGCTTGGCCGCAAAGGCGTGCGCATTATAGATGCGCCCGAGGACGCGAAAGCGGGGGAGACGGTTGTCATCCGTTCTCACGGTGTACCGCCCGAGGTCATCGAAAAACTGAAAGCGCTCGGTGTCGATTACAAGGACGCGACGTGCCCGTATGTGCAGAAGATTCACCGCCTTGTTTCCGACGGAGAGCGCGAGGGCAGGCGCGTGATGCTGGCCGGCGATGCAAAACACCCGGAGGTGGAGGGCATACTCGGCTGCTGCAAAACGCCGTACCGCACCTTCAAAACGCGCGAAGAACTCGAAAATCTATTCAAAAATGAGCCTGAACTTGCCGAAATGCCCCTTCTTTTTTGTGAACAGACCACTTTTAACGTAGAAGAATGGGAAAAATGTTTGGATTTCGTAAAAAAGGTATGTACAAACGCTTCAGTTTTTGATACAATATGTAAGGCTACAACAAATCGCCAGCGCGAAGCACGCGAGCTTGCGCGTGAAAGCGACTTGATGCTCGTCATCGGCGGGCGTCACAGCTCGAATACGGCGAAGCTCAAGGAGGTCTGTGAACCGTATGCGCAGACGTATCTCATTGAGACGGCGGCGGAGCTTGCAGCCCTGCCTGTAAAGGGCAAAATGAATATCGGCATAACTGCCGGTGCTTCAACACCGGCAAGCATAATAAAGGAGGTACTTGTTACCATGACAGACAAAATTGAAACAAATGAGCTTAATTTTGAGGAGATGCTTGAGGAATCACTCAAGAGCTTAAATACAGACGAAAAGGTGCACGGTGTAGTTGTAAGCATTTCTCCCACCGAAGTGTATGTTGACGTCGGTAGAAAGCAGGCCGGCTACATCCCGGCTAACGAGCTTAGCAACGATCCGAACGCGAAGCCGGAAGATCTTGTAAAGATCGGCGACGAGATGGATCTGCTCATCATGAAGACGAACGACCAGGAAGGCACCATCATGCTCTCCAAGAAGCGCATCGATGCCATCAAGGGCTGGGAAGACATTGCAGCGGCTATGGACGCTGAAGAAATCCTCACCGGCAAGGTCACAGAAGTTGTTAAGGGCGGCGTGATTGTTCTGTATAACGGCATCCGCGTCTTCATCCCGGCTTCTCAGGCTGTAGCAAACCGCGGTGACGATCTTGAGGCTCTGAAGGGTCAGGACGTTCAGTTCCGCATCATCGAAGTCAACCGCCAGCGCCGCCGTGCGGTCGGTTCCATCCGTTCCGTGCTCCGCGAGCAGAGAAAGGCAGCACAGGCTAAGTTCTGGGAGTCTGTTGAAGAAGGTCAGGAGTTTACGGGTACCGTTAAGTCCCTCACGAACTTCGGTGCATTCGTTGACCTCGGCGGTGTGGACGGCATGATCCACATTTCCGAGCTTTCCTGGAACCGCATCAAGCACCCGAGCGAAGTTGTCTCCGTCGGCGACACCGTTCAGGTTTATGTCAAGAGCCTTGACCGTGAGAACGGCAAGATCTCCCTTGGCTACAAGAAGAAGGAAGACAATCCGTGGGAGATTCTCAAGAACGAGTATCCGGTTGGCACGGTTTGCGACGCTACCGTTGTCGGCATGACCACGTTCGGCGCATTTGCTAAGATTCTCCCGGGCATCGACGGTCTCATCCACATCTCTCAGATCGCGGACAGAAGAATCGAGAAGCCGCAGGACGTTCTGAAGGTTGGCGACGTTGTTAAGGTGAAGATTACCGACATCGATTTCGACAAGAAGAGAGTTTCCCTCTCCATCCGTGCTCTGCTCGAAGACCAGGGCGAGGACGCTTCTGAGGAATAATTTAAATCGTCAGGTGTAAATTTGCAGGGTGGTTCTTTCCACCCTGCTTTACATGACGGACATTTTAAAAGTAAACGGATAAAACGGCGGTTTTATCCATTGGAGGAAACAATTAGATGAAGCGCGTGAAAAAACCTGTGTTTTTTATCATCGCGGCTCTGATCCTTGCGCTTACATACACATCGGTCTTCGGCGTTTATACGCAGAACGGTGACACGAAGAACACATGGATCAAGGGCGCCGGCGATATAAGATGGGGTATTGATATCCGCGGCGGCGTGGAAGCGACCTTCAGCCCGGCTGACGGCGTGGAGGCGACCGCAGAACAGCTTGAAGCCGCAAAGGCAATCATTGAGCTGCGTATGGTCTCGAAGAGCATTACGGACTACGAGATTTACACCGACGAAGCCAACGACAAGATCATTGTTCGTTTCCCGTGGAAGAGCGGCGAATCGGACTTTGACCCGGAGAAGGCGATTGAAGAAATTTCCGCAACGGCGCTGCTGACATTCCGCGAAGGTAAGTCCTACGAGACTCAGACGGTAGACGGCGAGGGCAACCCGGTTTACCAGACACCGACGGGTACAACGGCGGAAAACATCATTCTGGAAGGCAGCGATGTAACGGAGGCAAAGCCGGTCATGCAGGAGAATTCCACCTCCGGCAGCTATGATTATGCGATTTCCCTGACGCTTTCCGATGAGGGCGCAAAGAAGTTTGCGGAAGCGACCGAACGCCTGAAGGGCAAGACAATCTCCATCTGGATGGATGACATTATGATTTCTTACCCGACCGTTAACGCGGTTATCACAGACGGCAAGGCTTCTATTACCGGTAACTTTACGGCAGCTACGGCTTCCGAGCTTGCCGCAAAGATTCAGGGCGGCGCGCTGCCGTTTGCTTTGCAGACCTCGAACTTCAGCACCGTGAACCCGACGCTCGGCATGAAGTCTCTGGATGCTATGGTCATGGCCGGCGTAATCGCTTTTGCGCTCATCGCGGTCTTTATGATCATCATCTTTAAGGTTCCGGGCTTTGCGGCTGTGCTGACGCTTGTGGGTCAGCTTGCAATCACCTTTGCGGCGATTTCCGGCTACTTCCCGTTTGTGAACAGCTTTACAATGACTCTGCCGGGTCTTGCGGGTATTATCCTTTCTATCGGCGTGGGCGTGGATGCGAACATTATCACCGCGAGCCGTATTAAGGAAGAACTCGGCACCGGCAAAACGCTGGACGGCGCCATTCAGAAGGGCTGCTCCAATAGCCTTTGGTCGATCATCGACGGCAACATCACGATTTTGATCGTTGCCATCATGCTCATCGGCGTGTTCGGTCCGTCTAACATTCTCTCTAAGATTTTCGGCGAATCCACGACCGGTGCGATCTACTCCTTCGGCTACACTTTGCTCGTCGGCGTAATCGGTAACTTCATCATGGGCGTGTTCTGTTCTCGTTTGATGATCAAATCGCTTTCCGGCTTCAAGCCGCTCCGTAAGAAATGGCTGTTTGGAGGTGCGGATAAGTAATGAAAAAATTTGATTTTGATTTCTATAAGAACAGAAAAATTCTGTTCGGCATCTCGATTGGCCTGATGGTCATCGGCTTGATTTTCAATTTCATTCGTGGCACGAAAATGGACATTCAGTTCGTCGGCGGTGCGATGATTAAGTATTCCGTAGACGGCGAAGTTGATACGGACGAAATCGCGTCCCTCGTAAAAGAAGAGACCGGCCGCGACGTTTCCGTTGCATTGAGCAAGACGTTCGGCACGGACGCGAACCAAGTGACGCTGTCCTTTGCGGGCAACGAAGCTGTGACGCTCGATGAACAGCAGGCAATCGCGCAGTCCCTATCCGACGCGTATGCCGACCGCACATTCAACGTGGTGGAATCGAGCTCCGTTGACCCGACCATGGGCGCGAAGTTCTTCCAGAAGTGCCTTGTTTGCTTGCTCATCACGTTCGTGATCCTGCTCGTTTACATTGCGCTGCGCTTTAAGAAAATCGGCGGTCTTTCCGCCGGCGTTACGGCGCTCATCGCACTTGTGCATGACGTGCTGCTTGTGTATTTCGCGTTTGTGATTTTCGGTTTCTCGATCAACGATATTTTCATCGCTGTTATCCTGACAATCCTCGGCTACTCGCTGAACGATACCATCGTCATTTACGACCGTATTCGTGAGAACCGCAAGCTCTCCCCGACGAAGAGTCCGGATGCACTGCCGGCTATCGTCAACAAGAGCCTCAATCAGACAATGACGCGTTCTATTCTGACATCTCTGACCACCTTCATGGCGCTGCTTGTCATCTACATTGTTGCGGCGGTTTACGGCATCAGCTCTGTACAGAGCTTTGCACTGCCGATGATGGTCGGCACGATTGTCGGTTGCTATTCCTCGCTGTGCATTGCGGCTCCGCTGTACACCATGTGGGCTGTGCATAAGGGCGAGAAGAGCAAGAAGTAATCTGACCCGAGCTGCTTTTAAGCAAGCGTTTCTATTCAGAATGAAATTCCCGGAAAGCCGTGTGCTCTCCGGGAGTTTTTGTATAGGACGCATTTTGCGGTGCAGGGGAGATAGAAATAAACAAACGATAAAAAGCTAAAAAAACCGGGTAAGCTGCCGTGCGGTGTGCTACCCGGTTTTGGTTTTAGATCTGTTGGGATTTGCCGGTGAGGAGCCAGAAGACATCGACGTCTAAAATTTCGGCGAAGGCTAAAAGCTCGATATCCGTGACGGTGCGAAGCTGACCCTCTAACTTAGAGAGGGCAGAGGCGTTGATGTCAACACCGCGCACCTGCAGCTGCGCGAGCAGTTCTTTCTGTTTCATGCCACGATTGCGGCGAATGCTCTCGATACGTGCGCCGACTAAGTTTTTGTCTCCAAGTGGTTTTTTACGGATGCGCATTTGCTCGCCGCCTTTCAATGTTCTATACACATTATAAGCGTAAATGCACAAAAAATCAATTCATTTTCCGAAAAATTATGAAAATCAACTGCTAACAATTCGTGAACGGCCCGCAAAACCGGGTGAATTACTCTGTGGTTTCATCCTGTTCTTCGGATTTTGTATCTTCCGCTTCGCCGGAACGCGTGCGGCGGTAGGCGAGCGGTGTCATGCCATACTTTTTCTTGAAGATAGAATAGAAGTAGCTCGTGTTCACAATGCCGATGGCTTCGCTGATTTGGTTGATGGGCAGCTTAGTCTCACGCAGAAGCTGCTCGGCCTTTTTCATGCGGGTGTTGCTGAGGTAATCACTGAACGAATAGCCGATCTGCGTGGCGAAAATTTTGCCGAAGTAGGCGGAGGAAAGGCCTGCCATGCCGGCAAGCATTTTCAGGGAAAGATCAGGATTTGCGTAGTTTTTGTCGATGTATTCCTTTGCGGCATCGGCGGCAAGCTCGTTGCCGTATTTGCGGTTGATGCTTTGATGATGCGCCAAAATGGTGATGAACTCCATGCAGCGCTTGCGCAGCATATAGACATTCGGTAGCTGACGGTCAATTTTATTCAGTTTATCCATCAAGATGGGATAAGCGGTGTCGTCATCCGTGAAAGTGGTGGAGAAATCGTCGAGCAGCGACATCATGACGTGATTGAAATACGCAACGGCTGTATTGAAGCTGACGTTTGACATGTAGGAAAGCGCGAGATCGAACTCATGCGAGCATGCATCGAGGTCATTTGCGCGGATGTGCTCGGCAAGCTTCATGTGGAGCTTGTTGTGGTATGAGTTAAGATTGATATTCTGGCCGGTCTCATAGGCGAAGAAAATTTTGCCCTGATTACGGATGGCGGAATATTCCAGTGCGATGTTCGTCGCCTCATAGCAGAGGTTGATATTGACGGCTGTCTCCACGATGGTGCCGATGCAGATGGTGGTGTTCATGGCAAACTCGCGCTGCATGACCTCGCACACGCGCTCAAGCTCCGGCACAAGCTTTTCCGGGTAGGCGTTCTTTTGCAGGGGGAGCAACAGCACGAGAAAGTTGTGCGAATTGCGGTACGGTACGACACTGCCGAACTGCCCCAAAACTTCGGTAGCGAGGTTTTCGAGAGCGTAGCTGTAAATGAAATAGTTTGGGTCATCCGGGCCGAAGCGCAACTCTTTGGAGGCTGCACTGATAATGACGATGGTGTAATACGGCGCGGTGAGGTCGATGCCGTAGCTTTGGTATACTTCGATGTAATTCGGAATCTGTCCATACTCGCCGTGCATAAGTCGCTGAATGTTGCGCTTTTTGGAATCGGAATAGGAGGAGATGAGGCCTTGCTCCAGCTTATCGGTTTTCATGTACATATCGGAAAAGGCCTTGCTGAGCTGGTCGAGCTCATCGCCGGCATGGTCGTTCGACGGCTTTTTGACATAGTTGTTGTAGAGCACTTCGATTGGCGCAGAGAGCTTTGCACTGGTGCGGAACGAGATGAACATGCCGACGCAGAGCACAAGAATGCCGACGAGTAACGTGATGATGGCGAGCTGGGGGAGACCGCTGTAAATATTCGAGTACGGCACAATATTGAAGATCGTAAAGCCGGAGGAAGACGCCTTGGCGTAGGTGACGAGCGCTTCGGTATGGTCAGCACAGGTGTAGGAGAAGGAGCCGGAATTGTCGGTCAACTCCGGGAAATCCTCCACGGAGACAATAGTATTGTCGGGTTTTGCATGCGTAAAGGTTTCTGAATCACCTTCAGCGATATTGGTGGAGAAAACCTCGCCGTAACGGTTCAAAAGCAGGACCTGTTGAAAGCCGTTCGAGGTGCGCAGGTTCGATATGGAATCGTTGAAATAATCTTCGTCCACGTCTACGATGATGAGGTCGGGCGAGCCGCCTTTGCGTAGCTGTACGCGGAAGACGAAGGAATAGACATAACGGGTCTTGAGCTGCTGTGTGGCATAGTTTGCACCGATCATGCGCAGAAGGCAGGTATCGGCGCCGGGATTATCGGGCAATCTCCTATAATAGTATGCAATATCGTCATCCGTGAGAAAATCTGCCGTAGAGCTGGAGACGAAACGGTTGGAGGCGGAGTTATAAAGGCTAACATAGCGCGTATAGCTCTGCGCCGTTTGGATCTCGCGTAACTTGATGCCTGCATCGGCTTCGATGAGTCGGTTGAAGGTATTGGAGGAGGGGCAACGGTTCGTATTGCTGTTCTGCAAAATTTGATTATTAACGGAATGCATTTGGCTGTAGAGCATGTCCGTCATCTGACAGACCTGCTCCAACTGGTGCACAGAATAGGTGCGCGCAGAGCTGACCTGCAAATTTGCATAGATGGTGAAAATTAAAAGCGTGACGAGTATAACAGCTATGGCCACCACACAGAAAATGCTGAAAAGGTACCGGTTGAACAGCCGGGTTTTTACTTTTTTAAACAAAATACAACACTCCAAATACAGAAAGAGAACGAAAAACACGATTTAGATTTCGTATAACTCTATGATAACGGATTTTGGCACTAAACGCAAGCGAAAAATCAGATTATTGATTCAAATCGTAAAAAACCGTAGTTTCATATCACGAAAAGCCGAAAAAAGTGATTCGATTCTCAAAAAATGGAGAAAAGCGAAATTTGTGAAGTGCCTCGAAACTGCCAAAATGCAAAGTTGTTTTGAAATTTTAAAGTTTATCGCAAAAAGAATACTTTACAAATCGTTCACAGCGTGTTAAAGTTTATTCATCGAAAACAAACAAGCGGTTTGCAGAAACGGTATCTCTGCACGGGGCAGAGGTTCCGGGAAGACCCATGAGGGAGGGCGCCCGGTGCGCTGTGATTGCAAAACGACACGCTTTGGCAAACACCAAGTTTTGTCGGCACTTTGTTTTCAGTAGGAATAGCGATATTCCGGGTTCGCATTTGCAGAGTCAATATATAAATATAAAGCAAATAAGCTTTACTTTATATGTGCGGCTGTGCAGAGGTGAACAAAACTCTTCCTTATTTATATAGAAGAGACACATTATTCGGAGAGGATGATCGCAAACATGAGTAAGGCGTCAGCTTTGGTTGATGTCAGCAAGAAGAGAGTGAATCCTTTTAAAGAGCTGTGGACAAACAAGTTTTTGTACCTGCTTGCGCTGCCCGCGGTCGTTTACACTTTCATCTTTTCTTATTTGACACTGCCGTACATCGTAATTGCATTTGAGAAGTTCAACTACAAGTCGGGTGTTTTTAGCCCGTTTGTCGGTCTGAAAAACTTCGAATACTTCTTCAAGTCCAGTTGGGCGTGGACCGTTACGCGCAACACGCTCGTCATCAACATTCTGTTCCTCATCGTCGGTACGGTTTGCTCCGTTGTTTTGGCAATCGTCCTCAATGAGGTCAAGGCGAAGAAGTTCCTTAAGGTTTCTCAGTCCATGATGCTTTTCCCGTACTTTATTTCCTGGGTTATCGTCAGCTACATGCTGCAGGGTATCCTTGGTACAGAGACGGGCCTGCTCAACAATCTGATGGGTACGCGCATCAATTATTATTCTACCCCCGGCTACTGGTACCCGATTCTTCTGATCCTCAACATTTGGAAGAACACGGGCTACAACACGATCGTTTACCTCGCAGCGATCACCGGCATTGACGAAGGCCTTTACGAAGCAGCTTATATCGACGGCGCTACGCGCTTTAAGCGTATCATTTACATCACGATCCCGCTGCTTGCGCCGACCATCTGCATCATGACCCTGATGTCTGTCGGCCGCATCTTCTACGGCGACTTCGGCATGCTGTATGCGATTATCCGCGACAACAGCTCGTTGATGCCGATTGCAGAAGTTATTGATACATACGTTTACCGTACATTTAAGAACACAGGTGATCCGAGCCTTTCCATGGCTATCGGTCTCTATCAGTCCATCGTCGGCTTCATTCTGGTCTTCACAGCAAACTGGATCGTCAGAAGAAAGTTCCCGGATGGCGCACTGTTCTGATACAGGGAAAGGAGACAAGCTCATGAACAGCACGGTTGCGGCGGCGACAAAGCCGTCTAACACCAACAACAAAATCAAGCACAGCACGGGGGAGAACGTCGGTACGTTCGTCATTTATCTCGTCGTTGCTCTGTTCGCACTGATATGCGTCCTGCCGTTTGTTCTCGTTATCATTGTTTCTTTCAGCAGTGAGAAATCGATTACGATCAACGGTTACTCTTTCTGGCCGAGCGAATGGTCGGCTGCAGCCTATAAAATGCTCTTCCTGCCGTCCTCATCCGTTCCGCAGTCCTACCTTGTAACGACGATTGCAACGGTTGTCGGTACCGTCGTTGCATCGTTCGTCACATTCGGCGCAGGCTACACCCTTGCAAACCGTTCCTGCCGTTACAGAGACGGTCTGTCCCTTTACTTCTACATCACCATGGTTTTCTCTGCGGGCCTTGTTCCGTGGTACATGATGTGTAAAGCATTGAACTGCTACGATAACATCTGGGCACTCATCGTACCGAGCCTGTTGTTCAATCCCTTTAATATGTTCCTTGTGCGCAACTTTGTGCGCGGTATCCCGGCCGAGCTGAACGAATCCGCAAAGATTGACGGCGCGGGCGAAGTGAAGATTGCATTCGGCATTTACTTCCCGCTTTGCATGCCGGTTCTGGCTACGATTGCTCTGTTCTATGCCATCGGTTACTGGAACAACTACTTCAACGCAGTTATGCTCGTGAATGATGAGAAGTACTACTCTTTGCAGATGCTCCTCTTCAAGATTCAGTCTCAGATCACTGCACTGAGCAAGCTCTCTGCCGGCGCTACGGTCAACGTAAACCCGCCGAAGGAAAGCTTTAAGATGGCGACTTCCGTTATCACCATGGGCCCGATCATCATTCTGTATCCGTTCTTACAGAAGTACTTTGTTAAGGGCATGGTCGTCGGCGCTGTTAAGGGTTAATCGCCCGCAAACATTTTAATTCGGTGTTTACCGTGGAAGACGGTTACACATATATCAATTTTCAAGGAGTTGAAGTAAGAAATGAAGACAACGAAGAAACTGCTGGCAATGGCTCTGGCAGCTGCAATGGTCGTTACGGCTTTTGCAGGTTGCTCCGGCAACAACGACACTTCCAGTGCTGACAGCACATCTTCTGCTTCCTCTGAGGCTTCTACTTCGTCCGATGTTTCCACATCTGACGAATCTTCGGCAACAGAGGACGACGGCACCATTCACCCGATGCGTATTGTACAGCCGGGCACACTTTGCCCGGACTATGAGACCGGTATGGCTGCTGTCAACGAGAAACTGAAGGAAGACGGCGTAAACATTGAGGTTTCCGTCACAAGAATCCCGTGGGATGCTTATGCTGAGAAGCTGAACCTCATGCTGACGACCGGTGAAGAGTTCGAGCTGCTGCATGTTATGCAGGACGTTAAGAACCTTTCCGCTATCGCAGGTATGGGCGCTATCTCCTCCATCCACGATTCCATCCAGAACTACCCGGACCTCTACAACAAGTTCTCTGAGACCGAGTGGCTGGGCACCCTCTACAAGGGCGAAGAGTACGCAGTACCGTGCTACTGGAGATCCTTCGACAACACGATGTCCTACATGGACTACCGTTCCGACATCGCTGAGAAGGTCGGCTACGACGAGTTCCCGGACACGACGGAAGGCATCATCGACCTCATGAAGAAGTCTCAGGACGAGATCCTCAACGAGACCGGCATGAAGGCTTATTCTTGGTTCCATCAGGTTCAGGATACGGCGCACTGGCTCCACAGAAGCTATGATACCTATCCGTTCTATGTTGAGAACTCCCTCGGCATCTGCCTCATCCGTCAGGACGGCACGGTTGATTCCTTCTATGAGTCCGAAGAATTCAAGAAGGATGCAAACACCTACTACGAGATGTATCAGGCCGGTCTCATCGACCCGGATATCTTGAACCGCGACCACCAGAAGCAGTACGACGATGCAAATTACGGCGCAATGCTTCCGTCCCAGACATTCGACCCGTACACGGGTGTTACGATGCAGAAGAACGGTGTTGAAGGCGCAGAGGTCAAGTGGGTTGAAGCTTTTGGCGACGACGTTCCGGACATGATCTACACTTATGTGCAGAACCTGAATGCGATTTCTTCCACTTCTGAGGATCCGGAATCCGGCCTCAAGTTCCTCAACTGGCTGTATGCTTCCGAAGAGAACCATGACCTCTTCCACTATGGCATTGAGGGCACGCACTACACCAAGACCGGCGATCACAGAATTGAGCAGGTCAAGGGCGACGACGGCAACCCTCTGTACAATATGGATACCTGGATGACCGGCTACCTGCCGTACATGGCTTATGCTTCCGATACGCCGGACGAGCAGATCGATTACATGACCTACAAGTCTGAGAACTACGTCATTTCCCCGGCTGCAGGTTTCATCTTTGATTCCTCTAACGTTACCAGTGAGCTGACGAACCTCCAGACCGAGATCATCTCCTCCATCTACCCGATTAAGGTCGGTATGGTTTCCTATGAGGACAACATCGATGCTGCTATCGAGAAGCTGAAGGCTGCTGGCCTCGACAAGTACATGGAAGAGTACAGAACCCAGTTCAAGGCTTATCTGGATGCTAACCCGGACGTACTCGAGATCGCAAAGGGCACCACGGAAGGCTAATTGCTCTTCTGAAACCTGAATAATGATCTGAATGCAGGGCGCAGGACGCAAAAGGTCCTGCGCCCTTGCTTCATTATTCTTACTTTTAAACTTGAAATTGATTTAAGATGTCTGTTACACCGAATATATCGGTGCAGAAAATATGAGCTCTAAAGAGAATTGGGGAAAGAGATAATGTTAAATATCAGAGATTTCGGTGCGGTGGCTGACGGCAAGACCGTCAACACAAAAGCAATTCAGGCGGCTGTGGACCGCGCAGGGGAGACGGGCGAAACCGTGCTCGTTCCCGGCGGCGTGTTCATTACCGGTACAATCCATCTGAATGGTGCATCGTTGCATTTGGAGCCGGGCGCTGTTTTGAAGGGCTCCACGAATATCGACGACTACCCTGCACAGGATTTTATCCACAATGAAATGGGGGTGCTGCGTGCCCTGCTTATCAACCGTGACCACGACAATGTGACTATCGACGGCAGCGGCACCATTGACCTTTCCGGCACATCGTTTTATGATACAAGCGTGATGAACGTACCGAGCAGCCGTGTTCCGTTCACAAAGGAGCAGGAAGCCGAATGCACATACCCCATCGGCACGCGCCCGAGCCAGTGCATCTTCTTCCACAATGCGAAGAATGTTACTGTGCGCGGCATTAAGGTTATCGATGCGCCATGCTGGACGTTCAGTTTCAACGCGTGCGAGAATGTCAAGCTGCTTGGCCTTACGATTGACACCAGCCCCAACGTGCCGAACGACGACGGCATCCATATTGCGAGCTGTAAAGGTGTTATTATTGCCGATTGCCATATTTCGAGCGGCGACGACTGCATTGCGCTTTCCGGCATTACGGATTGGGCAAAACCGTGCGAGGACATCGTCATCACGAACTGTGTGCTGCGTTCCTGCTCGAAGGCAATTGTCATCGGCTACAGTTACAGCCATATCCGCAACGTGATCATCACGAACTGTATCATCAAGGAGAGCAATCGCGGCATCTGCTTCATGTGCAACGATACGTCCGCACTTGTGGAGAATGTGCGCATCAGCAACATGATTGTTGACACGCGTGTACGCGCCGGCAACTGGTGGGGCAACGGCGAGCCGATCTTCATGATGGCTGTAAAGCACGATTACCATATCCCGGCAGAGCAGGACCCACACCGCGAGACCGACTGCGCCATCCGCAACGTGCACATTGACGGCGTGACCTGCATGGGCGAGAACGCCATGGGCATTTACGGCGTGGACGGCAACATCCGCGAAGTAGAGCTCAGAAACATTGACTTCACCCGTAAGCCGTCTAAGAACCTGCCGCTCAAGGGCAATGTGTTTGACTTCGCACCCGGCAGGGTCGATTTTGAAGTGCCGGAGGACTGCGGCCTGTACATCGGCGGCGGTGCGGACGTGAAGCTGGAGAACATCAACACACGTGCGTGGAAGATCATCCACGCGTAAAAGGAGACTACCATGAAAAATATTATTTTGCTGCCGCTCGACGAGCGTCCCTGCAACTTTGATTTCCCGTCCAAAATTTTCAACGGCGAAAAGTATACGATCATTCGCCCGGAACATCTCGGTCAGAAGAAGACCCCGGCGTCTTATGAATTCATCCGCGATTTCCTGCTCGCAAATATCGAAAAGGCAGATGCGGCGGTCATTTCCATCGATACGCTGCTGTACGGCGGCTTGATTCCCTCGCGCTTGCACCATCTTTCCGAGGAGACGGTTTTGGAGCGTCTGATGCTTTTAAAAGAACTGCGCGAAAAGAACCCGCAGGTAAAGCTGTACGCGTTCCAGTGCATCATGCGCTGCCCGAAATATTCCTCCGACGATGAGGAGCCGGATTACTATGAGCTTTACGGCAAAGAGATTCACCATATCGGCCGTCTGACGCACCTTGAAAAGCTCGGCATGGGTGACGCGGACGAGCTCTCTGAGTTGAAAGCTAGGGTAGACCCCGCGGCGCTCAAAGACTATCTTGACCGCCGCGCGTTTAACGGCAGCTTCAATATCCGCACGCTCGACCTTGTGGAGGACGGCACGATTGATTTTCTCATCATCCCGCAGGACGATTCCGCAAAGTACGGCTACACCGCAATGGACCAGAAGACCGTGCGCGCGAGGATCGACGAGAAGGTGCTCAATGACCGTGTGATCTTGTACCCGGGCGCCGATGAGCTCGGCATGGTGCTTGTCTCCCGCGCCATCAACGCGCTCGAGAATAACACCCCACGCGTATACCTCAAGTATGCGTCCACGCTGGCGCCGCAGCTGATCCCGAACTACGAGGACAGAAGTCTCAATGAGACCGTAAAGTACCACGTCATGGCGGCGGGCTGCATCGCTGTGCCGTCGCTCGCCGACGCCGACGTTGTGATGGGCATCACCGCTCCGGCAAACGAGATGGAAGAAGCCGCAAATCAGCCGGCGAATAACATCAACTATGATGTGGAGCGCAATATGGCAGAGTTTCTGTACTTTGTGAACGATTGCCTGAAGCGCGGCATTCCGACGGCGATCCTCGACAATGCCTACACGAACGGCGGCGAATTGCAGCTTCTGCGCGTGCTCAATAAGCAGGGTGTTTTGATGAAGCTTGCAGGTTATGCAGGCTGGAACACCTCTTCAAACTCCATGGGCACGGTGCTCGCGATGATTGTGAACAATATGTACCAGAATAATACCGAAGCGAAGCAGAACTTCCTTGTGGAGCGTTTTATCGAGGACTTCGGCTACGGTGCGGTCGTGCGCAGCTACGTGACGGAGCACATTCTGCCGCAGTGGGGCATGACGTACTTCTGGTGCGAAGAGCAGCGCGGCAAGGCGGCCAACGCCGTTTTGGAGGAGCTGCGCAAGTTTGTAAAGACGGAAATGACGTCCGTTGCGGACAAAGTAACCGTGGAAGATATTTTCCTGCCGTGGAGCCGTATGTTTGAAATTGGGCTCAAGGCAACGTACAAAGCGGACTAAGATAGAGATACAGGATGTTTTCAAAAACGAAAGGACGCGTTTTTATGACAAATCAGGAAATTTTAAACCAGATCCACCGCGGCGTAATTGTCTCTTGCCAGGCGCTGCCGGATGAGCCGCTTTACGGCTACCACTTTATGGGCCACCTTGCATTTGCCGCAAAAGAGGGCGGTGCTGTGGGTATTCGTGCCAATACCTGCGAGGATATTGTGGACATCAAAAAGGAAGTTGACCTGCCGGTCATCGGCATCATCAAGAGCGTATATGACGACAGTGATGTATATATCACGCCGACGATGAAGGAGATCGATGCACTGGCGGCGACCGGCGTGGAGATCATCGCGCTGGACGCAACAGACCGTCCGCGCCCGAACGGCCTTGATCTTGATACGCTGTTCAAGGAAGCGCGCGCAAAGTACCCGAATCAGCTCTTTATGGCAGACTGCTCTTGCTATGAAGACTGCAAACACGCGGCGGAGATCGGCTTTGACCTTGTCGGCACGACGCTGTGCGGCTACACGGCAAAGACGAAGGGCACGGCTATCCCAAACTATGACCTGCTTTCCCGCATCACGACGGAGCTGAACGTGCCGGTCATCGCGGAGGGCGGTGTTTGGGAGCGCGGCCAGCTGCAGAAGGTGTTCTCTTACCCGGTGCACGCAGCGGTTATCGGCACGGCCATCACACGCCCGCGTGACATCACCCGCAGATTTGTTGAGGCCATTTCATGAGTACGCTTTTAGGCATTGATATCGGCGGCACGGCTGTGAAGATCGGCGTTATGGACGAAAACGGCAAAGTTCTGCTTTCCGAAACGCGCAGCGTCAGCTTTGACGGCTACAAAACGTCGATCATGACGACGGTTGCGAACCTTGCGGGAGAAGTTCTCGAAAAGAGCCCCGTGAAAATCGAGGGCATCGGCGTTTCGGCAACGGGGCAGATTGATGTGAACTCCGGCACGGTTATTGGCGTGGGTGCACAGCTCGGCGACTGGCTCGGCAGCCCGGTGAAGAAAATTCTGGAAGACCGGTTTCATCTGCCTGTAACCGTCATCAACGACGCGAACGCAGCGGCGCTCGGCGAGCAGACGTTTGGTCGCGCAAAGGGCAAGGAGAACGTGCTTGTCGTTACGGTCGGCACCGGCATTGGCGGCGGCATCATCGAAAACGGTCGCCTCATTCAGGGCAGACGCGGCATCGGTGGCGAAATCGGGCATTATATCATCAATTTTGACGGTGTGGTGTGCCCGTGCGGCAACCGCGGCTGCTTTGAGCGCTACGGTTCTACGGGCGCGCTTGTGCGCCGTTTTACGGAGAATGTTGCATTGCTCGAAAAGTTGGGCGTACCGGCAGAAGACGTCAACGGCAAGGTGATTTTTGACCACCTCGATGACGCAGACGTCAGCGCGACGGTGAACAGCTGGATTGACAGCATCGCATTTGGAATCATCGGTCTTGTGCACATTTTCAACCCGGAAATGGTGCTCATCGGCGGCGGTATTTCAAGGGAAGACGAACATTTTATCCGCCCGCTTCGCGAAAAGATCTTGAACGGCGCGATGGAGCAGTTCGCAAAAGACCTTGAGGTGGAGGCCGCCGCACTTGGCAATAACGCCGGCCTGCTCGGCGCATGTGCGTATTTCAGACAGAACTTTTAACCGACGTATATAACAATAAAAGCCGAGGCGCTTCAAAACGAAGTGTCTCGGCTTTTTGCGGTGCATTTACTTTTCAATGAGGTCATTGTCCCTGAACAGGAGGGAAATGCACCATACGGCGGCGATGCCGACGAGTGTGTAGATGATGCGGCTCAAAACGGCGCCCTGCCCGCCGAAAAGCCATGCGACGAGATCAAACTGGAAAATGCCGATGAGTCCCCAGTTGATGCCGCCGATCACCGTCAAAATCAAAGCGATGACGTCCAGCATATACTCTGCTCCTTTTTGCATTTGCCTGCACCCGACCGATGGCGAAAATCGAACGCAGGCGATAAAAAATCCTCGGAGAACAAAGGCAAAACGCTTTGCTCACCGAGGATAGTATGAACGAAAAACTGAATTTTATGTTTTTTAGTTTTTAAGGCTCTGCAGCGGGGCGGGGATACGGCCGCCGCGGTTGACGAACACGGCCGGGGAATTCGTATTGACTTCCATAACAGGGCCGCAGCCGAGCAGGCCGCCGAAGTTCAGTTCTTCGCCGACCTTCTTGCCGATAGCCGGAATGAGGCGCACGGCGGTCGTCTTGGAGTTGACCATGCCGATGGCAGCTTCGTCCGCGATGATGCCGGAAATGATCTCCGGGGTAATGTCGCCCGGAACGCAGATCATATCGAGGCCGACGGAGCAGACCGCCGTCATGGCTTCAAGCTTTGTGATGGAAAGCGCGCCGCTCTTTGCTGCGGCGATCATGCCGGCGTCTTCACTGACCGGGATGAACGCGCCGGAAAGGCCGCCAACGTGTGAGGACGCCATGACGCCGCCCTTTTTCACAGCGTCGTTGAGCAGAGCCAGTGCAGCTGTGGTACCGTGTGCGCCGCACTGCGCAAGGCCCATGCCCTCAAGGATATCCGCTACGCTGTCACCGATGGCCGGTGTGGGGGCGAGGGAGAGGTCGACAATACCGAACGGCACGCACAGACGGCGGGAAGCCTCCTGCGCGACGAGCTGACCCATGCGCGTGATTTTGAACGCGGTCTTCTTGATGATGTCCGCGATCTCGGTGATGTTATCGGTATCTTTTGCCTTCTTGATGGCTGCGCGCACAACGCCCGGGCCGGAAACGCCCACGTTGATGACGCAGTCCGGTTCGCCGGCGCCGTGGAAAGCGCCCGCCATGAAGGGGTTGTCCTCCGGTGCGTTGCAGAACACGACGAGCTTTGCCGCACCGATGCAGTCGCGGTCCGCGGTGCGGACGGCGGCTTCCTTGACGATGTGACCCATTTTCTTTACGGCGTCCATGTTGATGCCGGCCTTTGTAGAGCCGATATTGACGGAGGAGCAAACGAATTCCGTTTCCGCAAGTGCTTCCGGGATGCTTTCAATCAAAGCGTAATCGCCGGGGGCAAAGCCCTTATGCACGAGCGCGGAATAGCCGCCGATGAAGTTGACGCCGACGGTCTTTGCGGCGCGGTCCAGTGCCTTTGCAAAGCGAACGGGGCTTGCACCGGGGTTTGCGCCCGCCAGCATGGCGATGGGCGTGACGGCGATGCGCTTATTCACAATCGGAATGCCGTACTCGCGGCTGATGTCCTCGCCGGTCTTGACGAGGTTTTCGGCATAGCTGCAAATTTTGTCGTAGACCTTCGTGCAGGCCTTATCAATATCGGAATCGATGCAGTCGAGAAGCGAAATGCCCATCGTGATGGTGCGCACATCGAGGTTCTCGTTATCGATCATATTTATGGTTTCCAGAATATCATGTGTATCGATCATAGTTTTATTCCCGGCCTTTCGGTAATAGATTTAGATTCTGTGCATGGAGTTGAAAACGTCCTCGTGCATAACATGGATCTTCAGGCCGAGCTTTTCGCCAAGCGTATCGAATTCATCGGAGAGCTCGCTGATCGGCACGGTCGCAGCACTGATGTCTACGATCATGATCATGGCGAACATATCCTGCAAGATGGACTGTGTGACTTCAATGACATTGATGCCTTTTTCTGCGCATACGGTGGAGACTTTCGCGAGAATGCCGACCATATCTTTTCCGATTACGGTGATGACTGCTTTCATAAAATGACCCTACCCTTTCCTGCAAAACATAAAAGCGCTTTGCTGTGGTTTTCTATTTCTTTATTATCTATCAAATGTGGGGCGCTGTCAAGGTTTAAAAGGTGTTTTGCAGGAAATAGCGGTGTAAAAATCAAAAAGGTACGGTGCGGGGAAATCGGAAGAAACTTTCACATCGCTTTACAATGCGGTTTTAGACGAAAAGTTGCAAAACTTGTGCTTTGGGTATTCCAAAATGATTTTTATTGTGTTAAAATCAATTTGTGTATTGTTTTGAGCATACAGGTCGAAGTGCTTTAAGGGGATGATCTTTTGCGTTACAAAAATATATCCGATTGTCACAGCCATTCCAACTGCTCGTTCGATGGCACCCGCAACATGCGCGATATGTGCATGAACGCCATCGAGATGGGTCTGGTTTACTACGCCGTGACCGACCACTGCGAGTGCAACCAGTACATGAACGTGCCGCACATTCCCGGCGGACGGTATTACGATGTCGTACGTCAGTCCTATGCGGAGCTGTTGCAAAATCAGGAACGTTTCCCGAATTTGAAGCTTTTGCGCGGCATTGAGCTCGGCCAGCCTCTGCAGGACCTAAACGCAGCACACGATGCGCTTACGGGGCGCGACTACGACGTGGTAATCGGTTCGCTGCACAACATTCGCGATCACGACGATTTTTACCACATCGGCGAGCATAATCCCACCGAGCAGGAGATCAGCAACGCTTTGCACGCCTACTTTGCGGAGAGCCTTGAAATGGTGGAGTGGGGCAAGTTCGATACACTGGCGCACATCACCTACCCGCTGCGCTACATGTGTAAGGCGGGGGAAACGCCCAGCTACAAGCCGTATCAGGACGAGCTGGACGCGGTTTTAAAAGCGCTCATCAAGTCGGACATCGCGCTGGAGTTCAACACCTCCCGTATCTTACGCACGGATGCGCCGAAGCTGCCCGACCGCGAAGTCTATTCGCGCTATAAGGAGCTTGGCGGTAAGCTTGTCACCATCGGCGCGGATGCACACCGCACGGAGAATATTGCAAGCGGCGTAGAGGAAGCCATGGAGCTTTTGAGCGACATCGGCTACAAGGAGTACACCGTGTTTGTAGAGCGCAAGCCGGTGCAGGTGCCAATCGAATAAAACAGAGTACACTGCCTGCTGCAAAAGGTACAGCAGGCCTGCAAAATAAAAACAGAAGGGATAAAACACCATGGATAAGAAAATGGAAAAGCTTTTAAAGCTCTTGCAGGATGATGCCAAGCTGACCGTGCAGGAGCTTGCCGTTATGCTGGATATGACCGAAGCCGAAGTGGCGGCCGCCATTCATAAGTTTGAAAAAGACGGCGTCATCAAGGGCTACCGCACGCTCATCAACTGGGAGCGTACGGATGTGCACCGCGCAAGTGCACTCATTGAACTGCGCGTTACGCCGAAGAAGGACTCCGGCTTTGATGAGCTTGCCGCACGCGTAAGGGCCTTCCCCGAGGTGGAAAGCGTCTGCCTGATGTCCGGCGGCTTTGACCTTGCCGTAACCGTTACGGCGAATACCATGTCTGAGATCGCGATGTTCGTTGCAAAGCGCCTCGCGCCGATCGACGGTGTGCTTTCCACTGCCACGCACTTTATTCTGACGAAATATAAGGACGGCGGCGTGGACTTTGTCACCGACTACGATGAGATTGACGAGAGAGGAAGCAACCTTTGTGATTGATTACAGCAAATACCTGAACGACCGTGCGCGCGTGATTAAGCCCTCCGGTATCCGCCGCTTTTTTGACATTGCAAACGAAATGGAGGATGTGATCTCCCTTTCCATCGGCGAGCCGGATTTTTTCACCCCGTGGCATATCCGCGAGGAGGGTATCACGACGCTGGAAAAGGGCAGAACGCGCTACACCCCGAACCGCGGCCTGATGGCGCTGCGCGAGGAGATCTGCCGCTTTTTAAAGCGCAAATATGACCTGGAATACACCGCAGCTACCGATATTCTTGTCACCGTTGGCGGCAGCGAGGCTATCGATATGGCGCTGCGCTGCCTTGTGGGCGAGGGCGATGAGGTTATTATCCCGGAGCCGTGCTTTGTCTGCTACGACCCGCTGACCCGTATGGCGGGCGGCGTGCCGGTTTCCATCGCAACGAAAGCGGAAAACGAATTCCGCTTGACGCCCGAAGAACTTGAAAACGCCATTACGGATAAGACGAAGGTGCTTATTTTCCCGTATCCGAATAACCCCACGGGTGCCGTGATGCGCCGCGAGCATTTGAAAGCGCTGAGCGAAATTATCATTCGCCATGACCTCATCGTGCTTTCCGATGAGATTTACAGTGAGCTGACTTATGGCGGCGAGCCGCACGTCTCCATTGCGTCGCTGCCGGGCATGAAGGAGCGCACCATCGTCATCAACGGCTTCTCGAAGACATATGCGATGACGGGTTGGCGCATGGGCTACGCGGCGGGTCCGAAGGAGATTATTTCCCCGATGACGAAGCTGCACCAGTACGGCATTATGAGTGCCCCGACGATGTCGCAGTACGCGGCAATCGAAGCGCTGAAAAACGGTGATGACGACATTGCCGAAATGCGCGACCAGTACGACATGCGCCGCCGTTTGATTGTGGATGGGCTCAACCGCCTCGGCCTTACCTGCTTTGAGCCGGAGGGCGCGTTTTACGTGTTCCCGTCCATTCAGTCCACCGGCATGACGTCCGATGAATTCTGTGAGCGTCTTATTTACGATAAACATGTCGCGGTGGTGCCGGGCTCGGCATTCGGTGCGTGCGGTGAGGGCTTTGTACGCATTTCGTATGCGTATTCCATCAAGCACCTTGCAGAGGCGCTGAACCGCATCGGCGCATTTTTGAAGGAGTTAAAGTGAGTGCGTATGTAAAGCGGCTTGCGGATTATGACATAGAACGGCTGACCGAAGCGGTGGATGCAATGTTCACCGCTTCGGCGTTTTATGGCCGCATAAAACCGCATGTGACCGTTATTTTGAAGCCGAATCTCGTCATGCGCTCTGCGCCGGAAGAGGCCATCATCACGCACCCGAATGTGACGGCTGCGGTCGCGATTTGCCTGCTGCGGCAGGGCGCGGACGTGCTGGTGGCGGAAAGCGGCGGCGGGCCGTACAATACATCTATCATGAAAGGCACGTTCCGCGCGTGCAGCTATACGGAAGCGGCGGAAAAATACGGCTTTTCGTTATATACAGCGTGTAAGAGCACGGCAGTGCAGCTGCCGGAGGGAAAGCGCTGCAATACGCTGACCGTCACAGAGCTGTTCGCGCGGCCGCGCGAGACGCTCGTCATCGACATTGCGAAGTTAAAGACCCATGGCATGATGGGCTATTCCGGCGCGGTGAAGAATCTCTTCGGTGTGGTGCCGGGGCTATTAAAGCCGGAGCTGCACAGCCGTTACCCGGAAAAAGAGCCGTTTGCGGAAATGCTCGTCGATTTGTGCGAATATGTGCACCCGGATTTCTCGATTATAGATGCGATAGACGCCATGGAGGGCGATGGACCTACGGGCGGCCAAAAACGCTTTGTCGGCGCACTTGTGGGGTCTGAAAGTCCCTACGAAGCGGATATGGTCGGCGCGAAGCTCATCGATATGAATCCCGAAGAAATTTTGGTGCTCAAAAACGCACAGGAGCGCGGACTTTGTGCGGGAAAGCTTTCGGAGATCGAAGTGCTTGGTGACGATTTTGAGAATATTGTCGTACACGATTTTAAGCGTGCACGCTCCAGCAGCATCGATTTTACGACACGCGTTCCGAAGTTCATGCAGCCGCTTGCAAAGAGAATTTTAACGCCGTACCCGAAGATCAACACGGCACAGTGCGTGGGCTGCGGCAAGTGCGCGGAAAGCTGTCCGCAGCACACCATAACGTTGCGGGAGCACAAGGCGCACATCGAGTACAGCAAGTGCATTCATTGCTTCTGCTGCCACGAAATGTGCCCGAAGCACGTCATCAATATCAAGCGGTTTTCACTGTTTGACCTATGAGGGAGGACTGAATATGAACACAGCCGAATGTAATGCGTATGCAAAAATCAACTTATCGCTCGATATTACCGGGCGGCGCGAGGACGGCTACCACACGGTCGACATGGTGATGCAATCTGTGTCTCTCTGCGACCGTGTGCGTGTGACGCTGAACGATACGGGGGAGGTTATACTCAAGTGCTCGAAGCCGCACATCCCGTGCGACGGGCGCAACACGGCATACAAGGCTGCGCAGTATTATTTTGACGCTACCGGTGTGCCGTTCGGCGCAGACATTTATATTGAAAAGCATATCCCGGATCAGGCGGGCATGGGCGGCGGCAGTGCGGATGCAGCAGCCGTGCTGAAATTATTGAATCATCTGTGCGCAGAAGCGGGGGAGGAGCCGCTCAATACGGCAGAGCTTTTGTATCTCGGTTTGCGCATCGGTGCAGATGTGCCGTTCTGCATTTTAAACGGCACATATCGCTGCCTTGGCATTGGTGAGCAGTTGCTGCCGCTGGCAGAGATACCGAAGTGTTACCTTGTCGTTGTGAAGCCGGACGTGGGCGTGAGCACGCCGGAAGCGTACCGTGCGTGCGATAACGTGCCGGACGGCGGCATGCGCTACACGCCGGGTATGGTGCGCGCGGTAGAACATCGCTCGATTGAGGAAATTGCAAACGCGCTCGGAAATCGGTTTGACGACGCGCTGCAAATCTCCGTTGTGCAGGAGATAAAAAAATATCTGTGCGAAAACGGGGCGTTAAATGCGTTGATGACCGGCAGCGGCTCCGCGGTTTTTGGAATTTTTTCTGAAAAAAGCTTGGCGGAAAATGCCGCAAAGCGTATGCCGAAGGCATTCGGCGCGTGTTTTTTGGCAGAGCCCGTAAACGGCTGAAAAGGCAAAAAAACCGCATAATTCCGCGCTTTTTTGCGCGTTTTAATTCTCAGTCGAAAAATAAATTTCAAATTTTTAAAGTTTTTTTTGAAAAAAGGGTTGACTTTTCCCGAATATCTGCTATAATAGACTACGTTGTCCGACGGAAACAAATGAAACGAAAGAAAGACAGCGAAACAGATAGCGGTATTGTGTAATGGTAGCACAGCAGACTCTGACTCTGTTTGTCTGGGTTCAAATCCTGGTACCGCTGCCAAAATGGCCTTGAGCATTCAAGGCTTATATCGAGGTGTGGCTCAGCTTGGTAGAGCGCTACGTTCGGGACGTAGAAGCCGGAGGTTCAAATCCTCTCACCTCGACCATGAAAGACTTTGCAGAAATGTGGAGTCTTTTTGTTTTATTCACAAAATAGCGGGTCATTGTAACGGGGAGGAAAAGGTATGCGTTATTTTGAAAAAGTGTTTGACGGACAGGTGCTCAAGTGGTGCGTGAACGGCGCGGAGCTAGGCGGCGGGAAGCCGACGCTGCTGTGTCTTGTCTCGAATGAGACGGAGGCGGAAAGCTGTTTAAGTAAACTCGAGCCGCATTGCGGAGAATCACAGGTAACTGCGTTGATTTTACCGGGCGGTATATTGCCCGAAACAGCGGTGCAGAGCTTGGTTTTTGAATGGCAGACGACGGGCATCATCGACAAATGTAAATTGTCGCTCACGGCATCGCAAAGCTGCGCGGACGCGGCGTGGCGGCTGATTTCGCATTTTTCGCATTGCTTTAGCGCGGCGGCGATTCTTGGCGGGCACGCAGACCCCTATGAAGTACGCGCGGCAAAATTCATGCCGCTGAAGGTGTATACATTCGCGGGTGAGGGCAATGTGCTCGCAGACGGCAAGGTGCTTGCAGACGCGGAAAAGCTTGTGATGAGCCTGCGCGTAACAGGCTCCGAAACGGTGGAGCGCATGGAGATCAACCCCGAAAACGCATGGGAAAATGTCTTTGCGGACGGGGGAATTGTTCGTTGGCTGCTAAAGCAGGATAGACGCACGCAGCTTGAAGTGACGTGGATAAAGCCCGGTTTTTGGCGGATAGATGACTACTTTACGGCGACGTGCTACCTCATTGAGGGCAGGGACAAGGCGCTTTTGATCGACACGGGCATGGGCGAGGGCAACCTGCTCGACACCGTGAAGAAGCTGACGCGGCTGCCGGTCGAGGTTGCGATTACGCACCCGCACCGCGACCACATGTTCCGCATCGACCGATTTGAAAAAGTATATCTGCACAAAAACGATGTGGAGAAGATCCGCGAAGACGAAAACTGCTTTGCGGCGGCGCTTTCCGACGGCGGCAAATACCCGCACCTTGTACCTATTGACGAGGGCAGCGTGATCGACCTCGGCGGCGGTGTGACGGTGGATGTGCTGAATCTCGGCGGGCACACGGAAAACTCCGTGGTGTTCGCGTGCGCACATTACAAGGCGCTTTTTACCGGCGACGCCATCGGCTCCGGGTATATCATTTTGATGATCTGCCCGGAAAAAGACATGTATAAGGTCTTGGAGAGCTACAAAAAGAACCTTGAGTGCTTCCTGCCGCGTGCGGAGGCGCTGCGCGATTATGCGTGGTTCGGCGGGCATTCCATTCAGGAAAACGGCTGCGACGAGCAGCACCAGCAGGATTACCTTGCGGGCAGGTCGGTCTACTACAACCCGCTGCGGCTCGAGATTGTGCAGGATATGGTAGTGCTGTGTGAAAAACTGATCACGGGAGAGATCAGCAAGGCTGATGTCATGTCGACGAACGAGCACTACTGCAATTATGGCAGTGCAGGCATGTATTTCAGATTCATTTAACACCCTAAAACGAGAAAAAGGCTTTGTCAGCATCAAATCGGTGCGCGGCAGAGCCTTTTAATTTTTTGCGTTACTTTTTGTTTTGGATGGGCTGCGCATTGAGGTTCTCGATGAAGCCGTCCGGCACAGAGGCGAGGACGGTCATGGTTTTGGTATTATAGATTTCATGCCGACATCAGAAATCTCGATGTATACGCGCCCGTCGGACAGCGGCTGGCGTGGCGTTAAAAACGTGCAGCAATTTATTGGGGACGAAATTTACAGCAGTTTCATATAATATGCGTTTGGCACTGGCGCGAAAGTATGTTATATGGTATAATACATATATAAACTTGAATTTGATGGGTGAGCAGAGGAAAACACTATGGGCATCAGCAAAAAGCTTGAAACGATTTATCACAACGGACAGCCGGACGGTATTCGCTCCATCCGCCGCAGTTTATCTACCATGACGACGTATGTGATACCGCGCCCACTGCTTTCCGAAGCGAAGAACATTACGGGCATCAACCGGCACGGCATTTATTATTTAATAAATGAGAGCGAAGACAATAGGATCGCGCAAATTTACATCGGTCAGACGCGCAACGGCATTTTGCGGCTGGACGACCACAATCGCTCGAAAGATTTTTGGAACAAAGCCATCATGTTTTTGGCGGAGAGCAAGACCTTTACGCTGGATATGATCAGCGGGCTTGAAAAATACGCGATCATCAAAGCGCAGGAATCCAAGCGCTACACGGTGGAAAACAGTGTTATGCCGAAATATGAGATCGACGAATATGACCTTGCCACTGTGGAGGAAGTCTACGATGAAATTCAGTTCATCATGGCGACGCTGGGCTATAAAATGAACGATGCAAAAGCGGTGCAGAGCGAAGAAACGGTTTTACATACAACACGCAATGGCATAGAAGCGTTTGGCGTGTATGACGGCGAGCGGTTCGAGGTGCTGGAGGGCTCGCGTATCGGGCGCACGGAATATAAAAGCCTTTCACCGGCCATTGCGCGCCAGAGACGATCAGCTCTGAAAAACGGAGACGTGACCGATGTAAACAGCGAATATGTGCTGAACAAATCGATGTCGTTTTCGTCGCCGAGCTCGGCCGCTATGTTCGTCCTCGGTGCAAGTGCAAACGGTTGGGCGGAATGGAAAAGTAAGGATGGCAAGACGCTGGATAAGCTTTTCAGAAAGTAAATACGAAAATAAGAGCGCAGGCGCACGAAAACGGCGTATCTGCGCTTTGCTCATTTTGCTAAGTGCTTTGCGGGGCGTTTTTTCTTTAGGAACATTTCGGTTAATATGACCGTACCGGTCTGCTCGATTTGCTTGCGGTGCTGCCCGTTGAAGCCGAAGCGGAAGATGTGCCCGAAGAAGCCGCACCGCTTGACAACTAAGACAATAATGCCGATTTATAAATCTTTAAAACAGTATAAATTGCGTATGTTCTGCGTGCTGTCATCATAGCACATGAAAGTTTGCCTGTTAATATACTTTATTGAAAATAAGTATTGACTTGTAATTTAACTTACTGTAGACTATTATTCGATAGGGGGTATCTCCACTATGGCTATCGATACCATGAAAAAGGGCTCCATAGAAATGCTCACGCTGTTTTTGCTGTGTGAAGAAGACGCATACGGTTATCAGCTTGTGCAGAAGATCAAGGAGCGAAGCAAAGGTTTCATTACAGTGCAGGAGGGGTCTTTTTATCCGCTTCTGTACCGCTTGGCGGATGATGGGTACATCACCGGCGAGGAGGTCGTAACGCGCATGAGCACGGGGCGTTCCCGCATGCGTGTGATTTATCATGTTGAAAACGCCGGGCGGGAACGGTTGCTATCTTTAAAAAAAGACTATGAAACCGTTCAGCAGGGTATCCATATTATTCTTGATTCTTAATTTGCTTACAAGTTTTCACTCAAATCCCATAGAAAAGCAGCTGCTCTTTTTAACAAGGAGCAGCTGCTTTTTTGTGGGGAAAGACCACTCCGAAATCCACCGCATAATGGCGGCGTAGGTTTCGGAAATGTGAGCGCGCACGGCGGCTTCTGTTCACACTGGAAAATGAAACGGAAATATGGTAAAATAGCGGTACAGTCAAAATGAAGATAGGGGAACAAAAATGACAAAAATCTTATTTATTTGCCACGGGAATATCTGCCGCAGCCCGATGGCGGAGTTTGTGATGAAAGACCTTGCGGCAAAAGCGGGGAAAAGAGGCGCATTTGAGATTGCTTCGGCGGCGGTGAGCCGAGAGGAACTCGGCAACCCGGTGTATCCGCCCGCAAAGCGCAAGCTTTTGGAACACGGCATTCGCTGCGACGGCCATGCGGCGCGCCAGATGACGCGTGCGGATTATGATAAATTCGACTACATCATCGGCATGGACAGTTCCAATCTGCGCGGCATGCAGCGTATTTGCGGAGGTGACCCGGAGCATAAATTCTCTTTGCTGATGGAGCACACCAATCGTCCCGGCGACGTGGCTGACCCGTGGTACACCGGCGATTTTGAAGCGACCTGGCGCGATGTTTATGAAGGCTGCACTGCGCTTTTGAAGGAAATTTCGGGATGAACGGAAAAAGCACAAGGAAGTGGAGTATTGAAGTAAACGGCAGAATTTTCACAGCTGACGCGATGTGACCTCCGTGAGGAAGAACTGCTATTTAGTTTGTATAATTCTATCTCGTCCAGTATTTGCGGTCGAGCGTGCGGTAGCGCACGGCCTCGGCAGCATGGCGCGCTTCGATGTCGCGGCTGTTATCGAGGTCGGCGATGGTGCGCGAAACCTTTAGCACACGGTCGTAGGCGCGGGCGGAAAGCCCGAATTTTTCAAATGCGTTTTTCAGCAGGGCATCGGCAGCAGGCGCGGTGCGGCAGACTTCATGCAGCATTTCCGGCGGAATCTGTGCATTGCAGGTGATGCCGGTGTTCGCAAAACGCTTGTTTTGAATATCCCGTGCGGCATCCACACGCGCTTTGATGGACGCGGAGCTTTCCTCCTTTGCGGTGTTCGAGAGGTCGCGAAAATCGACCGGCGGCACTTCAATGTGCAGGTCGATACGGTCGAGCAGTGGCCCGGAAACACGGCCGAGGTACCGCGCCACGGCGGTCTCCGAGCAGGTGCACGGGCGTGTGGGGTGACCGTAATAGCCGCATGGGCAGGGGTTCATGGCGGCGACGAGCATAAATTTACACGGGAAAGAGACCGTGCCGTTCACGCGCGAGACGGTCACAACACCGTCCTCAAGCGGCTGGCGCAGCGTCTCCATGGAGCTGCGCGAAAACTCCGGCAGCTCATCCAAAAACAGCACGCCCGACAGACGCGGCGTTAGCTACTAATCGGCAAAAGGATTTATGTACGCGCTTATCCAGAAACAGGTACTTCACCCCGTTGTCTATCATAGCCACCCCTTTAACCCCGCTATTCACCCCGTTATAGATTATTCACCCCGTAACTCCGTAAGTTCGTTGACAAAAAAAGAGCAAGGTAAAATGTATTGATTTTTCCTTGCTCCAATCTCCTCAAAGAATGAGTTTTTTCTATTATAATGTATTCGGAGTAAAATTTCAATCGGCCTGACGTAATATGCCTCATACTTTTTTGCAAAGAATACCGATGGCAGTTTCCCGCCATCGGCTCTCTTTTCATAAGAGATTATTTCTTTGCCACCCCGCCGCTGCGGAATGGCGGCATCTCTCTGGCCGCCGTCAGGTCAAAGACCACAGCTTTTGCATCGGCAAAGATAACTCCATCCATCTCATAACGCATGGTATCTTTCCACGAATCCTGCATAAGCCGCCGCAAGGCATGACGAATGGTGTTGCAAGTGCTGCTATAACCAGCCGCTTGCGTGTTCTTGGTAAATTTCATGGCGCGGGCATCACTTTCCTTGCACACCTGTAAGGCAAAAGCCTTGTTATCCGCATCGAGCAGTGGTTTCACAAATTCAGGATTGCCAAGCGCATCCAGCGTTTTGGGATTGAATGAAATGCCGTTCAGATTGACGGTCATCTGGGGAGATACCCCTGCGGATACATCGATCACAGTGAAGTTGTACTTTGAAAAATCTTTAAACATAGTTACTTTCCTTTCCGGCTGTTCTTGGCCAGCCAATCAAATAATTTGTCTACATCCGATGTGCGCCAGCGGGTATCCAGCACGACATACCCTTTAAGACGCCCATTTTTGATGCGTGTAACACGGAATTTTTCTTCAATGGGTTTCTGTTTTGCATTGCTTCTTCGCCGTGGCTGCTGGAGCAGGGTTTGAACCTGCATCCAATCTTCACGGGAAACAATTGCCGGGTGGTTGTTGGTTAGCCTGTACTGAGGCTTCTGCCCACGGTTACGCACGGATTTGTGCGAGAAGCAGTCAACCGTGTAGGTTTTCTGCATCAGCACGTCACCGCAGTATTTCTCATTTCGCAGCATATTTCTTACCGTACCGCTGCTCCAGATTTCTTTTCCTTTTACCGTGGGGATTTTTGCTTCAGTCAGGCTTTCAGCAATTTCTCGGACAGACTGTCCTTCAAGAAAGCTGTTGAATATGTACCGGACAACTTCGGCTTCTTCTTCTACAATAACCAGTTTGCCGAACTTGTCCTTGTCATACCCAAGCAGATAGGTAGTAGACACAATAGGGATACCGTTCTTGAAACGTTCAATCACCGACCATGTGATGGCGGCGCTTTTCGCCTCTGACTCTCCCTGAGCGACAAGACTCATTACACCGAGCGTGAATTCGTTTTTTGCTTCCACCGTGTTAAGAGAAACATCCTCGAAATACACGCCTACAGGTGGATTCAAAGCCTTTAGCTCCCGAACTACCCGCAAGCAGTCCATCGTGTTTCTGGCAAAGCGGCTGACGCTTTTGGTGAGGATAAGATCGATTTTCCCATCCCGACAGTCCTGAATCATCTTCTGGAACTGTGGTCTCCGTTTCATGTTCGTTCCGGACTTGCCCTCATCTGCGTATATGCCGACATCTTCCCAACGGTCATTCGCCGCAATCATCTGCTGGAAATGCTGAATCTGAAGCTCAAAACTCCCAGCCTGTGCGTCTTCCAATGTACTAACCCGGCAATATGCCGCCACTCGCATTTTAGGCTTATCCGATGAATCGGAAACAATGGTAGCAGGAATAAACTCCACATCGCGCCTGTCCTCAAAAGCGGAGCGGATACGTTCCTTCTCTCGTTCACGCTTTTTCTCAGCTTTCGCCGCCTTGTTCCACTTTCCTGTCTGCTGCACTTGCATCTTCTTTGGCATCACTCTCACCTCCATTCTGCGCTGAAAATAGGCCCAGCATTTTATTGCGGGCCTTTATAGCATACTATAAAAAGGATGAACATTCATCCAAATAGAATGAGTTTCACGCCTGTTCAGAGTCAGAAGCTGGGTTTTTTCTTTAATCCTCAATTTCAATTCCAAGTTCCGTCCCATCTAAGAAATAGAAGTTTATGACACCCAGCGGTTCTATTACGCAATGGTCAAGTGTCCTACTTACCAGCGAAAAGTCGATCTCCCGAAGCAGCTCTGTGTTCTTCGTCAGCTGTATAAACTGCTTTGCCCTGAATGCCGCCAAAACATCCTCACCCCGCAGCTGTTCCTGCCAACCTGTGAGAAAATCCTCCCGATTTTCCAGAATGGCGTTCCAAGCCATTAGGAATGCACGATGTAAGTCTTTCTCGTAGATCGTACCGCTGGAGCATCCTTTTTTACCTTTTTCCTGATATCGTTTCCCGCACATCCAGACTTTCACAGGGCCGTTCAGACGGCTCAATGTTCTGCGCCAGAATACATTTCCGCACGTCCCGCAAAAGACTTTATTTGAGAAAGGTTGTGTATCCGTATAGCGTCCCATTGTTCGCAGGCCGTGCCGCTGTAGGTACTCCCGGCGTCTGGCAATTTCCATCTGAACCGCAGTCCAGAAATCCTTATCTATAATCGCCTCATGATCGTCCTTTACATAGTACTGTTCTAACTGCCCTTCGTTTTTTACCATTTTCTTTGTAAGAAAATCCGCTGTGAAGGTCTTTTGCAGGATGGCATCGCCCATGTGCTTTTCATTCTGCAGGATTCCCATAATCGTTGAGGTAGACCACTTCGGCTCACCAGAACAGCCGGGAACGCCTCTTTCATTCAGCTTTCTGGCAATCACATCTGGATTCGTGCCATCCATGTAGGATTGGAAAATCCAGCGTACTATTTTCGCCTGTTCAGGGTTTATCACCAGTTTTCCATCTTCGTCCTTATCGTAACCATAGAAACGGTTCGCATTTAAATGCAAGACTCCCTGTTTGAACAGGGAGCGGATACCCCATTGACAGTTCTCGGAAATGGAGCGGCTTTCGTCCTGCGCAAGGGATGACAAGATGGTAAAAAGCAACTCGCCTGTGCTGTCCATCGTATTAATGTTTTCCTTTTCAAAAATCACACCGATTCCCAATTCTTTCAGTTTGCGGGAATAGTTCAGACAATCCTGCGTGTTTCTGGCGAAGCGGCTGATTGACTTCGTAATGATCAGGTCGATCTTCCCGGCTTCGCAGTCCCGTATCATACGATTAAACTCATCGCGCCGCTTTGTAGATGTGCCGGAAATACCTTCATCTGCATAAATCCCCGCCAGTTCATACTGCGGATTGCGTGTAATGAATTCCGTATAATAAGCCACCTGATTTTCAAAACTGTTCAGCTGCTCATCCTGTTCCGTTGAAACACGGCAGTAAGCAGCTACCCTTATAAGTTGGCCGATAGATACGGAACGGTTTCTTAATTCCTGCCGAGCAGGGATGTGAACGATTTCTCTTGCCATAGTTTTCCGTCCTTTCCTTATAAAATAGAATACGGGCAATCCGGCGAGGCTTCATATTCCTCTTTCGGATAACCCGTAAAATGCTTCATACCATATTCATCTGTGTAACAGACCACTGTGGTCGGCTCTGTAATCTCACCCCAGCTATTTGCTACTGAGGCAGGCAGCCACACCCCTTTGCAGGTTGAGGCTCCCACTTTAATATTTGTTTTGCAGGCCCAATACTCCCGCTCATCTTTACTCCATTTGTGCAAGAGCTTTTCGCCGCATAATGGGCAAAAGAGCTTCCCGGAAAGAGGATACGTTGAATGGCTGTTATGGGGAACAGCAGGTTTCTTTTTTTCTCTGAGCAGATGCTCAGATCTACTCTGCAATATTTCCTGTACCTCATCCCAAACCTCCGGGGAAACAATCGCAGGATGGTTATCTGTGATATACCATTGATCCATCTGTCCTTCGTTCTTATGCCGAACCCGTTTACTATCCAGATATGTTTTTTGAAGGACAAGATCGCCCTTATATGCTGGATTGTGTAAAATCCGCGATACCCCTGTATCGTTCCAAGTTTTACCCGTGCAATTGGTTATGCCATTCTTATTGAGATAGGCTTTTATCTTTCCCGTCCAGAGTCCCTTATGAGCAAGGCTGAAAATCAGCCGTACCGTCTCGGCTTCGCTTTCTACGATGCGGATAACACCATCGTCATCCGCTGTAAATCCGAAAGTGCGCTCCAACCCGGAGGCGGGTATTCCAGCAGCGAATTTTCGCCTGTAGGTCAGCCGAGCATTATCTGACGCACCTTCGCTTTCTGCCTGTGCGAAAGCCGCCAGAATGGTGAGCATCAACTCTCCGGCTCCAGACAACGTATTTATGTTCTGAAGCTGAAAGAAAATGCCGATGCCCATGCTTTTCAATTCCCGTGAGAACTTCAGCACAGTTTCGGTATTCCGTGCAAACCGTGATACGCTCTTTACCACAATCAAATCGATCTTACCCGCCCGCGCATCAGCAATCATCCGCTGGAAACCCGGACGTTCTTCCTTAAACCCGGATATGCCCTGATCTGAATAAATTCCAGCAAATTCCCAGTCAGGATTGCTCTGGATAAAGTCACGAAAGTAAACTGTCTGATTATCCAATGAATCTTCCTGTTCCAAGCTGTCTGTGGATACGCGCACATACCCGCATACTTTTTTCTTGTTCAGTTCTAAGGCTTTCTGCGGCTTAATAACCTTTACCCGCATTGGTTTTCCTCCTCTCTTTTAGGGTAGTGCTATATTCGCTCTACTTAGGCGATTAGTCAAGCAATATCCCGCTATTTCTCGATGAATATTTGAGTGTAAAAAAGGAGGCCCGGCAGCGTGGCCACCGGGCAATCATCCTTATATTTTTTTCGCATAATCCAGCGAGATCCAGCCAGCGCCGGACTTCAATTTGCCCCAACCTTTCGTACTGCCCTGACCGCTTGCCTCATCCACAATGGTAAAGACACCCTTACCCGTGAACTTTCCGGTCTTGCTGTAATTTGTTCCGGGGCCTGTGCGAATATTGAGATCGGTAACAGTCACCTGCACTTTGTAGGGAGTTTTGCTGTTCCCACCAGTCGCGGCGGCTGTTTTCTTTCCGGTATAAACCTTATTCCCGCTCTCATCGAACACGGAATAGCCAGCATTGCTGTCCGCGCAGTTCTTCGCATTTGCCAAGATGCTGAAAGCGCCCTTCTGCGTTTTGGCATCTGCCCAGCTTTTACGCACTCGATAAAGCGTGCTTCCGGTTTTAGATGAAGATGGAGTAGAGCCGAGATTCGCCGTAACCTTTGAGGCCAGATCTCCGAGCCTTGCATAGAGCCAATCCCCCGGACAGGACTTATTGGCAAACCAGCGATGGACGGTCAGCACCATCTCATCTGACTTTGGACTGTAATTCAAAGTTTTTGTTTTATCAGCAAGCCAGAGCAGTTTTTTCTTCCCGTTGCGTTTGCAGATGTCCGTGCAGAGCTTTACCAGCGACTCATACACAGCGGAATTCATAGCGTAAGGCGCATTCAAGTCGCTGGCGCACTCGATGGTAACTGCACGCTGGTCATTGGCATTGGATGAAGAACACCATGAACGGTTTTTCTCTTCAACGCAAAGGGAAACTTTTCCGTCTTTGCCGATTCCGTAGTTGCAGCTTGCCTCCCTTGAGGGACTTGTAAAGCACCCACAGATGCTTTCCGCTGTAAGCTGGCCGACCACGCAGTGCGGCGTGATCCGGTCAATGCTGTGCGTTCTTAAGCCCGAATGATTCGGACTGAGTTTGGTGTAAGAAACAAGTGAACTGTTTGTGTATCCCATATTAGTTTTCCTCCTTTTCCGCTCTGTCGTGGAGCTGCTCTAAAACGGTTTTTACCTTTGCCGGGATGGGAAGGCCGAGATGTCCGGCGTTTTCCAAAAGGCTCACGCCTTCATTGGAGATGTAGAAAAAGATGACCGCTGTGCGCAGGACGCTGCCCGTGCCGATGACGTGCAGGTCGAGGATGTTGGCCACCCCTACCAGCAGGAAGATCAGCACTTTCCGGCAGATGCCCTTAAACCCCACGGCGCTGGACAGCTTCTTGTCCGTGATAGCACACATGACGCCCGTCACGTAATCGATCACCACAAAAGCAAGCAGCGCGTAAAGCAGGCCATCGCAGCCGCCAAGAAAGTAGCCGAGCCAGCCGCCTATACCAGCAAAGACGAGTTGAATGGTGTTCCAAAATTCCTTCATAAAACGTTCCTCCTTTAGATTTTTTGGTATGAAAAAAGCAGCTTCCCCGAAGAGAAACCGCTTGATTCCAAGAAATAATGTATTGTTATGCTGTCCGTTTCCACATATAGCAGGTGATATACGGCTGCAAGTTGCTGTGCGAACTGCCTCCGCCAGCCGCCGCTGTAGAACCGGAAACTGTGTGAGTATGCCCGGATGCTGAAGTAGTAGCCTTATTCGTCACAGCCGTGTATCCGCTGGTGGCATCTACGATGACTCTATTGCCACCTCCGTCAACACCCCATGCCGCTTTCTGGTTCTGCAGATTATGGCTGTGGCTGCCGCCGCTTGCTGTTGCCAGCGTGCCTTTGGCATGGCTGTGACTGGGTATCTGCGATAAGGACAGCGTAACGGTTGAAGCGCCGCCCGTCTTTTCCACAGTGTTAAAGTTTGTATCCGAGGTATTCACGCCAACCGGGACGCGCCCGGTTCCCCAAGCCACCCACGTCCCTCCGAAGTAGGTGGAGGGATTGGTGTTTTTCACGCTCATATAGATACTGCCAACCGGATAGATGCTGGAAGCGAGGGACTGAATATAGTCCTTCAGCAGTTTCCCATACACCCTGACATCCCAATCTTCAGCCACCTCAAAGGTCTTATCCTTTTCAGATACCTTGCCCACAGCCACGCCTTTGCCGCCCTGCTTAAAATCCATGACCACAGCGGCTGTAGAAACGATATCCTGAATCGAGATCGAAGTAAAAGCATCTGTGAGCGTATATTTGATGTCATAGGATGTTTCGGTTGAAATCGCATTACCACCGAACGTGAATGCAGTTCCAGAGCTAAAAGATGCGCTGGCATTTGTCCATGCGCTTTCTGAAACTTTTTTGTAGTAGGTGGTTCGGGTGACCGTGTTCTTGCTGCTGCAGGATGAATAAGTATAAGAAACAAGTCCCCGGATATACGTTCCGTCATCATTTACCGTTCCGTTGCTTAAGCATCGCTGTGAAAGGTAGCTGCTGAACGAAGGCGGGGAATACGCGACCACAGTAATGCTCACGGTTGCCGCCGCAGAAACCCTGCCTCTGGAATCCGTCACCGTAGCGGTAAATGTAATCGTTCCGCTGCTGTTAAGAAAACCTGTAGTAAAGCTGGAAGCCGTACTGGTGAAACCGCCGCCCGTAATGGAATAGGAAGAGATGGTAGAACCATAACTTCCCGCCGCTCCGTTAATCGTCAGCTTCACCTTTGATTTCGTCTGCACGTAGATGCCCCACGAACTTGGCACCGTCCCATCTACCCTTGCGGCAGAAAGGCTGGAAATTGTAGGCTTGACCGATGTAGGGACGGTCAGAGTCAGCATACAGGTCTTGCTGCCGATGCTGGTGCTGCCGTTATAGGTGGTGCAGGTGATGGTGCAGGTACCGCTTACCGCTTTCGGGATCTGGCTGGCAAGGGACAGCGGAGGCGTCCATGAAACTGAAGTCGCTGCCGTTTTCGTGGCAATCGTCCCGCTTGTGCTGCCGAAACTGTAGGTCAGCGTATGCGTAAAGGATGAAGACGCACGGCTGATGTTCACTGTAGTTGCCGATCCCATCGTTGCATTGGAGGCGGAAACACTGGACGCCCTTGCAATAGAATCCAGCGTGATGGTCGCGCTGGCGGTGATGGACGTATAATAGGTGCCGCTCAGTGTGGCACGGATATAGAAAACCGCACTGATCGTCAGGCTTTTGGTTCCGTCACTGTTATGGCTCACCGTCTGCGTTGCACTCCCCAGCAGGTGTGTCCCTGTGCTGCTGATAGCAGGAGACGCATAGGTGTGGGACGTCCCGTTTATGGTGATCGTATTATCAGAGCGTCCGCTTATGCTCAAAGTCCACGGCGATTCATTCACGAGATAGGCTTTTGCGGTTATGGTGCTTGTATTAGCGGAAACATTCTTTGACTGTATCCAGTCCACTCGCAGCACATAATGCCCGCTGTGGATGGAACCGGAAAAACTGCCGCTGGATGCCATTGCGTGCCGCCCCCTTTCTTAAAATCAGCCAGTCGGCCCTCGCCATTTGATGGAGAGGTTCCCGTTGGCTCTTGGGATAAAATCAAACCACCCCCGGCTCTCATTGCCGAGGGACAGCTTGTTCCGTATTTCCGCATTGGTTATTACAAGGCTCTGGTTGGAAATGTAGGCGATTTTCTGGCCGTTTTCCTTAAACGCAAGTTCCTCATTGGATAACTCTGCTGTGAACGCATTCCCGACCTTACCAAGTTCAATCAGCGCGCCCTTAAACCGGATATATTCTTCCAGCAGCGTCTGGTTTGCGGAAACGTTATTAATGATCTCATTCGTGATCGCGGTAAAATCCATACGGATCTCGCTGCTGCTCTGTGTGATGCTGGCCTGAAAATCCTGCTGGATGCTCTCAAGCTCCGACTTGGAGAGATAAGTTTCCCGGACGGAACTCTGTATCTGTTCGGACGTCTTGGTGATCTCCGAATAGCACTCGCGCACATTGACTTTCAAAGCCTCAATATCATCCAGAGCGCCTTCATACGCCTGTACGTTCTGGAAGGTGTGCTGGCAGATCGTCAAAAGGGCCATAGCCACACCCCCTTAATTCGAGACATCACACTGCAGCGTAGCGATACTGTCAATATCCTCTGCGGAAAGGTAGATGACTTTTCCGGTCTTGCCGAATTCAACTTCATTCCCATCCTTATCCTGCTTGTACCATGTGTAAGTCAGGCTTTGCTTTTCAGTGGCAGCCGCCCAAGCCTCGCCATTGTATTTCATCAACGTGACTGTTTTCGCTGTGTGGTCGATCTTATACCAAAGAGTGCCGTTCACAGGAGCGGAGGGAGCAGTCTCGCTGATACCGCCGAGCAGGGCGTCAACCTCTTTCTGGTTCGTCCGAACGATAACGTAGGGAACCACACCGCCGAGGTTGTTTTTCACCGTGAAACCGCCGATGGAGAGCATCTCCGAAACATAGGGATCGGATTTGTCCTCAACCGTTATCACGTCCACATAGGATTTCCCGCCGTAGGTCATGGTGCATCGGTAAGACTGGATATTCACGATCTCCGTGCCGGAAACGGTCAGGGTATCGGAAGTCCCGCCGCTGATGGCCTGCCACTTGCCGCCCGTGTATTTTTCCCACTTATACGTTACGCCAGTGGTAATCGCTGTGGAACCACTGTAAGCGGACGTGGCCAGCACGAGGGAACCGGACTGGTTCAGGACTACAGTGCCGTTGGGAGCATATACGGAAAAAACTACCGCGCTTACTCCATTGTTCCCACGGTTCGATTTAGACCACGAAAACTGTTTTACAACGCTTTTCCCGGAAATGGTGAAGGTCAGGTCAATCGTCCCATTCATGACAGACGCGCCGCCGAGCGTAGCGTTTGCGGCAAAGGTCAGCACAACAGATCCAGCGGCAGATGCCGTGGCCGCCGTATTGGATTTTTCAGTCACCCCGGTTGGCAGTGTTCCCACTTTGCAGGTACAGGCGGTCTGCGTAATGCCGATGTACCCGGTAAAGGGAATGGTAACATCCAGTGCGGTCTGCACCTTTCCGTCAGTGGTACAGGCGATGGACTGAGCCTCATTTCCGAGGATAACCGAAAGGCCGCCGGAACCGGTCTGACCGGGCTTGCCCTGTTCGCCGTCATACATTTTGGTGATGGTAATGGTGTCAAAGACATCCGCATCATCCGTCACCAGCTTGATCTGCGCCACATTGTTGAAGAATACCGAGTGTTCCGGCTTTATCACCAGTGTGCCGCCTGTGATACTTGTGTTGTCCGCCGTGGTCGGATAATCCTTCCATTCGCTGGAACTGTTCAGATACTGCCACTTGCTCACGGTTACGCCCTGTACCTGCGCGGTCAGGGTAGCCTGGGCCGCGCCTACCAGTGCGGAGGAAGCATTGTACTTGAACACATAGGTGTCCGCTGTCACATATGCCAGCCTGGCGTTCTGCGCATTCCTTACCAGCGTATAAGTGATATCCGATGAGATGTTGACCGTATTTTTGGTTTCGGAATCGTAGTAGCTGATATAGCAGATGTAGGTCAGCATACCTGCGGAAGACTCAGCCAGCTTATTCTTGCTGACCGTGAGGATTCCTTTAGAAACGGTTTCACCTGTCGAAAGAGCCGCTTCCGCACCCGTCCCGTCTTTGCGCTTCCATGTAATCGTCAATCCGGCGGCTTCCAAGTCCAGATTGGTCTGATCCAGAAAGACGACCGGAGTCAGCTTCAGATTTGTAGTTTCCCAGCTTGGCGCATAGACGTGGGGAAGCGCATTCGGATCTTCGCTCTGCGTCTTTGGCAGGTTCGATGTGATATAGGCCGACAGCTTCCGCTGGTCGGTAATGTCCACGAAAGTCTGCTGGCTGGATGTTAAGATTGTCGGCATGGTAATTCTCCCTTCCTTCAAATGGTCACTTCACAGAAAAAGGACGCGTTATCCAGCACGTCCTCGGTTGATATGGTGATCGTCTTTTTCCCTTTATGCAGCCCGTCCCAATCGGCGTCCGCCTCGGTATTCCCGGATTTCCTGTGCCAGCAGAAAGCGGAATCCGGCAAATCCGCTGTGATGTCCTTATCCCACGAAAACACACGGCAGGAAAGTTTGCTCCTCTGGCCCTTGTCCCGGAAGATGCTCATGCCCTCCATGACAAGATCCGTCCGGTACATTTTGGATTCCGTGATGCTCTCCACCTTGCCGTAGATACCCTCCAGCTTTTCCGTCTGTTGCTCAAGGCTATTTAAGTTCCGGTTCTGCTTTGCGGACAGGGAAGTCAGCTTTATGCCGCTGGCCCCGATGGTTATGGTGTTCCCGGAGGGATTTAAGTAATCCCTCGTGCGCTGGATGCACAGATACCTGCCTTCAATGCCATGCGGCGGGGAGGAGCAGTACACATACTGTCTGGCGTGAATATCCGCGATGTCCGCGCCTGTATCCGACTCATCCACGATGGTTAGTTCCATGCTGGTGATTCCCTTTGCCAGTTCCACAATCCGGGCCTGCGCTTTCCGCAGGAGGTTTCCGGGAAGCGTCACATCGTCCCAAACCTCTGTAGCCCAGATCCACCCGGCTTCTTCTACGGCAGCTTCATCAAAAACATAATTTCTCCCGCCATTGACAGAGGTTATGTCCACACGTTCATCCGTCTCCACTTCATTCCCCTCGTCATCCGTAGATGTTATTTTCGCGCCGAGGGGAATCAGCGCGGTTACCCGTTCCGTATAATCGCAGGTGATCTTCACATCGGTTAGGTTCTTCCCAAACTCCACCTTCTGGAGGGACGCCTCCGTAAAATCCTCCAGATAATCCAGCACCTTGCCATCCGCCGTGTACCGGAGCCGGAGGTAGCCGCCGTGTGTATTGATGAGCTTTTCCCGAATCGCATCCAGCGTCTGGGAATAGCTGGAGCAGCTGTAGGAAACATAGTCGTTATTATCGACTACAGTCACTTCACCCACAGTAAACTGCTTCTGTTTTTCCACGCATTTGTTATGCTCCGCGATAAAGTGTTCCAGCAGCCCCCGGAGGCTCCCTTTGTAACTGTATGGCGGCTGCTGGCTGTCTTTTAAGTATGCCAGCGCGGATTCGCATGTCCATGTGTGGGTGTTATAAAAGTCCGTCCCCTCATCCAGCGCCCTGCCTTCAAACACCGTCTCACTTCCTTTTTTGCAGACGATCACCGAAGAGAGCGGAATAATGGAGGACAGGTATGGATGGTTATATGGCGCGGAGAGCGTCAGGCTGTCGATGTTCTCCGCGTCTTCCTCCACCTTTGCCTCGGTGACCGCCAGCCTGGAAAGCTGCGGATGGTAGAATAATGTACCGTCCACATAGATTCGAAATAGCCTCATAACCTCCCCTCCCGGTACCGGAATGTCACTGTCCCGGAGCCTTTTACTGAAATGGTATTGCGTCCAGACCCAAGTTCCATCTCCGGGAATTCCCATGTGCCGGAACTGACGGTTTTCTGAAACGTATCGCTGCCGACCTGCCAGCTTAAGTCCGTATCTTCCGTGGCCGTGACACGGGGAACGACAGGCATATAGTCATTATCCAGATACACCGTACCGCCGCCCGTCACCGTTACAACGGTTTCTTCAGCGTGATAGCGATAGGCGTCCCCATCAGAGCAGCTAATTGTAAGCTGCCCTTTTGCAGTTAGCGGATCATAGGACGGGGACATCTCCAAAGTCCCTATGGCATACAGCCCGGTATCTTCGCTGCATACCACCTTCGTGAGCATTCCGGCAAACTGGTTGACTACCGCATCCACCTTCTCGTTAAACTGCGTCCGTGTCCCCAGCATAGACAGGACAATTTCAAATTCCCTCGGCTGGTAGGATACGCGCCCCAGCGCTTCCGTATATCGGATAGGTGAATTCCTGCCCGGTACCACAATCGTGTTCGTCTGAGACTGCGGAGTAGGGAAATTAATGCTCTCCCGGAGCCAGCCGAGGCCGGACATCCAAAAGTCATTCAGTTTTATATCCGGCCTCATAAGCTCAACCTCCTGTTCAGTTTCTGCAGCTGTCCCAACTGGCTGTCGATAACGGGAAGCAGATGCCCCACAAGCGTCCCGTCTTCCAGATAGATGCCCTTGCTGCTGTTATCCGCGATAATGGAAAGGTATTTTTCCATTGAACTTGTGTTCAGTCTGCTGTCAAGCATAGCGGATAACTGGTTATAGAAATTCTTCAGCGGCAGGATCGCCTCCGCTCCGGCCTCACCGCCAGCCATGATAGAGCTTCCGTTCATCCCAAACATGGTCGGCTTGGTCATGATGCCGCCTTCCTTATACCAGTCAATCGACAGGTGCGGAATGCTCGGCGGCGCAAGCGAGAGCTTACCAGTGATCTTAAAATGCGGCAGCTTGATGTGTGGCAGGGACAGCTTCATGCCGGAAAAGAAACCTGTAATCTTATCCACAATCCCTTTGATGGTGTTCTTCGCCGCCTCAATGGGTTTTGTAATGGCATTCTTTATCCCATTCCAGACATTTGTTGCTGTGGTTTTGATGCCGTTGAACACGGAAGTTACCGTACTCTTTACGGCATTAAACACAGAGGATACCTTGTTCTTGATCCCGTCCACCACGGTTGTAATGGCAGTTTTTATTCCGTTCCAGACCGTGGACGCTACAGATTTTATGGCATTGAACACTGTGCTGACGGTATTCTTGATGCCGTTGACCACAGATGAAACCTTTGTGCTGATAGCTGTCCAGACCGTGGAGATCACATTTTTGATGGTTCCCATCACGGAGGAGATCACTCCGGATACGGCATTGATAACAGTCGAAACCGTATTCTTGATGGCATCCCAGACGCTGGTGATGATATCCCGGCAGTTTTCCCAGATGAAACGGAATGGCAATGTGATAATATCCCAAGCCGCGCTTAAGATAGAGCCGATAAACTGTATCCCAAAGCTGACCACATTTTTGATCGTCTCCCAGATACCCGTGAAGAAGGACACGATCCCATTCCAGATATTTTCAAAGAACGTCTTGATACCTGTCCATACTTCATTCCAGCTGGTGCCGAACCAGCCGAGGATGGTATCGGCAATACCCCGGATCATATTGATCGCGGCGCTGAAAATACCCGTGATACCATTCCAAATGCCTGAGAAAATTCCTTTGACTCCATCCCACAGCTGACTCCAATTTCCGGTAAAAAGGCCGATAAATACATCCAGAATGCCCGTGATGACGTCAAACACCGTACCGAGGATTGAGGATATCGCTGAAAAGGCTCCCTCAAATACCGGAGCCAGCAGGTTGCAGAATCCATCCCAGATGGCTTTCAGCACATCCACGATATTCTCAAAATCAAATCCCAGCGCGTTCAGACGGTCAACGATACCCTGCGTGAAAGCCTGAAACTTCGACACGATCCCATCCCAGATCGCCGTAATCGCCGCCCGGAATTCCTCATTGGTATCCCAGAGATGCTTGAAAGCCGCCACCAGCGTTGCGATAACCGCCACGACTGCCAGCACAGGCCCGGCTACCGCGCCGATTGCGCTGCCAAGTCCGGTAATGGAACCGCTGCTTCCGGCTATCTTTACGCCCAGCTTTCCGACTACCTTCGCCAAAGAAGAAAAGCCTTTCATGGCGCTGCCGATTGTAGATATAGTTTTTCCCAGCATGAGCAGCACAGGCCCAATAGCCGCCGCGATCAAGCCGAACTTTACAATGGCCTGCTGCTGTTCCGGCGTCAGGGCATTAAACTTATCCGTAAGTCTCTGCAGGAAGTCCACGACCTTCTGAATGACCGGAGCCAACGCCTGACCGAGCGAATACACCAGTACGTCTATGGATGATTTCAGCTTTTCGAGAGAGCCGCCGAATCCGCTCATCATAGCGTTGGACATTTCCTCTGTTGTGCCGGAGCAGTTCAGCAGCGCATCGTTCAGTTCGTTTACATCGCCCGGAGCCGTATTGATCAGCGCCAGCCACGGAGCCATCTGGTTTTTTCCAAAGATAGCGGATGCCGCAGCGATCTGCTCGGATTCGGACAGCTTGGCAAAGGCGTCATGCAACTCTTTCTGAATGGTCACGGAGTCTTTCATGGAACCATCCGCATTGGTTACGGATATGCCAAGCTGCTCCATCTTCTCAGCGCCCTCTTTCGCGGGGGACACCAGACGGGCAATACCCGTTTTCAGGCTGTTCGCGGCCTTATCCGCTTCGATACCGTTATTCGCCATAACGCCCATGTAAAGAGCGGCGTCATTGACGGAGTATCCGGCAGAGGCGAATATGGGAGCCGCCACGGACATCGCTTGGGAAAGGCTGTCCACATCAAGCGCAGAATTGTTACAGGCCGCCGCAAAGACATCCGCATATTTCCCGGCTTCCGAAAAAGCGCCGTGGAATCCATTGATCGTAGCGACCAGTCCTGCGGAAACCGTATCCAGATTGCCACCCTCACCTGCGGCGAGGTTCATGGCGGGAGCCAGCGCGTCCGCAGCTTGCTCGGCATCAAGTCCGGCACGGGCAAAGTTGAGTGTTGCGGTTGCGGCATCCTCCATACCATAGACGGAATTTGCCGCCGCGTCTTTCATCGCGGAATTCAGCGCCTCCGCCTGTTCCGCTGTGTTGCCCATCGTCTTATTGGTCAGCTGCATGGTCTTATCGACTTCCGCAAAGCTCTTGACGCCAATCGTGCCGACAGCGGCGAGAGGCAGCGTCACTCCCGTTGTGAGCTTCTGGCCTACATTAGAGATGGAACCGCCGACCTTCTGCAGCTTGCCGCCGACTTCTTCAATCTTGGCAAGCGCGGCATTGGATTCGATAGCCTGTTCCTGCAGGCGCTTTAATTCCTGCTCCGTTTCAACGATCTCACGCTGGAGAGCATCGTACTTGTCCTGCCCCAGCGTACCGTTCTCAAGTTGCGCCTTTGCCTGTTCCTGCGCTGTTTTCAGTGTGTCCAGCTTTTCTTTGGTGGAGGAGATGGCATCCTTCAGGAGCTTCTGCTTTTGTGTGAGAAGTTCCGTATTGCTGGGATCAAGTTTTAACAGCTTATTGACGTCCTTTAATTGGGACTGTGTGGTTTTTATGGAGGAATTGACTCCCCTCAGAGCCTTTTCCAGACCTGTGGTATCGCCGCCGATTTCCACAGTTATGCCCTTGATCCTGCCAGCCATTCTTTTCTCACCTCCAGACTATGTAAAAAGGCGCACCCTCTACAGATGCGCCCTCTCTCAAAACTTATCAAAATCTTCCTGTGTAGCAACCCGTCTGTACTTCACGCCATCATTGGCCTTTTCCGTCCACATATCCAATACCAACCCGATAGTCAAGAGGTCAAGGTCGCGGATGGAAACGCCAATCTCCACGCATCGCAGAAGGAACAGAGGCGTGGTCATTTCCCGTTCACTTCTGCCAACCCTTTTTTTGCCTGTACATCCGTTATCATGTTCTGGCCCCAAAGTTCCAGAATCTGTGGCAGGACTTCATAAATGGAAAACATCTCAAACTGGTCAAGCCAATCGTCAATGTTTGCCGGGATAGAATTATCCGCATGGTAAGCCATGACGTAAGCCACGTTCTCGAAAATTTCCAAATCCTCGATCTGAAGCTCATCGCCATTCTCTGTTTTGCCTTTATAGGATTTTTCCAGCTTTGATAAGTCCTTAAAGATGTCCCGCTTAAACTTTGCCCGGTATAAGCGGGGAATGGTGGCCGATGAACGGAACGGCACCATCTTCCCACAGATCTCAATCTCTTTCTTAATCATTTAACACACCATCCTTTCACTCGTCCTCCGCAGGGGTATAAACCGATTTGTACCAATCCGCATAAGTCTGCGAATCCGTAGTGTCCCCGGTACGCGCCTTTACGAGACCATCGGAACGGGGATCGGCTGTAATAGACAGCGTCTCAGTTCCCGGTTCAATGGTGTCCTCTTTGGTTTCCGACTCGATGGACGGACGGGAAGCGGAGCAGTTATACAGCACATGGCGGATCGCGTTCACGTCCCCGTCAAACTCAAAGAGCAGCGCAAACTTCACGCTCTCGCCAACACCGCTGTTTTCCACCAGCACCCCTTTGGTATCCAGCTTTTCCTGCAGGATCTCCGTGCGGAACCACTCCGGGATCAAGGCAATCTCCAGATCCCCGGAATAGCCGTTGTTCGTTACGCTGCGGAAATACACAATGCCGTCCGCATAGAACGGACTGGACTCACCCTCTGCGTCCAGACTGATACTCACAGCGCCGGGGATCGCCTTTGGTGTCCCGTAGGTAAAGGTAGTCATGCCTTCCGCGTCTTTTTCAGTCAGCTTTGCGGCATGAACATTTTTTAAGTTGAATTTGACTTTGTTACCCATAGTTCAAACCTCCATTTCAAAAGTGTAGAGGACTTCATAGAGCTTTTCGCTCTCAATCCATACCTCTGTTTTGTCATAAAAAATGCCGTGCTTATCCAGCACAGCTTCGATTTTCTGTTCAGCGGACAGGTCTTTCATGTCCGTGTACAGTTCAATATTCACACCGCTTATTTTGTAGTAGACCTTACCGTCAGCGGAAAAGTTGTCGCTGGCAGGGAGGAGATAGCAGATAAACGGCGGTTCCGGTGATTCCCCTTCCGCAAAGTGGTCATAAGCGAAAGGAATCCCTGTCTCTTTTAGTATTGAAATCAATTCATCCATTCCTCAGACTCCTTTCGATATCCCGTTCTAACTGTTCAGCCGCCGTTTCCTCCGCTGAAGCGATGTGCGGCCTCGCGGCAACACGGCCACCACCGCGCTTGGCGTGGCCATGCTCCAAAAGATGTGCGATCTGGTATCGGTTTTTGGAATGTACGGTTACCTGCAAAGCGCTGGAGGTTTCCTTCGTGGTTTTGACCGACCAGCTTTTCGCATAGGCTCCGGTATCTCTTGGCGCACTGGCTTCAATTTCCTTACGGGCCGTGTTCCCGGCTTTCCTGACTGCCTTTTTGACATCGTTTGAGGCGATGTCAGCATACTCCATCAGGTTTTCCATGACAGCGTCCGCAAGATCGTCAACGGATATTTTTCGTCCCATACTCACCGCCTCACTTTCTCACAGGAGAGCTTGACGCATTTATTCTTGTAATTCATGTGATTCACAGCGGAAATATTGTACTGTTCCCCGCCAAAATCCACACGGTAATTTGTAGGCTCGATGGCGGCAACCTTCTGGCACCAGCGAATCGTAAAATCGGCTTTGGAATTATCCACCACCAGTCCGGCGGAGGTTTCTTCTTTTCCAGCCTCGGCGCTTACTGTTGCATGGCAGGTATAATACTCATTCCAGACATTTTTACGGTTCCCAATAGCGTCTGTTTCCACTTCGCTTTTCAGGATACGGATTTTTACGTTCAGCAAACCTATATTCATCAGAAACCATCCTTCCGTGAGCCAAATAGCAAAGAGCGGAGCGTCATAATCAAATCATGATGATCGGCTTCCTCACGATGCTCATAAAGGTACGCCACTGTGTACATCACGGCTGCTTTCCCATTACCTGCCTCTGCCAGAACGGTATCTTCATCTGTCCGTAAGATGTCTTTGCAGAGGGATTCAGCAGAATGAATCAGGTCGGCAATCAGATGATCGTCATCCTCATAATCCACCCGCAGGTATGATTTCATTTCTTCAAGCGTAACAATCAATGTTGCCGCCCCCTTTCAGTAAAGCGGGGAGCGGTTTCCGAAGAATCCCGCTCCCGCAATTTACGATTAATCAGCCGACTGCAGTTTCAGGATCTGCACCGCCTCCGGAAGAATCAGCTTTCCGTCCACACGCTCTTTGGCAACATAGCCGATCATACCGTTACCCGCAAACAACTCGCGCAGTTCAGAGAAAGAGCGCGTGCCACGGTCACCGATGTTGTAGTACTTATAATCGCCAAAAGCAATCGCGTCATCAGGCGCATACGCAGAAGTGTGTACCGCATACCCAAGAACGCGATCCGGCTCTCCAGCCTGATAGGAAGGCTGCCAGATATACGCGCCGTTGTTATCTTTCAGCTTACGCAGAGACAACAGCGTCTTATCGTTCATGATAAAGGATGCGTTCTTACGGTACGGACGCTTCAGGGCATACACAAGGTCGAGCATATCGTCCGACTTAATTGCCGCAGAAAGCGTACCCGCCACGGTACCACCGCCGGAAGCGGCAAACAGACCTACAGGTTTTCCTTCGCCATCCCCGTTCAGGAAAGCGTCCTCCTCCGCATTGGCCAGAGCCTTGCCAAACTGTGTAATGATATAGTTCTCAAGGCCGAAAGAATTGTCGTACAGAAGTTCCTCGGTTACCTTGATGGCAACGTGGAGCTTGTGTGCATCCAGCAGGATCTGGGAGAAAGTCGCTTCACCGAAAGTCAGAGCGCCGCCTTCCTCAATCCAGCTTGCCGCAGGCTTCGTAGCCGCGATGTTGATCTTATGCTCACCAGAAGTGGTGATGGTGGTGGACAGGCCGCGCATGATATTCTCTTCGGTCAGAATATCAATCAGGCGATGGTCATACTCCTCCGGCACCAGATATCCGCCATCCGCGTCTACGCCCTCCTGCAGAATATTGGACACACGCTTAAAGTTCGAGCGGAAAGCATCCAGCATAGCCTTACGATAGGCATCGGATGCGCGTCCGGTCTTCGGTTCCTCTTTGCCACTGCCCGGTTTCGAGGTGAGAGGCGTATTTACAGGCTTAGAAAGTTCAGCCTCAAGAGCCTCCTGTCTCTCCAGCCTTGCGATTTCTTTACCGAGATCGTTGATCTCCTGTTCCATCTGAGTATAGGTAGCATCATCCTCGGCGGTCAAAGTGCCTTTTTCAGTACGATGGGATTCCAGAAATGCCTTTGCAGCATTCCACGCATTGTTACGCTTTTCGCGCAGTTCAAGAATAGTCATAGCAAAATACCTCCATTAAATGTGTTGTTTGATAAGGTTCAACCGCTCCATCAACGAATCTACGGAGCGTTCCGTTACATCGGGGTTTCGCTGGATACGGCATTTTGCCGCCAGCTTATCCATAAGGGAATTTGTAACTGCTGCTCGTGAAAACAACGTAGGCGCAGCGCCTTTAAAATCGGCATCCGCCTCAGAGCTTTCCTCGTCCTGCCGCTTCATGATGTCATCGGCAAAGCCAAGTTCGACAGCGCTGTGTGCATCCATCCATGTTTCCGCATCCATCAGTCGCGAGAGCTTGGCACGGGACAGTCCCGTCTTAATCTCGTAAGCGTTGATGATGGATTCCTTTACCTCGTCCAGCATGGAAATAGCCTTCTGCATTTCAGCCGTATCGCCGAAAGCGATGGTAGCCGGATTATGGATCATCATCATGGAAACGGGGGAAACCAGAACCTTCGTCCCGGCCATTGCAATCACGCTGGCGGCTGAAGCCGCGATGCCGTCGATTTTCACCGTTACATTTCCGGGATAATCCATCAGCATATTGTAGATTTGCGCCGCAGCCACACAGTCACCACCCGGCGAATTGATCCAGACAGTGATATTCCCGCTACCGGAAGTCAGTTCATCTTTAAAAAGCTGTGGCGTGACATCATCATCAAACCAGCTTTCCTCGGCGATGGTGCCGTTTAGGAACAGCGTCCTCTCCTGTATCTCCTCCTGCGTCTCCTGATTCAGAACCGTCCGGTTCTTCCACTTCCAAAACTTCTTCGTTTTCATCGGTTTTTTCCTCCTTCCCGCTGCTGGCAGCAAATATTCCCGCATCCTCCAGCTTGGTCATGTTGCCGTTTATCAGGTATAAATCGCCGCCCTGTTCCGGCGGGATGCGGTCAAGATTCTCAAGTTCCCGGATGTCATTTGCGCACATCCAGCCGTTTTGACGGGCAGTGTCATAACCTGCCATCCGGCTCTGGTAATCGCCGCGCAGCAGGCCCTCCACGTTGAACTTGACAAAATAAGCAGCCTTCTCTGTTTCGGAAAGAAGCGCACGGTTGATGGACTGCTCCCAGCGGATGATCCACGGTTCCAGCGTGTATTTCACAAACTCAAGAGACTGCTGCTCAATATTAGAAAAGCTCGACTTTTCAAGATCGCCCACCATGTGGGGAGGCACCCTGAAAATTCGAGCTATTTCGTCTATCTGGAATTTCCTTGTTTCCAGAAACTGCGCCTGTTCCGGCGATATGGAAATAGGCGTGTACTTCATGCCTTCTTCCAAAACGGCCACCTTATTTGCGTTGCCGCTGCCGCCAAAAGCGGCGTTCCAACTGTCCCGCACCTTAGTGGGATCTTTCACTGTGCCGGGATGCTCTAAGATGCCGCCGGGTGTGGCTCCGTTGGCAAAGAACTTTGCTCCGTATTCCTCACAGGCAATCGCCATACCGATGGCGTTTTTCGCCATTGCAATGGGACTGTAGCCTACAAGACCGTCAAAGCCGAGGCCGGGGACATGAAGGACATCCGTTGGTTTCAAATTAACCGTTCCGGTCTTCATGGTCGGCGCATCGGAATCGGACATCTGGTAGCTGTAGTAAAGTCGGCCCTTTTCATCCCGGTCAACCGTCATGCGGTTAGGCATCAAAGGGTACAGGGCTAACACTTCACCCTTACCATTCCGAATGATCTGCGCATAGGCGTTGCCCCACAAGAGCAGGTGCGTCATAAGCGTTTCCCGAAACACAAAGGATGTCATTTCAGGATTCGGCTCATCGTGCAGGAGCCGATACAGCGGATGATCAATCGCTTTTTCTTTACTGTTGTCATCACGGTATCGATACAGATGGACGGGCAGGCCAGCGATTGACTCCGAAAGGATACGGACACAGGCATAAACGGCTGTCATCTGCATAGCCGAACGCTCGTTCACGTTTTTCCCGGAGGTGCTTCCTCCCAGAAAGAAACGATAAGCGCTACCGGATGTGCTGTTTTTCGGCTTATCCCGCGCCCTGAATATACCTGATAGGATTCCCATAAAAATCGCCTCCTCGTCTAAACTCTTTAAATAAACAGAATGCCTCTCTCATCGTATACGCTGGTAACCGGAGCGCTGCGGATACACCGATCAAGGCCCATGATCAGAGCCACAATGCCATCAATCTTTTCTACAGACCGCTCTTTATCCGGTTTTATATTTCCGGCTGGATCTTGCCGCATTACCACGTTTTGCGCCATCCACTTCAGGACGGGATTGCCGCCGTGATTGATGTTTCCCTCCATCAGCAGCTTATACAGTTCCTTTGAGGGAGGAGACATATCCTTAAATCCCTGTCCGAACGGAACCATCGTAAAACCCATATCCTCAAGATTCTGTACCATCTGCGTGGCGTTCCAGCGGTCATAGGCGATTTCAATGATGTGGTATTTCTCTCCAAGCCGCTCTATGAACCGCTCAATAAACCCATAGTGGATCACATTCCCCTCTGTAGTGTTGATGTATCCCTGACGCTGCCAAACGTCATAAAGGACATGGTCTCTGCGGCATCGAAGCTCCAGCGTTTCCTCCGGGAGCCAGAAAAATGGCAGGACAATGTATTTTTCACTCTCTGACCGTGGCGGGAACACCAGCACGAAGGCCGTAATATCCGAGGTGGAGGAGAGGTCAAGACCAGCATAGCAGTCCCGGCCTTCCAGATCGGAAAAATCAATCTTCAGATTCCCTCGCTCGTATATGTGATCCGGTATCCATGCCACAGCGGAATTTGTCCAGATATTCAAACGCAGTTGTTTAAATACATTTTCTTCTGCCGGGTTATCCAGCGCGTCTTTATATGCATCCCTCACTCGGTCAATGCTGATGGTATAACCGAGGGACGGATTGGCCTTATACCAATTCCTCTCATCGTTCCAATCGTCCTCATCACTAAGGCCATAGATGACAGGGTAGAAGGAATGGTCGATCTTCCGGCCATTCATGATGTCCAGCGCTTTTGTATGCAGTTCATAGCAGATGCTTCCCTTATCCGTACCCGCAGTGGTAATGATAAAGAAAAGCGGCTGCTCACGGGCATCGCCAGAACCTTTGGTCATGACATCATACAGTTTCCTGTTCGGCTGCGCGTGTATCTCGTCAAAGACCAGACCGGATATATTTAAACCGTGCTTCGTGCCCGTTTCGGCTGACAGCACCTGATAAAACCCCGCATTCCGGTAATTTACAATCCGCTTGGTAGCCGCCGCAATCTTTGACCTTCGAAGGAGCGCCGGGGATTTTTCCACCATGCGCTTGGCAACATCGAATACGATGGATGCCTGATTCCGGTCATTGGCGCAGCCATACACCTCCGCGCTGGCTTCCCCATCACCGTAGAGAAGGTACAGCGCGATTGCTGCCGCCAACTCTGATTTGCCGTTTTTCTTTGGTATCTCAATGTATGCGCTGCGAAACTGTCGCTTCCCATCAGGACGCACGATACCGAAGATGTCGCGGACGATCTGTTCCTGCCACGGCAATAACAGAAACGGTTTACCATCCCATTTTCCTTTTGTGTGTTTCAGGTTTTGAATGAACGCCACCGCCCGGTCAGCTTTCGCTTTATCGTAACTGGACTCTGGGAGCATAAATGGGGAGGGAGTATAGATAAAATCCATCAGTATCCGCCTCCTTCCAAAAGTCTCTCCATATCATCTTCATCATCCCCGCTGCCATCGCCGCCAACGATACGGCTTCTCGCAGAAGGAGTAAGGCCAAACTGCTCACAGAATTTCAGCATGATCTTCATATTCGTCTGCGCGATAGAAACTTGCGGAACCTGCTGCAGATATCCATTTGGTGTCCGAACCATAGAACCGTGCTGTGTAAGAAACTCTTCCGCTTCACGCCACCGGGCATACGCCTGACAGTATCCAGCGAAAGCCGCCATATCCATTTCGGTTAAAAGTCCCATCGTCTCCAGCACTTTCGCCATACGCTTCCATTCTTTTTTCGCTTCATCCTCAAGCCACGAAGGACAGCGGGGAGCTTTCTTTTCCGGTTTCGGTTCGTTTTTATTCAGTGGTCTGCCGCCCGGATTGCCCTCCAGCTGCTTCAATGCCGTAGGCTTTGGTTTTCTTCCTCTTTGTGCCACGCTCCCACCTCCTCTCACATAAATGGCAACAAAAAAAGCCGCCTTATAGCGACTCCAGAAACGAGATACAGGGCCTTGCGGCTCTGCACTCGGAATATTCTAATCTTATCTTATTTTCAGGCGTTCATCGCCCATGCGATGGCGTGTCCGTCATCCTCAAATTCTACCTCGCTTACCGCCTTCAGACCGATGGCTCCCTCGCAGGTGGTATCGTCTGTCAAAAACTCATATGCCGCGCCGAAGTAGCAAGGCTTGTTCAACCCATTGTAGAAGTATCCCGCCATGATAACCTTATCCCCAAAGGTCAGCGCTTTGCTCCAGTGGCACTCCAAATCTTCCAGTGTGGTAGGATTCGGCAGTCTGTATTTTTTCGCTCTCTCTGTCATCTTACTCATTTTCCTTTCCTCCCGCTTTATTTCGCCTGTTTCCCAAGTTCGTATGCTTTTTCGAGCATCGTAAGAATGGCCGAAACGCTGGTTTCAATAAAATCCTCGCTGTCGTTGTTTCTCGTGTCCAGTCCGCCCCTTACCTCAATTGCGTAGCTTGCGTCCATCGCGATTCTTTCCAGCTTCTTCTGTAATGCCTTGCTCATGTTTTTTCCTCCGTTTTTGTTGTGTTTTCCCTTTCGGTACACACATATTCGCTCTAAACCGAGGATATAGCAAGTCAATTCTGAGGAATATACTACACAAATATAGGTGCCGGAAATTGTGTATCTTACAGCGGCTGATGGCTTGCGCGGTGGATGGTTTCTATGATGGCATCCTGTTCCTCGGCGCTGACGCCAATGCTTTCTAAGGCTTCTCTTGTCCCACAGTCAGGGCAAATGAGAGTCTCATTATCCACTCTGGAAAGAGCGGGGACACCGTGGTATATCCTGCCGCAATATGGGCAGGTCTTAATCTGAATGCAGTTACTGTCTTTCATCGCAACCCCTCCTGCTTTTTTCAACTGCTTCATAGAGCATGGCATCGTCAAATCCAAAGCTGTGGTACCCCATTAGGCAAGTGTTCATGTAATATCCCGTAGGAATCCCAAGCGGCCTATCCTCATGCATGATATACACAAAGCATTTTCTGCGTCTGACCTTGCCAGTGCGGATTCCCTGTATTGGAAGAATCATCTCAGCCTTGTAATAAAAATTCGGGAAACCCTCATAACGGTCAAGCGCGGCTTCGTCCTCTGGGGTAACCTCCCAAGCCACCACAGGAACGCTGTTTTCTTTCTTCCGTTCTATGGTCAGGTAGGAGCCTGTCTTGCTTCCCTTAAAAAGCAACTCATAATTCGGAATTTCCGAGGTGCCAATAATCCGGGCCGATGGGCAGCGCATCCGCATCTGTGGGATATTCAAATTGCTGCCATAGGCAATGTAGTATCTTTTGCTCATTTTGTTTCCATCCTTTCCGAAGGGGTTACCCTTCTACCACCTTAAGACCGCCGAAGCGGTCAGGGTAAGGTGGCAGGAGGCTAACTCCTGCGATCCCTTCAAGCGGCTCTGCCGCTCCTGAAGGCTGTGTCTCCCGCCAGCCGTTTGGTAAGAACCTCTCTTGCTGTTGCGAATTCCTCGCCGATAAATCCCAAGCGGAGGAGCCAAGTCCTCATGGCATATTTCGGATTTTCATTCTGCTGGGGTTTCGGACTTGCGGTTTTTACGGTTTTCGCCATCTGGCTCAGTGCGAGGCAAAGCTGGATGTAACTCTTAAGTTGCCCTGCGTGGAGTCCGTTTCGCTTCCCGTCCGCTGGAGCGTCAAATTGGAAAAGCCTGAATTCAACCGTTCCTTTTGTAAATGTGGCATGGAGGTTGAGCATATGGTATCGGCTGCCGTTGTAGTGCTGGCTTCTGCCGTAGTTCTCATCCTGACTGCCGTACCAAATGTCCGCAAGCTGCGCCATCGTGTTTGGTTTTCTGCGGTTCAGCTGCTGGAGGAACCGAGGATCAACCGTTCTGCAGTAGCGGCTCATGCGGTTGCGGTCAAGGTCAAGGGCATCTGCCAAAAGCCTCTCGTGGCTTGCCATAATGTTTGCGAGGTTTCTAAGCGTCTGCGGTGTGTGTCCCTTTGCTCCGATGTGGATGTGTACTCCGCATCCTCTGGTGGCATCGCTTTTTGCCCCTGCGTGGCGAAGCTGGCGGATAATCTCCTGAAGGGTATCCATATCCTCGTAGGTCAGGATCGGGGTTACCATTTCGCATTTTTCGCTGTCCGGCCCCGCAATGCTGACGTCCTTCTGGAATTTCCATTCGCGGCCCTGTGCGTCCCATGCGCTCCAAGTGCTGTATCCGTTGCGGCGAGCCGTATCCTCGAATCGTCCGGTGCCAAAGTAGGTGGCGGCAACCTTCGCCGCTTTGTGGCGTTCAATGTTGTTCATCTCCACCTCAACTCCGATAGTCTGCTTTTTCATCTCTGCAATCTGGTTCATGGTTTTTTCGTTCATCGTATGTTCCTCCGTTTGGTATGTGTTTTCCCTTTCGGTAGTGACATATTCGCTCTAAAAGGCACATATATCAAGTCATTTCTGAGGAATAATAGTGACAAATATCTCGCCGTTTTATTGGTGTATTTACACCCTCCTGCAGCGATCCTCGCCATAAACCACATTCAGGCCGGAGCCATTATCCCAGCGCACCATGATGGAGCCTGTATCATCCACGCCGATGACAGTACCTATCGTGCCAATGGGTGGAGCCTGCGCATCATCCATTTGCAATAGCTCCACCCGGCACCCCGCTGGAAACTCGCGCCGGATGCGGTCAACTGTTTTCTGATTCGGGAACTTCATCTTCCTGTACCTCCATTTCGTCTTCCAAAGCCGCGAGTCTTGCCGCTTTCGCCGCCGCTCGTTTTGCTTTCTGGTCGGCTGAAAACTTGTCAGCTTCCTCTTTGGTGCGAAAAGCTGTGTGTCCCTTCAGGCCGCTCAAAAGTGCCTTGCGGCTTTCTTTACCGCCTTTTCCTGAAAGGCCCAACTGGACGAGCCAGATGCGAAGGTAGTATTTTTCATTTTCCTGAATCACTGGTTCCGCGCTAACCCGTATGGCATCTTTCGCTCTTGCCGCCATCATAGCGCAAAGCTCCGCGTAAGCGCGGTTCTTGGCCGCGTCCTCGGAAAGAGGGAAGGTAAAGGTAACCGTTCCGCTCTCAAAAGAAATCCCCTTCAGCGCCGCCGTGTCCGCTGTAAGAGCGTTCTGAAATGCCGTAAAGGTATCCTCGCTGGGAAGCTGCTCCAGTTCCTGAAGAAACGCATCGCTAACGGAAAAGGTCTCATGCCGAGTAACCTTGTTCAGAAGATAGGCCCTCGCGTGAAGCATGGAGACGATATTCCTTAGTGCTGTCGGATTGTCAGTATCGTATGGAACCTGTATGTTCAGGTCTTCCACTTGCGTCTCCACATATCCGTTTTCAGTAAGGAACCGCATTAGCTCCTCGCTGTGTTCCTCGCTCTCGCTGGTGATTACACCATTCCGGTCAATAATCAAACCAGCGACTGTGTAGGAAAAAGTAGGCGGCCCCATATAATGAAGCTCCTGTCCCAGAAACGTTCCAATGGCCTGCGCCATCGCTTTTCGGTTTTCGGCTGCGGTTTCAATTCTCATGGCTATCTGCCTCCTTATTTTTTGGTAGTACATTAATCACTCTAAAAGGCAGAAATAGCAAGACCTATTTTTCATATTCCTCGACTATTTTTTTGCCGATAGCATAAACCACATTAACGGTCACGCCGTTGCCGGCCTGCTTATATAACTGGGCGTCAGAATTGACAGCGGCTGCCTTTTCAAAAAGGTCATCCGTGAATCCCTGCAGCCGAAAGCACTCCCTCGGAGTCAAGCGGCGAATACGAGCAACGTGGCCGTTCCAAACTACCGCTCCCACATTCCCGGAACAGGAAAGCGCATGAGAAAACCCGTGGCCCACTCTGGCCCTGCGAGTATCGGAATTTGGATAAGCGAGATCAACAGCATCGCCGGGACGGGCAGTTTCAAATCCGCTTTTGACAGCGGAGCGGAGGCGCAATTCCGACTCTTCCAGAACGCCGTGACGATCCACGCCAGTAAGTGTGAACATCGGCTCGTTGCATTCTTTCATTCGGCGGCCGTTCTGCCGCTTTTCCACCCTGTCAGGTGTAAGCATCGGATACACCTTCAGAACGGCGCTTCTTTGCGCTGTCCGTCCGCTCATGCCAGCAGTATATCGGGATGTCAGGCATCTTGCCGTATCTGTGATTTTGGGATCGGTATTGTTCTGGTCCACCAGATACAGTCCGGTTTTGGCACCAACGCCTCCAGCTTCGCCGACCAGCGTAGCGGATACCCCTGACGGATCGTAAACCCTGTATCCCTGCATACCGCCTATAACCTGCTTAAGATTTCCACAGCTTTCTGCGCCGACAGGTAATACTTCTCGTCCGCCTCTGGTTCTAAGATGTCCGATAGTATACACTCGTTCCCGGTTTTGAGGGACTCCGTAATCTTTGGAATTAAAAACCTGCCATTCGACATCATACCCAGCTTCGACCAGTTCAGCGAGATATTCAAGGAAGTCCCATCCGGCATGGCTGCTAAGAAGTCCTTTAACATTTTCAAGGATAATCCATTCGGGTTTATTTTCTTCCGCTTTGCCTTTGAGGAGGTCAGCGAATTGAAAAAAGAGTCCACTTCGCTCACCGTGTAATCCGCTTCGTCCCCCTGCGATAGAGACGTTTTGACAAGGAGATCCCGCAGTCCATACATCAGCTTGAGGAACGTCATCCGGTCTGAGTTTTGTAATGTCTTCACCATACCATTCTCCTTCAGTATCATACATGGCACGGTAAGACCGCACCGCAAACTTATCTTTTTCACAAAAGCCGACACATTTCATGCCGGCCAGTTCCAACCCTCGCCGGAAGCCGCCGATGCCGGAGAAAAAATCAATGAAGGTCAGTGTTTTCATACCGCACCTCCATCAAAAAAGAGGGATGACATCATCCACGCCATCATCACCAATCTGGTCATAAGGGGTTTTTACACCATCCCGGAGGAGATACACGCCGCTCGATGAGCCAACCGCCTCAACGTACCGCTTTACAATGACATCGGCAAACTTCTCATCCAATTCCACGCCGTAGCAGATCCGCCCGGTCTCCTCACAAGCAATCAGAGTAGAGCCGGAGCCGAGGAAGGGATCAAGCACAATGCAGTTGCTCATACAGGAATTTTGAATAGGATAGGCCATCAAAGCCACTGGCTTCATGGTGGGATGCTCCTTGCTGGACTTCGGACGGTCATATTCCCAGACAGTGGTTTGCTTCCGGTCAGAATACCACTGGTGCTTGCCGCCCTTTTTCCATCCAAACAGGCAAGGCTCATGTTTCCACTGATACGGAGAGCGTCCCAGCACCAGAGCGTTCTTCTTCCAAATACAGCAGCCGGAAAGATAGAACCCTGCATCCGCAAAAGCCTTGCGGAAGTTCAGTCCCTGCGTGTCCGCGTGAAAAACATAGATGGAGGCATCGTCCTCCATGTTCTGTTCCATATTGACAAATGCCGCAAAGAGAAATTTATAGAAATCCTCATCCGGCATATTATCGTTCTGGATCTTCCCAGCAGTCTCCTGTACATTCACATTGTACGGGGGATCTGTCAGAACCAGATTGGCGCGATGTCCGTCCATGAGCAGAGTATAGGTTTCCGGCAGCGTTGCGTCCCCACAGATCAGGCGATGCCGACCTAAGAGCCAGATATCACCTTTATGGGAAAGAGTAGGTTTTTTCAATTCCGCTTCCACATCAAAGTCATCTTCTTTGATAGCCTTGTTGTGTACCTTTGAAAAAAGCTGCTCAATCTCCGGCGCTTCAAAACCCGTAAAATCCGTATTGAAATCCGCGCTCTGAAGGTCAACCAGCAAGTCAGCCAGAAGCTGCTCATTCCATGCGCCCGTGATTTTATTCAGGGCAATGTTCAAAGCCTTGACCTTGTTTTCATCTTCGATATGGACAACCACGCACTGAACTTCTGTGTACCCCATATCCTTTAAGACAGTCAGGCGCTGATGGCCGCCAATAACAGTCATATCATAATTGACGATGATCGGCTCCACATAGCCAAACTCCTGAATGGAGTTTTTAATCTTTTCATATTCCTTATCACCCGCCTTGAGCTTTTTGCGGGGATTGTAATCTGCCGGACGGAGCGAACCGACAGACAGCGTTTTCCATTCCATAGCGCTCATGCTTTTACCTCCTCACGTCCGGCTGGCCCAACATACGGCTCCCGGCCTTCTTCCTCACGCCAGAACCTGTCACGCACATAACATTCATGGCAACAGTAACGGCGGTTTTTATTTCCATATGACTTGAACGGTTTCCCGCAATAGGCGCAGGTCACGTCATAGTACGCCGTGGCTTTTCTCTGGATCGCTTCCGGGTGCGCAGACCACCATTCTCGTCTGCATTTGTCTGAGCAGAACTTTCGCTTGCGCCCGGTTGCTGCCTGCACGATCTGTTTCCCACAGCACATACACGCCGCGCCACTTGCCATCTGTTCTTTCATGTTCAAAGTCAGGGCAGAGGCGTATCCGTCCAACCCATGCCCTTTGCAATAATTCCGAACTATGTCACGGGACAGTCCGACTACCGAAGCAATGGCCCTGTAGCCAACGCCTCGCATACGAAGTTCCCGTATCTGCTTCGCCTGAAAATCAGTCATTGCCTCACATCCTTTCGCAGAAACGTTTAATAAAAAAAGACTGGAAACCACGCTTTTGCGGCATAGTTTCACAGCCTTATATCGTACTTTTTCGCAAAATAACCGTGTCGTTCCAAAGCTAAAAAACACTGGAACAGCACGGTTTCTCATTACTTTTACGCAAATTGGGCGTGTTTTTCTCGCCCGTCCGGGTATCCCCCCTCTTTAATTTCGCAAAAATGCGCGTTTGAGGGGGCGCCGGTCTTTAGCAAATCAGGTCACAGAGATTTTGACCGCCCCTCCCGGTAGCCGTATTCCTCATATCTGTCCTCAGTCATCGTTTTGGAATCGTGGCAGGATTTGCATAATGCCTGCCAATTATTTCTGTCCCAGAACAATTCCTGATTTCCCCGATGGGGAATGATGTGATCGACTACAGTCGCTTTGACATAGCGTCCGCGTTCCAGACAGCGGACACACAGCGGATGCGATTGGAGGTAAACGGCTCTGGCTTTCTGCCATCGGCTCCCATAACCTTTTTCCTTTGTGGTCTTAGCATCGTGGCGATGCAGAGGCTGGTGTTCCTCGCAGTACATAGTACCGTATGGAACCAGCCGCCCGCAGCCGGGATGCTTGCATGGTGTGTTTGGTCTGCGCGGCATAATCATACCTCCCACGGAAGTCCCGGCTTACCGAAATGGCCGTAGGTGCTGACCGTATTGTAATCTACATCCAGCAGTCCCAACTTCTCAATAATACCCTGTGGCGTTAAGTCATAAGTGGAGTGGACGTACCTTTCAATTTTGGGGATCGAAATACGTTCAGTCCCAAAGCAGTCCACCGCTACAGAAACAGGCTCCGCAATGCCAATGGCATACGCCAACTGGATCTCACATCGGGAGGCGTATTTCAAGTTCACAATATCCCGCGCTATCTTACGGGCCATATATGCACCGCTCCTGTCCACCTTCGTGGGATCTTTTCCTGAAAACGCGCCGCCACCATGATGGCACATTCCACCATAGGTATCGGCGATAATCTTTCGCCCGGTCAAACCGGAGTCCGCAAAGGAGGAACCTATAACAAATCTGCCTGTAGGATTAACCAGCCTCACGAAATCCGTATTCAGTCCATAATCCTGTGCGGCTGTTTCCATGACAGCCTCTACCAGCGGACGGATATCGGATACTTCCGTGCCAGCTTGATGCTGCGTGCTGATCAGAAAAGTCGCGATCCGGTTCTTTTCATAATCAAAGGAAACCTGCGCCTTTGCGTCAGGTAACAAAATCGGCTCGTGTAACTGCCGCAGCAGAACCAGCGCGTGTGTTGCCAGCGTATAGGGAAGTGGGAGCATCTCCGGTGTTTCGCTTGTGGCATAACCAAACATCATGCCCTGATCTCCGGCCCCCATTTTACCGTCTACGCCAAGCGCTATGTCCGCACTCTGTTCTGAAACCATGACATGGACGCTGTATTTTTCTGTTTCCTGCAGGCCGATACGCTCCAGCACAGTGCGAACCAATCGCTGGTAATCCGGCTTATGCCGGGAGGTTATCTCTCCCGCGATAACAACTGCGTAATCCTTTATCATACATTCAGCCGCGATCCGGCTTTTCGGATCATGACGAAGGCAATCCGTCACTATTGCATCCGATATCTGATCGCAGATTTTATCTGGATGACCGCATGACACCTGTTCGCTTGTAAATATCATTATTGCCAACTCCTTTCTATGTACGGACGAGCGAAAGGATGAAAGTCCCGTCCGGCCAAAAAGAAAAGACCGCAGGAAACCCGGCGGCCTTCATACACCTTTTGGCAATTCTAATCATATCACAAAACTCCGGTCAGGTCAGTGTCAGACAAGTGCCAATGTAGTGCCATTTTTTCAAATTTGCGTTCCATTAGAATTAGTGTGCGTTCTGCTGGTTGCTGTATAGTGAACCGAACCCCCGATATAATTATTTTAGAATTACAACTCATTCTCAAAGGAGGTGCAAAGATGGATTTACAAGCGATTGGAGCAAGAATCAAAGCGACAAGAGAAGCCAAAGGAATCACGCAGGAAGACTTTGCCGCCGCTCTCGATCTGAGCCGAAATCACATCAGCGTTATAGAACGTGGTGTAAAATCTCCGAAACTGGAGACGTTTGTTGCAATAGCCAATGTGCTTGGAGTGTCTGCTGATTCGCTTCTGTTCGATGTGATCGATCATGCCAGTGACAGCGTCTCCTCAGAATTGATGGCGTCTATTTCCGAACTACCGAAACCGGAGCAGAACCGTATCCTGAATGCTATCCGTGCATTGCTCGAAAAGTGAACTTAGAGAAAGGGCCGCAAAGCTCTTTCTTTTTTTATATATTTTTTTCTCATTCGACAAAACTTCCCATCCATCGACAAACGGTTTGTGATATAGTAATTCCAATAGAATTATAACTCATTCTAAAAGGAGATTGCTATGACAAAGAAATTTCAAAGGATTCTGGAAAGAATCGCACTGGAAAATAACTCAACCGCAGAGGAGGTTTACCGGGAGATGCAGCAAGCTATTGATGCAGGTTTTGACAATCCCGATCCGGAAGTTCAAGAACGCTGGAAGCTCCTCGGCTACAATGGCAAACGGCCCACACCGGAGGATCTTGTCATGAACATCAGTAAAATGCTGAAAGGCAGCAAAGGAATTATCCAATAAAAGAGAGAGGCAGCTGACATTTACCGCCAGCTGCCGTTTCAATTATACTGTTCTATAATGCCAATCTGTATCTGCAACGCCCGTGTTATGCTTTCCATTACCGCAACGTCCGTAATATGGCCGCGTTTCTCTCTCATGCTGTTTTTATCTATCGTCTCCACCTGCTCTGCCAGAGCCAGACTGTCCCGGTTCAGGCCGCAGCATTTTGGAACGAATACATGGGTAGGTAAAAAACGCTTCTTATGTACTTGGCCCGTCAACGGTACGACAGTAATAACCGGGGAGTGCATATTGGCGCGGTTATTGCTCACTATGACTGCGGGACGGACACCGCACTGCTTATTGCTGTTTATGTTCTGCCCAAAATCAACGTAATAAATATCTCCACGTTTACACATACCATATCACCTCAACTCAACATATATTTCACAAGTTCCTCTTCGTGTTTCTCATACAGAACGGTCAGTTCCTCGATGGCCTTCTGCCGATATCGGCCTATCGTCCTGCGGCTCACATAATATTTCTCTGCCAAATCGTCCCATGAGGTCTGGTTGAAAATCATATCCTGCATGATTTCACCCATCCTATCGGGGAGGGATTTCACGGCGCTTTCAAAGAAACGGATTTCTTCAGATAAGGCAAGATACCTTTTTTCCAGATGCTCATACCAGTCCCGGTTGATTGCCTCCATGCGATCCCGGAAAACAAGCGCGATTTTCCCTGTCTTATCCGAAACGCCGCTGGTCTGTACACGCTCACCTTCAGGATGGGAAAAGCACAAGGAGTCTATCATCTCATTTTCAGATATGCCGTGGAAATTACGGATCTGGTTTTCCAAGCACTTCAGTTCTGTTTTGATTTTAGGATAGTCCTTGATGTACTCTTCTATTTTTTCACGCATATCTTACCCTCCAATCCTCGCACGCACAGCGGCAATCAAATCCGACTGACGCATATTTTTGTTTTCCAGAGCCTTCATAACATCCTCGTCATGAGTGCCTCTGGTGATAATGTGGTGGATGACAACAGTGTGTTTCTGTCCCTGTCTCCAGAGCCTTGCATTCAACTGCTGGTACAATTCAAGCGACCATGTAAGGCCAAACCAGACGATGCTGCATCCACCGTCCTGAAGGTTAAGTCCATGCCCGGCGGATGCGGGATGGATCAGCGCAATCGGAATCTTCCCGGCATTCCAGTCAGATATATCCTTTGCGGTATCAATGCACCGCGCTTCCGGGAACCGCTCCCGGATTCTAATCAGGTCATGCCTGTACCAATAAGCCACCAGCAGAGGCTTGCCATTCGCGGCCTCCACCAAATCTTCTAAAGCGTCCAGCTTCCGGCTGTGAATCGGAATAATCTTTTTATCCTCACTGTAGACCGCGCCATTTGCCATCTGCAGCAACTTGCCGGAAAGCACTCCCGCATTGACGGCATCCAACTCTTCGTCACCGATTTTCACAACCATATCCCTGCAGAAACCATCGTATATTTTTCGCTCCCTGTCGCTCATGGTTACCTCAACCCGGTTATCCAACCGTTCCGGCATATCCAGATAATCGACAGCCTTCATGGAAATACAGATATCGGAGATCAGGGAGTAGATAGCTTTTTCAGAGCCAGCGCGTGGCTTGTAGCTATATACGATCTCACGGTTGCGCTTGTCCGGTACAAAGAACCGCTCCCGGTATCCTGTGATAAACCTTCCGAGCCGCTGTCCCATATCCAGCAGATACATCTGGGGCCATAAGTCCAGAAGGGAGTTGGGAGCGGGTGTTCCGGTCAATCCAATCACGCGGCTTACAAGCGGACGTACTTTTTTCATGGCTTTGAACCGCTCCGTCCGGTTTGACTTGAAGCTGGACAGTTCATCAATCACCACCGTATCAAAATCCCACTTGTAGTTGTCGACAAGCCAGCTTACATTTTCCCGGTTGATGATGTATAAAAAAGCCGGACGCGCAAGCGCGGCCTCGCGCTGCTGACGGTTCCCGATAACGAGTGACGCTGTTAAGCCTGTAAGATGCTCCCACTTCACAAGTTCTTTCGGCCATGTGTCGGATGCCACTCGCTTTGGAGCGATAATCAGCGTTTTCCCTATATCGAAACGGTCAAGCAGCAATTCCCAGAGAGCGGTCAATGTGATAACCGTTTTCCCAAGTCCCATGTCAAGCATCAGGCAGCAGATCGGATGCTCAAGAATGAAATTAGAAGCATACTGCTGATAGTTATGTGGTTTGTATTTCATCAAGGATACCTCCAATCATTTCAATGTTGTCTACCGTGTAAACCCGGAACCCAAGAGCGGTAAGCTGATCGGCTCGATGGCGCTGAAGGGGCCGCATCTTTTTCCCCGGCGCTTTCAGTTCCACAAAAGCCAACCTTCCTCCGGGGAAGAGAACCAGACGATCAGGCACCCCATCGAAACCGGGGGATACGAATTTGACAGCCAGCCCACCACGTTTTTTAGCTTCCGTGGTCAACTTCTTTTCTACAAAACTTTCTCTCATCGCTTTTACTCCTGTTCCCGTGTGCTGTGCCGTTACTGCAAAATCCCCTACGCGCATATATGCGTGTCGTGCGTACCCGAATTTCCTTATTTCTTATCCCAAAACCTATAATTGAGTTTTTCTTAGGAACATAGGAACAGGCTAACGCCTAACCGCTATATTTTAGGGATTTTTTCCTGTGCCTTGCCCCTGTGCCAAAGCCACCGTAGGAAACAAGGGAACGTTCCCGGCTCATTCTTTCTGTTCCTTACAGCGCACGAAGGTTTTCTGCGGCCCATAAAGCGGGAATCTCGTCTTACCACTTTTCAAGCCTTTTATCGGCTCCCAGCCGCCAACCTTCAGCAGAATAGATTCCACCTCGTAGGAATCCGACCTTTTCAGGTTCTGGCGTTCTTTCCCGAAGCATTCGCACCAAATTTCCATGATGCAGACCTTTTCACGGCGCACGGTTCCGGCAGTCGGCGCACCGTCAAACTCGCTACCGCCGAGGAAGCTCCTTCTCTGGAACAAATCCATCCCGTCCCAATTCGCAGGGAGCAGGGTTTCGAGGTAGTCAGAAATAACGCCTTCCCGGTCATCAGACTCCATTGCGTCCTGCTGCATGGCGTAGGCGTCAGCTGCGACTCGGCCTTTAAGATACAGTTCCTCTCCGGCGCGATACCGTTCTATCGCCTCCGCCCAGATCTGATCAACGTCCTGCAATTCCCACGGATGGTGTTTCCCGCTGCCTGTAACATGAACAGGCCAGAAGCGGCGGTTACCTGTAATATCCCGCAAGAATCCGCCTTCGGAATTTGTGCTTCCTACAATGATGCAGGAGCGGGGATGGCTTTCTACAGCAACGCCATAGGACTGACGGAATTTATCGTCCGTCCGGGTGACAAAGGATTTCACGGTTTCTACATCGACTTTTTTGATCCCGGCAAGTTCGCCAAGTTCCAGAATCCAATATCCCTGCAGCTTTTCGGCTGCCGTTTTATCCTTCATATCCGAAATGGACAGGCTGTCGGAATACCACTGCTTTCCCAAAAGGGCAAAGAGCGTAGATTTTCCGATTCCCTGTGGGCCATTCAAAACCAGAATGGAGTCAAACTTTATTCCCGGTTCATATACTCTTGCTACCGCAGCGGTCAATGTCTTTCGGGTAACAGAACGGACATACTGTGTATCTTCCGCGCCGAGGTAATCAATGAGAAGAGTATCCAGACGTTCTGTTCCGTCCCATTCCAGAGTTTCAAAATATTCTTTGATGGGATGGTACAGCCGTTCCGCTGAAACGACTGCCAGCAGAGCATCCTTAAACTTAGTCGGAGACCAGATCCCATAGACGCGCTCAAAATACAGCTTGGCGCAGGATATATCCGTATCACCCCAGCCGGGTTTTACCTGTTTCCACGGAAGATCTCCGGTTACATCCACCATGCTTTTGAACTCGTTATAAACGATACCCTTCAGCTGCGGATCGTGCCGGATGATCAAAGCAATATTTGTCAGCGTGTCTTTTACCTTGCCTTGCTTATCCAGTTCAAGAGCTGTCTGCCAGCTATCATCATCTTCCGCTTCAAAATCCGCCTGTGCTGTGGCAACCCTCTCTTTAGCAAGCTGCATCTTCACCTGTTCGTCCTTCAAGACAAAATCCTGCATTGCTTTGAAGGAGGGGAGCTTTGCCGGATCTGTATCCTCATCAGCTTTCGCATCAAGAGCGCCGAACTTATGAATGCGGACAACATCAAAAGCATTCATCAGCTTGCCGCAGGCTGGATCAGTGGCATGGTGGCTGTACGCAAACCGATCTTCGTAAATGACCACGCCAGCATGGGAATCGGCAGGAATATAATCATACCGTCCCGGCATAGCGCTCCGCTTATATACTTCTGGCAGGAAAAGGTCAATGGCGTCTGTGATACTGTAAGTACGGCAGAAGGCTCCGACCATACCCTGCTTTTCCAGCGGATCAGCCTGTTTCTTGATATCCCGGTTGACGATGGTCTGTTGCCGATTGGATACCGGCCATTCCGCTGTATTGTGCCAATCGTGGTACTTGGAAAGAATGGCGTCAGGATCGAGGAGAGCGCCTTCGATATCCTGAAAAACAAATTCCCCATCGGATGAAGTGGATGGCCAATACATCAAACGGCTCGGTTCGTAGGTGGTATCGTCAAACATCTCGATTCCGATTTCGTCAGCCACTTTTCTGGCTACCGCGCAGTATTCATCCGGGGTAACCTCACGGGCAAGCGGAATAATCAGGCGCAGACGCGGCTTTTCTGGAGTGTGCTTATGCGTGGAATACACAAAGCAGCGAAACGAGAAAAACATTTCAAGCTGATCGATGACATCTGCTGTGGCGTAATCCATGTCAAGAGACAGACCGGAACGTGTAAGCACACAGTCCTTTTTCCTGCGTCCGCCTTTCAGCGTACCCAGAACGAAGCCGCCCACGTCTTTGATGCTGTCCTGCCGCGCTTTTCCCATTTTCCGGTATTGTTCTACAGTTTCCGCAGTACGCCGTGTTTGGGAGATACGGTCACGGAATTCAGACAGTTCCATATCGACAAGATTCCATTTTTTATCCATCCGGGAATTTCCAATACTCAGCTTCATTTCGTTTTACCCTCCCTGTAAAGAAACAGTTCTATATTCCGATTAAGGCGGCTTTTCATACGCGCACAGTCTCGGATACGGATATTGAGTGCGTTGATCTCCGACTTATCCGTACTCGCATCGCGCTTCTGTTCAAAAGTGCGGATCTGCGCATCACACCGCTTTGCTTTTTCACGCAGAAAGTGGAGCAATCTGTCCTTATCCACCTGCGGACAATACTGGCAGATCAGTTTGAAAACCTTCTTTGCTCGGTCAACCGTGCAGGGAAAGAAAGCGTCAAATCTCAAATCCATATAGCCTGTCGGATACTGTATGTGCAGCATCTTTTCTTCGGCTTCAATGTTTTGTACTGCGTTATAGGCAGTTGGATCTGGATAACCGGAATTGTTTTTATAGCTGATACCCATAATTTGCATACCTCCTTAGTCCTTTTTATAAAATGAACATTCATAGCCATCCGCCCGGAGAGGCAAACCATCGGCCCACTCCGGTGCTATCGACATGATCTGGCAGACCTCTTCCACGCTGGACATTCCGTCCGGCACCTCCAGAACCGCTTCATCATGGATATGCATCACAATGTCGAAACCAGCATTCCGCAGCCGAAGCATGGAAAGGGCCAGAATGTCACGAGCCGTGGCCTGCACGACGTTTTCAACCAGTTTCGGGCCGTAGGTTTCAATCCTCATCCACTTTTTACTTTCGCCGACTCCCTCATAAGAAAGGCTCTCCCTTCCGAAACGGTTCTGCGTCATGCGGGGTTTGATGTAAGAGAGCCTCCTGCCGGAAGGCAGGGTTACAAACAGGATGCCGGAGCGGTAGGCAAAGCGCAGCCTTTCCAGAGGCACCTCTGTTTTTTCCCTTACTGCTTTTGTAGCGGCGGCATCCACGTCCCACCAGAATTTTGTAATATGCGGATTGGAGCATCGCCACTGATTGACCAGAGGCTGCAGTTCTTCTTCCTGCAGTCCCATCTCTATGGCACCCATAGAGGTGAGCGCGCCTACCGCGCCACCGTATCCGAGCGCCAGTTCAGCGATTTTTCCTTTTTGCCTGAGATGCCCATTTTCACCGTGCTTTACCACAGGGACACCAAACATCTTTGAGGCAGAGGCGCAGTAGATATCGCCGCCCTGACTGAAGGTATCCAAGCGCCACTGTTCCCCGGCAAACCACGCAAGCACACGCGCCTCAATTGCAGAGAAGTCAGCAACGATAAACCTGCATCCGGGTTTTGGAACGAACGCTGTGCGGATCAGTTCCGAAAGCACCCCCGGTGTGGAATCAAACAGCAAATCCAAATCCTCGAATTGCTGTTTTTTTACAAGCTCACGGGCAAGTTCCAAATCGACAATGTGGTTCTGGGGAAGGTTTTGCACCTGCACCAGCCGACCTGCCCACCTGCCTGTGCGGTTGGCCCCATAAAACTGGAGCAGTCCATGCACCCGGCCATCTGAGCAGACGGAGCGTTCAATCGCCTCGTACTTTTTTACGCTTGTTTTCGCCATAAGGAGCCGCAGCTTCAACACTTCCAGAACCTCACCGTCTGTCTCTGTCATCAGGCTTTTCACAGATTTTTTATCAAGGCTCTCTGTCTCCACGCCGCGATCCGCAAGCCAGCTTTTTATCTGCGCGGGGGAATTAGGGTTAGAGAGTCCGGTTAGTTCATATGCTCTGGCTGTCACCATTTCACGGTACTGGTTATCGCAGAGAACGGCGCTGGCTACAAGCTCCTGATCCACCAGAATGCCGCGATCATTGATTTCCTGATCCATGCGGTACAGTTCCATCTCTGAATCCGGGATCGGATATTTCTGGAGTTTACGCCGGATCTCACGTTCCGCATCCACATCCCTGATACAGTAGGTTTTGAATCTCTCCCACTTTTCAGGATCGTGTTCCGGGAGATTTCTCGTCCTGCCGCCATTGGCTTTGGTAGCCTTGCACGGCATAGAAAAGAACTTTACAAGATCCACGCCTTCTTTCAGCTTTTTCCGCTGGATATCCAGCACTTCGCCGACAGCATCAAGGGAAAGCGGCAAGGCAAGCAGTGCCGATTGTACTGCCGTACACTGCCAGCCTTCTGAAGAGAGGTGGCGTCCAAGATAACGGGAAATACAGGTACGCTCAAACTGCGCGTTAAATGCCGTTTTTATGATCGATGCATCTTCCAAAGCCGCTAAAACACGATGGGGAAGAGTCTCACCACAGGCGATGTCTATAACGGCAGTTGGCTCATCATCAAAGGCGTAGGCGAACAGTAATATTTCAAACGCAGGACTATCGGAATAGGCATAAACTCCGCACTTCGTCAAATCCACATCGGAAAAGGTCTCAATATCTATCGATAGAACACACATGACGCGCTCCTTTCTGTAACATAATGTGAGGCAGAACAATTAGGTCTTTTCATGACCGCCTCGAATGGTGTATAATATCCGTAAGATAGAGGAGTCGCAGAAATATCGGACTCAGGAAATAATCACGGATAAGTCCTCCGCTTCCGGGTTTAGACTTTTGGTCTACCATCCCCCGGACGAGCGGAGGCACTTCTTTTATGTAAGGCAGAGCGGCGGTTTAAACCGCCACTCCGCAAACCGAAGATCAGGACAGGAAATCTTCGTCTTCCTCGGTTTCAAAATCATCTGCAGCGCTGGAGCGTCCGCCGAGGCTCTCACCGTCGCGCAGCTTCTGGATGTTACCGAGACCAGCCGCGATGCCACGATTTCCGTTGGAATTGTAGCCATAAAAGGTAACGCTGATCTTTCCGTAGCAGCCAGAGTAAACTTCGCTCTGATCGAGGATCGGCTGGACACGGGCATCCACTACCTGCGGAGCCTGACGGGAGTTGGCGTTGAAGAAGTAACTGTTCGCATACGCCTCATCGTCAGGACGGTCAATATCGCCGTCTCGCAGAGGGAGCTTCAGGTTAGCCGGGATCTTGCCACCCCACTTGGAGATGGAGTCCTTCTTGGCCTGTTCCACAGCCGCTTTGATAGCATTGATGGTCTTAGTATCAGTTTTCGGGATAATCGCGGAGACGCTGTATTTCGGATCGCCGCCGTTCACCGAATCCGGCTCCCAGCAGTGAAGGTAGGAAAAACGGCAAGGAACGATTACTTTTGTTGCATTTGTAGTGTTAGACATAATTAGTCCTCCTTTTGAAAGTCCGCTTCAGCGGTTGATAATTGAATTGCTTCTCTCTTGTCCGATACCGGGACAAGCGTAATTTTGCCTTCCGGTTTATACACCAGCGAACCGAGGATACGGGCAAATTCCTTTTTCCCCATCAGGCGCTCCATTTCGGTGATACCGATGAGCGTCTTTTTATAGATGTCTGTGTATCCTGCTGCAGTTGCCGCAGCCGCGACATCTTCCTCGGAGGTGTATTTCCGGTTGCTCTTACCCATGACCAGCTTGAATCCATCCCACTCTTTATGGTGGATGATGGCCTGATCCTGAGCGTAGGTGTAAACGTCAGAGGCCCATTTGGATAGCTCGTCCGCAGCTTTCAGCACCTCGGAAATCTCATCGTCCGATAAGAGAGCCGGAGCCTTAAACTCCATCTTTGCCAGCTTCAAATTCTCTTCGGCGCGTTTCCTGCAAGTAAAACGCGCTTTGCAGAATCGGCACCAGCCTCCAGCATTTAATTCGCCTTCGCCTTGTAACGCCAGCTTCCCAGCCGGACGGAGGATTTTATCTCCCCATTCAATAAGCGCTTCTGGTGTAATATCCCATGTGCTTGAATTTGACAGGCGCGGCTGGTAAATCGTGAGCCGGACGGTTTCAATGTCAAAGAGCATACTTGCTGTTTCCAGCACGCCAAGACCGTAGATTTTCAGCTGCGGATTGTCCTCGCCATACACTGGCACACCCTTGCCGAGCTT